>Ga0123352_10002266_pt1 | contig 26638 bp, 6 predicted proteins | sample TergutLab28metaG_FD_89700 | JGI IMG/M metagenome (GOLD analysis project Ga0123352, IMG submission 89700) | Labiotermes labralis P1 segment gut microbial communities from Petit-Saut dam, French Guiana - Lab288 P1 | ecosystem: Host-associated > Arthropoda: Insects > Digestive system > Gut ... | reverse complement strand
TAAAATGTGAATAATACATGAACCAAACATGTTAGAATTATGAAGCAAACTGCATTTGGAAGAGAAAAAAAGGAATTATTTTTTTAAATTTTAGCACACCCTGTAAATAAAATGTGAATAATACGGGAACCAAACATGTTAGAATTATGAAACAAACTGCATTTTGAAGAAAAAAAAAAAAGGAGATTATATACCATGTTTAAAATATTCGGTACCTATATTTGTTGAATAAATATATAAAATGCAACTTTAGAGGTTAGCGGTGCGGTACGACCACTATAGTTGACGTTAGGCGTCTAAAGGTTAAGTTTCGTACAAGAAGGCGCGCATTCTGGCCAGCGGGTTTCGCGCTGTGATTCACCAGTTTTCGCTGCTCCAGATGGGAAGATGCCGTCTTTACAGTTAACTAGCGCTGCCTTCATATTTGAATATCATATGTCGCCCACAAGAAGAAAGCGACGAGAAAGAAGCTGGTGGTAAACGGAGTTGTACAGAAAGAGGTCTGTGTATTGTGGTACTATTTTGGTAGCAGATTTGAAGTGCCTAGAATTTAGTGGAAGGTACAAAAAATTTACTCGAATGGCACTAGCAGATTGTGAACTACTGATGAATTTAGTCGGTCCGAAAAATGTGAAAAGTGATACCAGATTCCGATCAGCTATTCCAGTTCAAGAGAGAGACCGGCAGTAACATTGCCATTTTGGGCCACAGGCGACTAGTACGCCCATCAGCAATGTATTTTCCAAATTTCTAAGCAAACAATCAGTCAGATTGTACCCGAGTTGTGTCAAGCTATTGTTGAGGCACTGACGGAAAACACACAGGCAAAAAAATTATGTATTGTACAGAGCAACCTGTTTTGCACGTAAAATCGATGGGTTGGAACATTGAAACAAAATATATTTCTTGTAATTTACACAGTTGAAGAATAAATAACCAACTAGATGTCATTTGCTATTTTTATTTTACTTCTTAGAGACTCAACATATTTCGGGCATATTAATGCCCGAAATATGTTGAGTCTCTAAGAAGTAAAATAAAAATAGCAAGTGACATCTGGTTGGTTTTTTATTCTTCAACTATCACATTGACGCACGGTCCAATAAACATCAGATTTAATTTACACAATTCAAAGTCACATCAGAACACTCATATTTACGTCTTCTTAACCAGCACAAAAGAAGGAGTGATGGGAAAGGAAACCTGGGATGCTGCCGACAGAGTGGAGACAGGATATGAAACATAAAAAATCCCCTGGTCGGCAGCGAATGTGATATGGTCTATTTCGTGCCGCACTTTATTCGTGGTGAGCGGGAAATAATTTCGCAAATTGTTTGCATGGAAAATGCCAACATTTCGGCATTCGTCGTCGTCTGCGGAGGCGGCTGCCGCTGATGACGACGTCAGTATAGTAAATGCCTCTGTTACTGTCCTCTTCACCCGGGATGAGTGGGTGTGTAGCTTCTCTTCTGTCGCTTAGTGAACCTGAAGGTCTTATCTGAAACTAATTTACATGGGAGGTCCCTGCAAGGCCTGTGATCGACTATTCCGGCTGACACACGTACACAGTACTTAGTTCTTGTGGCTTTTCTTAATTTTATTTGTAGAAGTTCACTCTTGGTTTACAGAAACTATCAGATTATAACGTGTTAAAGTGCGTGTCCACGGCACGTGCACATAGTTACGTGTCACTTTTTGTTCGAAAATTTATATTAAAACTGTCCCAAACTGACAGAGCACCCAATTTTATGGACGCACTACTCCAACTGCCAAAACGGTGTGTCTCCTCGCTTGCATCTTCTGCGCTGTCCAAATCAAATGCACCGTATGTACTACAATGATCCTATTGGTCGAAATTCAAATTTAGAGAAACCCCATAGGCCGAATTTAACTTGTTGGAAAGCCAAACTTCATTAGTTGAATTAATTCAAGTCAGTAGACCCCAAAATTACAAGAAAGGAACATTTGAGTTTGTTGCCCACTGGCAGTCCTACAGAATGAATTGCGTCCGCAGAAGTGTAAAATTCTAGGTTTTCACTCAGAAACACCGAGCAGCAAAACTACTAACACCTTGACAGCTAATAGATGTTCTGTCCAGCCTCAAGATTTTGAATGCCTTAACTGCTCCCATACACTCCTGCTGTTTTCCCTAATTGTGTTATTTACAGCCAAGAGGAATTAATCTAAATCAAGCTTGTTCAGAGTATGAACTTGAATCGCCGGTCCGTTTCAGGACTTGAACCTGAAGACCTGCAACATCTTCTCCAACATTTCGCACTCTTCCCTTTCATTCATTTTCTTCTTGGGTTGGGGAGGCACAGACAGGGAATTGACGATCTAATTCGTACTTGTTTCTGCAACAGGGCCTTCTTCAGCTGTCATGTGTTCACTTCTAACAATCTGGAAAATTTCAACAATCAAATAACAGCTTTTTCTTAATCATATTGTACTTTCGATTAACGCATATTTACAGTCGACGATACAACCTTACGAAATAAATAACCTTTAGAGCCCGTGCAGAAACCCGTCCTTACTTGATGTAGCGGTGTAACGTAACGTAACGTAACGTAATGCGTGCTGGAAAACCGACAGCGTGGGGGATCAGCCCGAGCGGCGCACCGATCACACCGTCCACATCTGCGAATCCGTGTTGCATTACGCTGTTACGTTGTGGCAGAAAGTTCAAGTGTGTACGCGACCTTCTGGCTTGAAGCGCGCGCGCACGTGCATGTGTGATTGAGACATACAGAGACAGAGAGAAGGCGATGTGGTTTTCTCCAGGGTCCATTAGGTACAGTGACGAGGACAGCTTACCATATCTTCCCTTGCGTAACAAGCGAGAGAAAGAATTCTGAAGCGACAGGTAGGCTAGTGTAGCGATAAGGGAATGACACAGAGTTAAAAATTTTATTAGTTGCCAACCTGTTCTCTTTTTGAGGAAGGTCTTCAGTGTTGTTGCGCCATGTTGTTTTGTAATTGCTTCCCAGCGTTTCTACGGAAGGTGCCGCCTTCATCTTCAGTGTTATGACCCGGTGGAATGACTCGTATCTCTGAAGGTGAAGGCGATATGTTTCTTCGAATCTTCGGGAACAAGGTAGCTACCCAACGACACAGTTCAACAACCCGGAAGACCTGCTTGCACTACAGTCATACGACGGAAACCTTAAATCGCTGATTTCGTTATGTTGATAAAACATTTCTTTTTTGGGGGGGCGGTCCCAGTGGCCGCGCGGTCTAAGGCGTAGGTCTGCGGCCTCTCGCCTGCTGAGATTGTGGATTCGAATCCCACCAGGGACGTGGAAGTCTGTCTCTTGTAAGTTTAGTGTGTTGTCAGGGCCAATCACTCGTTTAGAGAAGTCCCATCGAGTGTGGTGTGTGTGGGAGTGACCGTGAAGCCTCGATAATGAGGAGGCCCTGGCCCAATGGAGTCAGTTGCGCTAAGGGGAAAATAGTTAGATATATAGGTAGATAGACAGATAGACAGACAGGCAGATAGATAGATAGATAGATAGATAGACAGATAAACAGGCAGATACATCTGGCGTTCAGAATTCTAAGAATATGACTTTTCACAGCACGATGTGTTTATTGAAAAATTTACACGAGTCAACAGAAGGCTGGAATTTCATTTCAAATGACCAGAATATATCGGATAAGAATTTTAGATTTGATGTCCCCCTTTTACATGTAACGGATTATTAATATTTTTACTATCATTCATACTCCTTTCTTCACAACAGTTTAGCTGGTTCTCAAAAGATTGCGGGTGTCACTGACCAAGCACTTCATGTTTACTGTTCTGCTTCAACCGTTCTGAACATACCGCATGTATAAAGTATTCAGCATTTTGTGATTTAGAATACAGAGTTACGGAGCTGAGCGGCGATTAAGCAGTTTTAAACTTTTATGCTATTATTATTATTATTAACTTGGACAATGCTGGATGGTTAAATCTTAATTTCTTGGAGGGGGAAGTAGGACTAAAGAAGGAATTATGTACCTTGCCGTTACATCTGGCCTCCGGATCAGGATTCGCTACAGTTGCGGGAAGTAAGCGAACACATACTTACCGCCCGAACAATAAAACGGATCCGCATATTGCAGCTATCTCTCTTCTATGTAACCTGATAACAATGTACTTACGTTTCAGAGGAATTTGCTGCCTTCAACTTTAGGGTAGATGAAGCCGCGAACTTAAGGTAGGGTAGATATAGGGACTTGTTCTGCCAGAGAAGAACTCCAGTAGGCCAATGAAGCATTTAATTTATGTGGGCTCCAGCAGAAGTCTGCAGTAGCGATTTAGCAATGGCATTCAAGTGCAATCTTTAGCAACACGAACTTCATCCAAATAACGTACAAAATTAATTTGCCTCACAGAGAATGTGAAGCCATTCTATTACAAGCCTATTCAGATCAGATTTAGGTAGGTTTTCATTCTTTTTATAGCCCACGAAGGCCCTTAGGGTGAGTAGAGGTATATTTTTACTCTTTCTAGGACCTCGGCACTCTAGATGGGGGTGAGGGGTCAGCTCCACGACCCGGCCGCTTCTATCTCCGGAAAAGACCTGGTACCCATTGTACAGGGCCGGTCTGGACGGGCGGAAAATCTCATCCCCACTGGCATTCGATTCCGGATCTTCCAGCCCATAGTCAGTCGCTATAACGACTGAGCTACCTGGCCCTCAGATCAGATGTCAGACCTGTAAACTCTGTTTGTTCTGGCAATCTTACGAAACACATGAATTCAGTCTGTGGGCAAAACTCAACTTTAAAAATTGCAGGGTGTGTGGCACGTAGCCTGTAGTTCCTACTGTGCTTGAAGGGTTTACAATAAGATGCAGACTTTTCCGTCTTCATTATTCCGAATTGCTCAGCCATAATCACCCTCTCATTTAACTTTTTATAGTCCATGAATTTGAAATTTTATGGTTAGGAAAACTGAAAACCCGAATTTATTTACTTTTTCTTAAATCATGTAATGAAGTGGCAGCTGTATGTTTCATATACCATCGAATTAGCTTGGAAGGAACACAAATTTTCAGTAGGAAAGTATTTGCAAGGCGGTGAAATGTGGCCTTTTCGTGGTAGTTTTCGTCATACACTTGGCGGGAATGTGAGGAAGGAACTGTCAGGATTGCGGTAACGTATTTTAGAGCAGAATAGGGGCTTCTCTTGAATAAAGCTCTAGAGCAGGACTGGCTGACTTCAACTTAGAGGAGAGCCACAAATTTCGCTAAGGACTCGCCTGATGGCCGCACAAGTGTATACATATATCGAAATGGAAGGGCGGATTAAATTACTTAGAAGGTAGTTATTTAGAAACAATAATTTAGGCTAAATGTACGGTTGAATGAAAAGATATTGTGCCGTACTAAATTTTATGTTTTGTTGACCGTGCATCTCGATATAATCTTGTAAAGAAAAACCAACTTGATGCAAACTTATTCTTAGTATATTTCCTCAACCTCTACATGTTTCGGGCATATCTAGGCCCATCATCAGGAGGTACAACCGCATGTACGTGTATACAACAATTAGTAATTATTATTCGTTTTAGATAATTGTCTGTTATCCTGGTTGGATTGGAACCAGGACAACAGACAGTCATCTAAACAGAATAAGTACCAATTGTTGTATACATACGGTTGTACCTCCTGATGATGGGCCTAAATACGCCCGAAACATGTAGAGGTTGACGAAATATACAAAGAATAAGTTGTGCATCAAGTTGGTTTTTCTTTACAGAATTATGCCGTACTAATTCGATAAAATACAAAGAAATAATGGTTCACTGTGTGCTGCTTTACAATTGATGAGTACACTTTTCATATACTAAAAAAGTTGTCATGTTACGTTCTATAGACCTACAGTGAAACTGTATTACTGAAGCTATTCAGGTGACAGAGAGCCGCAAATACTTTCCTCGAGGGTCGCATGCGGTCCGCAGACTGCGCGTTGGTCAGCCCGTGTTTAGAGCGTCATCTCTACAACTGTTTGACACGTGCCTAGAAGCTGAATTTCAGAGAAAATTGCGTCATTCAAGCACCAGATTGGAGATCACTGAGTCACAATACAACGTTTTGTACCCACGCTTCGGTTATCTAAGGTAAGCTCTTCGGCCATTTACATGACAGGAGCTTGTGTCACTAAGTGGGTCACTGCGTAGGCGAGTGGCCGAAATTGAAAGTGTGCTGATTGTTGAAACCTGCTTACCATTAGCACCAGTCTAGTGACCTTGGCTTTTCCGTTGCTGTACATTGTTTATCTAATGAGGGTGCTTGAACAGACTCGGATTAAATAGATACCGATGTCGCCATTCTCACTTCTGTCTTTCTTGTAAAATCTCCTATAGGAATCGTAGACCGGAGATAAGCTAATCCTGTGTGGTAATTAAGCTGAATTTCGCGGAACGCAAGATGTTTGCTTTATGATGAAACCGTTAAATTTAATTTTGGTAATTTTTAACTGCATTTCTTGTTTTCCTCCCCATCTGTGTGCATGCCAGACGCAATGTTTATTTTAAATTTACATAACCAATATTAAAGTCGTGTTGTTCACAACATAAGTAAACATTATTATTTTTTAAATTCACTTTTTACTGAATTTTGTTTCAATTTTGCAACCAACGCTACACTTGTCTCTACAACGGTCCTGAAAATTTGGATTTAATCAAGAATATTCCACAGATAGAAGTTTTTGAAGACCACTGGCTGACATGATGCAGAATTCTCCTAATGCTTAGTGTTGCTAGAAATAAGTTACAACTTGTATTTAAACGACAGCACTTTCTCACTACCCTTAACTTTAACTTATATTCTGTGCTACTGGGGTGCTGATAAGTCCTTAGCCCTACCCTCGAAGGAAACAAACTAGAGCGACCAAGACGTACTAAACTATACCAAGAATTATGGCGTACAAACAACAGGAATATATTCCTGTTGTTTGTACGCCATAACATAAAATGTTACAACACTATACCAAGACTTATGGCGTACAAACAACAGGAATATGTTTCTGTTGTTTGTACACAATAATTCTTGGTATAGTGTTGTAAGTCTTGGTCGCTGTAGCTTGTTTCCTTCCGGGGTCGGGCTAAGGACTTATCAGCATTCCTGTACGTACATTGAGAAAGTAAGATAAAACCCAGACTATGTGAGATTTGAGATATTCATGACACTGGAGGTTTAGATTAAGGTCTTCCGGGTTATGGCACCCTATAGTCTGGATAGAGGTTACGGAAGTTTCGGGGAAATCAGCAGTCAGCATCTCACGCCCTGATCACAGTGGCCTGACAATTCTGTACGGTCTTTTATCGCTTCGCTTGTGGTGCGGCAGGCTCGAATACCGCTCTGGACATGCAGATATTCCAGCGTTCCTTTGTGCTGTGTTCTGCTCGTGTAGACAGACATTCGGTTTGCTTGAGAGGCGGAAGTTGCCAGGTGACTGACGGCGTAAGTAAAATTCCTTTTTTCAAAGGTAATAAAATTTACTGATTTCAAGATGAATACAATTTATTCGTTATTTCCTAAAAAAAAACTGGAAACGTTATTAATGTTTTAGGTTGATTAAGTTATCATAGTATAAATAAAGGTCTAATTCTCATTCTTAAGTTGTTCTCATGAATTTGTTATAAAATATCAGATTACAAAAAATACACTTTCTCGTGAATATATTTGAATAAAATGTTATTTCCTGCCACGACAGTACGCTCACTGCTTTACAAATCAGCTTGTACTGCGAATAAAATTCTTTTTTAATCTCACATTTTCCATACAATTTATTTACAGCTAAAATTTTATTACAAAAGCCAGGAACAAATCGATAGTTGTAACTAATAGATGCCTATGCTATTTCTCTGATAGAGATTAATTTTCATAAATAAGATACTTCATAAAAATTTACTTTCTGTGAGACCAATATAATACTAGAGACTATTAAAAGGCTTGATGTTTGTGTGAACGTTCATCACTGATACTACAATGATATAAACACCAACTAGATGCATCAATAACAATTTATTGATAATTTCAATCAGCTCAACATGTTTTGGGCGATAATTTCGCCCATCCTCAGGAGCACTAGACTGTGTTTACAGCTTGTGGTATAATGCACTGGCGATGCTGTCTGCTGGTGCCTAGGCTGTTGAGCTGATTGAAATTATCAATAAATTGTTATTGTTGCATCTAGTTGGTGTTCATATCATTGTTTTAAAAGGCTGTCGGTACACAGAAATGCTTTTTGGAACCGATTAAGACTTAAGACATAAGAAAAAGAAACATTTTTCTCACAAGCATCCTCTGGGCGTGATTTCATAATGGCGGTCGATCAGAAATATTCAACTTCACTGAAGTTTCTCAATCATATTTTTATGTAAACCAAACTATTCTTGAGTAATACAAAGAGAACTTAAAGGTTAAATAGGAAATACTTCTATAAACATTAGAGTTACGTTGAAGTTTAGTTATGAGTTCCTGTTTTATTTCATTTCTCTGCATTTTGGAATAACCATCAGTTTTGCAAATTTTAATTTATGAACATTAAAGAAACAGTGTCTGATTTTAATACTTATATAGAAGTGGTACTCAGAATTTGTTGTATTAGTGTCAACCATGAAGATACTGACTGAAGCCAGACACTTAGAACGAGCAAAACAGATTATCTGAGTGAAAGATTAGATATAAAATTGTTTGCTCAACAACTCAACTGATCAACATTCTGTGAGAAGTTTACACGCGTGATGGGTACTGAACAAGTAGTTCTTTGTTATCAGAACACAGTTTTCATGGACAACGAGAAATCTAGGCTAACGTCTTATTGCATGGTGTCAAGTTACTTCGTACGTGTGCTACAACTGCAGCTGAGGGTCTAAACCAGGCCGTCGTAGTCTAACGCAAGTATTACATCTTTTCTTAATCCCCATAATTTATTTTCCTTCCCCCTTCAGGAATATTAATATTTTTGGTTAATTCTTATTACAGTTGTCAATGGAGAGGAAAATAACTGCACAGTCACCACCATCCACTCTTATAACCAGAATCCCAAACACCGGAACCGCCATAACCACCATATCCTCCATAACTTCCACTTTGATAGGGGCGATAACCCCCATAGCCTTGACCATAAGAACTTCCTCCGCGATAACCAACGTCATATGGGCGATAGCCCCCATAACCACCTTGGCCATAGTATCCACTTGGTTTGTAGTTGTACCCATATCCGCCATAGCTGTAGCCATTCCCATAGCCGTAATTGGGTCTGTAATCATAGTCATAACCGTAGCTTGGCTTGTAGCCCCCATAGCTATAAGAAGGTCTGTAACCACCGTATCCCCCGCTCACATAACTCGGACCATAATCCCAGCCTCCTCCTCCTCCATATCCACCATAGCCGCTCCCGTAGCCACCATAGCCGCTCCCATATTTTCCACCGTACCCACTGTAGTAGGAACTCCTATCATTGTATCCGTATCCACCACTGCACAGTGTGATTGCTGCCAGGAGTATCACTGTCACGAAAGGTACCTGCAATGTGTCAGCGTATTAGTAGGGCGTAACGGAAATAATACTAACAGCGTCAAATAACCCACAATCAGTGTATTAATTGAATATACATTATAATAATGATACCAACAAAATCATCATTAGTGAATGTTATATACAACTTCCTAAATATTTCTGCCACTCGTAGGAGATTATTATACCTATATAAAAACTATTTCATTAGTGTGTATTTCGTTGGTATCGCTATTATATTACATATGTGTACGTGGTAGCTTCAAGAAGTCCCTAGAAATCGCTGGTATAATTCACAAGAATTGCTACATGAGGGAAATTTCTGTACAATGACATCCTTCGTCAATTTAGGGATACGGTCAGAAGGAAACGCACCGAAAAAGGTAGAACAAACAGTTGGTTTCTCCTGGAAGGCAGTGCTCCAGCACACCTTTCGCTCTTCGTCAAGACTCTCGTAACAAAGAACAATGTGACAACACTGGAACATCCGACCTGGCTCCAGCTGCTTTTTACCCGATCTATCGACTGAAATTAGCATTGCAGGGACGGTGCTTTTGCGATGCTACTGACATCATTAAGAATGCGACGGAAGAGCTGAAAAAGATTTCACAAAATGGCTTCCAGTAATGTTTCCAACACCTTTACAGTCGTTGGCAAAAGCGCATATCAGCACAAAGTGACTATTTGAAGGAAATGTAGCTTAAATGATTGTACTGTTTTGCATTTATCCGACATAAAGTGATTCCGGGAACATTTGAAGCTACCACGATTAACCGTAGACAGTCTTCTCAAATGCATTCTTTGGTATTTTGCATACCTCTTGACTTTAATGTTTATTTGTTTCATAGGTCTATACAAATGCACCGATACAGAGTCAGTTCCACTGGGGAGAATTCTTTGTTTTGTTGTTCATTCAATAAACGTAAAAAAAAATTTATACAAAATATGCAAATTTTATAAGCTTTGAAGTATGTCTTGTTCAGTAAAGCTGTTTTGTGTGATGAGTCGTTGTTCAGGAAGTTTATAAATGTGGGATTTGAGGTTTGCGCAGCCGTCTTCGCAGCCTGTGGTGTGTGACTTCCTCGTTACGCAAGTAGATCTCGACGTTTCTATGGATCGCAGCGCCTTTATCTTTAGGGTCAGGCAGTCCTCCAAAATATCGGGAAATACCCGCCCAATGACACATATCAAGTATGAGAAGACTGGAATTTTCACAGTGTACGAACTTTGAGATGAGTTTCTTGACAAATACTGATTACTCGGCCTACGTGGTCCAGCATAATTTTCGCCCCGAATGTTTATTGTAAAACCGAATATACATAAATGTAAAACCATAAACAATTCTAAGAAAAAATCGTGGAATCTCGGAATAAAAGATTTCTTCTTTGTTTCTTAATTATATATGCCGTGTATAGAGCTGTAACAAGTGCTTCGGACTTGCGGTCTGTCGTAATGAACTGTGAGAAATCGGATGGAATGGATGTTTCTTGGGCTATACGACGACGTTATAGTAAATAAGGAGTTTAAATAGAGCTTAATAAAATGGATAATTATAGCAGTAGTTTCTGCAGGAATTTGGTGGTTGGCTGTCATTCCTTCCTTGCGAAGACAATTGAAAGTGAGGGGGTCAATTCATGACGGTCTGTTTCTTTCAGGATTTCACCAAAACCCTGAATGCATTTTCTTCTATCCCATACGTGCCACATGCCACGTCCACGTCGTCTTCTTTGATATTCTCACCCTAATTACATTTGGTGAAAATTACAAATAACGAACTCCACAAGTTGTAGTTTTCTTCATTTTCCTCTGACTTATTCCTCCTTACGTCGAAAAGTTTTCTTTAAAACGTGTTCAATTTAGGCATACCTGAAAGCGTACTTCGCCAATCAAGAAATAAGGAAATACTGACTTGTGGGATGTAATGCCGTGTAGTTTGGCACAAAATGCAGTCGACTCGGAGGAACCTGCTACCTCCATCTCCAGGGCTGCAGTGAATTCTTTAGAAACTTTGGTGATTATCTACCACCATGCATGGAATTTCTTACCAGATATATTAATTATGACGATGATAAAGGCATTACTGAAGATAGATGTACCAGTATGTGGACAGATGTCAAAGTCTTCCTAATGATTCCTGGATACATGATAATCAGTTATCTTCACGCTGCGCTCAAAATGCTTTCAAAGAAAATCTTAGTTACGTAAGATACTGCAGGATTGAGAAACTTTAAGCAGTAAATTAATCACTTAAAGGTGGATTGCCTACACGTTGCATCATACTTAGCGAACGTTCTGAGGTTGTCACCACAAATATGTAGTATCATTTGCTGAAAGCGACATAGAGTTGCGGCATTCCTGAGAACGCGATAGTCTCTCAGGCGGTCAGAACTAACATGAGGATGTGTGAATAGTGGAGGTAGAACTCCATACATTTTTCTACTTTACATTGTATGCGGTGAAAATTCAGCTTCACAGTCTGGCCGCCTTCTCACTTCCCCAAGAATAAAGTCTACCTCTGCCGAGAACTGAATATTTAGTTTCAATATGCTGATAAAACTGTCCCATTTTATCTGTTTTTTAAAATTTATTTTAGTATTTAGATTTCCATCTAAGTCTTGGTCTACGAAATGACCTCTTCGCTTCAGGGTTTCCGATTGTATTTTGAATACATCTCTCGTGTCGCTATGAGTGTAACGTATCTCATCCAACCTAGCCTCTTAAATGTGACCAGCAAAATAATATTTATTGAGGCTGCATTATCTGGCTACTCCTTTTGTCGTGTCCACGCACTGTCTTAAACCTCCTGTACCTAGAAGTTCTCTGTCTGTGTTATTCCCTCAGAGAAAAAGATTAAATTTCATAGCCATAAGAAACAAACAGGCAACGTAGGTATAACGTAGAATTAAGGAGAGTTCTTGCAACCATGGTTGCCATACAAAAACAATGAGTATTACATATTTTGAGGGTGTGTTTGCAGCCTTAGGTACCCAGCATGTAATGCGCATGCGCCGTATCATATTGCCATATGTGACCTGATCGTATGTACAAAATGTTTCCACATTATCTCATAAACGGCACAATTTTCGAAAAAAAAAAATATTAAATTTGAAATGTGTTGTGATTTATTGTACAACTTTTGTCTGAAATATTTTCTTGTTATAAGAAGAACAGAGCGAGATACTATCATAAATGTCTATTGGTCTTAACGTTAAGTATCCGTTATTCTTGCCAGATATTAATGAAACTTAAATTTTCTTGACAGGTTTTCGACGAATACTGAAATATCAGATTTAATGAAAATCCGCCTAGTGGTAGCCGATTTATTCCATGCGGATAGACGGTCCAGAGGGACAGAAGGACAGACAAACATGGCGAAACTAAAAGATGCCTTTCGCAATTTTTTAACGCGTCTAAAAAGGTCGTAATTATCGTGTTGTATATTTTAATTTTTAGATTCTTGTCCTTAAGTGAAAGACGATAAATTTTGAACTGAACGACAGCGAGCATTCCTTCGTTTTTAATCTTCTCTTAATTTCTTAATGACTGTAATTTTTATTTACCTTCTCTTGCCCGTTCAAAATATTTGGTTGGCCACAACATGTACTTAAGGCAAACGTTCTTTGAATTTTAACACGTAAAACCTCGTGGCTGTAGGAAGGTGGGTATTTGGCCTGACGCTTGAACGCCTTTACAGCAGCAGGAATATCACAACTCCAGTACTGTAACGCAATGCGTGGCCGATATTTTGTGAGAGGTGTGCTGCTTACAACAACTTTTCGTGTAGCTCCTTTTAAGAACCTATAGACTTGACGTAATAAGGTTATTTAATGAGCCAATTGCTTAAGGTATGCCCACATATTTTGTCAAGGATTGTGGATCAAGTTGTTTGAGGGCATATTTCCTAATATTCCCAAGCGAAAGTTGTTAATATAACGACACTCTTAATTGCTAAGTTTAGAATATTGCGCCGGTGATAGTGAAATGAAAGGATAAGAATGATTGGTGGAATTATGTTGACAAGAAATGTCTGAGTTCTAAGGGAAACTTATCCCAGTGACACTTTCGACCACAAAACACACATGGACTCTCTTGGAATGACCCCAAACCTCGATGCCGAGGCCAGCGAGTAACCGCCCAAGCTATGGCACTCCCATACGTGTAATTTTATTCTCATTTGAAAGTCATTCCGATTCTTGAGCTGAAGAAAGAATTATGCTCCATTTTCAACAACAGATTTTGTTTCAAAAATCATATCTTTCCCAATCGTTAATTGTTTTGAATGTTTTCTTTCTGTGTATTCTTTATAAAATAATACACGGTTGATGAAATCAAGGATGTTGAAATTGGCGGAACGAGTAGCATGCATTGGGACTATGAGAAATATAAACCCATAGAGCATTTTTGGATGTAAAACACGAAGGAAAGTGAATACTTGGTTGATATAGGCGTAGATGAAAAATTATATTAGACCTATTCGTAAAATGGTTCTTAAATGAGTATGGCTTTTGTAAATAAAATAATGACACGTCAGATTCTAAAGAGGCCAGCGAATTTCCTGACTGATTGAGAGGTTTATAGAAAAGTCCCTGCAGTGTGGATTTAATTAGCTGCCAAATACATTTGCTTTGTATATATATTATGTGGACACTTGTTTAGAGGATTCATTTATTGAAGCTCAGCGACAGTAACCTAGGTTATCGACAAATGTCCAGAGATTATAGGCGATTAGATTATGCTGTCTTTACAACATTTTTATATAGAACACCTGACTTTCAAAGATCTAAGACGTTCTTCATCTCGTAATTAAGACCTCGTCACTGGGCTCTGTCCCAGGCCTTGGGACTCGAAACTTCATTAGCAAAGTTGCCTTCAAACATGTGCAATCAACTATGTATACGGGAACACGAAGGTTGGTAGGTGTGGCGGTGAAACTTGCACAGTTGAAAAAGCTGTAGGCTCGACAGGAGCCTGTTGTGCCCCATATCACTCTGATGTATGACATCCTCATTAAAGCATTTCTCGATATTTAAGGTAACCATTCGAAATCTCCCGTAAACGTAACGCGTAAATTACTTGGGTAAAGGCGAAAGGCTAAGTTTCTTTGCACACCATGTAGGCATATGGAGGTGTGGAGGTATAACTCCACTCATTCTTGGCTTCGATACTTCATAGGGGTTACATTACTGAGCTCTATAAAAATGTCGAAATAAAATAGGGACGTCATGAAAGAAAACTGGGCTCGGAATGGACTAATAATAAAGCATTGTACGTTATGTGGACATGTTTCTACTACCGTACACGTACCTACAGACCATATTCTCTCGAGATAACAACCACCAGATAATAAAAATATCCCTCATAATAGGCATCTCTTGTATGGAAAGTGCTCAATCGTACCACACAAGTTTGCAACAAAAAATAAATAAATAAATAAAAATAAAGAAAGAACCAAAAAAAAAAGAAAGAAAGAATATTTAACACAACATATTTCGGACTATGTGGCTATAATCAGGCATTGTAGTTATAAAGTACTTAAAGAAGGGTTAGTTGCAACAGTAAAGTTAACTATAGAGTGAGATCTCATTCTGTGTATTGGAAATAGAAATTCCTGTTATAATTGTAATATTATATATTGAGTAATCCACATATCATTTTAATTGCTAGAATTCAGGAACAGAAGCTTTTGCAGTAAATATATTTCAATCTCACATTATTTTGATGTACTTTTACTGTGTTTGAATAATTTGGAGTGTAAAAATGTAATACTTTTGTAAGGGAAATTAGGGGCTTTGGGGCCCACTCTTCCTCGTATTCAGTGTGTACCGCGGGCTGATCTCAGGAATAAAGCGGACGGAATGTGAAGCTGACCGATAGCCTGTCTAGTGTCAAGTTTAAGAATGACTGGAGCTATACGTGTAACCAACATATACTTTCATGGCTTGCACAGGGACAATTTTACTTTCCTCTAATTCCGTTCATCGACAGGAGAAGGTGTACAATTAAGCAAGAAGACTATTGACAAAAAGTATCATTATTATTTACCTGTCCATAGATCGGAACTTCAGTTTGGGTACCTGCAGTACTTTTTTTATGTTTTGCTGACCCTGCATCTCAGTACAATCCTAGCAGTTGACCGACTTAATGCACAAGTTATTGTTTTATAATAAGTTTATTATATCCCTCTAAATGTTTCGAGCAATATTGTGCTCATCATCAGGAGGCCAAATTGTAGTATACAGCATCTGGTATCATCACACTCTGTAGGTGGCCGTCCGATGCGCACCGGACGGCCACCTACAGAGTGTGACGATACCAAATGCTGTATAATACAATTTGACCTCCTGATGATGAACACAACAGTGCTCGAAACATGTAGAGGAATATAATAAACTTATTATAAAACAAGAATTTGTGCATTAAGTTGGTCAATTGCTAGGATTACTTGCAGTACGTTTAAGAAGACAAGAAATGTATTCTTCCTTGATTTTCCTTCCAATTCGGTATACATTTTTCTTCTAACATCTTTGCTGAACCGACACACAGAAGTAATTTCTCACACGCAATGTACAAGACACGGAATTTATCAGCATTTTACATGTGTTTTATTCTGACATATCTGCAACATTGACGAAAGTAATTCGTCATGTTCATAATTTATATTCTTCAGCCACTATTGTTAGAGTAACTGAACGAAATAGACAAAAAGACTGAGACAAGCAGCAGGTGTGGATGTGATAAAAATTGAATGCAGAATTTTAATCGGAAAAACTGAGGGAACGACCGCCTGGGAACGAGCCTCGAGAACATAAATGTGAGAGTGTGGACTGGATTCTTCTGGCTTATGTTACGATCTAGTGGCGGGCTCCTCGATTTAAGTCAAATTAATTTCTTCTGCAGCCGAGTCACCGTCACTTTTTTTTTTATTGAGAGCTCATCTACTACGGACTTGTTAATTTACGAACTTGGCTGCTGCCTCGAAGGAAGCGAATCTGAAATTTTCTTTATTGTTTTCAGTTACCCAAGAGTCAATTCTGCGATTCTATATGAAACAGGTAACTTTTACGTTTATGGTTCCGTGCATCGCTGATCTATGTTTGTAATTGTCCAATGAGATGCAACACAAAGCAGTCTATTTATTATTCTGCAAGTTCACTCTACCTCCCTCCAACGTGGCCAAGCTTGGTCACGTTGGAGGGGGTAGCTGCACAAAAATATGACCAGTACCGGAGGCTGTAGTTACAGTGTTACGTGTTCCTGATGATGGGTGTGGTTGACACCCGAAACATGTAGACTGAACTTGCAGAATGATAAATAGACTGCCTTGTGTTGAATCTCGTTGGACAATTCTTAATATAGGTAACTTCTTTTTATATCATCCTTGACTGTAACTGTGACTGGCTCACGGGGTAACGTAGTTGACCCGTATTCGGGAGATGGCTGACTCAAATTTCTACCGGGACACCGACTTTTCTGAAGCTTTTGTGATTTTATTCAGTCTCTCCAGACGAATGTCAGGTTGATCCTCTGAAATAATCTACGGCCACTCGAATTACAATTCTTTCAGTTGCACAGAGGATCATCCATTCATGCCTACAGTTCTACGTAAGTGCTACAGTTGACGCAAAGTCTTTAAATATCCCCTGGTCCTCCCATTCTACTCTCATCCTCACAATAGTTTCCGCCCATATTTCGGACCGAATGCTATCCTTCATGTATCATAAGTGGCAGAATCTACACCTTAATGTTTGGTGGAACTGCTTGTAAAGTAGAGGTGAAATTGTAATGCTCCTCATGAAGGAATGTAGTGAAGTGGAGGTATAACTCCAATCATTCTTAACCTTGGTGGTAAATGGGGCGAGTGTTCGGCTTTACGTCACGGCTGTTTTACTCCTTAAAAAAAAGCACTGCTCACTGGAATTTCTTTTTCTGTGGCTTCCTTACCAACAGTGTGACAACGAGATTTACATTTCGAACAGTGACAGTTTTAAAATGTCTTTGGACACGATCCAGAGCCATTGGATTATTAACTGACCTGCGCTCAGCTGATGGAGAGCAAAGGTAACAACAAAGCTGGGAACCTGGTTCCATTCGGAAACTTTTAAATGTATTTATGATCATCCAAATCCATTTTCCTGTCACAGTGTTCAGTTAAGTATCACGAGATGAAAACGCACCGGGTTTGGTGGTATAGCTCAATGCATTTTAAATTCTTTGTCGGATGGAAGTGATGAATTGCTGTTTGGATAGGTCCCAGGGCCGGTGTGGATGCTGTAAAGTCAAGAAATATTTCTCTCCCTCTTGGAAATCGAACCCCGATTTCCCGGGCGCCGAAGCTTTTTCGGCTATTTTTTAACCCTAAGTCTTTGTTTACATTATTTTCTTATTTCCTTCTGGAGCTGAATTTTGCAGCTGTGTAGCTTGGACATTTTTATTAATTCCATGCCAAACACCAAACCTAATAGACGCACCTTTTTTGGTTCTTCGCGGCTATTATTTAAAATATTGAATAAATTTCATCTCATGTCAAATAAAGCAGTCAAATTTAGCAGACATTTTAGAGCCATAAGTTTCAATGCAATTTACACCAAAGACAGAGGCAGGGTTATATTCCGATCTGACTCACTCCAATTAACAGTCTCACATCTTTTGCGAATTGGATAATTTGAAAAACGGGACGGTGACAAAATATCTTTTCCAAACATTTAATTTTGTGCTATTTTATCAAATAGAAGGCTCTTAATTTTTTGTATAAACCGGAACTCCTTTCAGCAAAAGCTAACACAAAATATTCTGAAATCTTTGTAACATTTGTAACATTATCTACTCATATCCACGTAGACTAACAACACGGCCATTTTCTGAAGCATTCCCCATCCAAAATTCGAAAAACAGATGGGCGTGTTCCGTATTAAAATACTGAATTTACTCACCAGGGCTCTCATCGTGTGTGACGTAAATTGTCTTGTCACGTTAGCCTAACTGTCCTCTGGTCACAGCGCGCAGTATGTGTCTTGTTCCACGCTTTGTCTGCGCCTTTTATATCCTTTCCCCCGTGGGAGGCAGTGTAGCGTATCCAGGAGTTCACCATGTACTAATGTTTTCTGTAGATCAAATCACACAGGCAGGAGGTGCATTGCCCATTGTTAGTTTCCTGACTTCTTCATTACTGTGTTAATTTCGAATTAGTAGGCATCGTATTTAGCTGCCGTGTTTTCCGGTCTGTATTGCCACATAGTCTGGTGCTTGGATACCAACATTTCTGAGGGGCTGTTACCTACATAGAAATCATCCTTCAGCACTGGAGACGGAAGCAGCAAATTACTCCGAAACGTTTGTAGCTAGCCACCCCTCCCTCCCCCGCACTTCGCAGCGTCAGTTCCCAGACGACAGCAGTCGTCATAGTCAGGACGAAGAATGTTCCAAATCTTACCACTAGTAAGTCTACCTGAATATAATTAGCCCCTGAATATAATGGACTGCCCCATTTTTAGGCGCGTTTGCTAAATTGCGACTATGAACTTAGACATGTCTGTCCGTCCGTCCGTCCGTCCCTCTGTCCGTGTGGAATAACTCGGCTCCCACTAGACGGATTTTCATGAAATTTGATATTTCAATATTTATCGAAAATCTGTTGAGAAAATTGAGGTTTCATTAAAAACGGACAAGAATAAAGGGTACTTTACTTGAAGCCCAGTATACATTTTCCATCATATCTCCCTCATTTCTTCTTAGAATGAAAAGTATTTCAGACAAAATTTTGTAGAGAAACTCGAAATACACATTTTATTTTCAATATCTTTTTTTTTTCGAAAATCGTAGAGTTTATGAGACAATGTGGAAAAATTTTGTAAACCGGTGCTGAAATACACACACTCAGGTTGTGTAATACTCACTGCTTTTCTCCAGCAACAATCGTTGCACGAACCCACCTCAATGTTACGTTATACGCACATTCCCTGTCTTTTTAGCAGTTGACTTGACGTAGAGCCCTTTCGAAGTTGTGACACATTGATGTGTAATCTGAATATTGAGTTTAATATCAGCAACTTTCGCGACACTCAAACTGATAAACCTGCTGTTGATGAAGGATAGGTCTGTGGCTATAAATTAAAGGTGTTTTGGAACGTGCTGAGGAAAATGTCTGAGTCTGAGAGACAGAGGAAGAAATGAGGACTGCAGAACCGTATATGATCAGAAGCGTCATAAGTTGAACCCCTCATCAAAAGGAATATTTTTAGACTATTTAAATGGATCGTGAAATAAGTGGCTCATATAACAACAGTCTACACTTTGAGTGGTAGCAAGGCAGCCATGTTGTAACTCGTCGTTAAAATGTTTGAGTTCAGGTGAACTACATGATATTTTTAAATAGACACAAAAGTCATTCGACTACTTTCATACTATACATTGTAGCATTACATTATATTATACTTAATTCAGGGGCAGAGAACGAATGGCTGGACGAAGACCTACATACACGGTTCATATAGTATTACTATGTTTCTGGTTTTATCCATTGTGTCATACTCAAAAACGAAAACAGAATTTCCGTAACTGGCTTTTTAACCGTCCTCAGATGATAAAAATGTGGGAGGGGGGATCCCTACTGTGGTGGGTCCGAACGAAAGACCTGTTCTAAGCCATCGAATTATAGAAAATTTGGCAGGGTTGTTCTTGGTTAGACATAGTTGGGATGGATATGAAAAATGCATGTAGTATAATTAAAAGTAGGTGTAATGATTCTCTAGAGAGTTAATAGTGAAAAAAAAATGAAAATATCTCTAGCCTCCAACTGGAATGTTAAAGAAGAACCGGGGGCGAGAAAGGCATATAGATCAATGTAATTCGAATGAAAGAACGGGGTTACCATTGTATAAATTGAGATTATGAAAACTAAGTGGTGAAAGGAAAAGTGCAGCAAAAGAAAGATGCGCCTATATCAAGGAGGTGCCAAAATGTAATGAGACGTAGAGGAGGCCAGAAAAATTTCTAAACATTAAATGGTTACTCATAAATGAAGGAAGAGCATACAGGATAGATCATAGAATTAAAAAAATTAGGTAATATTTTGTTTAAAGGGAAAGGCAAGTGGGAAAAAAAAGCGCCAAAAGTGCAAGGTGAAAGGAAAGAGGGGGAATTGTAAGTGGAGATATTTATATGTCTATATTATAATTTATACTCAGATAAAATTAACACCTCCCAGAAAGAGTATTTAACTTAGATACATTTTAATCATTAGTATTAAAATGATGGGTGTGAACCGACAGAAACCCGGCGTTACTAGTAACATCCACAGTTGTGAGAGAAACTCGACTAAAAATTTTTAATTTATTCGCAGTCACAGGTCCAAGTCGGTCTCAAACCTTTGTGTTGTTTCTAAATATGGGAAGGTAGAAATTGTCCGGACGTCTAGTAATTCTAATTAGACATAGAAAATGTACAGAAACTCTATAGAAAATCTATATATCTTGAAGATTTTGTTATGCACAATACCGCGCTGCTTTATATAAAAATATTATCGCTAATGAGAAATGGTACGTAAATTATCGCTCAGCTCAAAGTTTATACAAATTTCGTGTCTCAAGTTCATGATGACCCATTCCTCTAACTTTCGTGAGAAATTTTCTTATCGCTTTATCATCTTTTTAAAAGAAACTGAACGAATAAAAATTGCATACTACTTTTGCTGCTCTGTCATAAAGCTCATCTTTGAACTACGTTTCACGCAGCTAGACTTCCTTCCACCCCAGATATTCGCACGGTAGTAGATTGAAATTGTTTATATCAGGAAGTTTAAATCTTAAAGACTCGTTCCTACAATAGAGATGTCTATTTTGGAGATACTTCTATAATTATTTTCGTTTTTAGTATATTATTACATTTTTAGACACGTTCGCAAAATTTGCGAAAAACGACAATTAGCTTCGTCATGTCTGTCTGTCCACATGGAACAATTCGGCTCCCACTTCACGTATTTTTATGAAGTTTGATATTTGAGCATTTTTTCGAAAATCAGTCGAGGAAATTAAAGAATAACGGGTACTTTGCGTGAAGACCAATATAGATTTTTGAAAATATCTCGCTCACTTCTTCTTAGAATAAGAAATGTTTCAGACAAAAGTCGTAGGGAAAGTCAAAATACACATTTTGTGTTCAATAACTTTTTTTCTTTCGAAAATACCGCTCTTTTATGAGTTAATGTGGAAAATTATTGTAGAGGTCGAGAGACCACGGATAAAAATATGGCGCGTGCGCATTTCACGCTAGGTACCTAAGGCTACAAACACACACACACACACACTCAGAGAATGTAATATTAATTGCTTTACCACTGCAACAATGGTTGAATGAACGCGCCTCAATGTCACGTTTTAGGTATATTGTTTGTCTTGTTATCTTGGCAGTCTTATGCGAGAAATATTAGGAGAGTGGAGGTTGTAGTTGCCTTGGTACGAAGTGGCCACACACGCTTAACACACGGCCGTCTGTTGCGTAGAGGTCTTGCTGCCCTTTTCCAACACTGCGGTGCGCCTCTCAGCGTCTCTCGCTTTCAGGTCGAACGGCTTTTTTACATCAACAGAGCCGTGCGTCCCAAACACAAGTATCGCTGTCCGCTTAACAATGTCTTCTTTTTATTTTAACTAAATGCGCATATTGTTTTAAATACATATATTTATCACCTATTACACCCTTCATGTTCCGGTGTTTGTTACACCATCCTCAGGGAGACCATTGCGTTATTTGCTCAAGAACCGTATGCTTATTCCAGTGTTGTTACATGAGTTGTGTGCATATTTTGTTGTATCATATTCCTGCTTTAGTTTTAAGCATTTTATATTTGGTGTTTCTGTAGGTATTAATTAACTTTGCTTGTTGAGCATCGATTATTTTGAAGCTTTCAACTCCGTGCACTATTGCCGTCAATTTCTTCTTTTTATCCCAAATAAATGCACATAATATGTTATAGTCGTATATTTATCACTTCTTACAACCTATGTAATAAGTTTACAAAAAAAATATATTTCTTGAGCAAATAAGGCAATGGTCTCCCTGAAGATGGCGTTACAAACACCGAAACATGTAGGAAGTAATAGGTGATAAAATGTATTTTGGCACATTATATGCCTTTAGTTGGAATAAAAAGAAGAAATTGACTGCATGAATGTTGGATTTGAAAGTTAAAAAAATTCTTAACGTCTCGGCATTAATGTCCAGCTCCGGTCTTGCTCAGCTTGTTGCGAGTTTTGAGTATTTTAGGTACGCTAACGCCACCACCCTCGATTCTTTCATCTAGACGATAGATGTAGGGATATTAGGAATGCGATGACGGACCCCTATTCATCCTGCCATATTTTATCTTCTTCTATATCTAGTAATGTACTTAAAAAAACAATAATGAGAATTTTATCTTCTTTCATAGCAATGTAACCCTCGTCTATATGAATTTTGGGTCTCGGATGAGAGGTCCTTTACAGCGTGCCGTACTGTGTAATTTGTGTACGTGTATGACTTGTCTTTTTTTTTTGTTTGGTAACCTGTTTTAAAATTTACGTTTAGACCCGTAACGCTGCCCTGATATTTAACACACTTATTAGATTTTCGACCTCTTAATAATTTGCAGCTCGGCGCGTATAGCCGGCTCCGGCGATGCTGACGCACCTCTAAATCAACACACACACGCACGCACACGCAAGCACAAGAACACGCACACACATGCCAAGAACTGAATGCTGTTCTGCAGATTCTGTCGGGTTAAATTTCGAAAAATCCACGTAGTTGGCGTATTTGTAGTTATTGGCTTGTGAACGTATTTCACAAAATGTGTAGATATGTTTGTGAGCCATCTTATGCCAAGTTTCACGTGAGAAAAAATTCGTTCCAGTTTAGAGTAAGGACATTGAAGTACACAGGGTTTTAAAATGGTGCTCCTTCAGCAGCGGAAATCATGTTGGCTAGGAATATATTTTCTCGAGCAGTGATTCCAACCTTTTTGTGCATAAGTGTTACATCGATGCCAATCTCATTATTATTGGTTTAATTTTCATAAAGGTATCAAAATTGACTTCAAAATTTTAAAATTGGTAACCTATGTAACTTTCATCCTTCTGCGAACAGAGCCTTAAAATTAACTGGATAATCAGAATAGCCTTCAAAATTGAGGTTATGCCTGCTTTCTTTTCTCTAGCCACTGAGGATATTGGTTTCAGTAGCCTTGACATTTAGATCTCCTTCGTCAATTTTATACAAAATACGTGGGATAACCTGCAGAGAATCATACAACGTGTCTTTGTCACGAATGGCACAAAATTTTCGCTAAAAGCTGCTTGTCAAAGCAGGAGGGAACTGTTTGATTTCTGGCTTTCTCTGAGGTGTAAATGAGGCCTTTGTTCTTCTGGGACGTTATGAAGCGTAGATTTGTAGTTAGTTACGGACGTTACAGGACCGACAGGTTATCCCGAAACGTCGGTTACTTACTACCGATCTACGCTGCGTAATATTGCAGAAGAGCGAAGATCTCAGTTAAGACTTCTACAGAAATGAGTCAAGATGCTGACCGATCAGCCTCTTTATATCTCCCTAACTTAAGGATGCAGTGCAGCACTTTGGCTGGTCATTCTCCGCGTTTGTTCAACGAGGCCTTTTTGTTTGAACAGGTTATGCACAGAACAAGGTAGGTCGATTCAAAGTGACAATTTGGTAAGCGTGTGTGTCTTGAAGGTGTTATTACGGAATTTGTTTCTAGAGTGTAGTCAAGCACAAAAATTTAAAGCCAAAACGGCTGCTGTATTACAGGGCTTGGCTTGAGGTACGATTAGTATAAACCTGGCCGAAATTTCAATAGAGATTTCAATAAATTACTTCAAATAAGGATCCAACCACATCACAGACATCAGTACATTATGTGGAAGTGCTCATGACCTGCGTTGTGATTATTATCCTTAAACTTACTGTGTAATTAACAAGTCTTAATTTTGCTGAGTACGGAAGGCCACCATTCCATCCTCCTCTGAATCTCCATGACCTGTGACGGGAAAGCTTTACCTTTGAATTCCTGAAATATAACGTCCAATAAAATTGGTTCTTGTAAAGTACTACGTCGCTGGACCCAGTGGCCGCGCGGTCTAAGGCGTGGGTCTGTGACTGCTTGCTTGCTAGAATTGCTGTTTCGAATTTCGCCGGGAGCATGGATACCTGTCTCTTGTGAGTGTTGTGTGTTGTCAGGTAGAGGTCTCTGCGACGGACTGATCACTCGTCCAGAGGACACCTACCGAATGTGGTGTGTCTGTGAGTGATCGTGAAGCCTCGATGATAAGAGAGCCCTGGCCCAGTAGGGGCTTTTGTGCAATGGAGGAGGGAAAGTTAACACCTTTGCATTTGCCTTAAAAAAACTGAGGAAATCCATGCAAAACTTCAGTCAGGATAACCAGTCTGCAGCGAGATTTGAATGCGGGATCTCCCGAAGACGAACCAGATGTCCTCAACCTTCAGTACTGACTTTCGTTGGTTTATTGTTGTACAGAAACCGCCGAGAGTGAGATGGAAGTGTCACATTTGCATTACCCTTTCTTTTCTTACATTCTTTGTTCCTTCTTTCCTAGACACTCTCCTCTTAATTTTTTATGTGTTCCATTGTGTCCTTACTTCCATATTTCTTCCTGTTTTCTCAATTTTTTTTTTGAATTTATGTTATTATTTCAGCACAGAATTTAATAGTTAAGGCTTTCGGTAACCCATTGTATAAATTTAAAACAATTCGCTAGGGGAGACCTGCGCTGTTCTGCGATTTTGCGCATCGCAGAATAGTAGTTTTTATTTACTGAAATTTTGGGATAACTTGACTGCTCAATCGTCAAGAATCAAGCTTGATACTAGAGACCCATAATTTGTCCCGAAACGTCCGTAACTAACTACCATTTTACGCTGCTAAACTCCCAGAAGAGTGCAGGTCACATTTACACCTCAGCTGAAGCCTGAAATCCACAATTCGCTAGTCGCCTTTGTTGACTAGAATCAAAGCACAGACGTGTTAAAATATGAACTCCTTGACATTATGATGGGGGAATCTTCTGGTTATGGGTGAAGGAGAAGACTGTTGCGTTAAGCATGTTTTGTGTTGTGATCTTTTTATTTTGTGCGTAAATTAGCAAGATCCATGGTGGTGCTGGGGCTTGTTACACGTTTGATACTTTATGGGCTAGTGCCTGAACAACCCAAACGTTGCCTGTAGGCTTCTCCTACGTTGCGCAGTTGCGTTTACACACGTTTAGTTTTCGGCATTAAATCTTCGAATTTGAAGAGTGAAGTTGGGGTCTGCTGTAGACATTCCTTATCTTGTCTGACGAAAGAATTTGATGCATTGCGTCACAAATAGGGGAATCGGAGAGAAAGTGTGGGATGAATTACGAAACGGCTCAACAAAACACTGCTTGTTTACTGATAGTGCATGTTCTTACATTTTGAGATAACAGGAAAGTCAAAATATCGCCCAACGTCACGATTGAGTGGTTGGTATAAATTCCTATTCTGGTTGTTCCATGTTTGAATCTCGGACCAAAGGCTACAAAACTTCACTGATTACACTCGATATTTTTTTTTACGCAACTGCTGACATATTATCTCACATTAGATAATGATGGCCTTTTTCGAAATCCATAGTACATTTACATTCAACAATATATGAACCTCTGCAGTTGAGAAAGTGTTAGTAAATAAATTAAGAAATAAATTAGAGAGCTGTTGCTTTAAGAAATTACCTGTCGTTAATAGCATGGACCAATGTGAGAATAACTGTCCCTTGTTTGAGGTACTAACATACCTTTGTTAACTGTGGGCAATTGGTCTATATGTAGGGTCATTATTTTTTCTGATAAGTATTTTTTTGTCAATTTCTGTCGGCTGGCTCAACGGATTATCTATAATCCTTATCGAAAGCTCAGAGGCGCGGCCAAATAGAGGTGAGAAGCGACAAATTTGCTTGTCTCGTGTATATAGTGTCGGTGGCATACGTGAAATATGGGTGTGCAACTCGGTGGCGGGGGCGGAGAGGGGGGGGGGGAGGATGTTGGCAGGGGAATATCGAAGTGCTCTGGGAAAAGGGGGTCATTGTCCGGAGTACAGAAAAATGT
>Ga0123352_10002263_pt1 | contig 26660 bp, 13 predicted proteins | sample TergutLab28metaG_FD_89700 | JGI IMG/M metagenome (GOLD analysis project Ga0123352, IMG submission 89700) | Labiotermes labralis P1 segment gut microbial communities from Petit-Saut dam, French Guiana - Lab288 P1 | ecosystem: Host-associated > Arthropoda: Insects > Digestive system > Gut ... | reverse complement strand
TTCTTTTTTTTATTGTTTTTGTTTCGTGTGTTGGTTTTTTTAAGTTTTTTAGAGGGCTTGGATGGTTGGGGGGGGGGGGGGTTAGTTGAACATCCCCCCCCACCCCCGGTACGCCACTGATCAGAAGTACTAAAAACTGTAGCCGCAGCCTCCGGTACAGGTCATAATATCGGTACAGCTACTTCCCTCCAACGTGGGCAGATCGGGACTCCATACTGCAGACTGCATACTGTTGTATCTAGTTGGATTTTTACTGAATATTGAATTATGATGCACGGAAGCATGAGCTTAAAAAACTGTGATGACTTTCTTTCAAAATTTGCAGGGACGAAATATGTACACCTAACGACCTGCACCGTAAAGAAGCCGCTTTCCGCTTGCCAGGTCATGTCAACCGACGTAGCAGAATAAGGAATAGCAACAATTTAATTGAATTTTTTAAGGTGAAAGGAGCAGTCCCACGTTTAACATCTTTCTTATGTGCTCGACTAAAACAGTAAATCTTGGAGCCTTTATTTCCTACTGAAATTATTGTGATTGGTGTAGGATATCAAGAAATGTTGGAGAAATTCCTCGTCTTCGTTTTGCAAGAAAAGAGCCCAGATGATGTTGTAATCTCGTAAGACTTAGCATCCACTTTTGTATTTAGCATTCAGTTCGGGAATTGCTGAATCCAAACTTTCCATGGAAACGGATTGGCAGAAGTAGACCTGCCCAGTCACTTGGCCACCTAGTTCTCCTGACCTCACACCGTTCTTTTCTCCTTCTGGGAGCAAAAAATAATTTCTGTTGTCTTAACCACCGCCGCGCGCCACTTTGATCGAGCTCGGTTGGAGCATAGGTGCTGCTGCCACTGCAGTTACACCGGCCACAGTTACAAACGAGTGGACTGAACTTCAATGCAGATATAAGTGGCGGGCTACTCACGGTGCCTGCACTGAACCAACTTCTCTTGAGACCACAACTGTATGAACATGCTATTCCCTCACCCTACAACTGCAACTTTTTACCCCGTTATCCGAGTCGGAGTTTCTTTATAGAACCTTCCCCCTTCCATCAACTTATCTTTAAAAAAAACTCTTGTGGCCGCATGTCGGCTACAAATACCGAACGACCAATCTCTCTTTCCCCTCGATTACTAACCCTTCCTCTCCCCCGATTTAACCATCCCCTTGTCTCACTTGGGTCGAACCAGCTTCTATCTGTGTGTGTGTGTGTGTGTGTGTAAGGGAAAGACAGAGTATTTGACCCCGAACATAAATGAGATGGTTTCAAGGTTACGTGCATAAAAAATATAAAAGACGTGGATTTTGATCGTAAAATATAAGAAAGAGTTACAAAAAATAAACTAAAATTTGCAAGGACAAGACGAAGTACTACTAAAAAAACAAACAACGCGCCCATTTCAGGGCAAGAGACAAAACTCTTTTCGGAAAAGTTGTGTGTGTGTGTGTGCGTGCGTGTGTGTGTGTGTGTGATATCTAACTGAAGTTTTTATTCAGGAATACCTTCCCTCTCTCCCCTTTTTGTTGCGGCACACAGCACTCTTTCCGATAAAAGCTGTTCCTACTTGTATTTCTGACGGCTCATACGGCACTTTATAAACAGATGCTGCAAATGCGAGATAAATGCTTCAAGTAACTCTCTACTGGGCTGAATGCACTCCATTACTCCAGATAAGTCCAATAGTCACTATGTAGTCGAATTTGACACTAAGAGTTTTGAAGCTGTATTCATATAGCATACCCTGTAGTCATACAAACTGAATCCTGTCTTAAGCCCGACAAATTCAGTTCACATCTCGGCACTTTATTAGTTAAGTATCTATTTTAATATCATTCGTCCGCTTGTGTCTAGGCCTTTCAAGTATTTTCCCATCAAATTTCCCGAATAAAATTTTGTACGCATTTCTCTTCGCTTCCATGAGTGCCACAAGCTCCATCCTTCTCATCCTCCATGATTCTGCTGCACGTGTTACGAATTATGAAATTCCTTGTTATGTACTTTTCTCCATCCTCTTGCTACATTTCTGCCTTATGCTTAAATATTCACATTGAGTTTTTATCAACACTCAAGCGACATGCTCATGTCTACCTGCAATACAGCCTTCCTTGAAAACGTGATAATAAATAATATTGCAATAAATTCCATCCTGTAGAAACCCAAGGTTTACTACCTTAATCACAAAAGGTCGTCACTGAACCTAGTTTTGCAGCACTGGATACCATCTAAACAACAACAACAACAACAACAACAAAGAAATAAACAAAACAGCAGCAGCCCCACTAAACAGATTAAGAAGTATGAAAAAATGATCACTATAAAAACAAACAACATGCTACACATGTATAATTTAACATTAAGGCGAGTTCGCGTAATCATGGTTGCTGTGGAAAAGCAATAAGTAATACATATCCTGAACGTGTGTCTGTAGCTCTAGGTATCCAGCATACAATGCGCATGCGCCCAATTATATTGTTATCTGTAGCCTGCCCGACTCTACAATACTTACTTACTCCATGGTGCAGAATCCTTCTTGAGAAGCTAACTGGTTTGCAGCTAGTCAAGGAATTCCCCGCATTTTATGGAACCCGAAGGTTCATTACCGCATTCACAAGCCTCAGCCAGCCGTCCTTATCCTGGGCCAGCCCAATCCAACCCATATACCCACATCCCACTTCCTGGAGATCCATCCGAATATTATCCACCCATCTACGCCTAGGTCTCCCCAGTGGCTCTTTCCCTCCGGTTTCCCCACCAAGACCCTACAATACTTATCCATATTATCTCATAAACAGCACGATTTTCTGGGGGAAAAAATGTTACTGAACATCAAGTATGTTTGATTTCCCTACACTTTTGTGTGAAATGTTTTTCATTCTAAGAAGAACTGAATTAGATATTAATCACAAATGCGCATAGGTCTTCGCGTATAGTACCCGTTATTCTTGCCAGATTTTAACGAAACTTGGATTTTCTTCACAGATTTTCGAATAATTCTCAAATATCAATTGTCATGGAAATTCTTTCAGTGGTAGCAGAGTGGTTCCAGGCGGGCGGACTTACGGACGGACAGGCAGACATGACGAGCCAACAGCCGCTCTTCGCAATTTTGCAAAGGAGCCTAAAACCCATCGCATATTAAAGGAAAATATTTCGTGATTTTGTTTCCAGTACATCTTTCTGTAACATAGGCAGTCCAGTTTCTTAACAAAAAATAATAGACTGAAACATTTAAGAATTCGCTACATACATCGATGCCTTACATATATCGACTAATACAAGATACACAAATCCCGAGCGCAGAGTCGCCATCGCGACTGAATTTTTTTACGGTGACGACTGATAACTTTGTGACCTCCGTATCGAATTTGCGTCATGTGATCCGTCTGCCACCTAGAAGTTTGAGGTGGCTCTTAAATGTTTCGGAAAATTTGTGCACCTCTGGATAAATATCCTTACACTCCAACCCCTTGCCTAGATATGGACATGACTTCACTCTCGGACCAAGCGTTTTATATACATTAGGATATTCGAGAGGTATCTCTTTTGAATCTCGGCCAAGTTGTTGCACCTCCTGACTGAGGGGTTTCCTCGCTATCAAGAGTCTAACAAATGAATGCTGGAACATTAATTTAAAACAAGTCACTGTAACCTACTTGTGAAGCCTTGTTTGCTAGCCACCCACCATCAAGCTCCCTCGTCATTTGTTGCTGTAAACGTCATACAGGTAGGAAGGGCCCTTAAAGAATCCAAAATGTGCTCAGTAACTTTAGTAAATCATTCGTTAGAATCAGGTGACACTTCGGCAAAATTAAGATACTTTGCGAACACGGAAATCCATGAAACACAATATGCGCTGGACTTACATTTGAAAAATTCAGGCTCTTTATCTGTTCAGGACTTCGCATTCTCTCCATCGTTCTTAAAAAATTGCCTAAAAAATAATTAAAACAATTTTTCGCTATATTTTACGTCGCTTTTTAACCAATAAAAAATAGGTGTAGTGAAACACTGTATTGGCATTCTACATTTTTTTTAACAGCGCAGCTCTGAAGCGAATTTTTACAGCCAGTGTATGTCGACTCGGTTTCACCGAAGGAGGCGTCCGATATTTCTGCTTCAGTTCGCGTACTCACAGTCCTACCTCAGAGCCTATAATGTGACCTGCCCGTCATCTGTGAGGTGATGTCACTGTTTAAAATTCATTGTACTTTTAATATATGTAGTTTTTAGAAACGAACTTAGGCTATATACTTCGACATAACCATTTCATACACAGACATGCCTCGATGATTATATGAGACAAATTATGTTAATGCAGGTAAAGGTAAGTTAATCCCTGTGCAATCCATGAAGCTACATACGACAGGAGAGGTACGTCTCCAATCATTCTCAGCCTCGGCTGTCATCTTCAAGCCGTGGGTACTTTAGTCCTGGGAAAATCCCCTAGTACCCATTGAGTAGGGGGGTACGGGAGCACAAGCCGGTATGGACGTTACGTAAAATCTATTGCCCCAGCCGGGAATCGGAAAACGGACTCTTCATCCCATAGCCTAGTCACTAAACGCACTGAGCTGCAACCCACAAACTTAAAAAAACTGTAACTATAAAAATAGTAATAAATGACTAACTCAGTGATGGATTCCAGTGACCGATTTGAAGGTACTGTCTCGACATTTGCTACAAGAAACTGACTAAAACACAAGTTTGGTAATTTAATGATAATATTCAGCTTAATTGTGTTATTACACAATTTGGGAAATTGAAAGTAACAGCGCGGCAACATTGCACAATACAGTGGTACGGTCAGGGGAGTGTGTCGAATCACTCTTAACTGATGTGCGAAATTGTGTGCTATGTTGGTGCGTCACGAACCTACTAAAGCAGCTCCGTCTCGGGAAAAGACTAACAAAATGTTCACTTACTACTGCACCGCATTTCCAACTGTCATGTCCACAGATAACTTTTCAGGTTTTCCATTCTCGTATTACGGTCCTCTAGGTATAATACGGAATAGCAATTTCGCTTGAGACAACTTCACAATCTACCGATAAAGTACGACGCAGCAATGCCGACGCACACATAGGTACATCTGGACTGCTTCCTAACAACTGCCATGTGCTATAAGTATAATGAATTATAACTTCACGCATTTATTCACTCACAAATCAAGTTTGCTTTACACAGGGGCTGTAATCATTGCTAAATTGGTAGCCAGCTGCAAACAACATGACGAAATCTTTCTCTCAACTGCCTGTTCTTCAGTATTTCTTCAACCGAATTGATAAGTGAAGAAAGCACTCCATAGAAGCTATTCAATCATAGTGGCGTGCTATAAGCCTGGGCAAAGGTAAGTTGTATTCCAGGTTTCTTACAAGACGTAACTGCGTCTTGCCAATTTTTTGTCTCCTTCTGAGAGATGTTTCAGGTGCAGTGTGTAGAAACCGGTCAAACTGCCAACTAATATACCGGCTTTCCAAAGATCCGGTACCGGTCAGCAGTTGGCGGCATAGGGTACGTAGCATATTTAAACCGGTCTACAGTCTGATCACAAACTCTGAATTCTGGAAACGAGAAAATTCATCAGGAACACGTCTTTTTTGCTTTCAATTGATTTCTTGTTAAAAAATTACAATAAAAGTAAACCGTCGGCATTTTTTTAAGAATTTTAAACAATGTTATTTTTAGACGCTTTCGCAAAATTGCGAAACGTTGAAGTTAGCTTTGTGATTTATGTCTTTCTGTCTGCCCGTTCGCATTGAAATTCGGCGCTCATAAAGGAGATTTTAACCCTTTAAACGCCGAGTTAAATCCCATCTGCTAGCATTATTAGGAGCTCGCCATATTCTCCACGTTAGCAGGATAGGGGTTAATGAAATTTAATATTCAAGTGTTTTTCGAAAATATGTAAAGAAAATTTAAGTTTCATTAAAATTTGACAAGAATAACGGGCCCTTTACGTGACGACCTACGTACATTTATACTGATATCTCGCTGAATTCTTCTTAGAATATGTAATGTTTCAGATAAACTGCAGATAAAGTCCAACTACACATTTAATGTTCAAATGCGCTTTTCCGAAAATCGTGCCGTTTATGAGATAATGTGGAAAAATATGGCGTGGCCAGACAGGCCACGGACGGCAATATAATATGGTGCACGCGCTTTGCGTGTTTTATAAATAAGGCTATAGACACACACTCAGAATATGTAATAGTTATCGCTTTCCGAGGAAAAAAATGGTTACGATAACGCGCCTCAATATTACGTTATAGGTACACTGTCTTGTTTATGTTTTACTGTGGTATGTATAAGATATTCAAAGAATGCAAATTGTTTATCTTCATACGAATTCAGTTCAATTCAGAATGGGTTAGGCATGAGGGTTAACTTGTGAGAAATTTGATATAAACATTGCTCTGAGTCTCCTGCACATATGCCGATACTGAAGCATAACTGAACTTTGTGCGCTAATAAGTTTAGGTTGTGATATTAACCGAAGTATAATCTCAATTTTATGTCCCCTCGTGACTTCGCCGTCCGTCTGTCCACAATAAAAATGGTTTTCGAATGGCCATATTTGACACTGGGAAGCTAAAATACTCAACTGTGTTGAAAATCCGACAGTTTCAACATCCACTTTAAATGAATAACTACGTGTTTTTGTGCAGGCGTCGAAGGTAGCTTGCTAAATATTTCTCTGAGAGACATATTTGGGACAAAAGTACAGAAAAAAAAAGAGAGACAGTTTATTATGACAAAAGCAGTTTTCTTGCTGACTTTGTTCAACATAGATATAACAAATGGAGAACTCTATATTTCCAAGCACCTATTTTCATAAGTTATTTCACATAAATCGGATGATCGTCTTTCTTCAAAACCTTGTGTTTTTGTAATATAATTTTATCTTGTTTTTCAAATTTAAACGTAAAACTTGATCGCTCTCATACGTTTTAAAGCACCAAATGTTAGGCAATGGAGATACACACAGTTTCATGCAATCATATTCCGACTTTACAGTACATGACAATACTATACAGGGGTGCTGATAAGTCCTTAGCCCGACAAGGAAGGAAACAGGTTAATGTTTCTGTCAGAATGGCGTGAATTTCCTTCGGCGCCTTGCCGTGCAGGGGGGAAAAACTTCATGACAGGCTCGCGTCTCGATTTTGTTGAAATCGCGCGCGTCCCTGACATGCTTCCGAGCTTGTTTCCTTCCTGGTCGGGCTAAGGACTTATCAGCACTCCGGTATAGTAATTTTCACGAACATTTTTCAATAACTGACCTATGATTTACTCGTACACGTAAAATCTGAATGTGATTAAAGTTTAAAATAGGAATATCGCCTCTCTTTGAATTTCAATTCAAAGAGAGGATTGTATAATAGTACAAATTATTATTCTTCAAGTTTGCAATAAACAGATAACGATTAAGTCCCTTAAGAGTAATTCTCTTTGTCGTGCTGAGTGATTGAATGTTTCCCTTGTTTCGAGCTAGATGCTTGCTCTGTAAGAACGCATCTAACTCCACCTGATACGTAACTTTACATAAATATCTCGTATGTTATTAACCTCAATGTCATAGGAAACTGTGTACCGTTAGCTAAACCGACTAGTTATTTGATTTCCTATACACAGTTGAAATTAATGGTACCATATTCAAAACGACTGACTTAGCGATATATCTTGGTCGGCTACAGAAGAAAGAAATCTTCTCCAATTAAAGTAATGTAAGCCCGTATGTCCTCAACAGCACCAGAAATGGGTTGGAACTCGTCATCCCTGAAGGCAACTTCTTCCCATAAAGAGATATTTGCGCAAACCGCCACAATTAATAGAGCCGTTCTGATAATAAAGTAAGGCTTTACATACGGTGTTGACAAGAGTAGGACCATATAATTAAGGACGGTGTCTAGACACGTAAAGTGACCACACACACACCCCAAACTTACGACAAATCTCAGAATCCATTATTTAAGTACCGTTAAAAACATTTTATGACATTAAGCCTTAACCGACAGATTTACGTACGTTTAATTAACAAATTGTTAAGATAACTCGTTAAAAATTAACAACCACCTCTATGTACGTACAAGGAAGCCTACGTGTGAGCTATGTGTCCCATTATCCTATCAATGGATGTCCTAAATCCTGAAATTCATGTCAATTACAATTACAATTACAAATCGAAGACCTACATTTATTTTAAGAAAGTTTTCAAGCCAATAAATGCACTTTGCGTGCAAAATGTTACAGTTCTGGGGGTTTGAGTACATGGCGTGTAAAATTACCACTGGAACTGAAGACGTCAAATTAATATGAACAATTTTATTTGAACGAAATCCCTTTCATCATCATCATCATCATCATCATCATCATCATCATGTTCCTGAAGGGTTAGGCGTGATTCCTGTTCCTTGATCCTCAAGATGAAGTTGGTTCCTCTCTCTCTTTCTCGGTCGTCCTGTGTTCCTTCGACCTTTTGGTTTATATTGTAGTGCTTGCTTTGGTAGTCTGTTTGAGTCCATTCTCTGTACATGTTGAAGCCACTTTTTTCTGGTATTGTTTTATTTCTTTTACTATGTTCTCTCCTTTCATAATTCGCAGAATTAGTGAATTTCGGTAAGTAATTAATGCCAGATTGTCAACGCAGAGAAAAGTACAATTAAGTAGCAGATGGAGAAATTCTGTAAAAAAAATTAAGCAAAAAAAATTTTGTAGTCTACTCATGACATGGTGGGCCCGGTAGCTCAGTCGGTACAGCGACTGACTACGGGCTGGACGGTCCGGGATCGAATCCCGGTGTGGACGAGATTTTTCACCCGTCCAGACCGGCCCTGGGGCCCACCCAGCCTCTTGTAAAATGGGTACCGGTTTTTTCCCGAGGTAGGGGCGGCCGGGGCGTGGGACTGACCCCCACCCCATCTAGTGCCGAGGTCCTAGAAAGAGTACAGCTATACCTTACTCACCCTAAGGGCCTTCGTGGCCTGTAAAAAGGGTGAAACCTACTTATGACATACACCTTGGTATGATACCTCACTTTGGTAGGGATTTCAACCACGAGAATTATTCAAAAATTAGTCATTCATATGCACATTATTTTGTCCGAAAATCGCGCATCGTTCTTCACCATAATCGTTTCACGTGACAGCAGGCGCAAGGCAGCCGTCGCCGACATTATGATTAATTTCTGAATCGGAGTCCGAGCTTTGCACTTCGTAGTTTAATGTTAGATTTAAACACTCCAGACTTAAAGAAGTTGCTGCAATATTTTTCCTTCGGATCGCAGACAGGCGTCACATTAGAAAAAACGTTGTTCATTGCACGACGAAGTTTTACACGGTAAACTAAAAGACGGGAAGTAAATAGCGACAGTTGTCAGATAGATTAAAGTCCTTGCAGAATTCTGACTGATCGACATTAAAAAAAAAAATCGGTATAGGAGATGTGAACAAAACTGCAAGATGTATCCGTCAATTAGAGATGAGATTCTGAAATGAACATGAACTACAGAGATTTCTTCGTTTTACACAGTGTATATAAAGCAAAAGGTAAATTGCACCCTTGTACAGGCATTGAGGCTCTGTACAGGCCGTACGGTCCATAGGGGGAGTAGAGGTATAGCTCTACTCTTTCTTGACCACGGCACTAGAAGGGAGTGAGGGGTCAGCGTCACACCCCGGCCGTTCTTTACCCGCGGGAAAAACCCGGTACCCATTGTATAGGAGGCTGGGTGGGCCCCAGGGTCAGTCTGGACAGGTGCGGAAAATCTCGTCCCTACCGGGATTCGATCCCCGGACCGTCCAGCCCGTAGCCAGTCGCTATACCGACTACGCCACCCGGCCCACAACACAGTGTATATACAATGCCTCAAAACTAAGAGGGTGTTAAGAAAGAATGACGTTGCTTTAGTGTCCTTATTGTGAAGTTTTAAGACACTGTTTCAGCTAGCTCGATGATGCGGCGTCGAAGGAGCTACACATATGAGACGTGATGCCTGTCAATAATGATTTGGCAGGCATGTGTGAGGTCAGTTTTAAAGTACTGTCCAGGCAATTACCTGAAGGACTACGAAAAAATCGGAGAAGTAAACATAGAGTATTTCCCGGAATAAATAAACCCTGTACCTTCCTAATACGAAGTATTGCTGGCTACACCACTAATAATCTCTACACGCTACATTAAATGAGAAAATAACCTAACGATCAGAGCCACGCGTGGTCGGCGGACTACTATTTGAGAACTATCAATTTATCTTAAGCGGCTAGTCGATTCCAAACAGGTGGCTGCAATAGTAGAATATGTAGATCAATGGCTTACACACATGTTCGTGTGTGCCTGCGTGTATGTGAATACGAAATTATTCTTAGTCTTTTAAGCGACATTTCCCCACCATTGGCATTATTTTATTTCGTTTTCTGTAATATAAGGAAATATCTAAATCGATCAAAGAATCTTACCTTCCAAAAGAAAAATCTGTTTTTTGTCTTCTGAAATTCGGACATTAAGCTGTTAAAATCCTTTAATCTGGTGTCAGAAAGTGTTAGCGGTAGACGATCAAGATTCCTCAGTTCTGACAGCTGCCAAGAAAGGGATTTTCAAGATTTAGGTCATTGATCAAAGCAGTATCGATTATATGGAGCTAAAAAGAAATCTGTGGGTCCATCTCGACATAATTCAGCAGATCGACATCTTTAATGTCACGACTAACTTCGTTATCTGCGATTATCATCAGAAAGACGTTCTTTTTACTTGAAATGGCTCCTGTTTTACAGAAGAACATATGACACGTGGGTGTGTAAGAATGGGTTTGATAGTTGTAGAACCGGTAGTCGTTATTGTCACAACAAATATTATAGGATTTCTTTTTTGTTCATACGTTTCACCACGTCCTAAATGCGTGGTGACTATCTTTCGCCTTCGAACGAGGCAAAAGGAGGAGCCGAAATTTGTGTTGTAGTCGTCAGCTGCCCTGCACCGCAGCCAGGAGGTGTCAGATTCAATCTTAGGCCAAGTCGATTGTCGGCTGCTTTCATTGTTCTTGATTGCGTATAGTGTAGGATAATATACGATATTTAGTAACTGCATTTGGGTTTCCACCCGGTGGCAGTGGTCGGTAAAATTGCACACAAATAGAATTTAAACAACTATATATATATGGGGCGAAAACAATACAAAAAACACAGAACACCCAAAGTAGAAAGCACAATATTCAAAAAAAGAAAACAAACATAAAACGAATAATTAAAAAGTAAAATAATTAATTAGAACATAACAAAGAGCAAATGACATAAAGCGAATAGCAATGAGACAATGGGACTAAAACAAGATATAATTTCTACAACACACATTATATGATACCACAGACCTAACTATTATTAACTTAGACATGCATATAATAGCAGAAACCCCATGTACCCACACCTCCCAACCTCCATGACACATACGAGATCTCGTGCCCTCCTCACCTCCTACCTCCCCACTGTATACAGCCCATATAAGTCTCGTACAGCTGCTTACTAAGTATTTCATGTACAACCTGAAGATGGCCATTGTAAAGCGCCGAAACATGTAGTTGTACCTTATGTAGTAAATACTAGATATACGTCTACCATCAAATAAAGTTGTGTTAGACAAGTACATACACTCCACTCTAGTAAGACATACTGTCCACTAACCCACATACAAACTCCCTAACCATAAGAAGTATCGTTTAAGAAATGCTGGGATAAAAAAGTTCTATTTCAAGTTATCCCTTTGCAAGCCCTGAAGGCTTATGATGAAGTGTGAACAAAAATGCACTCAGTTCTAGATGAAACGATCAGCTTCACGCTCCAGTAATTTTACCTTTGCAAGAAACCCTAGCACCGACTGCAACAGGAGGGGCTGGATGGACATCAGAGTCGGATTAGACTCTCTGGAGGAAAGTTTTCTCTCTGAGGGAAATCAAGCCACGATTCCTTAAACTTTCACTCTGTAGTCTGATCCCTATACCGACTACGGACTTCCGACTGCTAATGCTAGGATAATTCCTTAAAACAAAGCAGGAACGCTGCTTCCTCCCGCGACTTGTGTACTTCACCGTACATAAAATCGTACGTACTGGAGAAAGCGTCATTGAAAAAAATTAAACTGGGGTTTTTATACGGTACATAAAGCGAAGCTTCGATTGCTTCAGGTACTACTGCGGTTCAAACTAGCTCACACGTGTAATATTTTTAACACCACACGTGTTTCGAAGATTGTAGCTGCGTCATTTACAGTGGCGACGTTGCTTACCAATCAAAACAAAGGTCAACAGTGAAGACGACACAGATGTAAAAGTCGAAGCGCTTATGTTATGAGGCAGTTGGAAATTAGATATGTGAGGGCGACTGCTATATGGAGCGAATGTGCAATAACGGAGAAGCAGTATCTGGTCCTCTGTTGCAAGACAGCATCCACGCAATGGACTTGAAAGAACGGAGTAACCTCGTGATGAATCGGTCATATAACGGCTACTCCGGTTGATGTTACGCCCTCAAAACTTCCCAGTAAAAGTCAGATTCACTGCGGCTCTTGATAAGTATTCGGTGTACATAGGCCTAAATTTAACTGAATATGCTTTCTGACTTATTTAACGATGATATATTAATTCTCAACTTAATACAGAACACAAGTTGATGATGATGATTATGATTATGATTATGATGACGACGACGACGATGACTGGGGATTGGTCAAGAGTAACTGTGGATTGACTGAATAAACTAAGAAGCTTAGAGTATTATCTAGAGTTTAAACTTTTGAGTTAAAATTCCGTCAGATATGGTTTCGGAATTATTTCAACAGTACTGACATCCGGATTACCAGTAACGTTAACATATACACCAGATTATGATAAGACATAACTTAATTCCAGAAGATGGACCCGAAAAAATTATGGAAATAAGCATGAGAGACCGGAAGCGTAAAGTCTAGTAGATAGTGTAGATAGTACAAGTTGTTCTGTGGGCTAGCTGACACGTTATAAAGACAGACTCTTCCTGTCAAAACACAAGGAACTCTGTATAAGTCTCAACAAAAAAGTGGCGCAACAGCCCCCAGTGCGCCGTCGCCTCCTCGTTATCGAGGCTTCACGATCACGCTCAGGTACACCACAATCGGTAGAACTCCCCTGGGCGTGTGATCAGGCCGTCGCAGAGACCTCTACCTGACAACAAACAACAGTCTCAGAGAATCAGACATCACGCCTCCGACGGGATTTGAACCCACAATTCCAGCAAGTAAGCGACCGCAGACCCACACCTTAGACCGCGCGGTCACTGGGATGGGCTAATTTCACATATTATCAAAATAAACAGTTCTTTTCAAATAATTTGAAAAGACCGACACTAATTTGAACGAAACGAATTACCTTGGTGGAAGACATTTAGTAAACAGCGTTTTGTAGGCAGCCCTTCAAATTGCCTAAAGACAGAAAAGCTTAGAATCTCCTCAAAGCTGTAAGTTTTTATTTGACGGTCGATTGTTGATTTATTTGGGGGAAGAATTTACAGTGTAGAACGGCTCGTCACATTTCTGACCTCTACGAGCGGCTGTTTCACTGAAAGTTAATGAAAATTATTGCCCCCCCCCCCGCCCCCCGCCTCTTCCAACCGTGAGAAGTGGCAGATTAACGCACTCACCTGCTCAGGACACACTACCACTGTGGCCACACAACCCTCTCGCTTTCGTCCCCAGCGACAATAGTAGGGATATTGCAATTCAGTTTCCGTAAGCCGCATGTGGCCTTCACTGCCACTACACTACACGCATAATTCGATGCTTTATGCCTCACTTAAACAAGACTGCCGTTAGCTCTGACTCCCTAGCGCAGTAGTGCAGGGTAATTACTGACTCGTGGATCTTAAAGTGTGGCCTAATTTAGAAAATTTCCCTTAATTCTGTTCGGGAGGCCAAGGAGAAACCTTATAAAGTGCTCAGAATAACTGGCCTCTGGGTTTCAACCAGGACCATCTGAATACGAAGCAGGTCTAATAGCCACTTTTTATCTTCATGCTTGCACCGTGCATCAATGATAATTAAACATTTTACTATCCAACTAATGCACAATTGTATCTACATATTATATAATATGTAGATACAATTAAAATTATAAAATATTTAAAAGTTCTCCATGTTTCGCATCACAGAGGATCCATCATCAGGGAGCCTTGCACAGTGCTTGGCTAAAAATTACAAGAATAATTCTATCGTGTCCGTTGACATGGACAAGGTCGGTGTTATGACAGCATATTCTGATAAGTTGTGCGTGTGTGTATTTCACTGTATAGGAAGGCACTCATATACAGTGAACTACACACACGCACAACTGGTTAGAATATGCTGCCATAACACCGACCTTGTCCATGTCAACGGACACGATAGAATTATTCTTGTAATTTTTAGCCAAGCACTGTGCAAGGCTCCCTGATGATGGATCCTCTGTGATGCGAAACATGTTGGAGCACTTTTAATTTTTTTATATAATTTTAATTGTATCTACATATTATATATTGTGCATTAGTTGGATAGCAAAGTGTTTGATTTAGCCACTTTTTATTTTCAGGTTTCTTAGATTTATCATTACTTGATTTCCTTAGTACTTTTTCTCTCGGAAACTTTGTGTACAACGTTACGGTTGGTCGCATTAAACTAGGTTATGTTAGGTTGGGGTCGGCTAGGTCAAGCCAGGTAAGGTTAAGTGAGGTTTAGGTTTAGGTTTAGGTTCAGGTTCAGGTTCAGGTTCGCTTGTCACAAAAATGTCGATGACTGTTTAAGCAACTGGCTCTGTGGTATAGGATCTCTCTTAAAGTGATTCAACCCCGTCGTGCTTTATTTGAATATTTAACAGTCATACAACACACACATATACCAGTTTTATACCAAACAAAAACAATGATCGTTTAATCGCAACTTTATCTACAAAGTGTGTTAAATGAGAGACAACTTACGTAGACCTAATTTTGAGGCGCGTTCGCGTAACAACTGTTTACGTGTAAGAGCAATAGGTATTACATATTCTGCATGTCTGTTTGTAGCCTTACACATCCACCATGCAAAGCGTATATGCCGTCCGTTGCCTGTCTGGTTGTACCATACATTTCCACATTACGCCATAAACCGCATGATTTTCGGGAAAAGGTTACTGAACATAAAATGTGTGTTTTGATTTTCTCTGCCAATTTGTCTGAAACATTTCTTATTCTGAGAAGAATTCAGAGAGATACAGGGCGTGTTCAAAAAAAGATCATAGAACAACTCAGCGCCGACTAAACGAATTTCCACGAAATTTCATACTTGATAATTTTCGAAAATCTGTCGATAAATCTGACAAGAAAGATCCGTACTTTAAATGAAAACCTGTGGAAATTTATCATATCTTGCTAAATTCTTCGTAGAATGAGACATATTTTAGCCAAAAATTGTATAGGAAGTCAAAACACACATTTTATGTTCAACAAACTTTTTCCTAAAATCGTGCAGGTTATGAGATAACGTGCAAAAATATGGAAGAGCCAGAGAGGCCACAGACGATACCAAAATACGGCGCATGTGCTTTGCATGCCGGATAACGAAGTCAAAAATACAGACACCGAATCAGAATATTTCATACTTATTCTTTTACCAAGGCAATAATAATATGTGAACGCTCCTCAAATTTACGTTATATGTATTTCGCCTGTCTTGTTTACTAGTTTTCCCACCATTCGACGTTACATTCTCTCAGCCACCTATAACGTTTTTACATAAACCATTAAATAAATAAATACAGACATCAAGCAGTAAGATATAATCCACTAGCTTTACTGTTGCTAACCTGCAATTGTGTATAAAGTGTATTCTTCAATTCGTGGAAAACACGATCTGTCTCTAGTTTTGCTGCGGCTCTCTAGCTTTGAAAGGCTGCAAGGCTTGCCCTAAACAAATGCAGATTCATGCCTTCAGGACAATGGACGTCAGGCGGGACAGATGCTGGCTTCTGTAGGAACAAGATTAGTTGGTTTCGAGGGTGGGAGTTCGGACCACTAATCAGGTAGGCTTGCAATGACCTGCAGCTGACCGCGGCAGCAGCTGGGAAATGTTGTGCACATGTCGCCATGTTAGTTTGGCACTACCTCGTTTATTTACTTATTTGATTTTGCTTTCACTAAGAAATTAAGTGCAGATTGAAGTCAGGGTATGCCTAATACATTTAGGTCCAGAATCTTAATGTCTTCCAGCTCGCTGTAAAAAATATGAAGATTAAAACTGACAGAACTACAAGTTTGCCTGCTTTTTACATGGGTGCGAAACTCAGATCGAGGAAGTAACATACACCGAGGGTGTTCGAAAATAGGGTCTTGACAAAAATGTTTGGGCCTAAATCAGACGGAGCTGCAGGGGATTGGATACGACTGTGTGAGGAACTTTATAAACTGAACTCCTCAACAAATATTATTCGGGAGATCAAATTAAGAAAAAACAAGAAGGGAGAGGTATGTGACACGTATGGAGGAAAGTAAAAGTACATGCAGGGTTTTGGCGGCGAGGCCTGAGGGAAGACCTGTGTGCAGGTGGGAGGATAATATTAAAATCGTTCGCTGAGAAATAGGATGTGAGGTCGTGAACTGGATTGATCTAGTTCAGGGTAGGAACAAATGGTGGTCTCTATACAATGCGGGGAATTTCTCAACTAGCTGAGTTCCTGCTCAGCTCATTTACTTAGTTAGGTGGTTAGTTAGCTTGTTGGTTCTTTTATTTATAACTGGAAAAACATAGGCAGTACAACGACTTGAGTATAGGCTGACGTCCAAGAAACAGTAATTCTATTCTTGGCAGCGGGTAAGAGTTTTATTTCTTTTCCAAAATGTCTAGACCATTTCTGGAACCAATAAGCCTCCAATTCAACAGGTTTGTTTCCCCCGGGGCAGAGGGCTGTGGGTGTGAAGCTGAGCATTTATCACCATCTAATATGAAGGCTAAGAGTAACTGGAGTTATATGTGTACTCCCCACCACGCCTCAATAGTTTGTACTTATTAATATTTCATGCTGTCACTAACTGAGACTACGGCCCAAAACGATAACGTGGAATTGTAGAATTATTGGCAAGTGATGAATATAAAGAAGATTCAAAACTTCTGCGAAGATACCGTGTGTCAACTGGTAAATTATTAGCGATGATTTCGAAGAGCGTATTTGCCTCTTATCATTAAGGCAAGCAGTCTAAAAAGATTTTGCTTTTTCTTCTTTTATAAGATAGAATCTAAAGAGGTGGTATTACATTCTACCGAAACGTCCGTAAATATTTACTGACTAACAAGGCGTAACATCAGAAAGACATACCACAAACGGTCTCCAACACGGTTATGAGAATCTCATATCAGAGAAGCTTAAAGAGTGTGGAAAGAAGATTTGGCGACGTGATTGCAGTCCCCTTACCATGATGGCATTACTCTAGTTATAATGAGTTTATCCACAAGATACTTGTCGGAATAGATGGCGATCCGGGCGAGATTCGAAACAAGCACCCGCTCAACACAAGACAGGAGCGTTACAACTTCAGCCAGGTGCCTCGGTGTTGTTTCTTTATTGCATAAACATTGCCTCAAAAATCAAAGTCTTTTAATTTTCAATTGTAAAAGGGAGAGCGGAAATTATGTCAAGAGTACAGCTCATGCCGCAGTTCCGATCAGTCTTGAATTTCCTTTTTCCTCCGTAAGTGAATTTTTTTTTTGTCATGCATTGGTTACAATTTTATTTGACAGGTTTATACCAAGGGCACTATTTTGTCTCCGTTAATTTAGATAAAAACAATGATTAATGTTCATGGCTATTACTGGTTTGTGATTAGGTTCCATGACAAAAGGCGAAGATGTACTTCGCTTGGATATTCATGTTCGCTGATAAACAAATCGGCCGGAGACCGCTGTTGACATGAAGGTCAAATATGACGATTTCGGTCGCGGAATCCACACAATTTCCTTTTACGCATGTTGAACTGATACAACGATTAAACTACGCAGTCATACTATTAAACTGTATGTTTCAAAACTTATTTGCCCCGCATTGGCGAAGTTTGAATGTGAGGAAATTTGGTATTTGTGGTTTTCTTTTTCACTTGTACGTATGTTGTTCATTGGCACTGTGATTGAAAAGTTCCGTTTTCGCATGTGAACACAGGCAAACAATTTCATTTGCAAAAATTCACAAAGTAATTTAAAAACAACATGTTTTGACTCGAAAGTGCATGTTGTAATAGCTAAAAGAAAATAAGCAATGTCACATGAGGCTACAAATTCTCGAATCTCATAACACTGATACAGGAAAAAACTATATTTTTCCGCGCAGTACTGAAAATCTACGCGTATCTAATGCTGAATTGAGATTTGCAAATTTTCCGTTATATTTCTAACTTGGTTCTATTCCAACTCTTCCAAAATTTCTTCATTCCTTTTGTAGCCAAAAAGTGCCTATCTCGCTGTTCTCCTGAAAAATTTCATCTCGATTAATGCCAATGGTTTCTTATCGTTTTACCTGAGGGTCCATATTTCGCTTCCGTATAGAAGAATGGAAAGAGCCAGCGCATTGTATCGTATCGTATCGTATCGTATCATATCATATAATATATCATATGTCATATCGTATATCATATCGTATATCATATCATATATCGTACCATATATCATATCATATTATATCATCATATCATATATCATATAATATCATATATAATATCGTATTGTATCATATCATATCATATATCGTATCATATATCATATCATATCGTATCATATAATATCGTATCATATCATATCGTATCGTATCGTACCATATATCACATCACATCATATAACATATCATATATCATACCATATATCATATTATACATCATATCATATATCACATCATATTATATTATATTATATTATATTGGCTACAACGTGTAACAAGAACGAAAAACAACAGGATGCCAAATATAATGCTGAAATATAGACCAAAGTGACGAAGACGATTTGGAAGGCGTTTCAAGAGACTACTAGACAAGGCCGAAGCAGCTGTATTTTGGCGCAGTTCGTGACGGATGATGATGACGATGACAATGACAAAGAGGATGTACTAATTTAATCTTTAGCGTTTCCCCGTTTAACAGGAAAACGAAGGCAAATTATCTGTCAGTATACTGAGTAATCATGTGTGTACTTACTCTGCAATGATTCGTTACACCCCACAGAGGCATACAGCATTGCGTTTTTCAGTAGTTACCTGAGGCTCTTCTCCCGAGATTAAAGCGACCGGGAAATGAAAATGACCCACTCAACTGCACCCAGTGACTAGGATAAGGAAGACTGCAGCTATACCTTACACGGAGTGTACCGGGACAAAACTACCTATTACAAGAATAATTTACGAAATAATTATTCAGATTCCCCCACTTACCTAACAAGTGCTGTAAACTTCACATTTTGTCTGCTGCTGATATTTCCTGGAATGCCTAATGCAGTAAGTTTCGCAGACTGTCACACACACACACACACACACACACACACACACACATACAATTTGCAGATAAATTCACTAGCTGGCTTGCTGCTTGTTCTCCACACAGAAAATGCACATACACTAATCGTGCCGCAATTGTAACACTGAAAGTTGTTTTAATTCCCTTGGTTAGTTAAAAATGGATTGAAGTTTGTAAGATTTCGGGCTTACGCAGCTCTGCAAACTTACTTGCAGGAAACTTTTATAAGAAGAATTATTTTTTAGTTTAACCGAGTAAGTCAGACTACATTCGTTCCTGCCGTCACTTCCACTAGCAAACAGCTTGTGACGTGTTTTGAAATAGGACTGGGAAGGGGTAATCTCTCGAGTGTCTTAATCGATGTATCGAAGACTCTTGTTGCCTCATCGTTCCTTGCAAACACTCATAAGGCTATCCTTAGCGGTATGCCTCTGTAAGCATAACGAAACGATAAGAAATTCTTGATCGAACTTCGCCAAAAATAAAATCATCATTACGAATTGAAGGACGACATAAATAAGTATATTTACGTTTATATTTAAAAAACGAATAGCATGTCACTTGTCAGTTTATATAATTCCGCCATACATCAGTTTGTAAACGGCCCTGGGTAATTCAATCCTGCATGTCAGTACTGAGGTCATGAAAAATAACATCGCGTAGTGATAATATCGATGAGACAAATTTTCATTTAAAGTGGCTGAAAGGTTGACGAGTCTGTCAATAAATGCTGAACGATAAATATATTACTGTCAATACTGTCACTATTATTTCAGCAGCAATTGATTGCGAAATTTTTTTACTAACAACCGTATACAAAAAAAAAATACACGCTTAATTATTAATACGTAGTGCACATTCAATGTTGATCTCAGTGTAAAGATAAATGATGAGTGTATAAATCGACTTTAACAAGCCAAAGCTATCTGTATCAAACTCGATACATAAGGTCTTTTAGTTCGGAATCAGTTATTCATAACGTACATAAGAATTAGACGACAATAAGAAATATTACAACCAAATCTGTAGAAGGAACAAAATCCCGCAAAACAGAATATTCCGCAGAACCGGAAGGATACAGAAATTTATTAATGTAATCGACTTTCACAGTGGACGTTACAAGATAAAAGACGCACATTGTTACTAATATAGCAATATGAATAATTTACGTCGGAGCTCGAGAAACCCCTGACGTCAACTTGCCACGGCACCTAGGTACGTATTTTGTACTACGGCCTAATATTGTCGACAACAATTAATTTTATTTCATGCATATTTTTGTTCAAAATTCATTGGGCAACAATACTACCAGTAATCAGCTCCGACAGAAAAATATTTGAAAGCCACAAGTTCGTATAGATTTCATTTAAGGTCATATGTGTTATGGTGAATGTACGGTGGACCTTGTTTGAGTGATATTTGGCGTCTGGAAATTTGACATTTATGCGATTAGAATGTGCAAGAATTACATACATTCCGAGATCACGAAATATATTCTGGCTCGAAAGTTTTAAGACTTGCTCCTAATCCAAAGAAAAACTCGTAATCCTCTCTCTGGCTTCCGTCACTAGAAACAGCGTCTAGTTTATGGTATAGCCCACAAGCCGTACCTCAAAACAAGCACATATAAATAAATTTCTCTTCTTCCAAACTACATACAAGTCTAACATACCACATAAAGTGGTTTTGATTTTATCACGGTAGAATCACAATTCTTTTACTTTACAAATTAGACAGTGACTATGCAGCCGATAGCGATCAGGAGTATCGAAGGATAGGGCGGTCAGTACGGACATCTATTGACAGATCTGTGCTGCGAGACTTGGTCGTTGTTTTATGTAACTGAGGGTCGTAATATGCATTCAATTGTTTGGCCAGAAAGAGAACTGTAGGGGGTGGTTTCTAAGGGTGTGGAACTGTAGCATGTGTGGGGGTGGAAGGTAATGTATTGTTATGGCTAGTGTTGGTCACCTTTCCAAGAAAGGGCTGCACAGTTTGAAGTGTGTTGTGGACATTTCAATCTTCACAGCGGTCGAACACAATGAAGTTTATTTCATACTGCCTAATCACAGTACGAAATTTGTACGAAATATTACTGGAAAATCAGAAAGATGTAAATATCTGTGAAGACCAAAAAACGCAGAAACTTTATTAGGCGCTTGTAGGGAGACTAGTCTAGAAGAAAATGCTGAGAAAACCAAGTACAGTAGATCTCCAATTATCCGGACGCTAGTTATCCGGATCGCCAATAATCCGGTTTGACTTGGCACTACGGGTACATTTGTTGAGAACTTTAGGTAACTGCCTTGCCTTGAAATTACCGATTATCGGATCAAGTACAGTGCATTCTTATGGCTTCTAAAACTTCAAATCAGACGCGGTCGAAAATTTTAGACGCAGGTACGTACAGTAAATAGAAACAGCAGAACTTCAGACTGTTAATGTAAACTATTATCAAAGAAAGATCCAATTATCCGGATTTTCTGCATATCCGGCTGGCTCGCTGTCCCAATTAATACGGATAAGTGGCGTTCTACTGTATATGGTCGGGCCTCGTGAAGAGCATGCGAGACAAAATCACAAAATAAAGATAGGCAGTAATACCTTTAAACGGTGGTATATTTCAAATATTTGGAAATAACCTTAAGAATCAGAATTGCATTCATAAAGAAATTAAGAACAAAATGAACTCTAGGAACGCTTGCTATTATACTGCGCAGAATCTTTTGTCTTCCAGATCGCTATCCAAAAATATAAGGCATGATATATACAGAACAATAAATTAGTCTGTTGTTTTGTCTGGGTGTGAAAATTGGTCTTTCATTTTAAGGGAGGAACATATAATTTGTACTTATCACCAAATAGTATTCGCATATCAAATAAGTAATTTAGCACTGACTGTAGGAATTTATGTTTGATATTCAATGTGATATTGGGCAGACATGGAACAAACTCCTATTTGGTACTGCAGGGGCAAGAGTGACCATTTCCTGAATGTGTAGTATTTTTCTGAGAAAAAGAATAAATAATACAAGCAGCATTCTTAGTTGTAACAGTGCTTCCATTTTAGGACATGCGCCCACTCATTTTCAACCTACTGTCCAATGCCCGGCTATTTGTCCTCGAAAGCGTGCGTTTCATAAATACAAAAGAACGGACTGACCAGAGCGCGTGGAAGAGCCCACAAAAGAGCAACATTTAAATCCTTTTATGTGAACTGTCGAAAAGAGCATAACTCACGACCTATATCTGCGTATACAACCGACCTTAATTTTCATATGTCTATAACATAGTGTTCTGAATCCGAAGATAGCCTGACTTTATTGATAATTCAGCCTTGAAAACCTATCATTGGGCCTACAGGAAGATCAGGAAACCTGGGAAAGTAACAACGTGCCCATTTGTTTGCGGAAGATTTGATTGTATTCTACAAGATTCTGACGACGGTACATCACATTTAAACTCATTAACGTGTCGGATTTTTCCATAAAATGGATGGGTTTAGAATGTCAGAATAAGTTGAATAAACACAAATACATATTTCTTTTGTTTTCCCCGAATAAATCACGGGGTTTTCGGACGACCGTGGGCAGACCCTAAACGAGACATTATTGCAGCACATTACAGCGTCACGGATGAACACATAGCAATCTTGCTTCGTATTCGGGAGGTCCGGAGTTAATGTAAGGACTGGGACATGGGCTATTTTGTCTGGGATTTCGCGTCTTTTACCGGCAGATCGCGATTAAGTCGTCTTCAACCAAAATGTTGAATCACATCTCGATTTTCCAACTACAATGAGGGAAACTGCGACATATTTGTCTAGGAAATCGGTGTGCTATGAAAGTATCGCCACGGATGGAACACAGGGAAAAGTACAGTCACCGCAAAACTGTTTTAGGAGTGTACAGTTTATGTATTTACCTACCTTCATGCTAATCACCATCCCAGTATTGAAAAATGTTGCACTTCTTAAGACCACTATAAGAATTTAGGTGGCAGACTTCCAAATAAATTGAAAAACATGCAGCGTGTCAAGTACAGGTTTTGATTTTAGCGGTTTAATCAAAGCCCCAGCTTTCTAATAAGAAGACGTATAACGCGAAATGAGAGATTTCGAAATTTACCTGCGACACATACAAAACTAAGACATGTCTAACATGCTGTATTGACAAGGGGTATTTGTGTACAAGAACATCACCAAAAGCACCATATAATGGGGCATAAGCCTAAATTTCCATGGATCCTAGACGTCTCCGTTACACGGAGGTGTGAGGTCATCTTCTCATTCGGGGCTTTTTGTTCCCGGAATAAACTCCTTTTGAAGGGCCTACGCATTGGAAAGAATTAGTGGGCGCTAGAGATGGACTAGAGGTGGTGACGGAAAGAGAGAGTTGTGCCGATACAGGGTGATAAAGTCTTCTAATATTCATATGATCGCAATATTTACTTCCTAAGACATGGCATGGGGACTAGTACTAATACTGTATCTACAAAGAAAAATGCCTATAAAATCTACAGAGGCAGAAATGTTGGCCTATAAATGAGCAGCACATTATTTAATTATTCAACCACTTTTCACATTTGTGTCCTCCATGATACTAATGTCGTTAGAATATGAATAACAGGATGGCCATTGAAATGGAGCAGGCGCACTCTGTCAGTTATGCAGAGGAAAATAAGACACTTAAGTTATAAGTTTTATAGGTTCCGGCTGCAAAGACATGTAGTCTTGAATATCTATCATAATATAAAATGATCTTTCATTAACCTTTAGGCACCATGCATCCTATATATAGGACAGACGTACCGCTACTCCCCAGAGTACGCTCTTTGTATATTTAGTCAACAAATATATTTAATTTTTTTTAGTTTTTCTCTCGCCATCTTCGTTTATTCCTCCACAAAATGTCTTGTATTTCCTAATGTTATTCTTCTTGGATCATAAAATATTCACATTTTACATAAATGGTGTGCTAAACTGTAAATGTCCAGCTCCAGTGCCAAAGGGTTAATAGAACGCGAGGTGACAGTGCCCGACAGAGAGTTTGAACGATGTCGTCATCATGTTAGAGCTTGATTTCGAGCAGGATATAGATATTAGAGATAGCAATGATGAAACGGACGAAATCCGAGCTAGGATCCTGGCAGCTAATAGAGCCTACAGCTCCCTGCAAACCATATTTCGATCTAAACAAATCCCTCGAAACAACAAAATAAGATTGTACAAAACTTTAATTAAGCCAATATTATGCTAAGCAAGTGTGACCTGGACACTAACACAAACAGCAGAGCAGATGCTAAACACGTTTGAAAGGAAAATATTGCGAAGAATATATGGCCCAACGCAAGAAGAGGACGCTGGCGTACCAGATGGAACAGTGAACTGAACAGTTTATACAATAAGCCAAACATCGTGGAGTACATTAAAATCAGAATATTAGGATGGGCAGGTCACATAATAAGAAAGGAAGAAGAAAGGATAACAAAAAAAGGTTTTAAACGGAAACTTCAACGCCACAAGACCAGTGGGAAGACCAGGAAGCAGATGGGCGGATGTGGTCCAGAGGGATGCATTACAACTGCTGGGGATAAGAGGTTGGAGGAGAAACGCTGAAAATAGGGATGAATGGAGGCGTCTTATGAGGGAGGCCAGGGCCCGGAAGGGGCTGTAGCGCCATATCTGGATGGATGGATGGATAGATATTAGAGATCATGAACAACAGAGTAAGCGCTTGTAACCGCCATTTTGCTTCTGTCCTGAGACATTTAAACCCACCTACAGCATCAACGCACTTACAATTTCAGAAAAATTAATTTGTGATTTAAATTCTCAGATCTTCTGGCTCGAAAAGTGCAATAGCTCAGTAGGTGTAGTTACTGAGTTAAGCGCTAGGTGACTGAGGAATGGGGTTTCGATTTGCGGTACAGGCAAGATATTTTTCTTTGTTCCAAAATTTTCATACCGACACTAACACCCGACAAGCCTACAACTTATTTAGCACCAGTGGCTAACCAGGGAGGTAAGGCAAACGAAGCGTAAATCTGACCACTGATCTTTGTCTAGTGACAAGGTCAAGAAACGTGAAGCTGTAATCTACTTCCCCACATCCTCAACTGTATGATTCGAAGGAGTGGTGGTTCTGTCTTACATTTTTCCACTCTACATTTAGGCCTTCCTAAGTTTCTGAGCTGTATGCAGCTATGGAGGCTACACAGCAGCCTTCTATCAATAAAGGGTTAACGCCATTCCTTTTAAAGAACGTCTTATGCTGACCACACGTAAACAGGAGCCGCTCTGTTGCCACATAACAATAAGTTAACAAATACTCCCTTCGCACATTACATTATTTAGGCCTTTTGTTCGTGAACTGCCCATATTCTTGAGCGGGATGACAACTGAATAACAGACAGGCGTGTTATTTTTCATAACACACGTCTTATCTGATATCAGAACCGAGGAATGAGTAGAAAAATCTTAATTTTGGCCTGAAACATTCAAGGAAAGTTTTACAAACAAAATCATGTACGTATTTCGCAATTTCCTTTGCTTCCGTACTTCGCACTTAAAAAATGAAAGCACGAAGGAGCCACCAAATGAACAACCGAATGGTAGGCTACTAGCTGCAGAACGTGTCTGCACTATTATGGGTACTAACACGGCAGGCGCAAGGAGTTTATCTCTTCACAAAAATGCCCATAGCGGCTCTACGGCCCACCCAGCCTCTTATCCAATGTGTGGCCGGGTTCTTTCCCGAAGGTAAAACAGCAGCAGCATGATGTTGAACACTCACCTCCATCTAGTGCGGAAGTTAAGAAGGAGTGGAACTATACCTCCATTGACCCTATATCTCTTTATGGCGTGGACAGGGTCAATGATGTACTTTTTACTTCGAAACGTTATTAAAGAGCTGTGTGTGCATATGTGTGTGTGTGTGTGTGTGTGCATGTGAGTGTGTGTGTGTGCATGTGCATGTGAGTGTGTGTGTGTGCATATAAGAGTGTGTGTGTGTTTATGTGTGTGTGTGTGTGTGGGTGTGTGTGTGTATGTGAGTGTGTGTACATGTGTGTGTGTGTGTGTGTGTGTGTGTGTGTGTGTGTGTGTGTGGGTGGGTGTGTGGGGGTGTGTGTGTG
>Ga0123352_10002254_pt1 | contig 26692 bp, 13 predicted proteins | sample TergutLab28metaG_FD_89700 | JGI IMG/M metagenome (GOLD analysis project Ga0123352, IMG submission 89700) | Labiotermes labralis P1 segment gut microbial communities from Petit-Saut dam, French Guiana - Lab288 P1 | ecosystem: Host-associated > Arthropoda: Insects > Digestive system > Gut ... | reverse complement strand
AAAATCTAAATTTGTGCCATATTCAAAGCTCCGTTTAAATTAAAGAGGGGGTGTGCCGGCGGGGGGGGGGGGGTAACATTATCCGAAAAAATCGCTTTCCGATATAAGTAAATTACTGGAATGGCCGAACAAATATGGGTTGTCTAAGTGCGTACGTGAATCAGCAACACTAATACTTTCTATAATACCATTAAGATGTTACTGAAAATTCACGTTTCTCGTTGAAAGTCTGAACACTTCTGTTGGCAATTAAAGGGACTGTAACTAATTCACCGACTCAGCTCGAACTCTGAACGCCAGATTTTAAAACCTGTAACTTGTATTTTGATTGTGAATCAGTTACAATTATTTCAAGTTAATATCTACACGTGTTGTCACCTCAAAACAGGACACAAAACTGAACGGCGTGACAGCCTGGAAACATAAAAATATCATTCTCGAATTCATATTAAAAGGCAATAATTCCTGAAACTCCTAAAAATAGTAAAATTTACTGCTAAGTGCAGTGAGGCATACGAGATGAGATTTTAGTTGGGTAACTAGAAACCCGTTACATAGAAACATTTTACGGACCCCCAGTAATTATGCAGTGCCTGCTCTCATATCTAGAGACACTACATTACGCCAAACAGTGCACTTGTGTTCACTAACATTCTCAAAATAACCAACGATTATTTCTCTAAACACTATTAACCGGCTGGTTTTATAAGGCTCATAAAGTATGTCATCTGCAAGAGAGAAACTGAATCTCTGCACACAATGTTAGACGAATGCCAGTCTTCAGATGGTTAATTCAAATTTCTTTCTTAGAACCGGACATGCGACTAAGAGCAGTTATACGTTCTCCTTATTACTTCCTGTAAGCGTTTAATCCCCAACGGTAACTATATGTGCAATCTACTGTAAATATAAGAACGTACATTTTGCAACACAGTGTACTTGCGTGTATTCTCACAACAAACAGCGGCTGTAGCCCTAAGCGGTTGGTCTTCATAAGGGCAATAGGTTGTTCTCTGCGACGTACGAACTTAAGCTTTATACGTAACTAAAATGGCAGTCTTAATGGTTAGATATCCGAAGTGGACTGTCAACAAGTTAAAAAATTGCACACATGCCAGTAAAAACCCACGTGATATTAAAGCTGCCATTTCATAAGTTGGAATTCAAAGCTTTACAAAGAACATCAGTTAGTGTCGGGTTTATATTCGGCTATTCAACATATTGTGCAGACCGAGAAAATTGTCACTCGCGTTAACACGGATTGATATGACGGACACTTCTCAAGCCATTAAAACGTTGTAAACATTAAAATGTCGTTTGCAAATTATAACAACATTTTTGACGAACTGAACGGATCTTCCAGGGTGTAAGGTTAGGACGGCAATCACACCACAGTAACAGCTTCAAGAGCCCTGGTGGAAGCTCTGCAATAATATGAAACCATCAGGCATGAATACACGCACGAACACATTCCGTCGCTAATTGTAGATGTTACCACGACAACAACAATAAATACAGATAAGAATCAATGACAATTTCAAAATGCCGTTAAGACTGATGGAATCTCACGAAAATACCGGGTTCAATAGAAGTACTTTTGATTCACTGAATGGACAACAAATCTTCATTAGCTTATCGTGATTTTCGGCAGTCATAACCACACACTAACGTCTACTTTATAAATTGCAGACTTTCTTAAAACAAATAAAACACTGGGAGCATAACGTATGCGTAGAGTAACCCAGAACTATTGTTGTATTCAGCACACCAAATAAACTAATTAACATCACAATTAGTTACGACACGACGAAAACGACCTAGGCCCAGACGACAGGCCCCAGTCCTGCGTTTCCTCAGTTTGTTCACGACAAATTCGAGGAAGTCCGTCAGATTACGTTTCAAGTTCTTTCTCCACACTTCTCCCAGTGTATAATTCATTAAGAGTCGATCATTTTAAATGAGCCTGAAAAACTGACAGCGTGGTCACACTAATTAAGACAGAAGCGTCCGAGTGCTGCAGCTGTGTGGGCAGCACAGCTGCTTTCCAATCGGGAAGTACCGACTTAAAAAAACAGAAATTATAAAAAAAATAATAAACCTGAAGTGTCTACAAATAATACTGACAACACAAGAAAAAAAGCAAATTCCCTCAAATTACTCTACAGTAACATCGAACTACTCTTTCACATGTAAACTACACACAATTACACTACTTCCTCCGGCACTAATAACACACAAGAAATATCAAATTATCAGCGTCGCAATACCTGAATTGTTTAAAACCTTCAAAGACGCTAAACATAACGCAATGCACAACATAACCCCCTCACTGTAACCACATAACGCACTGCGTAAGAGCTATAAATCACAGCGTAGGAAAAAATTCAACATGAACAATTACAACTGCATGTACCATAGCACAGGACTAGGAGGAAATGAAGCAGTAGTTCTAGAGCTGGAGAAATCACGAAGTGACAGTTGTGAAGTATAGCAGTGAGCTCCGAACGTATCAGAAAACACATTAGAGCACAGTTATGACCAGCGAAAGATTATCTTGCATATTTATATCTGCACCAAATCTTTAGCGAATAAAAAAACACATACAAGTTATGCAGGCGAAAACACTCGGCATAATGTACATATTTCTTCACTTAAATACAAAATACGTATGACTAAGCACCAACACTAACATCACTTTGCATCATTTTCCGGTACTCAAACTACTTCGCGAAAAGGCATGTTCAGCATATGGTAAAGACGCCGCGCGTCTCTCGGTCACATGTCACTCGGACCGATGTGCGGACCGAACAGCGCCTGCAAAACTCCCGTTCCGAAGCGTCGCGACGCTCTAGTGCCTTGCGCGGACGCATGAGTTCCCATCAGCTACGATGTTCATGATAATGCACCCTCTCATTACGCTGTAACTCTCACGACCAGTAAGATGATTTTCAGTTGATTTATTGGCACTTTATCAGCCGAATACCAAACACAATAACTGAATCCAACATAGGTCCCTACACATTGTCTAATTACTCATCCATGTCCTAGCCTGACTCCGTCTCAATACGATACATCAGGTGCCCCCGGACAGCCACTCACCTGTAGGACTATAATTAATCGCAATCCACTAAACTTTCACCGCCGTGAACGTGTAAAATCTAACGAAACAACTTTAAATCACAAAAATTTAGCTTCCTGTTTCCCAGCTTTAAAAGTGCGGATTAAAATGCAAAATAATTAAAACGAACTTCACGGGGCACAATCCCTCTTCAGAAGTTATGAGGTCCTCAGTCAGTCAAGAAACTCTCCGCATTTTACGGAACCAAAAGGTTCCTTACCGTATGGATAAGGGCACGCCACTTCTCCTTATTCTGACCCAGATTAACCCATTCCTCTCCCATCTTGTTTCTTTAAGGCCAACTTAATAACATCGTCCCGTCGACGCTCAAGTCTTCCATGTGACCTATTTCCTACGTCCTAGTAATTAACCAAATTGATGCACAAAATCTTGTTTTATAATAAGTTTATTAAAAGCCTCTACATGTTTCGAGCACTATGTCTTCATCATCAAGAGGTCAAAATTGTATTATACAGCATCTGGTATCATCACACCTGTAGGTGGATGTCCCGTGCACAGGTTGAGAGAAGAGAGTCCTCTGTCAACTTGTGCAAGGGATGGCCACCTACAGGGATGATGATACCAGATGCTGTATAATACAATTTTGACCTCCTGATGATGAGCACATAGTGCTCGAAACATGTAGAGGCATATAATAAACTTATTATAAAACAAACTTTTGTGCATCAAGTTGGTTAATTACTAGGATTATACTGAGATGCACGGTCAGCAAAACATCAAAACCATTACCAATGTGTTTCCTCAACAGAACCCTGTATGCATTTCTCCCTCCCTCCATGAAGTATGGAACCTCATCGTCTCGAGACATACATTAATTATTACACAAGAGGAGCATCTGGCAATCTCATAATCTCAATGAGGTGCGCGTAATGTGATCGTGAGTCACGAACTAGGAGCCTCTACTAGCAAAGTTTACCTAACGCTATGGAAAACTTGTTAAAAGTTATTTCTCGGAGGAAGAAGAGCCGGAGAAATGTCAATATTAGCCTGAAGTGGCTGAAAGTACAGCGGAAGCTTCTATGAATATCTTGGGAAGTAGTGAAGTTAGCACTGAACGTAATTTAACTTAAAATATTCTCACAGTTGTACACGCTGTCTCTGTTCATTCTTGGTTTACGTAACGACGATTTGTCAACAGACTATACACTGTTTAAATTGTGTAATTACGCGATTACTTTGAACTGCGAATTGCCACCATTTGATAAAAGGGACACAGACACGCCGTTTTCATTCCTCACCCACCGTAACGAAACGTGATTCAGTCTTAGAGATTAGAGCACAGGATATTCATACTGACTAGCAAGAGTGACACCGCAGCCACTGCAGTGAGTCATGTAACAGTTACTGTGAAGGTCACAATGGTGCACTATTTTCGATTCTCGGCGGACCCATGTGCCGGTCTGTGCTAGGGAATATTCCATTCAGGAGGCTAAAAACACAGATACTTATCTACATATCAACAGTCAGCACATTCCTTGTAGGATCCAGCGCACATACTTCAACTGTAGGCACACGCTACGTAAAATCCTATGCACATTACTTCAGCAGTAGGAACGTTCCATTGAGCATTCTAGGTACATTACATCAACAACAGGTACGTTCCATGTAGGATTCAACACACACACACATTACTTTTACAGTAATCCCTCTAATTCGGTGATCACTTATGACAGAGACAGTTCAGTAATTAATCAGAGCACAACTGTTCTTCAGACGCGAACAATGTCCTACCTTGTTTCCAACCCAAAGCCCCCTTAACAGCCAGCCACTGACCGACGTCGCTTAATATCATCTATCCACCTACTCCTATGTATCCCAAACAAGCCTTCTATTCACTTCAGGCTCTTCTGACAGAACGCAATGTGCACTCCTTAGCTCCCACAAGCGCAGTCCTGTAACACGAACAGCCAATATCGCCCAGTTTCATCAGCCTAATACGATATCTCGTGAAATAAAAACTACGTGACACTAACCTGAGTAAGGCAGTGTGTTTTTAAATTTAGGACTTTCCACTAAGTTACAAGCCGCAGATTTAATTTACATTTGCATGCGGTAAATATACCAATCCCCGGTTTCAAGTTACTGACACGGACTGAAAGATGCACTTATAAGTTGGAGTAGCTTAGTAAAGTGAACCGACAGGACTGAGCGATCGGGGTTCAACTCCCGGCTATGTGTTTCTTAACCACCACGTCCAACTCGATCCAAGTGCCCACCCAGCCTATCCCCAACACGTACGGGGAGAGTTCTTCACAGGTGTAAAACGGACCGAGCAGGAAGTAGCAGCAGAGACGCATTGATCTCAAACTTTGTTCTATTTGACATTCAGGGACCGTGCATCGTGATATATTCTTATAATAAAAGCCAACGAGATGCAATATTTCTCGAATTTATTTTTGATAAAGTACTCTACATGTTTCGGCCAGATCTACTGTCCATCATCAGGAGTCTCAACACTGTATACGCAGCAACAGGTATTTGTCATGCTAGTTATGTCGACTGTCTGCTAGCGAGGTCAGGATTGTTCTATTGCATGTGATATTTATAGCAGGCGTCTGGATCAACCTCGGAATTTCCTCAAGACTGAACTTGGCGATAACCAATATTACTGCCAGTACCTGTCATTAATTTTGTCTGTCAGTCAAACGTACAGTAACGTACACACGCCAAGTAACAGCACAGACACAGAGGACAGGAATGTCTTACATTTCACTGTCAAACATCGTGACTGAAGTTTTTAGATTATGTAAAACAGAAGTATATTTATGATCAAAAGAGGTGATTGCACAAAGGCTTTTACAATGTGTTTACTTTCGAGACACGGCATCCTTTTTTGGAATTTACAAAAACATATAAGAACAGCTGAACGACTTCAAATAAGAAGACTTGGTACAGATCTCTCATACTGAGCAGAGAACACAGACTGAAGGTGAGAACAGAACGATGAGGAATGTATTTGGAACCAAGATGGAGAAAGGAATAGGAGAATGCGAAGAACATAGAGAATATTTGCTACCCTTCACATTCTTTCAGACCCCACGATTTAACGCACAATGCAACAATAAATCGTGCTTCTTTTGTTTGTGCCGCGCTGATTCCTCACTAACGAGTGAAACATTTCACTGTCGGCAGCATTAAAACCGACATGCTCCAAATTCAACATTATCTATGTCCACGCTAACGGAAAGAGAGTTTGATTTGCACGTTTGCAAGTGTAATTAACTATAATTGTATCATCTAAACAGTTTGTTAACAAGATAAATAGGTTGAGAGGTTCGGAAACTCCTGTTCGATAAATTTGTGGCACACAATAACATTCGCTCGCATGGGCGATGATAATGTGCCACAATGTCACCATGGGTGGAGCTCAAATGCTGCCAAATTAAAAACCGGCAAAGAACATCGATAAACAAAGCAGCTGGTTTCACACAACAAGGCACGTGCTTGGGCCAGATCAACAACACAGCTACTCCGTAACACATTCAGGAGCACCTGTGTGTATGTCACTTAAATTTTGACTATGTTCAGTTTAATGTATGTGAATTTGGAAGGTAAACGCATCCGAGCTCAATCTGTCGACTCGAATAGAGCAGGATATGGGACATTACAAAACGTCAGTAACTGGCACATGCTTCAGCAGTTCCGCGGTCATTAATTTAAGGACGGTCACGGTCCTCGACAGGTCATTCACTGTACCATTGGTTCCAAACCCTCTATATTTCGGGGAGCACCTGCTCATCATGGGGACCGCGGTGGCACAGTGGTTAAGGTGTTGTGCTAGAAATCGGAAGGTCGCTGGTTCGATCCGAGCTGGTGTCCTTAGAATTTTTCATTGACATAAAATCCTTCCGATCGCACTATGGCCCTGGGGTCGACTCAGCCTCTAATAGAAATGAGTACCAGGAGAATTTCCTGGGGGTAAAGGCGGCCGGTGCGTAAGGCTGAACTTACTACTATTCTGTGCTGTTGTCATGAAATCTGGGAGCCTTAACTTCCTGGGACCCTCTGGGCCACTCCAGGCCTGTAACGGGACTGCTTTACCTTACTTTACCTGTTCATCAGTGCTCTAAGTCGAACTTCACACGAATATGTTGTTTCTTATGACACCATTTTTACTGTCAATATTACCAGCAGGCAATATGCTACTGCATGCCGTGGAAATGGTCATAAAGCCGGCTGGCATGTACGAGGCTGCGAGGGAAAAAGGAAAACAGACAAATCAGTACCGTAACCAATTTTCCGTGGAAACGTACACTATGACGCACACGATGCTCAGGGCCCCATTAATTAATTACGGTTCCTTCGGTACAATTTGCTCTTCACGAAGTCCCTACACGGTCGGGGCTGTGGGGTGGCCAGGCCTTCCACAGTCGTGGCGTTCTGGTAAATGGTGAGGCATTATACGAGAAACAAATGTGTCGGGAGCATAAAATCGAGGACGGCATTAGCTGGGTGACCTGGCAAGAGAAGTTCAAGTGTTACACTGACACTCCTCATTTGCGCACCTCCCCCCCCCCCACCCAAAAAAACTACTTCCTGTTTGAGAGTCACCCTGTGTTTATCTTATATCCTACGAAATGACCGCTACAGCTAGTTATGATGCATGCACAGTATTATTCTTGGCAACTGCAGTAGTTTCAATGAACTACCGAGTTTGCAGATGAAGTCTCTAATTTGTCCCCGATAATTTTAAAAATGAAAATAAATGTGTTACTCTTTTGCAGTTTGGGTACCACCGAGCTACATAAACATCATGATAGACAAGGTCTACTGTCAGAGGTAGTATGACACACGTAACACACCTCAGGCATGGACACTGACCAAAGCAATATCTGTACATTATCCGCGTAAGAAACAGATGACCATGTCTGAGGTCACAATTGCAGAACGGGGCGCAGAGAGGCAACGAGGCATCCATCTTTCTGGACAGCATGATGATGATGATGATGATGATCGTGGTGATCTTGAACAATGACTTCCTCAACAACACAGGCTACATCACCAATGGTGCAGATTATTATTATTATTATTATTAATGATGATGATTTTTCAGTTCCGTTAGCTAAGACAATGACTGGAAAGGTGACTATAAATGGCTATCTACAATTCCGACTTTCTACGTTCAGTTCCCCATGACTGCTGTCCTGACTTATACTTCACTTTCGCTGTACGCGGTTTCAGTGGCTTTGAGGCCACCCACGGTTGCACCCTCCAATAATACATTCTGTTCCACTAATCAGCATTGCACACCGTTCCCTCTACAGTCTGACCAACAGGAATCTCGCGGTTTAGCGTGGTGGCCTCCAGAACAAATCCGCTCCCTCCCACACCCAAAGAAAGACTGACGACTGTGGGGTGAGTTGAATTCGATACCATGGGTCACAGTGGCCAAGATAATAAGGCGGTAATGTTAAATAGCCCGCATTTCGAACGTCTGGCCTGGCAATCAGGTCGCGAACTGACAGAATTTCTGCCTCTCGACTAAACTTACAATTAGACCACTGGCAACTCTCGTGCACAGTGCAGTGACTGTTTCATGACACAACAGATTGGCGCACTTAGCATTCACCCCTTCTGCTGTATGGAAAGGCGGTAGAGCAGCAGTGTCAGTGTTTAGTGTGTGTCTGTATACACCCTTATATACTCGTTCTCCAAAACGGTTGGACTTAAAAGAAACTGTACTTCACTGAATTTCCACGTGAAAAGATATCTAACACACTGCTAATTAGTTAGTACTTACGGTGAGTACTTTATTGGAGAGGACTGAACGTTTTGTACATCGTAACGGAAGTATTTAGGATACGTCAACAATTTTTTTTCACAAGATTGGCCAGTATGTTGTTAATCGAAACAGACCAATCAGATCTCTACTAAAAGAGTAAGTGCCACCCCTGGTCTACAATAACATAAAGTGCCAAAGGAAAGTCCACTGTATCAAAACTAATCGTACTACAGATTACTTTATAAAATCCATAATAATTTTCGTTGAATTCAGGTGGAATGTCATGGTCGGTATTGTCTACGCTACGATCAGACGATCCAAAAACATACTGACAGGCTCTGACCCATCCAGCATCCTATTCAATAGGTACCGGGGTTCCTTACACAGAGGTAAAGCGGCTGGGGTGTCAAGCTGACCGCTCACCTCCATCTATTGCCGACTTCAAGAAGAAGTGGAAATATACCTCCACCCCACAAATATGTCTTCATGGCGCGCAAAAAAAATTATTTTATTCATAGTACATTCTACGTAAAGAAACTTACATGACCTACGATTTAGGCAGACAGAAGTTAATGAGATCTCTACTCCTTTAACACGTACCGATACCTTGTCACAAAAAAAAAGTGTTTGAAAAAATCGATAAACGTTGATTGGAGTTTCACGTTCAGTTCGGGTTAAACACAATCGATACGAAACGCAATTAAATTCCACCCAGGATTTGCACCCCACATTTCCTCGAACCCCGTTACTAAGTTCCTGAGGTGAATACGAGGGCAAACGTCCACGCACAACTTTTCTGTACATTCCATGCATTTGCTGCAGCTTAAATGATCGAGACAACCCCCAGTCGGTGTGCGTCCGACTGTGAGTGGACAGTGACACCAGTCATTTAGCGCGGTCAGAGAGACCCAGCAACAGAAACGTCAATATCATGCAACCGAAACGACGTGTTAACCACGTACACCACCGAACACGACCGGATGGCAAACACGGGCATGACGAGGCGGCGATACATCCCTCACTCTTTCAACGAACCTTTCGGTTTGTGTAGGCGTTAGTGAGAACCGGTTCATGTTTAGACTGAACCTAATTAAAGCAGGAATTCGGGAGCAGCGACATGCCGCTTTCTTCCCCCAGTCCACGACGAGGATCAGTGCACCTACACAGAATGCAAACAATGCGGCAGGTTTTGATACAACACAACACACGGCTTCTTGTTTACGCTAATGACGGTGATTTATTGGCTGAAACTACTACGTCACAAACAACAACGCACAGATTTCTCAAGACATGAAAAGCGAAAGCTAAATATCAACAGTAAATTTTGAGCCGCCGCCAATTACACATTTTCTTCTTCCTTTCTTACGATTACTGTTCCATCTGATCGTCCTCCATGAAACACACACATAAACACACGGTTAGGACTCCCCTAAACGAGGGATCGGCCCGTCGCAGAGAACTGTACCTTACAAATTACCACACCCATAAGAGAGAGACATCCATGTCCCCGGCGGGATACGAACCCACAATCCCAGCAAGCGAGTGACCGCAGACCCAAGCCTTAGACCGTGCGACCATAGGGATCGGCAAATAGATATTTTAAGAATAAATTTATCTTAACTAATTATCAGCACACAGCGTGTTACTCCATGGCCGTACTGTCGCTTCCACTGCAGCAGATCCTGGGAAAAAAATGAGGTGGCCTGCGGTATTCGTAAGGTCATTAACACGTTTCAAAAAGATTAAATTTCTTACGGAGGAAGAATAGGCTACAAAGGGACAAAAACCCAAGTTTCTGGTGTCTCAAAACAAAGGGAAACAGGATGACAGTAAACAGAGACAGAATGCTACTAAGTCAAAGCCAGCTGATGAACTGAGAGCAACAATCCAATGACGATTTGGACGATACAGTTAAGAGGCAATGGCTAGATATGAAATGCGTACATGGTGTGAGTCGGAAGAAACGAGACAACTTAGAGACACCTAGAAGTGGTTGGGAAAAGGGTAAGAGCCTCTCTCTCTCTCTCTCTCTGCAGTTCAGAACCTGGAGATGTGAGCCCCAATTTAGACGGAGATCGAAGTCGTGCGACGCAATACGCTGCTACGTGCCGCGACAGACAGAAAAGAGTGAGCGGTGTTGGAACAAAAAACGGTGAAATGATATCTTCATAAGCTAGACTGCTGGCACCGATGCAGATTTGGTATTGCGAATTGTGACCGATAAACTGTGACGTCCTTGTACCGAGCAACTGCCACCGCGGGCGGTCGGCGGAATGTAGTACTGTACGATCAAATGTTGAAAGGCGTGTGCCCGTGAGGTTCAGACCGCGGACCTAATTGAGGAACAATTGTAGCGCAATTACCCACAGGAGACTACAAACTGTTGTTTTGTATGTGGGTGAAACTTGGTCTCTCGCCCTAAGCTAAGGCACTACATTGAGGGAGTTTGACAACCAAGTGCAGTGGATAATATATAGGCACGAGAGAGGGGAGGATACGGGGAAGAGAGAAACAAAAGGTACGGCAATAAATACAGAGTACGGGACTTTATGTGCTCTTCGCCAAATATTATTTCGGCTTTAAAACTGAGGATGAGACGGATAAGGGACACGGTGCGTTAACCGAGTAATTATAAGTGTAAAAAGAGAGTGATTGAGAGTGTAAAAAAGAAAAATCATTCCAAAACAAAACCTGAAACAAAACGTCTGCCGGAGAACAGGGGTCAGGACGAACATGCAAAGATTATCTAGCTTATATAGCACCTTTGGTGTGAGTGAGTCACGCCACGGTCGCCACGGTTACAAAGCTGCAATGTTCTACGTGTTGTAACGCTGAGGCCGAAGAAAAAATGCAGCTGTGCTCTTTGAGATACGAGCTGAGAATAAAGAACCAGTTCATCATCGAGCATTCAGTACAACAAACCACAACCATAGGAGCACACCGATGGATAAAATTCATGCTTGGTCTGTTCCAAGATTACAGAAAGTACTTATGAAGAAGTCGAGGAGCGGCGCGTAAATACTGTGTGCCAGCCCGTCATGACTAGAACGTTGGATAACAAACAGTGAGAGCATCAGGGCTGGATTCAGATGGCTTACGACGGGGTCCACTGGCAGGATTCTGTGAACACCGTAATAAGTCATCTGATACAACAGAATGTGGAGATTCGTAGGAGGCTGAGCGACTACTACCTTACCAATAAGAAATCTGCTCCAAGCATTCATATAAGTCTTCCTCTGCGGAATACAAAGACTTACTATCGCTTTCTCAATGGTTGGGGGAGGGACACAATTGCTTCAAGTTTTATCTTGAGCAAAAACACACCTGGACAGCAGATACATGGTCAAGTCACCTTTCACCTAAGCACAACCACACAAGGGAATGGTGGGTAATTTCACGCGGTTTAGCATTCGGCACTGTATGGAAATACGTAATGAGCTTCACAATTAGGCCCATTTACTCCCCTCCGTCGGAAAAGAGCTATGGAAACGCAACAGAAACGAGGCCGGTCGGACCCACAAACCGACCCAGATGTACACACAGAATGAAAATTTCCTATCTCTTCCAGCAATCGAACCATGTTCCTCTGGCGTAAACAGGATAGGAGGGTCTACTTTTTTGCCACCGTACGTTATAACTAATGGGAAAAGCTGTATAAATTCTATATTCTTTTTTATGTCACGCAGATTTCACAGCATGCTATTTACTGGACATGCCTGTGATACTCGGCTGTTGTAATACTCAATGTTAGAACGGACAGAAGGCTGTCTCCGCCCTGTCATGACACAAATGAACTGATGGCCTGTCGATACTCTACGGCTCACGTTGTCTACCGAAAAAGAGACACAAACAAGATAGGCAACGAACGTATAACGTGAAACTGCGGCACGTACTCTGATGTTTATACCTACTGGGTTACCCTAAAAGCCAGATACCATTTCAATCGCAGAGAGCGCTTTTATGGAGATTTAACGTCGCCAGCAACAACAAAACGGCTTAGGTCTTCATGCAAACTCCCCGATATTTTTGCCCGATTTTCACGAATACTCGAAAAATTTTCATTAAAGTCCCCAATATCAAATCTCACGGAAATCCGTCCTGTGGACACCGCGCTAACGCATGCGGGACAGACGGACAGACGTGGACGGACAAGGTGAAGCAAACAGGCGCTTCTTGCGACGACGCGAACGCGCTTAAACAGTAATGAGCAGCAACGCAAACTACAGCGTTCCTACACGCTAAGTCCCAAACGTTATTTTAGGGGACATTAAGCCCTAAAACTCCACGGAATAAGTAACCGTATTAAACTTTTCACAGTACTGTAAACAATTAAGTGCACAGGATTAAAAGTTCAAGTTCTTTCCAGACACCACCTCTTTCAACGCTGACGCCATTACTTTGGAGGTAACACAAAATGCCTTTAATTTCCTTACCTTTCCTCGTAAGCAGCAGGGATATTGACTAGGCCATGCGACGGACAACTGAAGAATCGTGTTTCGATTCTCTGGCAGAGCAAAGAAAGACTTATCTATTCTCCGTCATACCCAGAATGTAAAAGCTGGGGTGCACGCAGCCTCCTAAACAACGGGCAACCGGCCGTGCTCCCGAGGATAAAGCGTCAGGGATGTGATGACAGACACTTCTAACTAGTCGACGGAGAACAATAAGATTCTTGAGATATTCTCCTCATTAAGATAAGAAAAGAATCCCCTTTACCCGTCATATATTCTCGTGGAACGATTCCGGTTGTTCCACTGTACCTCCATACTGCTGAGTTTTACAGTTCTCAATATGAGCCAATCGTTTTCTTTCGTCGGTATGGTCATTCATACGAGGAGTGTCTGTGTCTTTGGATGACACGAAAGCGAGAGGGGCGGAGGAGATACAGCAATATTCACTTTCACACTCTGAACCAGATCGATTGAAGCAGTCGGCTTCATGAACCGGCACATTTACCCTCAAGAACATAAAATCCGTCACAAGAGAGAGAGAGAGAGAGAGAGAGGAGAGAGAGCCCCATGGCCGGTCCGGACGCGGAAATCGAACCCCAATTAAAAGGTCGTCTAATTTGTATCCCAGTCACTACCCTTACCGCCACACACATTTTTGAGATTCACATTACCGGTACAGTAAAATGATGCTTTATTAATACAAAACATGCTTGGCCTAGTATGACAGAAATGCAGTCCACGGTTAGGACTGGGCACATCCAAGAATTCTTACGCAAATATTAAGGAGGGCCGACATAGTATTTAAAACAAAGAGGGTACACTCCAGTCACCACCCGGTTAACTGCGGCCCCATTATAGCGATCTTTCTACCTGTTGACACGGAAAATGTACCTTTTTATCTCTCCAGCGCCCAACCGTCCGTCGCACGCACAGATCAAAGGCCACGATAAAATTCGAACTGCAATAAATTAAAATAATCCAGAAAGGGTTCTAATGCTGTTTTGTATTGTGTTGTTTGTTGAAGAGGCAAATGAAATTGCTTCTCTCTACCGTTCTGCGTACACAAAATCTACACGCCACTCGAAATGTTCTCTCCAGCTAATAACATGATAGAGTGATCATGAAAAAGCAACTGAAGGGTCAACTCACGAATCGGAAATAAAACCTTCTAAATTGAATTGTATTAAAACATTGTAATGGAGACTGAAGCATGTAAGTGGAATGTAACAAAACAGGATCGTTACTTACCGGTCCTGCTTACACTCCCGTCTACTAAGAGTTGTCCATCGACCTACCTGTAAGAAGAAAAACAAGAATAAGAAAATAATTGAAAAATTAATTATAATTGCAGAAACATTCTTCGTTTTTACAGGACCTCAATGTCACGTACTGAAAGAATCAAAAACACCACAGCTACCTTGTTAAGACGTGTTTCAGAGTCACTAATTTGTCTCCCCTGTTGAAATATACAAACAAGTGATCAACACAACACGCAAATTATTCTCATCATTTGCCGTTAAACACCATGCTTCTGATCTTCATTATAAACCTTCCTCCATTTCCACGTACTAAGATAAGCTTAACATGACTCTACACACATACACACACACACGAGCACACACACACACACACACACACACACAGTGCACAACAAAACAATGATCACACACACACAGTGCACAACAAAACAATGATCTGTGACACGACATTTTTGGTGTGGTGACATGAAAAGTGATGAAATTTATGGAAGAGCGACAGTTTGAAATGACAAGAACTGCATGAAACAGAGGGAAGTTAAGGATTGGAAAAATTCAATAAAGGGAGGAATAATGACGTGAGTGCCGATAATGCGCGTGTCACGGGTAGTCTGTGACTGGTGACTATATGTCGAATTTAAGTAGCAAATCGATCAGCGAATCCGGGGCGACCGACCGGCCATCAGAACCGATCAAACTGCTTTTTAAATGAACATAATTCATTTAAAAAAGCAGCGCAAGAAGGGATTAATGTCCAGTCGCAAACGTTTTATTCCGATGCAGTCAAGAGATCTGTCAGCATTTAAATGGAGGAGTGCAAGGCATGCAGAGGAAACAACACATGTCTGCTTACTGTGTGGTTTTGTCAAAACTTGTTCATTTCCCTTCTTGCAGATCGAATAGCCACATAAATATGACTTACATTTCACAGACACTAATTTATCAACACGAAACCGTTACCAGTCAACACACAAAAAAACACCAAAGTTGCAATTTAACGGTTCGACTTGACACAAGACTATACGCCTTGAAATGGGAGGTTAATACTTCCCAGCATATCAAAACGTAACACTTATTCCCTTCAAAGAGATACTACACCGTCAGCCCAATTAGGAGACACTAATTAGAAACTGTAACTGAATGTTCACGTGTCTGATAGCAATCAAATATAGTTTTCAAGGATACGAACCACTCTTTCAGTTTTTATCCTACTTAATCTCTCTCAACATGAGAACCGTAACTGGTGCCTGCAATAAAGGCAAATTAAGGTGGTGGAATTTTACGGGCGACATTGACATGTTTCCAAATTCCCCGGCTACTAGCAGTGGAACGAATCCCATATGACCGCCCTTCGCTGCGCGGTGTTTGTCGTGTGACAATTTCGCACACGACAAAGGGCACACAAATTCCAAGAATTCTTCTTATGACCCAGCAGCTGTGCAGTGAGGGACTGCTATAGGTCGGTGCCTTTCAAACAAACGTGCATTTCCACAGAGCAGCGACAGTCAATTGAGTTCCATCTCACTGCTGCTCTCACATTATTCTTGGTTATCTAATGACTTTTCACCGTAAGTTGTGTATTCCAGAAGGGCAAATTAATCTAATTTAATAGTATGTGAAGTGGGCCGGGTAGCTCAGTCGGTATAGCGACTGGCTACGGGCTGGACGGTCCGGGGATCGAATTTCGGTGGGGCGACATTTTCCTCATCAGTCCAGACCGGCCCTGGGGCCCAACCAGCCTCCTGTACAATGGGTACCAGGTCTTTGCCGGGGGTAGAGGCGGCCGGGGCGTGGGGTTGACACCCCCACCCCATCTAGTGCCGAGGTCATAAAAAGAGCAGAGCTAAACCTCTACTCACCGTAAGGGTCTTCGTGGCCTATAAAAAGGGTGAAACCTACATAGTATGTGAAAACAGGAGGTCGTCATCTATTTAAAGTACAGCTGAGAAAATCCCATTTGTTACACAGTCACGTTAAACACAAATAAAAAATTTCAGCTTCCCATGTTCCAAAAACGGCACAAGGTGTCTTCTCACTACACAGTCACACGTCAAATACGTTCATACTGAAGACCACCACTTCTGCGCTATATATCTAGTTCACATTCTTGAACCTGTGCGTACATTTTGCAGATATTGACAATGAAAGCCAACAAATGCACCATATATTTAACACTTAATTGTATCTAAAAACACGTACATGTTTCGATGCCTCGGGTCATCATCATCAGGGAGTTCTTCCGTTATACCACAGTTACCCGCCAGTTAAAATACAAATCATAAGTACATGTAGTGGCATTTAACTTCAGTATAACAGAAGAACTCCCTGATGATGATGATGCACTGCGGCATCGAAACATGTACAACTTTTTAGATACAATTAAGTATAAATACACGGTGCGTTTGTTGGTTATACGGTGTAAATATCCAGTTCACAGCTCACAGCACAAAAACGGTAAAGGCTGCTATTTTAGCATCCTCCTTGAAACAATTAACAACACCGAGAAAAAGACTCACGACAGCCAGCCACCGAGACAAGATTCGAACCTGAAATGCCACAAATAAGACAACAGCAAAGTACTGTACACTCCGGCTTAAGAATGCATATAACATAGAGATGCATCTTGTGTATTGTGCACTTTTACAGTCATGTTTCTGAAATGTCTCAACCAGCAAGAAGACCGACGGCTTGTTTATTTTATCGCCTACTGCTTCAACTTGGACAGAAGTTGTTACGAAAAGTTTCCTTTCCTCTACTAGATAAGCTACTCACAATCTTTCGAATGCATAGTCTGTCCGCCTTTACCCACAATACGTAGCGTCATTCCACGTTTTTGCATACCCCTGATAACTGCGCAAGTACTAACAGGTTAGGCCAACACAGCATCACTTTTTTATATTTGCTGCCTCCAGAAGTTTCAACATGAAACCAGTGGGACTGTAGTAGAAAAGATAGTTATAATAAAACGGGATTTTGACATTTCCTTGTAATCCCAGATCGTCGATAAATACTCGAATATTGTACTTTATGCAATATACCGATCTGAGTCAACAGCTCAATGAGCATCCGGGAATGCCAATTCTGCAGTCAAAGAAAATTAATGCCACGAGGAGGACATCCGACCCTGACAGCAGCAAGTGAAGTATATGTCAAGAATATGGGGTCGGTACTTCTTGGAAAGTCCAGTTCAGGAATGTCATTCCACAGCGTCACTTCGTTTGACCACCAGGTGTGTTGTTCCATGTCTATAGATTCAAAGCTTGTGAAACAACATTGACATGTAGTCATGATAATACTGTCACATCAGCAAATCACAAAACCTTAACACAACTGCTGCAAGGTCTAACAGTAAGACGTGCTAACAACTCATTCTCTTGCTGAAAGGCTGCTGCTGACAACGAAATATGAAACTCACAATAAATGGGCACTGTGTACTTTATTCGGATCACTCAGAGCCAACAAACCCTTGCGCCGCCAGTATAAATACGAGAACATAAAGCCACACACTCAACTTCATTAATTAACGGAAGTTTTTGACACAACCCCACAAACAGTACTATATTTACCCTATAATAGGGGTGCAGAAATACGACCTGAGTCAACGCTCGTGTCATAATTCAATACAACTGTTCAATACAATTAGTAAAATAAAAATGGTATTAACACGAATAAAGCAATTACTTATCGAATTACATGAAAAAGGCACATCATGACTCCAGCGACATCAGGCGAGTGGAACGTGCAGCACCACAGTCGAAGTGATAAATGCATACACTTTGCCCGAGAGACATGAAGGTAAAGAAATTGCTTGCGACACACAGGCCTACACAGTACAATGTTACAACAGACTCTAACTCTCAAGCCAAAGCTGTTACTACATGTAGGCATCGGTAGCTATTATCTGTTTCAACAGCATAAAACTCTTCCCTTTACAACTCAGAGAGTAGTCTATTTGTGTATATCGTTTGGTCCTCACACTATATAGTAACTGTTTCCCTAAAAACCACTAACCGGCTGATAATCAACTACAGAGTGGGCCAAAAGTAGGAATACAGAGGTTGGATGCTATACTATACACTACATACCGTGTACCTTATTTGGCCCACTCTGTATAACAAAGAAGCGGTGTATTTGCTGTGACGTAGGGCTCATATTCTACTGTGATTTACGTTAACTTTAGGCTCCAGATTGTTAAATAAATAGTTGTGAGGGGTGTGGATCGGAAAGAACTGGACAGTTGTTGCGCAGATAGTGATGAACGTTAGAGTTCCACACAAAGCCAGGCAATTTTTGATAGGCGGAAAACCGCCAGCTTCACAGGACAGAGATCTACTACACGGAGAAACATGACGACTCCGCAGCTGTTCCAGCAAAAGCACAGTAAGGTCTGAGAGCAGTAGCCGCATGGTAACTTGTAACAGGAAACCCACTGCCATCGTTACAAAGTTAAACCATACAGGATTCAACTTTTTGCATAATATTCGAGAACTAGACACACGAAACCACACAGGCTTTGCTGTGCTAATTAATGGAACTGGAAAACAAAGTTCACGTAAACAGTATTTCAGCGTTAAATTAAATTATGTATTAAGGCAATTAAAGTTTCAACATTCCGAATAATATGCCTCCCAATAATGTTCAAACTGAGAACATGGCTCAGTATTCTAATAATGGAAACGCAGAGAAAACACACAGATTACAAGCCATGAACTATTAAAACAACGAATTATCCAACTTAAAACCATACATAACCATCATCTCAACTCTAAACGAATACATCAGAGGTTTATTTCGAAGAAAATGTGTACGGTAATGTCCTGCGGTTTCTTTTGCGTTACTTTGGAACTCGGTTATATGTAACCAAGTCTCTATAAGGAGAAACGCCCTTGAAAATCGACAGTCTCCCAACTCTTAACAAATTTCATTGACTTTAATGTATTCCTACCTTGGATGCAGGGTCGAATCAATTCAAGACTTCTAATATTATAAAGAAAGAGGTAACCAACGGCCAAACATACCCTCAGCGGGCATCGAAACTGCGCGTGTTCGAATGCCTCAAGACGGGCAGGAAGCCCAATAATGAATTTCAAACCAAATTGCACATTCTTCACATCCATCAACATAAATTGCGCCATAAATCACCGTCAGTGGGAACAAGCAAAGGCATTTCATGTATAAAACATAGTTTCATATGATGGTGGTAAATAATAAGGAAACGTCCTTCAAGGAACACACATCCACTCTGCGTACGCAGAAGTAAACATGAAACCAATCTATTTCAGGCAACGTACACATCTGAGAGACCTATTAGTTTAAATTCTCAGTATGGTTGAGTTAAGTTTCACTGCATAAAACTGCATAAACATTAGCTGATACGTAAAAAAGAGCCACATGCACTCAGAAAACGCGTGCCAAGTTCTGGCAATGGGGCCGAAAAAGAAATAATTTGAAATACAGAAACATCAACCCTTACGAAAATTATGTATGTGCTTCACGTTGTAGGTTGCCTAGGAACTTAATTCTTTTCTCTCCACGTGGAACGAACTCTGATGTAAAAGTTCAGGGACTGTAGCTTCTTCAAGTATTCAGAGTAAATATCTGTGGGATTCCAAACTTTCATGCAGACAGAAGATTCATTAATGTACAAGAACCAGAAAATGCGCCTTATTTTGAAGCATATGAATCAAGCTCACGCCTTCATATTTGTTTCTTTTCATACGCATTTCAACATCATCCCCCATCTAGGACAAGGTCTCCCAAGTCATATTTTCCGACTACATTATTCGACACGACTCTAATCTGAAAATGAAATCGGCTATCTGGAGAATGAAGAGTAGAATTCAAGCTTTAGATGAAACAGCGGAAGTTCAGAACTCGATTTATCTCGGAAACATGGCTGAAATTAATTTCCGTTGCTTGACTAGACAATGTGTATCAAATAACCAATGACCGTCGCTGTAATAACGCCATGCTTGCCATGCACAGTACAGAAGCACATGGTTCTGTACGAAATAAGTTTACATAAATCCTCATGAGCAAAATCAGATGATTGATGGCTTCAATTCACCAATCACCATTCACGTCAGCCCTCCTTTAAAGAATTAGTTACCATAAAATACAAAGTTAAGGTCGAGCCTTACACTTGCACACTGTCTTTCGTGTCGCTCACTTTCATCTTTACCACCAACAATCCAGGAACATACTTTTCTCTGCTGGCCCTCGTGAAGGAGTAGGCACTTCATGATTCTACTGATCTCAAAATCAGTTTTCAATGTCTGTCTGTTCTATCAACTACACCATGTTCCACCGGTTTATATGTCTTCGGGCACCGTCTCAGTAATTCTGTCTGCATGGTTCCCCCATCTCTTCTCACATACAACTTGTACAGTTTTCTCTTCAACTCTACGAACAGGCTTTGTCTTTCCATCATATTTTGCGTATTATGTTTCACTGGAAACGACTTAAAAAGTCTTAATTATGCTCATACGGAAGTTGAAGGTATCATAAACTAAGGGAATGGTAGCTGAAATACATATTCCTGACAGACACTCCACTCCCAAGAAACGGTTACTTTAATAGACATTTATAAAGCACTATCCAATAAAACCCAACGTGACTGCCGTTTCACTCTCCTGTTATTCATTCCGCTTGCCTTCGTACTTCGAAACAGGATGGATAAATTATCGACTGTAAGGCAAGGTATACATTATATGCTAGAGCTTCAAAGAGAAACAGATGCTCGTGTTGCTTATCAAAAAGAAACAGTTATAACTCGAGTATACGACGTCAAATGTTTATCAACATTTTTTATGTTTATAATATATATATATTTCGGAAGCTCTAAAGAACGAGGGATGGAGAAGAAGATGCGGCAGGAAAGCCAAAATTCGAACTGCAGCGTAGCCAGACAAAGACTCTAACTACCTAACAGAAAAAAGAGTACTGTCAACAGATATGCCCTTCTGTTTTCCCAATGACCCCTACAGTCCCGTTCCGGCAAATATTTAATGAGACAGGCCAGAGGTGGGTGCAGTAGCATAAGTAATCGGAATGCTCTGTGGCCGATATTTTTGTCTGACTACAATAAAAACTGGAGCGTGTTAACAAATTTTAACAAAACTCACCAACGGCAAATTTTATACAAAATCATTTTCGCGTGTCTCTGGCTGTTACATGCAGACAGTAAATGGGCCTGTTATTGCAGAGTTTCGTAGCACATGCGATAAGAAAAGAAATTCCGAGTCTTTTGGGATGCTACGCCGTGTCGACTTGTGTCGACGGCATAAAATCCGAGCCGACCTGAGCATTCAGCAACATCAGTCACTCCAGATCTCGCATGCCAATAACTACCACACATCTCCCACTCGAGGTGTGTAGTCCAATGGTGATCGTACTACTGACTTTCGGCCTACGTGAGAAGTCCACGTTCAACACCCAGACTTTCAAACCGTTTCTGACAAGACCAAAACAAAGGCTGGACAAATGTGCCTAACAGCTTCGTCATGTATGCCTATGGGGGTGTAAAACTTCTGCAGAGGTGATTTTTAATATTAACTGAAAATACATAACAATTTCAATTAAAATCGGACAAAACTGTCGGACAATTATGTACAAAATTTGCATGCGTTTCTGTCCGCATCAAGGTTGAAACATGCACGTTACTCTGTACGTAACCTACTCAAAATGCATACTTGCAACTTAAAATAGCGTCCTGAAAAAAACAAGCTCCAAACTTTCAAATGTTTACTTCTACCCACACCGTTCGAAGTTGTAAAACATCTCTAGTTAAAACGGCGCCGTTAAATGAACTAAGAATCAATTAATCCTACAGTGCCGTAATCATAAAAAGCTCTACTCGACGCTAAAAGATAAAATGGATAATAAACCCAAGAAAGGTTTAGGTATTACTGGCCGAACACTCCCTTTACACACAATCCATTAAGTAATGTTAATGTTCAATACCAGTGACGTGAAAGATAATGGAGCTGCATGGCGCCCATTCTCTGCATGAAGCCAAGATTCATAATGGGCCACCCACAGCACAGGAAAAAAAAAGCATAAAGCCCGTATATTTGTTTCTTTCCCTGTTTACAGAATGAAGGAGCACTTCTTCGATTTCCAAACCCTGTCTTCACAACGAGTTCACGCACTGTATCCAAAGAGTAGAGACACTGCTGGGTCTAAGCTCCGTGCCACGAGTACTGGGGGAATGCAGACATAGACCTCTACGCCTTTTGCCTATGCACAAAATGCACCCGAAATTAGGAAAATTTTGTGAATGTCCCTAACTACCATATCTTCAGGCGTATACGGAATTGATCTCAAAACTGTGAGTCGGTCAGAATCGCAGGCACCTCTCGTAACAGGAAGTGGGTATGTCCCTAGAACCGGTCTGAAAGTCGTAGCGAATATAAAAATATTCTTCCTCCAGGGAAACGAGCCCCGAGGGCGCAGCCGACACAACAGAATTGCATTACACAAAATGAAACTGTATTCCTCATTTCCTTCGTGCAGACAATAGAAAGAACGTACATAGGCCTACATGTCGCGTCAGGAAACGGTGGTGAGTGGAATTTGTGGACGTCAAGTTCCATGTATTCTAGGCGCAGGCGGTGTACAGTTCTAGGCCCTAATCGCTCTCTTCATTTGTATCATTCGGAAAATTTCATTAGGATCATTAAAAAAATGGAAGGTGGGAATGGGCAGGACATGCAGCAAACATTACAAGAAAACCCCTTTGAACGCACAACTGAAGCGAACAGACCGCTCTGGAGACCTGCAATGAATACCTGCAGGATTTGACGTGTGTTGGACCGTGCATTATTGTGATAACCGAGAATAAGAACCAACTAGATGCTACTTATTATTTTATTGTACTTCTTATAGGCTCAACATGTTTCGGGTAATCCTATGTCCATCATCAGGAGCTCACGACTATAATGTTGATTACCACATTAGTCGTTTCGTTCTTGGTTTGCTGTAGGTTGAAGTTTAAGTGCTGGTAGGCTGGAGTAGTGTCCGGGCTGCAGGCTACAGCCTGTAGCCTGCAGCCCGGACACTATAAGAAGTACAATAAAATAATAAGTAGCATTCAGTTGGTTCTTATTCGTCACCTACGGTACCAAGGGTCTTAACCTACACGGTCTGAGGTTGCAGGCCAGACACTTGCGATAGTGGGCTACTGTGAGCATGGTAATGAACCCTATGGTTCCACACAAAAAAAGTAAATGCCTGACCTTCTGAGCGACAAAAAGCTTCTCAACGACTCTCCTCAATGGAGTTCCGATTACAGATATGACTATAAAACGACAAACTCTGACTGATAAAATAAAAAATAAACATAAAATAGAAGTACATTAAGGGCATCAGCATGCGCACTTCAAATCCTTGCGATGGGCCCCAAGCCATAATTAATCCGCCAGATACCAACTTCATGAAAAATGCACCAACAAATTTTCACATGCTGCAGGAGATTCCTGTTACAGATCTAAGGCGTCCATGTTTGTTAAACGTGACGCATTCTGTATTGTAAATAAGTAATTGCAACATGCAAAGTTAACATCACCAAGTTCTGCTTCAAACACGGCAGTTATCTCAGCTGCCTTTAGGGAGCAACAACATTGTAACAGGGAAGTGCACTGAAGAGGAACCTGAAAGCAAGGCAAGCTGCTATCCCGTATAAATTTCGTTTCATTATGACCTAGTAATGAGCCACGACAGCTGAGTCAAATGACTGCCTACGGACACAGAAGGGCAACCACACAGATTCCACCGCCAGAGAACGAGCAGGTTAGCTAAAAGCCGAGACCTACCAAACTCCATGCAGCAGAGTCCTTCAGAAGCTAGCAGATCTTCATGTACTCCAGGAAGTCCCGCAACTAATGGAACCCGAACGTTCATTACTGCGTTCACAACAGCCACCAGACGTCCACGTCGTGCGACAGACTAATTCAGTCCACGCTCTCACATCCTCCTTTAAAGATCTATTTTAATTTGATGTTTGTTGGACCGTGCATCATTGTGATAAGTGAAGAATAAAAACCAACTAGATGCCAGTCGTGCTTTAACCTGCAGCCCGGAGACTACTTCAGCCTAAACGCACCTAACCTCCAACCTACAGCAAACCAAGGTAAGTACAATGTCAGATTCACAACACTAAATAACACTAACAACACATCGCATTACCAATCCACTGATGAAACACACTACACACACACGAGAACACTACGATCACCACACATAAAGGCTCACAACTATTAATATTAATAGAAACACGTTACCAGCCACAACCAAGTGACAAAGAAATTCACACCGAAAATACACAACTAAGAACCATAATTTCACATTAACGCTACCCCTTCCATCTTTATAGAACGAAACGACCAATGTGCTAATCAACATTACAGTCGCGAGCTCCTGATGATGGGCATAGCAGTACCCGAAACATGTTGAGCCTATAAGAAGTACAATAAAATAATAAGTGGCATCTAGTTGGTTTTTATTCTTTAGTTATCTATTTTAATATCACCGTCCCAAGTGGTCTCATCCCTACACGTTGCCACAGTTAAAACCTCTTCTCCCTCATACCGGCTGCAGGTACCGCCACTTCATCCTCCTTTATATGATCATCGAAATGTCTGGTGAGGATCACCAGTCGACTGTGGTACATGAAACTTAAATTCAAGTGGCAGTCTAGCTTTGACAACCTCAATCATGACTGCCCTCTTTCCGTGAATTTTTTTAAGTTCTTACAGCACAGCCGACGCTGAATACCTTGTTACACATCAATCGTTACTCTCTGAAGTTAAAATGTGTTACTAATTACAAGCTCGTAACATTTTAGGTGTTCAATAAGCCGGTTAACACATACTTATCTCCAAGTCTCCTGTCAAACACCCAACTCAACACGCTGCACGGCAAATTGCACCTAACTTCCCACAGATATAAAGACAGAGGTAACGTCGCTGCTGCATGCAAATGGAAGTGGAAGCCTGACTTTAACAGAACTATAGAGGAGGTGTACAGTGTTACAGTCTATCACAGCAAGGCCGAAATGTCACGTCAGTATAAGATACGTACAGCTGAGCGAGAGAAATGTTACGATACTAGCAAAAATCAAGGAAAAAAAATCAATACACAAACCACCAGTTATCGTTCAAACATAACACATTTCCTGCTTCTCCCCACATGTACAGTACGAGCTTATCGTCCACTTCCTACTTACATTCTGTTATCTTTAAAGAACTCCCTGTATTTTATTGCTAACAAATGTACTTAGCTTTCGTGGGCTTGGGCACCAGTAGGCTAAGGGTTGAAGAGTGTAGGTAGCTTCTGTGCCGACTATTACGTTATGAACACGAAGATCTTAAACAATATACACCCGAGAAATAGCAAAATTTGCGAAGACAGCACTACTTGAGACGTTAATAATTGCTAAGTGCTCCAAAAACAGTTCTTCTCTTATCGATGTCTAAAGTTTTATGTAATTCCGCTACCGGACCATACCGGTAGCTACAGATTCATCCAATCCTCGTACTGAATTCAATTAACCTGCTAAAACATGGCATTCATCGAAACAACATACAAATTCTGTTTCTACCTTACAGGAAACACATCGATTTTCCATTACGAAGTCCGTTCAGAAATATATGAGCTGCTTAAAACGAGAAACTAGAAATGTCCGTACTCTTCGTGGACAGAAATGCACAAAACTTGTAAATGTAACGCAAGCGGTACATACATCGAGTACCCTAAGGTTTCTCGAAGCATTCTTCAGTCCCTTCCAACAAAAGTTAGGAGAATACCGAAATCACGTCACGACTACTTCCTTCCATGTCCTTACCAATTCATCACTCATAAATCGCTTAATCATCCGGCGCTACACAGTCTTTACTTCTTGATTCCTTCGTTAAATAAAACAGAAATTTCTTACGACTCAAACGTCGCCTACATCTTAACCTCTCAGGTCCCTGCAAATAAAATTCTGCATACATTTTCCAACCCCCCCCCCCCCCCCCCCCCTGCTGGCCCCCCCCCGGCCCCACCTTTCTCCTCTCCGGGAGATAAATAAAAAACAACAAACCCACCCAAATTTTCCAAATTATATTTTTATCTTTTTTTTTTT
>Ga0123352_10002252_pt1 | contig 26700 bp, 24 predicted proteins | sample TergutLab28metaG_FD_89700 | JGI IMG/M metagenome (GOLD analysis project Ga0123352, IMG submission 89700) | Labiotermes labralis P1 segment gut microbial communities from Petit-Saut dam, French Guiana - Lab288 P1 | ecosystem: Host-associated > Arthropoda: Insects > Digestive system > Gut ... | reverse complement strand
GTTTTGATCTTCGTCTTGTGCTTCCTCATCAATAGCTTCTGGTGGTATGTAATCATCACCTTCATCGTATCCAGATGTTGCCATTAAATTGGTGAACGAAAATATTGCTGTGTCCACCATGCTTACCACTAGGGCGAGTACTAAAACTATTATTATACGTTTCATATTATTCCTCCTGTTTAAAATAAGATATGTATAAACCTAGATTGTAGCCTTGTACAGCTACTGCGGTGCATGTTACCACATGATTTATGGTTTTGCAAGTAAAATATTTATAAAATGTTTTATACTTGACAGGAAGTTATTGGTGCTTGTTGATAATGTGTATAACATTGGTAACCTCGATGGTTAATGTTGATTGTTAAATCATGATTAGTGTTGATTTTTTATTTATTTTTTTGTGATGCAAAGTTTGTGTTAATTTGTTGAAAGTTGTTGTTTCACACATGTAATGCGCCTTGTAATGCTGGTGTTTATTGAAAATTGAGTGGCTATAAACAAATATTTTCTATTGTCATTTGAGTTTGAAAATAGTCTTTTATGTAAGCGGACCTCGAAGCCGTGAATCAGGGGGGGCGAAAAATCGTGTCCTTATATGATTTTGCCTGACGCAGCTCATGGATTGAAATGTCCTTTGCCATGATAGTGTTAGAAAGTGTCGTGTCGCAAAAGACTGTTTTCAGTTTGGAATGTGCATTCTTTTATTTGATGTACTGTATAATTTATAGGCAAAAATTTGGGGTTTTTATTATTGTTGAAAGTGTGGAGAAGACTTATGCTAGAATAAGAATTATATCAGTAAATTCGTCGATTTTTGTTGATAAATTTAATACAAAAGAAAAAGAAGCCACTGATAAGATAACGAAAAGTGTTTCGTGCTTATCAATGACTTCTTTTTTGTATTGTATTTTTTTATATTTAATGGTCGTCGTGTTCTTTAGGCTCTTCTAATCCTTCAATTACAATTCCATTTTTTTGTGCGTAATCCCATAGGGCAGACTGTAGTGCTTCTTCTGCTAGCGTAGAGCAGTGTGCTTTGGTGGATGGCAATCCCCCCAGTTCTGCCATTACAGATTTATTTGTTATGGTAAGAGCCTCCTGTATGGTTTTACCTTTCACCATTTCTGTTGCCATGCTAGATGTTGCAACGGCGGCACCGCAACCGAATGTTTTAAATGTTGCGTCAATTATTATATCGTTTTCAATTTTCAAGTACACGCGCATTATATCTCCACATTTTGCATTGCCTACAGTTCCTACGCCACTGGCATCTTCCATTTCTCCTACATTGCGTGGGTTTACAAAGTGATCAATTACTTTTTCATTGTATTCCATGTGTTCCTCATTTCTGTGTATGTTTGCGATAGTCATCATAAAGAGGTGAGAGGTCTCGCAACTTCTGTACGGTTGGTTCAAGTACTGCCATTAACTTGTCAATGTCTTCGTCTGTGTTTTCACGCCCAAGGCTAAATCGTATTGCACCATTTGCCAGTTCGTGAGACAACCCCATGGCCATTAAAACATGTGATGGGTCTAATGAACCTGACGAACATGCAGAACCTGTTGAGGCATAAATGCCATTCATGTCTAGATGTAATAGAAGGGATTCTCCTTCTATAAACCGGAACGAAATGTTTACATTACCGTTAAGGCGATTGTCGCCAATGGCGCCATTTAGTTTTGTGTGTGGGATTTTTGTTAAAACTTCCTGTGTGAGCCTGTCGCGCAGGGCGGTTAATCGCTTGCTCTCTATCGGCATTTCGTCTAATGCGGCGGTTAGTGCGGCACCCATTCCCACGATGCCCATAACATTTTCTGTGCCTGCATGACGGCCGCGTTCTTGCATTCCGCCATGTACTATTGATGCAATGTTTGTACCTTTGCGTATATACAATGCACCAACCCCCTTTGGGCCATAAAATTTGTGGGCAGAAAGGGAGAGGAGGTCTACACCAAGTTCATCAACGTTAACAGGTAGATGCCCTACAACCTGTACAGCATCGGTATGCAACGGAATATTGTATTTTTGGGTAATTTTGCTAATTTTGGATAAAGGTTGTATTGTGCCAACTTCGTTGTTAGCAAGCATTATTGAAACTAAACAGGTATCTGGACGTATTGCGTGTGCTACGGCTTCAGGGTCGATGCACCCGGTGCTGTCAGTCGGTAAATAGGTCATGTCATACCCCATTTTTGTTAGATGTTCGCCTGTGTGAAAGACTGCATGATGTTCGATCGAACTTGTAATGATATGACGTCCTTTAGAAGCCTCCAGAATCCCTTTTATTGCCCAGTTGCAAGCTTCTGTGCCACTGGATGTAAAGTAGATTTCATTAGAATTTGCGCAAAGGGCATTGGCGACAACTTGGCGCACGTCATCTATTGCTTTACGAACTTGCCGTGCGGGTGTATAAACACTGGAGGGGTTAGCAAAAAGCTCGTTGAGGTATGGTAGCATCGCTGTTCTTGCTTTCGGGTGTAATGGCGTTGTTGCGGCATTGTCCAGGTATATCACAAAGTTACCTCCTATTCATATATTACAAAAGAAATTCTTTCAATTATCATGTCTTCGATGGGGCGGTCTCCTGGGGCGGTTTCAGTTGTTGCAATGGCATTTACAACATCCATGCCGTCTACAACATGGGCAAAAACCGGATGTGGCCCTTGCTCGTTCCAAAACCAATCAAGGTGGTGTGTGCCGCCGTTTTCTATAAAGTAATTTAATCCGTCTTCCGGATGAAGGTCGCGCACGTAGAAACGTGTGCCATCTTCAAAAATGCCAATAGGCATATCTAATATGTCTCGCAGGTGTTCAAATTCCATTCTGTGCTGGGGTGCAAGTGTGTGGTTGTGTACAATATAGAACTGGCTGCCAATTGTGCCCGGTCCTGCGTGGGCCATTGCCACTGCGCCGTTAAAATGGCGCAAGTTAAAGCTGGTTTCTGTGTGAAATGTGCCGCCCCAAATGCTTTCTCCCGCATTACCTTGGCCAAGTGGGCAGCCACCTTGTATCATAAAGTTAGGTATTACGCGGTGGAAAATAACACCATCGTAAAAGCCATTGCGCGCATGGGTTTTAAAGTTTTCAACTGCCATTGGAGCTTCTTCTGGGAAGAAACGCAACGTGATATCTCCCATGTTTGTATGCAGGATTGCAAGCTCTTCTCCTGGAGTGAGTGGTGTTAATTGGAGCATTATTGCCGGGTTTTCACGAAGTAACTCTAGGTTGGTTCCATCAAGTGGGGTAAGTTCTTCGTCAGGTATATGGTTTCCGTCGTAGGTGGGAGTATAATCCTCTGCTTGATTGTTGGCTGGCTCAGCTTCGGTTTGGTTTTCTTCGGTGGTAACTCCCGGTGGGGTGTAGCCTTCTGATTCAGGTGCTGTTGTAGTGCAGGCAGATAGGACCAATGCTCCAGTTAAAAGAAATGATGCTGCTGTAATTTTTGCTGCTTTACATGCCATTTGTTCTTCTCTCGCTTTCTGTTTTATTGTGGCAATCTTACTTAATTATAAGTAAAATCACGATAGTTTTATTACTGCATTATACCTTAAAGTGACCTATTTGTAACCCTTTACAGCGCTATAGTCTCTGTATCTTCCAGCGCACTATCTAAAAATGGTTTTAGGGATGCAAAAATTTGGCTTTCTATTTTTTCAATTACCTTTGTGTTTGGTTTGTTTTCAGGATGCTTTGCGACGAATAATGTGCAGCAGTCATCATATGGACGTATAGAAATTGGATATGTGCCAATTTCCTTTGCTATATCTATTATCTCCTGTTTATCTAAAATTGATAATGGCCTTAGCACTGTAAGCTCTGTGGCAGAATCTACGGCGGCGAGGCTTTGTATTGTTTGGCTGGCAACTTGGCCTATGCTGTCGCCTGTAATGAGGCAGTGAGCGTTTTCTTTTTCTGCTAAGGCGGTTGCAATGTGTAACATTGCGCGTTTTAAAAAAATTGTTAACTTTTCTGGATGAATTGAATCTCTCAAAAATAGCTGTACATCCGTAAAGGGTACAATGTATAGCTTGATTTTGCCAGTGAATTTTGTCAGTTCTCTTGCAAGGTCTTTTACTTTGTCGGCCGCGCGTTCGGATACAAAAGGCGGTGAGTGGAAGTAGATGCAGATAATCTCTACGCCACGCCGTGCACTAAGATATCCGGCCACCGGACTGTCAAATCCACCAGAAAGAAGCAATACGCCTTTGCCTGTTGTGCCGTAGGGTAGGCCGCCTTCGCCGGTAATACTATCGATATAGAAGTATGAATGGTTTCTAAGTTCTACCCATAGGGTTATATCTGGATTGTGGAGATCGACGGTTAATCCAAGGTCAGACATGAAGATTTCTTCACCTATTGCAGCAGAAATTTCACCTGAAAGTAAAGGATAGCTCTTATCGCTGCGCTTAGACTCTACCTTAAATGTTTTTTTTCCATGGCAATGTTGGCGGAAGAACTCTAGTGCAAGCGAACGAAGCGCATCAATGTGTGTTGTGGTGGTTTTTACGGCGAGGCAAAAGTGTGTTAATCCAAAAATATGTTTTATACGTGGCAAAAGTGCCTCCGAATCAACGTCACCCTGTGGGTCTTCTATTAAAAAGCGCCCTTGCTCTCGTGTAACTGATAGGTTATTGTCTCGTAGATTGTGGCGTATTGCGTCTAGTAAATGATGTTCAAAATATGCTCGATTGCCTTTACGAAGTGCTATTTCGCCGTATTTTACAAGTAGGACTTTTTTTGTATGTGCCAAATATGCTCAACTCCTGTTTACTTATTATAGTGTTTCTATCTCCATCCGAATATGGAGTAATTGATTCAGTTGGTGGCGTATCGCCACCAACTGAAATTGTTTTCCTATGTCCTATCTGTGCCCAGCATTTTACGCAGTTGGGTAACACAGTCAATTATTATGGCCTTAGCGGCAATGGCTTCTTCCATAGTGTTTAGGTGTGAAAAGCTAAATCTTATTGCCGAACTTGCTTGCTCTGGCGGAAAGCCCATTATCTCTAGTGCAGATTTAGTGTTTTTTCTGCTTCGACACGCAGCCCCCATGGATGCAAATACGCCTCGTTCTGACAAAAGATGTATCAGTGTTTCACCTTTTAGTCCGATAAAGCTCATATTTAGAATATATGGCGAGACGCTGTCTTTCTTTATATTTACAGTAACATCAGGAAGTTCATTTGATATTTCTTCAAGTATTAATTTAATTTTTGCTACATGTTTACTGTTTTCTGTCTGTGTTTCCCATAGGTGTTGGGCAGTTTCAAGAAAATGTAAAATGCCGCTTACATTTTCTGTGCCTGCGCGAAGATTATTTTCCTGTCCACCGCCATAAACCAATGGTACTAATCTTGTTTTGCTGCTAACGATTAATCCGCCAACTCCAGTTGGTCCATGGCTTTTATGGGCACTAAAGCTGTACATGTCAACATGTGACAAGTTGGTTGATTCTTTGCAAAAGCCTTGAGCCCCATCTACAAGCACTGTCGTGCGCATATTATCCATCTTTAGCTTTGCGGCAATTGCCGAAATATCGTTTATTGTGCCAATCTCATGGTTGACATGAGAGATTGCTGCTAAGCGAATGTCTGCCGTGCACTTAATCCATTCTTCATGTGGCGATATGATGACGTTTCCAAGGTTTTGATCTTTGATAAACTTTAGCGGCTCTAGCACTGAGGGGTGCTCCCAGGGCTCGGCCATAAATGTAGCTTTTTTCCGTTGGTTAGCAAGTGCAAAACCGATAAGCGCTAGATTGTTAGATTCTGTTGCACCAGAAGTAAAGATTAGTTCTCTGGGCGCGCAATTTAGATATTTTGAAAACATCTGCCGTGCATGGGTTAATTTCCGTTCAGCATCAATCCCAAGGTTGTGTGGTGATGAAGGGTTTCCAAAAATGTTGGTTTGCGTAAAGGGGAGTACTGGTGTTGTTGCTGCATTATCAAAGTATATTTTCATGTAGTATCACTCTCCACAATAAACATGATTTGTGCTAACGAGGCAATGGCAGCTGTTTCTGTTCGTAAAATTCTTGGTCCTAGTGTAAATGTTTTTGCACCTTTGGCTGTGAGTGTAGATATCTCTTCTTTCGAAAATCCACCTTCTGGTCCAATCCAAATATCAATTGCTGCAGGTTGCTTTGTGAGTATAGATTTTAGATTGCGGTTTTTTTCATCTTCATATGCGACTAGTGTTGTTTTGGTCACCTGTTTGGCCGCATCCTTAAAAGATAGGGCTGTGTGAACCTTTGGAACTATCCCTCTCATGCTTTGCCCTGCTGCAGACTCTGCAATGCGCTGATATCGCTCTCCTTTTTTTGCGCTGTCACGTACAACGGATCTGGATGTTATTACTGGTATAATTTCGTGTATGCCTAGCTCTACACATTTTTGAATTATCAAGTCCATTTTATCCCCTTTGGGAAACCCCTGGTAAAGAGATACCTTTGTGGGAGACTCTGTGCTACTTGGATGTGTGTCTTCTATTTTTATGGTGATACTCGGCGGCTTAGATTTAATAGCTACGATATTTCCATGGTAGTCTGTGGCCGCGCCATCGCATAGTATAATTGTGTCGCCGGTATTTGCTCGCAGAACATGAAGCAGGTGGTGTGCCGTTTCTCCGTCTATTATAATTTGTTTATCATGTAGCTGTGCAAGGCTAAAGAAGTATTTAGGCATTTGCAACACGTCCTACTACACAGTTCCAATCCTCTAGTTCTTCATGGGCTATGATTTCTATTTTGTTATTTGTAAACGCCGCTTTTACCTCATCAAGTCGTTCTCCTATAATTCCGGAGGCAATAAATAGGCCGCCTGCTTTTGCTAAATTATTTGCAAGCGGTGCAAGTGGGATTATAACATCTGCGACTATGTTTGCTACAACAACATCATAACCAGTGCCTACGTTTTTGCGTACGGTCTCATCACTTAATATATCTCCAGAAAGCACTTCTAAGGAGTTTATGTTGATGGGGTTAAGTTTTGCATTATTTTTTGTGGCAGCTATTGCTCCTGCGGGATCGATGTCTATTGCACAGACAAAACTTGCTTTAAGAAGTAAGCTTATAATCGAAAGTATTCCACTGCCACAGCCTATATCTAATATACGGTCGCCAGGGATTACTTGCTTTTGTAGTGCACTTATACATAATTGTGTTGTTTGGTGTTGTCCTGTGCCAAATGCAGAGCCAGGATCTATCGTAAATACGATATCATTATCTTGTGGCGTAAAGTCTTCCCATTCGGGAACAATAATAATGCGCCCAATACGTATGGGTTTAAAATGCTTCTTCCATTCGTTCAGCCAAGTCTCATCGTTTGTGGATTCTATGTTAAGGGGTAGGGTGTCTATGCGCTCCCTTACAGTCTCTAGCAATTGCTTGCCGGCAACGTCCTCTGTCACGTAAAACACTACGTATGCGTAATCAGTATCTGCGATCAAAAGAGACTCGTCTGCGTAGTCCCAGTTGCGGGTATGGCTTGCGAAATATTGTGCGCGTTCTTGTGCGTCTATAATTTCTACGCTATTTATGCCGCAGGTCATAAGTATTCCTGTTACAAGTTCAATGTTGTCGCTGGTAGTTTTTATGCTTGCCTTAATCCATTGCATAGTATCAACCTCAATATTGTGTATTGTGTTTTCCTTGGTCGTTCTGGCCTTTCTCAATCTTTAAAATTGAGAGTGGTGTTCTGAGCCGATAACCTAATCTAGCAAACACATAGCAATTATAACATGGGCGCCTTAAAAATTCAAAATAACGAAAGCGTGCAAAGCAGCAAAAATCCTGTCATGAAAGTAAAATATATGCTATACTTGCATACATGAAGTTACTGTGAAATATTAGAAATAAAATTCACATAAAAGAAGGTTAGAAATGATAAAAACCGAATCGCTAATATTTGAATATGCGGCATATGATGAAACTGAAAAACCACAGCAGGTTTTAAAAGGCGTAGATGTTACTATTCAAAAAGGAGACTTTGTAGCCATATTAGGACACAATGGTTCTGGTAAATCTACACTAGCTCGACATCTGAATGCGTTGTTAATCCCAACAGGGGGTACCCTGTGGATAAATGGCAAAGATACAAAAGACCCAGCAAACATATGGCCCATCAGGCAATCCATTGGGATGTTGTTTCAAAATCCGGATAATCAGATTGTGGCAACAGTTGTAGAAGAGGATGTTGCCTTTGGTCCAGAAAATCTTGGTGTGCCCCCTGCCGAAATCCGAAGGAGAGTAGACGAAGCGTTATTTGCAGTTGGCATGAGCGAGTACGCCTCCGCGTCGCCACATCACTTGTCAGGAGGACAAAAACAGCGCATAGCAATTGCCGGCGTTTTAGCAATGAAACCAACATGCATTGTCTTAGACGAACCCACGGCAATGTTAGATCCATCTGGTCGGCATGAAGTTCTGGAAACCATAGCTAAGTTAAACCATGAAGAGGGTATCACTGTAATATTAATCACTCACTTTATGGAAGAGGCTGCACGCGCGGGACGTATACTAGTTATGTCTGACGGTAAAATTGAAATGGACGGAACACCTTATGAAATTTTTGCCCAGGTGAAAAAAATGCAAAACCTAGGCCTTGATGTTCCGCACGTAACAGCATTAGCGCATCAATTAAACTTTGGCCGTACGGTGCTAACAGTAGACGAGTTTATGCAATGTCCAAATATAAATAATCTGATGGTAGGAGACAGTTTCATTTACGATACCCCATTGCAGAGTGGAACACCAATGATAGAGATAAAGGATTTAACGCACACATACAGCCCTGGAACTATACATGAGAAAATGGCAATAGATAAAATTAATCTATCAATAAACAAAGGTGAAATAGTATCCATCATTGGCCATACAGGTTCTGGTAAGAGCACATTGATACAGCACTTAAACGCATTGCTTAAACCAACAAGCGGACAGGTACGTATAAACGGTAAAGATATACACGCAGATAAATCCAAACTAAAAAGCGTGCGTCAACAAGTGGGGTTAGTATTTCAGTATCCGGAGCATCAATTGTTTGAATCAACCATTTATAAGGATGTCGCCTTTGGGCCAACAAGAATGGGTCTTGCAGCTGATGAAATAGATGCGCGTGTGCGAGCGGCTATAAACGTAGTTGGTATAAATGAGGATTTGTTCGAAAAGTCTCCATTTGAATTATCTGGTGGCCAAAAGCGCCGCGTAGCTATTGCAGGTGTGTTGGCAATGCGCCCAGATGTGCTTATATTAGACGAGCCAACAGCAGGATTAGATCCTGGCGGTAAGGACGAGATACTTGCACAAATAAAACACATGCACACCACGCTGGGCATAACAGTAATTTTAATATCCCATAGTATGGATGACGCTGCGCGCCTGTCTAACCGTATTTTTGTATTGAATAAAAGTAAGTTAGTGTGTGAAGGCTCTCCTCGGCAAGTTTTTGCTCAGGGAGACATGCTAAAGTCAATAGGATTAGATGTTCCACAAATAAGTCAGTTGTTTTCAGAATTAAATAAAAAAAATCCCAATATTCCGGTTGGGGTGCTTACAGTAGAGGAAGCACTGCATATTCTCAAATAATATATTAAAGGAAGAAACTCATGTCACGTATTACAATAGGTCAGTATTATCCAACAAACTCAATTGTCCACCGTATAGATCCTCGCGTAAAATTGGTGGCTACTTTTACGCATATCACAGTCCTGCTGTTCATAAATAATTTTATTGGTTATGGCTTTGTTGCTTTATATGTAATAGCCGTAATCAAGCTTTCTAATGTGCCGCCACGTTTGCTACTCCGTGGTTTGCGTGCAATATTGTTCATGTTAATGTTTGCAGTAATAATAAATTTGTTTCTTGCACCAGGCGAAAATATTATTATACAATTATGGTTCTTGCGTATAACAACAGAAGGTGTGTTGTTGGCACTGCAAATGGCCGCACGTATTACTCTGCTAATTCTGGGGTCATCAATTTTGACACTAACAACATCACCCATTCAGTTAACAGATGGAATAGAATCATTGCTTAGGCCATTAAAGATAATTAAAGTTCCAGCACACGACATCGCAATGATGATGACAATCGCACTTAGGTTTATACCAACCCTTGCAGATGAAATGGATAAGATTATTAAGGCACAGAAGGCGCGTGGTGCGGATTTTGAATCCGGCGGACCTATGAAGCGAGGGAGAAGTTTGCTGCCAATATTGGTGCCCTTGTTTGTATCTGCATTTAAGCGTGCAGATGAACTGGCAACCGCAATGGAATCTCGTTGTTACCGTGGTGACGCAGGGCGTACTAAAATGAAAGCAATGAAAATGGCGATCACTGATTGGATAACAGTGGGAGCCGTAGGGGTAATAAGTTCACTTATAGTCTTAACCAGAATGTTATAGTACTTGTTTTTAATTTACAAGTGTAAAACCAATAAATCATAATATGCGTCAGCGATGAAAATTTGAGGCGACCGTTAAGGAATTCTAAAAGTAGAATTCCTTTTTTGATTAAATCTTATCTAGTCTGTAAAAGTCAGACCTAACTTTAAAAACCCACAGACATCACAAAAGATAGATTTCAATTTGAACAATCTCAAATCTTCTAGTAAATGGTCTAACAAATATATAAACGACAATGCTGTAAATTATGAACATCATACGCTTATCATCGTCTTTATGTAATCAATCAGTGCGGTCAGTTAACACCAATTGACGCCGTACCCTAAGTCGACAGGTCAAGTCCTGCAGCCCCTATCTATAAAGGTATCGGCAAGGCAATCTAGTCGCTCTAGCTCCTTTTTCATTACAGTATCAACCATATCTCGTCCATGAGAATCCAGTCTGCGGTACATGTCAATGTATGCATATTCGTTGTCGGTAAGGGTAGCACCGTTATCTGCTTTCTTGCGACTCTCGCTAAAACCTAACAAGTAGTCAATACTAACGTCAAAGTATTGTGAGAGAATTTGTAGGACCTCTGCATTTGGTTCGCGAAACCCAGATTCGTAGTTAGCATAGGTGCTATAGTTAATAGGTATATGTGAAACAAGTTGCCGTTTTGTGAAGCCTCGTTCATCTCTAAGCGTCTTTAGTCTTTTTGCAATAGTCGGCATTAATAAGACTCCTTCTTTTATAATGGTAATTATAGTATATTGGCGTACGCATTCTTTTGCAATACAAACATTACAATTGAATATGGCAAACTAATTTTATATCAAGGTTCACGACTTAACTCTCACAATTCTGCGGCGGTTGAATGTCCATATCCGGTAATGAAGAATTTTATAACAATGTCATATAAATATCATTTAACGTAGCATCTTATTAGAGGGAACCTGATCATAACTATTTAGAATGCACAAATATAAATAATAATACTGATTGATAGGATTGATGGCAATTGCCGAAGCAGTATATGGGGTTGTGACCCCAATAAAAAATCCTGTAACAAATTTGCATTAATTCAATTTAATATGCGGCAACGTTGGTCTGGAGTTGGCGGGTCGAACAGTGTTAGCAGCGGTCCATATCATAAACTCGATGTTTATACATAGTTGCAAGTGCACAGTTGTAAGTGCTACCTAATTTCATCTTGCTATCAATGAAAAAATACGACTATTTTCGAGCGCAATCTCACCCGTCACAACCAATGCTATAAAGTGAGTTGAATAAAGAATAGCGCAAAATAAATTAATAAACTGTGACAGGCGATGGGATGATAAGATATATTATAAACGAGATGTCTGAGGTTCGTGATGGGTATCAACTTGTCTTGTAGCAATTCTATAGTAGTTCCAATCACATGTTGGCACAAGACAATCATAAAAAAGAGAAGCTAAAATATTTCGGGACAGACTACTAAGCATTAAATTTTTAAGATGCTAAACCAAATTGGCTGCCAAATTTGAAGAAGAAATCATTGCGCGGTGTGAGAGAGGAGGAGGGATTTATTCTTTGTAGAGTGTACATTCAGCTTCTAGTGGAGATTACTTAGAGATTATAGATTAATTTCTGATTTGCTATAAATTGGGAATTTCATAGTGCGAATCATAACACAGATATATATGGTACATATACAAGCAAAACAATATGGCACTATCAAAAACATGTGGAAAATGGGCATAAATATGATCAAATTTTGCTACAACTAACTTGCTAGATACACTGCCATAAAATAAGTGCATACAAAGCGAAGATATATTCATTTATATATAAAAAATCTATATTTATATATAAAATGTATGCATAAGTCATTGACGGCAACAATTTATGGGTGTATAGTGTACTTAGTCGCAAAGTTTGCGGCAAAGGTGTGGCGTCAAATAAACTACACTACTATAATAAATGGAGGGCCTTGTATGCAGTATGTTTTTACCGCAGTTTTTACTAAGGATTTGGACGGCTCAATACTAGTCAGCTTTCCAGATATTCCCGGTTGCTATTCTCAAGGTCAGGATATGCTGGAAGCAGCTAGAAGAGCAGAAGAGGTTTTAAGTTACTGCCTATTCGATATGGAAAAGCAAGGCATACCAATTCCTACCCCTAGATACCCAGACATGATAGAGACAAAAGAGGGCGAAGTTATATCTATTGTCTTGGCAAACACTGGTCCCCACCATGAATTTTTTGCAGACAAAACAGTGCGGCATACGGTTACGCTGCCCACCTGGCTTGGTCAAATTGTAGAAGATGCGGAGTATGACCTGTCGCGGCTATTGCAGGATGCCATAAAGCGCGAAGTTGGTATGCCGGTTTATAAGCCCATTGCTCCATTGCCACCTTATGACTTTAGACCCCCCGGGCCAGAGAATGGCACAAGCGAAAGCGCCATAAAGCCAAGACCTCGTTCGGGTGAAGTATTTCCGGATAACAGATCCCCAGGCAAAACAAAGGCAAATACAAAATTTGTAATAGTAATTTTAGTATTAATAATATTTTTAGCCGCCGCCGCCGGCGGGGTTTACCTGGTAACGCAAACCAACATCCTCTATGACGTATTAGGTATAGGCGCACCTGTTACAAGAACACCAGAGTTTAATACAGAAGATCTTATAGATACCCTAGAGCAAGCGCGTACAGAAGTAGAGGGCGAGCAATACGATTCCTACACACCTTTTAACGACAGTGATTACGCTGATACCGATGCCTCTGCGCCAGAAGAAGCTGAAGCTGCAGGAGACACCTCACAAGTACTCGCCTTAAGACAAGAATATGGTAATAGCGAAATAATAGGCTTTATAGAAATTCCAGGTGCCGATATTCGCTATCCCGTAGCGCAAGGCGTTGATGACGAGTTTTATCTTACACATGATATTTTTGGTGCACCCTCTGACAGTGGCTGGATATTTGTAGAAAGCTGGTTAGACATGGTTAATTTGCCAAACAACACAGTTATTTATGGAGGCAGTGCCCCAGACGGTGGATTGTTTAGCAACTTAGCACAATTTGCAGATTATGACTTTTTTAGTCAAAACCTTATAATTAATTTCAATACATTGTACGGCGATTTCCAATGGGAAGTATTCTCATTCTATACCGATGGTTCGCAATTTGCATTCAGTCATGCTAACGAGCGCAACTGGGGCTCATGGATTGAAAGTTTTGCAGAAAGATCCAACCATCCATCAAATGTAACGGTTTATGAAAGTGATCGTATTATTACATTGATAACTGATGCAGTAGCCGGTGACGGATACAGATATGTACTCCACGCAAGATTAATTTAATCAGGTCAAGCAACACATAATAAAAAAGCTATTCAGTTTCCCGGTATTACCGGTAAAAACAGAATAGCTTTTTTGTTAGCCTGAAACCACTCGTCCAAATAACTGAGAAATCATCCTTCCGCAAGTACTCCTCTAGCCCTAAGAACTCTCTCGGCAAGTGTCAGCTCCGTTATATCTATATAATTATCTAGTTGCTGGGGTTGTTCATTGGTTGGTTCAATGTTGTCTGTGGTTGGCGGTTCATTGGTTGTAGGATCTATAGCAACGTCTGCAGATGGTTTGGTATTGTTGCTTTCGGCCTCTTCCTGTTGCTTAACCCCTGCTTTCCCTTTTAAAGAGACAACTTGTGCGTGCAACAACTTTAAATTTCCTATAGTATGAGCGTACTTATCTTGTATAGCATGTAATTCAACATCCTTGGCATCAATTGTTTCCTGTAAAGTTTGCGCAACTCCCTTAAACTGTCCGATTTCAGCATCTTTACTTGCAATGCTATTGCTTAATGTTTCAATTTGAGCGTCTTTAGCCTGCAGGTGGTCAGTAAATAATTTAATGGAACCCTGCATAACCTCAATGGAACCCTGCATGGCTTTTACCGCGCTCTGCATTGCATCAACTTTTGATACCAAGTGCTCCAACCTGTTATCGTCAAAGTTTTGTTGACGCACTGCCTCTGTGCGGCCATAGCCTATATTTTTAAGGGTGCCGGACGTGCCGGGGTATTTGTCTGCATAAGCTTTTCTCACAATTTCTGCACCTGCATCGGAAAGATAGATAGTACCCTGTTCCGATACTTGCTTTGCACCATCAATGCTATCCAACTTGTCACTCAAGGGCGATTTAGTTACACGGTTATATACAGCTTGTTTGCTCACACCTAGTTCGTTCGCAAGTTCCTTGATAGTTATCATCATCTTGCCCCCTGCCTCTAATCTTAAAATTTTCATGCACCATACAACACTACACATATGTTTATAGTTTACGCATTTTGCAGCGTAATTTCAATAGGCAATCGTAAATTTGTATAAACACTGTTTCAGTATAAAATTGTAAAAGGAGAGCTGGGTTCATTACCGTAGAGGGTAATAAAGTGAGACAGCATCCTTCAATCTGGTAAGCCCTGCATGCAATGTTGCTCTTGGGCAAGCAATGTTTACGCGCTGGAACCCCTCTCCACCCATACCAAATAGGGGGCCATTGCTTAACCATAGTTTAGCCTTGTAGGAAATAAATTCATTAAGCGCTTCTGAAGAAAGCCCAAGTTTTCTAAAGTCTACCCAAACAAGATAAGTACCCTCAGGTTCGATTATGCTTATTTGCGGTATCTCAGCCGCCAAATATTGGCGCATGAAATCCAAATTGCCAGTTAAATATTCAAGCAATTGCGTCAACCACTCTTCACCGCCATTATATGCGGCTTGACAGGAGACAATACCAAGCGCATTGCTCTGGCTTAAGCCGCTTGCAGCAAATTCTGCCAAAAATGCACTGCGTATTTCTGCATTGGCAATAAAAAGGTTGGCAAGCTGTAAGCCCGCTAAGTTAAATGTCTTGCTAGGAGCGGTACAGGTTATGCAAATATCCAAAAACGCCGGTTTTAGATCTGAAAAAACAAGCTGGGTATGCCCACTGTATATAAGGTCTGCATGTATTTCATCTGCAATTACAAGTACTCCGTGTTTTAGGCAGATATCCCCAAGTTTAATCAATTCTTCCTCCGACCAAACCCGTCCAACAGGATTATGAGGGCTGCAAAGTATAAACAATTTTACACTTTCCTCTATGATTTTTTTCTCAAAATCTTCAAAATCTATTATATATTTTCCGTTTTGTAAAATAAGTTGGTTAACAACAAGTTTACGCTCTAGGGCGTTTATGGCATTTGCAAAAGGGTGGTAAACCGGCTGTTGTATCAAAATGCCATCGCCTGGTTTTGTTACGGCACGTATCCCAATATACAGTGCGGTTACAACCCCTGGCGTTTCTATAAGCCAGTCCCGTTTTATCTCCCAGTTAAAACGGCGTAAAAACCAATTTTTTAAAACATCAAAGTATTCATCACCTGTTTCGGAATAGCCAAAAATACCATGGTCAACTCTATCGCGTAGTGCGTCTGCAACACATGGCGGTACCTTAAAATCCATATCTGCCACCCAAAAAGGCAGCGCGTCATGAGGTTTGCCATGTTGTACTGCAAGGTCATATTTAACACTATCGGTATTTTTGCGGTCTACTACTTTATCAAAATCATAATTCATAGTACCCTCCTAATTTTCACATGCTAGGTGCTTGTATATGTATGATACATTATAATGAAGTAAAAAAGAAGAGATAGCTAAAATACTTGTGAGTAACAATTACGTAGCGTAAGAAAATACAAGCCTAATCCAATAAAAAACTGTATTAGCTTTGGGTGCTTTTCCAAAACTAATACAGCTTTTTTATACCCTAGCTATCTACTGTAGCTGCTGAGGCAAGTTTATTCTATCACCAACCTGTATGTGGTTAGCATTAGCAATATTGTTATAAATACGAATCTGCTCTGCCCGTGCATGTATTTCCGATGCCGTGCCCGGCCCATAGTGTAAGCGTGCAATAGAAGATAGGCTTTGGCCTCGTTCCACAATGTGGTAAGCCGGAATCCTTAACTGGTTTTGTACAGGGGCTTCGTCACTATCGTTATTATTTTCGCTAGGAGGTGCGTTATTATTATCCCCAGGCTGTTGTGCATCAAGGTTGGCTTGTACCGCAATTTGTGCGTTTAAGTCGGCAATTGTTCTTTCATGGGCATTATTTAAGCCCTCGAGTTCAGCAATACGGTTGCGGTCTCTATGGGTGCTTGCGTAGGCTTCTTCCATGCTGGCCACTTGTGCTTCAAGTTCTGCAATACGAGTACCCCTAGACGCACGGCTAATTACCAAAAATACCATAAGCAGTAAAACACCTAATGCCAATCCGGCTAGTATCATACGCATTGGATTTAAGCCCTCGCTGTCATCATCTGCATGTGCTGCCACATCTCTACCGCCAGATGCATATCCACCACGAGAAGGCCTGCCCTCATCACGGCCCTGGCGGCCCTGACGAGCCCGGGATGCAGAAATTAATTCAGCAGGGTCGTAACGTTTGCGAAAGCTGTCGTATGCATCCTCCGGCGGATACGTGTCATGCTCTTCCATCTGATGATGCTCAGGAGGCGGTGTTGCCATCCTCCGCTGTGTTGGCACACTTGCGCGTACTGCAGGTTTCGGATCTGGGTTGGTTGGTCTTCGGCTTTCCCTGCTTCTGTCCCTTGCGCGAACTTCCCGGATGCCTGCTTCAAAAAAATCTTCCTCCGGATCAAGCTCCGGTTGGCGGGATACGGTCGGGCGTTCACGTCTTGGGCGGCGTTCGCGCTCCGGTGCGGGATCAACAGGAGGCTCTGCATGGGCGGCCGGTTCGCGTCTGCGCGCAGGCTCTCTTGCTGGAGGTCGCTCAAAACCTTTTACATATGCGCTTGGCTCCTCCTTAGTGTCAATATTATCGTCCATTAAACGGCCAATTGGCGATATGGGTGTTTCATCGTACTGCGTGTCGTCAGTGTCCTCAAAATCCTCTGACAGGGGTGCGCCTCGTCGTCTGTCGTCTGCATCGTGCGGATGTGATCTGTTCAATTAAATTTCCTCCTTTTAAAGGATTGTTTCTACAATTGTAGTTGTTTTCCAAAAAAGTGTCAATATCAGGCTCAAATCGACAGCAAAAATATTATCAAATGTGATATAATTTCATAAAAACGATATGGAGTGTGGTTATGCGCGCTAGAAAAAAGAAATGGGCCCCGGTTGAACTTTTAAATAATCCGCGTATTTTGCGCGATCTTGAGCTGCATAAGGGGAAAAGTGTTAAAGACTGCTTTAAAAACGATAATCCGGTTTATGTAGAAATAGGCTGTGGAAAAGGCCGTTTTATAACAGAAACATCTATCAAGCATCCCGATGTTAATTTTATAGCAATTGAGCGTGAGCCAACAATTTTGGCCACCGCCGCAAGACGTGCTGAAGCGCTTTGTGCAGGCGCATTGCTTTTTATGCTGGCAGATGTGGATGATTTGCTGGAATATTTCAAACCGGGAGATATATCCCGGTTATATATTAATTTTTGCGACCCATGGCCGGGCAAAAAAAAGTGGGCTAAGCGTCGCTTAACCCACGATGGTTATTTAGCCAAATATGAAGAATTGCAAATTCCCGAACTGTTTTTTAAAACAGACAACATCATATTATTCGAATCTTCATTAGAAAGTTTTAGTCGTAAAAACTGGATATTACAAAATGTGTCCCTAGACCTGCATAATTCCAAAATGGAAGACAATATCATGACAGAATACGAAGAAAAATTTTCTCCCCATGGGCCTATCTACAGATTGGAAGCATATCCTAGAAAACTGCATAGTATGCAATAAAAAACAAATGCAATTGGTTCGTGTGCCTAACCAACTGCATTGTGGTAAAACAGGAGGTCACTATGCTAAATAACAGACGCATTAAAAACCGCATTTTACAAGCACTATACCGCCCAAACACAGCACGTAATCAACTTATCTCAGTAAGTGCACAAGATTTTTTTAATGAACTTGATACAAAAATAGAGGAAAAAATTACACCACTGCTTGCGGAGTTATTTGACGATTAATGCTAATGTGCAGCCGCCAATTCCAACGCGGCCTTTACAGCACGCTGCAAAATGTCTGTTGTAACAGGGTAATCCGTAGAAGGATCAATGATTGCGGATTGGTGCTTAAGTATCTCATCTGCTAAATCATACATGCGCGGCTCAAATAGAGGGAAAAATATTCGCTGTATTTCTGCCATATCTGTCATGTAAATTTCAAGTATCTCATTTTCGCTTACAACTACGCGAACTTCTATCGGTTTATTATTGAGTATAATCGTAGATGCATATGTACCAGGTGTAAATCTGTACAATTCAGGTTCATGTAAATTCGCGTCTGGCCCAGATCTTGGCAGCAAAAATATAAGTGCTAAGATAACCAGAATCAAACCCGCAAGTACTATCGCTCCTACTTTTACTAAATCCCTCATCTTTAGGACAAAAAATTTTGTTCCACCCACAAGCGTACTTCCTTTCGCAACATTTATGTATTTTTATATGTATGTATAGGGTGGTGAGAATATACCAAATCCAATTAAAAACCTATCTGCCTATCATTCAAAACGCATCGCTCTGTCAGACAGGTTTTGATTTGGAATTGGTATAATTACAAAAGTAATTCCACCACCCTAAAAATAATATTGGCAGAAAATCCAGCACAAACACCGGCAATGGTATGAAATAAAATTGACCTGCCTGCCAGTTTCGGAAAACCTAAATTCTCCATCATGGCTAAGTGGGTGCTCATAAATCCGCTCCAGCACATAAGCATTCCAACAATAACAGCAACATCTCGCTGCCCAATAACCCCATCGGAAATAAGAACCGGAATAAGCCCCATAGAAGCCCCTGCAGAACCAAGTGCCGTTAATGGCACAGCAATTGCCCTGGTATCAGTAAATCCAAATAACGGTCTAATGATAAATGCAAGCCTTTCCCCAATGGCGGGTATCAGGCCAACACCCTCAAACGCAGCACCCGTAAATCCATAATCAGAAGATCCATTTGTTAAAATCAAAATGACGGTACATATAATAAGCACTCCCGGTGCAATAGATAATCCCATTTTTACACCACGGTGCCCACCGCCTAAAAGTGCTTCCATCGTACGGTTAAATGGAGTACCCTCCCTTGTAGTGCGGTAATTAACAATATCAAACTGTACGCCGCCTTCGGGCACTGCGTCTTCTGTTTTACCAAATAGCTTTGCAGTGTGGCGTATCATAAGTCTAACGCTAACAACACTGCCCATAAGCGCGCCCAGCTTGCCAATTATAAGCGATAAAAAAAAGGTCTGCCCATCCGGTGCTATTATCCCCGCCACAAATGCGGTAAGTATAAGTCCCATTCCAAAAGAAGTGCCAAGGTTAGTAAGCACAGGAATTTGATATTTCTTAAAATATGTGCGATAACCCTCGTTGTCTGTAAGGGTCAAAATTGCCGGGTTATCAGAAAGATAAGTTGTAAAAATACCAACCACACTAGCCCCCGGCATACCATATACAACCTGCACCGCCCTTGACAGCAACTTGTTAGCAATTGATACCACGCCAAACTCCATAAACAGTTCGGAAATTGCCCCGGCAATAATTGCGATTGCCATTATGTAAAACACAGTATCCATAAGCAAAGCATATGCTGTATTTATTATAGTGTTAAGCATGTTTGTGCCACCCATCACACGGCCTATAACACCAAAAAAGGTAAAAAAGAGTATAATAAACAAAATGCCTTCAAAAGAAATGGCCTTTTTTACCAATTAAAACGCCTCCTAGCGTTACAATTATAAAGTGGTTGATTCAAGTGGTGGCCCAGCGCCACCACTTGAATTTATTTGCGACGGTTTATAACCGCGTTTACTTTCGTCTAAAAGAAAATTTGTTCTCCCCACCGGATAAAAGTCGCTGAATATTTGCCCGATGTAAAATCCAAATGAGCATGCACAATAAAGCAGCCAAACCAATTATTTCCATTTTATAGCCAAATACAAACATTAAAATTGGTACCGAAAGCGTTATAAGCAGCGATGCTAATGAGATAAACCGAGAAAGCGCGACTGCTATAAACCCTATAACAAATGATATTAACGCAACGCGCCAGTCCAACATAATTATCAGCCCCAGTGCGCAAGAAACACCCTTGCCCCCCCTAAACTTTAAATAAAAAGGAAAGGAGTGTCCCAGTACTGCACCAAACCCGGCATATAACCCAGGTAGTACCCAGTTAGATGTAAAAAATGTACCACCGGCATCCAGACCTCTGTAAATTAAGGTTGCCACAACAAAAGCAAGGGCAGCCTTTAAAACATCTACAACAAAAACCACCGCGCCTTTTTTTATTCCCAATATCCTATTGGTATTTGTAAATCCGGCACTTTTGCTGCCATGTTCACGTATGTCAATGCCAGACATTTTTCCCATAAGGTAAGATGTTTGAAATAACCCAAAAGCGTAACCAATCAATAAGCAAACGATACGAAACAACACATACACCACCCATTGCAATTTTCAGTTGGGTGCGTTTTGCACCCAACTGAATTTTATTTTCATTAAAACTAAGCCTTCTCCCCACGTTCGCGCACAATAAATCTCACCGGCGTGCCATCAAAACCAAAGGCTTCTCTAATTTTATTCTCTAAATATCTTGTATATGAGAAATGCATCAGCTTCTTATCATTTACAAAAAGCACAAATGTCGGCGGCTTTACAGAAACTTGCGTACCATAATAAATACGTAAGGGCTTTCCCTTATCCGAAGGCGGCGAGTGCATGGCCGTGGCCTCTAATATAACATCATTTAACACGCCTGTAGAAATTCTTAACGCGTGGTTTTGATACGTCGAGTAAATAAGTTCAAAAAGCTTAGGCACCCGCTGTCCGGTTAATGCGGATATAAACAACTTAGGCGCATAGGGCATATATTTTAATTCCATCTCTAAGTTTTTTGTAAACTCGCGCATTGTTTTGTCATTTTTTTCAATTTTGTCCCATTTGTTTACTGCTATTATTGCAGCACGGCCGCTTTCATGGGCTATACCGGCAATTTTAGTATCCTGGTCTGTAATGCCCTCTTCTGCATCTATTAAAAGAACGCATACATCGCATCTTTCCACAGCGGCTACAGTGCGCAGCATGCTGTAACGTTCAATGTTTTCTTTTATCTTGCTTTTTCGCCTAAGCCCTGCAGTATCAATAAAAATATAGTCGTGATCGTCACGGGTAATATAGGTATCAATCGCATCACGTGTTGTACCGGGTATATCACTAACAATAAGCCGCTCTTCTCCCAAAATTTTGTTTATAAGAGACGACTTGCCCGCATTTGGTTTGCCAACGATCGCAACGCGAATACGGTTATCCTCTTCATCAGTCTCTTCATGCTGTGGAAAATGTGCAATAATTTCATCCAACATATCGCCTAAGCCAAGAGCTTGTCCGGCAGATATGGCAACCGGATCGCCTAGGCCCAGTTCGTAAAACTCATAAAGCTCATGATTATCCTTAGTGGGTGTGTCCACCTTATTTACAACAAGAACCACAGGCTTTTTAGACTTGCGCAAAATATCTGCAACATGTCTGTCTGCGTCCATAACCCCACTTTTTATGTCTACCAGAAATAAAATAACATCGGCACTTTCAATAGCAGCTTCCGCCTGCCTAAAAATATGTTTAGTTATAAAATCATCCGTATCAGGGTCCAGGCCGCCTGTATCTATTAGGGTAAATTCATGGTTAAGCCACTCTGCATCTGCATAAAGCCGGTCGCGGGTTACGCCGGGTGCATCATCCACAATGGCTAGGCGGTCGCCTAATATGCGGTTAAAAAGTGTAGACTTGCCCACATTTGGACGCCCAACAACGGCAACGATTGGTTTTGGCATATAAAACTCCTTACTTCAACTTAATTATCTATGACTTCTTTAAATAATTGACATAGTCTAAGATTCAGTCTATCATAAATTTAAAAGAATATCCATGTATTTATAGTATCTGAAAGGATGAAAACATATGTCCAAAGTAGCAGAACTTTTTATTAAGTTGGTAAAGTATGACACCCAGTCTGACAGCAGGTCAACCACATCTCCATCCACCCCAAAGCAAATGGACTTCGCCCATGTACTTGCAGATAAATGCCGCAAAATTGGCTTATCCGATGTGGAAGTAGATAAGTACGGCACTGTTACCGCAACATTGCCATCTAATTCATCCGCCAGCGCACCAACTATCGGATTTTTAGCCCATATGGACACATCCGAAGATGCATCCGGTTATCAAGTAAACCCCCGCATTGTAAAAGCATACGATGGCAGCGATATTCCTCTGAATAATAAAATATCATTAACCCCTGCAGAATTCCCAAGCCTAAAAAAGTATATAGGACAAGATTTGATCGTTACAGACGGCAACACCCTACTGGGTGCGGATAACAAAGCGGGCATTGCAGAAATTTTAATTGCAATGGAACACCTGTTAGCTAATCCAAGCATACCCCATGGTAAAATTCGCATCGCATTTACCCCAGATGAAGAAATAGGCCGTGGCGTAGACTTTTTTGATGTGAAAGCTTTCGGCTGCGATTTTGCATATACCTTAGATGGCGGCGAAATTGGCGAAATAGTAACCGAGTCCTTTAATGCAAGCCAAGCAAGGCTTACGATAACAGGAAAAAGCGTTCACCCCGGCACGGCAAAAGGTGTTATGGTAAACGCCGCATTAATTGCTGGAGAAATTATTAACATGCTGCCAGAAAATGAAACCCCCACAGCAACCGAAGAATATGAGGGCTTCTACCACCTAAGCGATATAAGAGGCGGTGTAGAAAGCGCAGAATTAACCTACATCTTACGTGACCATGATGCAGCTATTCTAAAAAAGCGCGAAGAATTTATGGCGCAGCTGGTGGATAAACTTAACAAAAAATACGGCGAAGGCACGATTACTTTAAAACTTACAGAACAGTATCGTAATATGAACGAAATTTTAAAAGACATGCCGGAAATTGCCCAAAGGGCAAAAAACGCAATAGAAACAGCCGGCATAACCCCAATAGTACGCCCAATAAGGGGCGGTACAGACGGATCTCGCCTAACTTTTATGGGGCTGCCATGTCCAAACATTTTTGCAGGTGGACACAATGCCCACGGCCCTTATGAATATGTACCAATACAGTCAATGGAAGCGGCTGTACAGGTTGTAATTAATATTGCAAAAGATGTTACAAAAAGCTAAATTTATCTAATTGACAATCCAATTAATACGTTATATAATCCGCCACAGTTATGGCAAATATTAGAGCTGGGCTTATACCAGCTCTATTTATAATTTTTTGAGGTGAAGAAATGGCAGAAAAGAAAACTGTATTAACATACGATGGATTAAAAAGGTTAGAAGAAGAATTACATGAGTTAAAGGTAGTACGCCGTAAAGATGTTGCCGGCAAAATTAAAGAAGCCCGCGGCCAAGGCGACCTTTCCGAAAACGCAGAATATGATGCTGCGAAAGAAGAACAGGCAGAAATTGAAGCACGCATTGCAATAATTGAAAAAATGCTGCGCAATGCAGAAGTGATAGATGAAGAAGATCTAGATGGCGACACCGTTCGCATAGGCAGCACTGTAAAAGTTTTAGATATGGAATATAATGAAAAAATGGAATACCTCATTGTTGGGTCCACAGAGGCAGACCCAGTGGGTGGTCGTATTTCTAACGAATCCCCCCTTGGTGAGGCATTACTAACACGCAAACTTGGAGACATCGTAACCGTGGATGCACCCCAAGGCCAAATTAAATTTGAAATTTTAGGCATAGCCTAAAAAATCCTAATTCCCCGGCCATTCAAATGGAATCTAACAGCACTTTCACGTGTATCAAAAATTTCATTTTCAGTTGTAACAATATTTTCATAGATTTGTACATGTGCGGCGTTTACGTCGCACTTTATATTTATAGCCGTTTCTCCAAACTGCACATGCAGACCAACGCGTCCTGCCGGGTGCAATTGTACGAACATAACCTTTCTACCGGCCGCACGAACAACACCATCATAAATTCGCACAATTTCTATATCTCGGCCGTACATAAGTAGCACCACTTCTTCAAAAAAATCGTACCGTACATATAACACAGAAATTCTTTCCGATAGCAGCAAAAGCCTATCCGCATCCTGTCGTCTTGGCGGCTCGGTTAAAACAAGCCCACCTGCAGTAAACACGCCATGCCTGTCTAAGTACTGCAAAAGCACATGCTCTCCACCACGTGGCGCGCCTATAATAAGCACATCGCCCCTATGTCTTAGCACCGTGTAGTTTCCAAATGTGTTAAGCTGAGTTACATAAAGTCCACGTGGGTTATGCCGCATAAAAATCGTAACAATCAAAAGTACTACAACAAAACCAAAAAGCTTTAATCTCTTACGAAATATCTCACCAAACCCGCTAAACGCATATACAAAACTAAGTAATACCGCAGCACCCAGCCCCGCAACAATTAAATTTCCACCACCTGTAAGCAGCATTGCATGGGGCAGCCCAGAAAAAAATCCACTAGCCATCTCATAAAACCGTAAAATATAGTACACTGTGCCAATCAAAAATCCCGCCCCAGTAATCCACACTAACCCAATCAGCCCTACAATAATTCCCAGCACCAAAATAATGGCAGCAGTAGGGCCAATGACCAAATTGCCAATGATGCCATATAGAGATATTCCATAAAAATGAAACGCAAACACAGGGTATGTAGAAACCGAGGCCGCAATACCAACCGCAAACCCACGTCTAAAATTACCAAACCTGGGGAATCGAATCTTAGCCAGCAGCCGGTCTATGGCAGGAGACAGGCTGCCAATGCCAAATACAGCAACAAAGGAGAGCTGGAAGCCTACATTAAACAAAAAAAGCGGTTCATAAATTAAAAGCGCCACACCCGCCCAGGACACCGACACCAAAAGGTCATAATCCCGGCCAAGTATTTTGCCAAAAATCAAAACCCCACCCATCGTAACCGCCCTAACCGTAGATGCAGACGCTCCTGTCATAAGACAATACAATACCATAATTATAAGCACGATAATACTCGCCCGGCGCTGGGATAAAAATACCCCTAAAAACCCGCTAAATGCCATCATCAAAATACCAACATGCAAACCGGAAATCGAAAGTATATGAAAAATCCCCATTGTCCGGTATTGATCTGCAAGGTCCCGGTCAAGTCCCATTCTGTCCCCCAGCACCATAGAGCGAAGGATTGCAGCCTCCCGCGGTGGAAGCAACTCGTCGTATACTTCGGCAATTCTATCCCGCACCATTCTAAGTACAACCGTTACAGATAAGCTTACTTCACCTAAAGTAACAGTATCTGGCCAAATAGTTGCATCAATTTTTTGCGACCGCAAATGCTGAAACTGATTATAACCACCGGGGTTTTGCGGCAAGCTAAGCGGACGTAGTTCCCCAGTCATTGTAATTTCCTGCCCAAGTTCTGCCCAAGGCATATGTACACGAATATACGCCATCACTTGCATGCCATTGTCCAGCCGTACAATCACACGTTGGTTCCCACCGGATGTAACGTCAACATCTTGTGCAATACCCGACATGGTTACATATGTCGGATATGTTATATAACTATGTAAACTATGCCCAACACGACAAAATCCAACTGCCAAGAATAATAAAAAAACGAATACAGGTCCATACTTATAACCACGATAAAGCAAATAACATAAAAAAAGCCCAAGCAAAATGCCAAGACCAAAAAGGGGCAAACTGCCATATGCCCCTAAAATAATTCCACATATAAGAAATCCCAATATCCAAAGCACAGGGCGTATCATGATTCGGCGCCCTCATCCTCTGCAATTGCCGCTATAAACCCAACCATAACAGTCTCATCATACTCAAACCCCCGGTCAAAGTAAGGCACACCATGAAAAGACTCTTGCCGCGCCGAATCTATTAGGAAGAACACTTGCCGCACCGCCGGTGGTGAATTTTCAAGCACTGTATTAACAATAGATGCAATCATAAGCTGAGCCGCAGCAGAGCTGCCGGTAAAGTTTGTAGAAAATTCGCTGGAGAGGTTTACATAAACACTGGTTAACGTTTCATCCGCAGGGATAACTCTCACACGAGTCTCCTCCGGTATTATCGAATACTCACTGCTAATAAGATGCTCAAGGGCAGTGCGTTCACGCTGCTGTATGTCTGCCTCTGTCACGCTGTAATATTCACGGACAAGCCCCTCGCCGGATTCATCTATTAAATACAATGTAATTTGTATATTAGCAAGGCGTGCATAACTAATTTCCGGTGCATTTGCAATT
>Ga0123352_10002250_pt1 | contig 26715 bp, 20 predicted proteins | sample TergutLab28metaG_FD_89700 | JGI IMG/M metagenome (GOLD analysis project Ga0123352, IMG submission 89700) | Labiotermes labralis P1 segment gut microbial communities from Petit-Saut dam, French Guiana - Lab288 P1 | ecosystem: Host-associated > Arthropoda: Insects > Digestive system > Gut ... | reverse complement strand
TTTGGTTGGCTTGACAAGGCTCGTCGACTTGGGAAAAACTGTGAGCGCTCACTCCATAATTCTCTTCAAATGACTCTTGTGGCTCTCATTTCTGTACTCATAAATAGATTTTGAACAGGCTCTTAGAGTAGAGACTATTGGCAGCTAAGATATTTTAAACCTGTATCGTTTAGTAAAAGTGCGATATTCTTTCCTTTGTGTTTCCCGCGCAGTAGCTTTATTGCCGCGCAAACATTGGCCCCGCTGGAAAATCCGCAGAACGCGCCTTCAAGCTTTGCCAATGTATGCATAAACTCCGTTGCTTCGTCGTTGGTAACGGTTATGATTCCGTCGATATTTTTGCGATCTATAAATGGCAACTCTATTGAATACCCGCCGCCCTGTATTACGTGGTTTTTATTCGTTAGTTTACGTTGTGAGTAGTATGCGGCGGTGTCCGGCTCTACAAGATAGCATTTAATATTAGGGTTATGCTGTTTAAGTGCAGTTGCACAACCAGCAAAAGTACCGCCGCTGCCTGCAAAATCGACAAAAACGTTGATATTGCCATCGGTTTGATGCAGCATTTCTAACCCGGTGCCATATTGGTGTGCGTGGATGTTGGCCGGTAGGTTAAACTGATCTGCACGAAAAGCATTAAGTTCTGATGTAAGTCGCTTTGTTTCTATATCTACCAGCGCCAAATCTTCGCCAGAGACTTGTCCAACCGGCGACCCGGCTGCCTGTGGTACAAGCACAACTTCCGCCCCCAAAGCACGCATCATTTGCGCCCGTTCCGGCGAGTTGCCGGCCGACATGCAGGCTATAAAGTGGTATCCGCGCGCGGCGCAAACTATGGCAAGGCCCGTGCCTGTGTTGCCGCTGGTCAGCTCTATTATGGGCTGGCCTTTTTTTAATTGACCGCTGGCTTCTGCCGCGTCAATCATTGCTTTTGCAACGCGGTCTTTTTTTGAACCGCCTGGGTTTAGGTATTCCAATTTTGCAAAAATATTGCCTATTGCGCCATAGTGGGCCACAATGCGGGATAAATTTATCATTGGCGTGTTGCCAATAGCCTGGTCTATGCTGGGTAGTAGTTTGGTCATGGTTTCACCTTTCATTATTATGTATGGCGGGTGTCCCCGCCGTAGATTAATTCATCAAATAATCACTGCAAGGCAGTTCTGGGAATTTTGCATTAGGAAGCGTCTGATACCAATACGCCACTGATGCAATATCGTCGCGAAGCGGTAGGTATCTGCCACTGCCGTCGCGCATCCAGCCAAGGGCTTGCATTGTAACTTTAAGGTCGCTATCAAAACGGATGGGGTCAACAATATGCCAGCGATACAGGCCAAAACGCTGTTGGCTGTTGTATAAGCCGTCTGGGCGAATTACATTGTGTAGCCCGGCATATGCCGTAGAAAATTCTTGATATTGCTTTGTTTTCTGGTTTTCGAAATTATATGACCCGCAGAAGTAGTCTTCTGTGCCGGTGCCGCAAATTGTTGGGAATTCTTTGTCGCCATCCATAAAGAATTTGATTTCGCCTTCGCCCCACCAGCCTGTGCTGTTGGACTGCCACGCCATATATGTGCCTACATATTGGCCTTGACCCTTTACGCCGTCCAAAATTGTGTAAACCTCGCCGTAGGGTAGTGGGTTTGTACGGCGGAACTGGGCATGGAAATATGCTGCGTCATCTGGGATGTCGGTTAATACATAATCCACTTGGTAATACATTCTTACAGTCTCGATGGCTCTGTTTTCCAGTGTCATTTTGCAGCTTTTTTTAAACGGCATTTGCCAATAACAGTTGAATGCACTGCCTGGGTTTACGCAAACCGCCAGCGAATTTAGCGGCGCGAAAGTATCCCACGAACTGGCAAAAAAATCGCCAAGCGGACATTCTACAGATGGATTCTCTTGTCCATCCCAATAAATGCGCAAAATTGTGTTGCGCCAGCTGCCCGTAGGTGTAAGCCAAATATGCTGGATGCAGCCGGGTTCGTTAATTTCCGCAATTGTGAATACTTCCTTTGGTTGCATAATAATGTACGGATTTACTTTCCAGCCTGTGCCAAGTGTACTGGCTGCGTTAGCTGCACTGCCTTCTGCCTGCGGACACATTCCGCCTTTTCCTTTTTCCCCGGTGAAATTTTCCGGAGATATGGACCGTGTTTTTGCTTTGGATGTCAAAAACAAATTACCCATGTTAGTGTTTAATCCGTTAAAACTCATGATATACTTCCTCCTTCTAAATGGTGCGCATGGTGCGCGTTTGCTTATGATACAGTATAACGCCCCTAATTTTCAATTTCAAGTGCTGATGGGAAGTAACCACGTGAATATTTTTGTTGACAAGAAAATACAAGCGTGTATAATGTACTTGTTCAATAAGTACATTATGTGCGTGTAAAACCCAAAACTTGACGTTGTAACGCCATAGGGTATAATGTAGTGTGAAAATGAATTTGCGCACTACATGCGCACCCGAAGCGTAGCGAAGGAAGCGGAAGTTGGCTTTGCCGACTGTAGCGGCGGGGGTTTGGGGCAGAGCCCCATTATAAAGGAGATGATTATGTGGATTTGTTTAAACAGTTTTATGGCGTAGACAAAGAGTACTTTGAAAGTAAAACATGCGCCTACACATCCCAAGAAATTGCACACCAGCCCATAATGTGGCGAAAGTTGAGCACTTATCTGAAAGAATCAAAACAAGAAATTGCAAACTTCTTGGGTAAAGTAGGGCCTCTTGAAAATGTTCGCATCGTGTTGACGGGGGCTGGAAGCTCCGGTTTTGTAGGGCGTGCAGTGGGCGGTTTTGTTGCGCAAACAATAGGAATAAATTGCGAGCCTATCCATACGACAGATATTTGCAGTGCGCCGGAAATGTATTTGTTTGCGGACAAGCCAACATTGCTTATTTCTTTTGCCCGCTCTGGCAACAGCCCGGAATCTGTTGGCGCAGTGGAATACGCACGTAAAGTTGTTAAAAATTTATATGAAATAGCCATTGTTTGCGATGGCACAAGCAAGCTTGCAGTTGCAACACGCGGTAACGACAAAGGTTTGGTATTGGTAATGCCAGAAGGCACAAACGACAAAGGCTTTGCAATGACAAGTTCTGTTTCTACAATGATTTTGGCTGGCTTTGCAACGCTTTGCCATGGCAAAATTGACGCCATTACGAGTGATATTCTTATGCTTGCAGACCAAGTTGAAAAAACAGGCATTGACATGGCAAAAGCCGCAAAAGCTTGTGCCGAAATGGGAATGGAACGCGCATGGTATCTTGGCAGCGGCCCGCTGATGGCTTTGGTTCAAGAAGGCGCATTAAAAATGATGGAACTCACAAACGGTGCCGTAGTTGCCGGGCATAATAATGCGCCGGAATTCCGCCACGGGCCTAAAACAGTTATGAACCCTAAAACGGTTACAATACATTTTGTCTCAAACCGTGCGTTCACCCAAAAATATGATATGGATTTGCTAAACGAGCTGTACAGCCAGCGCGATGGTAACAAAGTTGTAGCAGTGTACGACAGCGCGACAAGCGTAAATTCAGACTTAGCCGTGCCATATTACGTAAATGCTTATGCGGTTAGTGCGGATGTCGCCGCGGGTATGCAAGGCCTTGTATTTATGCAAATGCTGTCTATGTATGCGTCGCTGGCACTTGGTGTTACCACGGACAACCCATCCCCATCCGGGTTGGTTAATCGCGTTGTGCAAGGTGTGACAGTGTATCAATATTAAAAAGAGAGGAACCACCCATATGCCCTTAGTATCATCTTGCGCCATGCTAAAAAACGCCCAATCCACTGGGCGCGCAATAGGCGCGTTTAATATCGAAAACATGGAAATGGCCCAGGCGGTTATCGATGCCGCTGTGGAAGCCAACCTTCCAATTATCCTACAAACAACGTCGTCTACCGTGCGCTACGCATCCCCTGCGGTTTTTGCAGGAATGGTCGCTGCTCTTGCAAAGGCCGCATCTGTTGAAATTGCAATGCATCTTGACCATGGCAACAGTTTCGAGCTGGCTATGGAGGCCATAGAAGGCGGGTATTCGTCTGTAATGTTTGACGGTTCTTTGCTAAGTTTTGACGAAAATGTAAGGCTCACAAAAAAAGTGGTTGACGCGGCAGGCGATATTCCTGTAGAGGCAGAGCTTGGCAGTGTAGGCGGCAAAGAGGACGACCATGAGGCCGAAAACGCTTATACCGACCCAGCAGATGCACAAAAATTTGTAGAGCTTACAGGCGTTAAGTCACTGGCAATTGCCATAGGCACAGCCCATGGCATCTATAGCGGCGAGCCTGTGCTGGATATCGCAAGGCTTGCAGAAATTCGTAAGCGTGTATCCATACCGCTGGTACTTCATGGTGCGTCAGGCTTGTCGGTAGAAGCTGTGCGTGCCTGCATAAAAGAGGGGATTTGCAAGGTCAACTTTGCAACAGAGCTTCGCATCGCCTATAGCGACGGTGTAAAAGCATATTTACGCGATAATCCCGATGCTTTTGACCCAAAAACATATGGCAAAGCCGGCTACGCGTCTGTAAAAAAACTTGCACTAGAAAAATTGGACATGGTGAACAATATATGAAAAAATTTGATGTAATAACCGCATTTGATATCTGTGTAGACTTCCTTATGGATCTTGGAACCACCGAGCCGGAGTTTGGCCAAAAAGAAAAACTCGTTGATGGCTATGACCTGGCGATGGGCGGCTCTGCATGTATTTTCGCATGCCAAACTTCAAAGCTTGGCTTAAAAACCGCGGGCATAGGTAGCATAGGTGCCGACAGTTTTGGGCAATTTATGGTGGAGTGCTGGAAAAAAGATGGCGTTGATACTTCCCACATACGCAGCAACGATGCCAAAACCGCGCTAACCCTATGCCTAAACAAAACAGGCGGCGACCGCAGTATTCTCACATACATGGGTGCGATGGACACCGTGCAAGGTTCTTGGATAGAAGAGCTGTTGCCGCAAACAAAGCATCTGCATATTTGCAGTTACTATTTGCTAAAAAGTTTGCAATCGCAGTATCCTGCAATTTTGAGAAAAGCAAAAGAACTTGGCGTAACTGTTAGCCTTGACACCAACTGGGATCCGGACAAAGTTTGGGACGGCGGCATAAAAGAAATTTTGCCATATGTAGATATCTTCCTGCCAAACGAGAATGAGCTGATGCTTATCACCGGTAAAAATAATGTAGAGGATGCTTTGCGCTATGCAGGTGAAATGGTGCCAACTATTGCCGTAAAATGCGGCGAAGATGGCGCGTATGCCTATTGTAAAGGCACAATTTATAAACATGACGCCATGAAAATCACCGTGGCAGACACTGTTGGGGCAGGGGACAGCTTTAACGGAGGCTTTATTTACGGCTTCTTGTCCGGCCTTTCTATGGACGAATGCCTTAAAGCAGGGACAACTTGCGGCAGTTTGAACGCAAGCAAATCCGGCGGCACAGCCGGCCAACCAAACTTGGAAATGCTAAAAAAATATATGTAACTATATCGGAAGGAGCATCTGTAATGCCAAAAAAATTCACATTCATTGGGGCAGGTTCCCTGGGCTTTACACGCGGTCTTGTACGCGATATTTTAAGTTTTGAATCTTTCCGCGATGCGGAAATCCATCTTATGGACATTCATGAAGGCCGTTTGAATTATGCAAAAAAAGCTGTGCAAAAACTTATAGACGTTGGCAAATACCCTGCAACAGTTCATGCTACTACCAACCGCCAAAAAGCGCTGGAAGGTGCGGACGGTGTTCTTATAACAATCTTGCAAGGCGGGGTGGACGTTTGGCGACACGACATCGAAATCCCCAAAAAATATGGCGTAGACATCAATGTAGGCGACACACGTGGCCCGGCTGGGGTATTCCGTTTCCTGCGCACTGCACCTGTAATGCTTGATATTATCCGCGATGTTGAAAAACTATGTCCAAATGCGATTGTCTTAAATTATACAAACCCAATGGCGATGCTGTGCAGCTATCTGCAACGCCAAAGCAAGGTAAATGTTACCGGCCTTTGTCACAGCGTACAAGGCACAGCTTCAATGCTTGCCAAATGGATTGGTGCAAAACCGGGCGAATACACATTTACATGTGCGGGAATCAACCATCAGGCATTTTATCTTGATTTCAAATGGAATGGCAAAGACGCATATCCGTTTATCAAGGACAAAGTGCTAAACGACCCAGAAGTTTCAAAGCTTGAACTTGTGCGTAACGAAATGTATCTGCAGCTTGGCTATTACCCAACAGAATCTTCCGGCCATAACTCCGAGTATCTGTCGTGGTTTAGAAAACGCAAAGACCTTATCGAAAAGTACTGTACCCATGGCGACCACTGGAACCCCGGCGAGTATGCATATATCCTAAATGAATACCTGAAGCGTGAGGATACCTGGGAAGCCAGCTTCGAAGAATTCTTAGCCGACGATAATATTGATCTTGACCGTGGAGAAGAATATGCTGCCAACATTTTTAATGGCGTATTTGGCGACGGTACCCCATTTGTGTTTAACGGAAACCAGCAAAACAATGGCATAATCAGCAATTTGCCAAACAATGTTTGTGTAGAAACTCCTGTTTTGGCAAGCCCCACAGGTCTACAATTCATCCATATTGGCGATTTGCCGGATAACCTTGCAATTTTGGCAAACCTCACTGGCCGCATAGAAGATTTGGCCGTCACCGCCGCTATTGAGGGCGATGCATGGAAAGTCTTCCAGGCAAACTTGTTTGACCCACTATCATCTGCCGTACTTTCCATGGCAGAAATTAGAGAAATGACCCAAGAAATGTTTGACAAAAACAAAGATTTTCTTGGATATTTTAAATCGCTAAAAATTTAGGATGAAAGGAGACAAATCATGGTTTTAACAACAACAGAAAGAATCCCCGGCAAAGAGTATCAAATTATTGGCCCGGTAGTAGGTAGCGAAGTACGCGCCAAACACATAGGCAAGCAATTTATGGCCGGCCTAAAGACTTTGGTAGGCGGCGAAGTAACCCAGTTTACCGAGCTGCTTGCAGAAACCAAAAAGGCCGCTCTTGATCGTATGGCAGAAGAAGCCAAAGCTATTGGTGCAGATGCAGTAGTCTGTTATCGGTACTTTACCGCAGACGTAATGGACGGGACAATTGAAGTTGCAGCCTATGGTACGGCTGTGAAATATGTATAAACATGGAGGAAATAAATGAAAAGAGTAACTAAAAAGCTTTGCGCACTATTACTAACAGTAATTTTGCTAGCTGCACCGCTAATGAATGTAGCGGCATCACAAGGGGACGAATTTGTAACAAGAGGCCAATTTGCATCACTTGTGGCCGAAGCGTTCCAATTACCGCTTGCTGATAGCGAGCCAGCCTTCTACGATGTACCGGCAGACCATCCTTTTGCGTCAGCAATTGCGAGCGTTAACGCATTCAAATTTATGGTTGGAAACAGTAGCGGGTACTTTTTCCCCGATGCAATATTATCTGGTGCGGAAGCCGCTGTTTGGCTCAACAATATGATAGGTTTTGACGGTTCACTGGTTTCGCAAGCTAGTTTGCCAATACCCGCATGGGCAGTACCGTCTGCATCTGTTTTGCTTGATTTAACAATGGTAGATGCACAATTAATTGGAAGGTCACAGCTGACATTAAATGATGCCACCCAATTTATCAGCGCAGCGGCACTGGCACTTATGATTGCGCCAGGCACACCATATGCACTGCAACAAGCAAGAATGCAAGATAATTTCTTTGCATATATGAACAGGCAGTTTTTGGCTACTGCGCCTATGCCACCAGGTGCAATTATGGCATGGTCTTTTGGTGATGTAAGTACCAAAGTAATAGCACAGCAAGAGATAATCCTTTCAGAAATTTTAAACAACCCTAATTTGGAAGTAGGCTCGGATGAGTGGAGAATACGGGAACTTTACAACATGTTTCTGGACAACGAAACAAGAACCGCGTCCATTAGTATGCTTGAGCCATATTTCGATTTAATCAGAAATATCGAGTCCATGGACGAGCTTTTGGAAGTCGCAAGAGCATACTCTGCCTATGTTAACCTTGTTCCGTTTTATTCAATGGGCTTCGCAAGGGATACAAGGAATGACGCAACCCAGTGGGCAGCATTTATAACCGCTGCCCCGCTTTCATTTGGCAATAGGGATCTTTACGTAAACGATCCGACACTTGCACCCCTTCACGCGGCATATATAGACCTAACCGCGACTTTGCTGACACTTGCTGGCGAAACGGAAAATGTACAAGAAAGAGCGGAAGCAATATTTGCCCTTGAGCAAGAGCGTGCCGCAAATATGCTTCCTCAAGAAGCTTGGGCAGATTTTCAACAGTCCCGCTACGTAACGGTAACCTGGGACGAAGTTTTGGAAGCCACAAGCGTCACGGGGGCTCTGTCATTTAACGAGCCGTTGTTTGAACGCGCTTTAGAAATGACGGTCTATAGTGCCGTTGTGGATTATCTTGCGTTCATCGATAGTCTTTTTGTGGAAGAAAACCTTCAAGTTCTTAAAGACTACGCGCTGGTTATGTTTCTTATGTCATATGTATCGATATTGGATGACGAGTTCTCTGGCCTTACGGACGCGCTGATGTCGGTTATGTTCGGCCAACCAATGGGCGGTGACCTAACAATCGAAGACCGTGGGCAACAGTTTGTTACATCCGTGATGTGGCGTACTTTCTCGCGAGCATATTATCAAAGGTTTAGCTCACAGGAAGTAAAGCAAGACGTAATCGATATGAGCGAAGACATCCGCGCAGTAATGCGTGATATGATTACGGACATCCCTTGGATGACATACGAAACCAGACTTGCGTCAATTGAAAAACTGGATGCGGTTACGCTATTTATCGCTTTCCCAGACGAGCCTGTGTACGAAATGGCATTTGATATTCGTCCACAATCTGAAGGCGGGAACTTGATTGAGTTTATGCAAAGCATGGCAAGGCTTAACGATGAAATGTGGGTAGAGCTCCTTGATGGGCCTGCAAACATCAGTATGTGGGAACAAGTGCCGACATCCACAGTAAACGCGTTTTACAGCCCATGGGAAAATGCCATAACCATCCCGGCCGGTATTTTGCAATATCCTTTCTATTGTGTTACTAACACCAGAGAGCAAAACTTGGGTGCAATAGGTGCGGTAATTGCGCACGAATTTGTACACGCATTTGATCCAATGGGTTCCGAATTTGACAAATATGGTACAATGACAATGTGGTGGACGCAGGAAGACGTAGACGCATTTGACGAACGCATGGCAAGAGTCATTGCAATTTTGAACTCCATCGAATTTGCGGGCATGAATCTTATTGGCGCATTAAATGTTAATGAAGCAGTTACTGATCTTGGCGCAATGGAAGTAGCCATGACCGTAGTAGCAGGAATGGAAGATGCCAACCCTGCGCAAGTTATGGAATCATGGGCAGAAATTTGGGCATCACGTATGACCCCAGAGGTCGCTATCTTCATGATGATGAATGCCCCGCATCTGCCTGCAATGCTTAGGGCAAACTTCATTTTATCTCAACTTGACGAATTTTACGAAGTATTTGGAGTAGTTGCCGGTGACGGTATGTATATTCCGGTAGAAGAACGTATTAGTTTTTGGAGATAATATATCTCGTCATTGCGAGCGAAGCAAAGCAATCCAAAAAAATTTTGCTGGTATTCAAAATGAATACCAGCAAAATTTTTTTACATATTTATCTCAAACACAACCTTGCCATCAACAAAATCCCCACGTACACTGCTGCCCTCATGAAAACGTCCTTGTAAAATAGCCTCGGCAAGTTCGTCCTCAATTTTGTTTTGTATGGCCCTGCGCAGCGGGCGGGCACCATACATTTGGTCATAGCCTTCTTCGGCAATGTGGGTTATTAGCGCATCTGTAATTTCCAGCGTAATATCCATGTTGCCGCGAATGCGCTCGGAGGTTTCATCCAACAAAAGCGTCGCAATTTTTTTGATATCCTCGTTGTCCAATGGGTGGAACACAATAATATCGTCTATTCTGTTTAAAAACTCTGGCCTAAAGAGGTTTTTAACTTCGTCCATGACTATTTTTTTCATATCTTCGTAGCTTTGTTCTGTGGTGTCATTTTGGGCAAAGCCCAATTTTTTTGGGTTAATTATATTGCGCGCACCGGCATTGCTGGTCATTATTATAACGGTATTTTTAAAATTAATTTTGCGCCCCTGGGCATCGGTAATATGCCCGTCGTCCAATACCTGAAGCAGCATGTTAAATACATCCGGGTGTGCTTTTTCCACTTCGTCAAAAAGGATTACCGAATATGGTTTTCTGCGGACGCGTTCGCTAAGTTGGCCGCCTTCATCGTAACCGATATACCCAGGCGGCGAACCTATAAGCCGCGAAACATTATGCTTTTCCATATATTCAGACATGTCTACTCTAATGATTGCGTTTTCGTCACCAAAAAGTATCTCTGCCAAAGCGCGGCATAAATGCGTTTTGCCAACCCCTGTTGGCCCCAAAAATAGGAACGAACCAATTGGCCTGTTGGGGTTTTTGAGCCCCACACGCCCGCGCCGTACAGCTTTGGAAACCATAGCTACCGCATTGTCCTGCCCAATTACTTTTTTGTGTATGACATTTTCCATATCCATTAGCCTTTCGCGCTCTTCTTCTTGTAAGCGTGTGACCGGCACCCCTGTGTTAGTGGACAATACTGCGGCAATTTCGTCTGCATTTACTACATGGTGTGATTTTGTGTGGGCATCTTTCCAACGTTTTTCTTCGTCATCCAGTTGCTGTTTTAGGGAATTTTGTCGTTGCTTTAACATACCGGCTTTTTCGAATTCCTCGGTTTTGATTGCAGCCTCTTTTTCTGCGTCCAGGTTTGCGATTTGGTCCGCTAATATTTTTAAGTTTGGCGGTGCGGTATAGGAACGTAAACGCACGCGTGATGCTGTTTCGTCTAGTAAGTCAATTGCTTTATCTGGTAAATAGCGATCCGGTACATATCTGACAGAAAGCATTACCGCCGCCTCTATTGCATCGTCTGTAATTTGCACTTGATGGTGCGCTTCGTATTTATCGCGAATGCCGTGCAAAATTGCAATGGCTTCTTCTTCGGTTGGTTCGTCAACCATAACAGGCTGAAAACGCCGCTCTAATGCCGCGTCTTTTTCTATATGCTTGCGATATTCATTCAAAGTTGTAGCACCAATAACTTGCATTTCGCCGCGGGCCAGTGCAGGCTTTAAAATATTTGCTGCGTCAAGAGAACCCTCTGCGCCACCCGCGCCAATTAGGGTATGCAGTTCGTCTATAAACAATATAATATTTTTGTTCTCGGTTACTTCTTCTATCACGCGCTTGATACGTTCTTCAAATTCTCCGCGATATTTTGTACCGGCAACCATGGCAGCCAAATCCAGCGACATGACTCGTTTTTCTTTTACAGGCTCGGGAACATCGCCAGACACAATGCGCTGTGCAAGGCCTTCCGCAATGGCGGTTTTACCAACACCCGGGTCACCAACTAAACATGGGTTGTTTTTTGTGCGTCTGCTTAAAATTTGAATAACGCGTTCAATTTCTTTTGTACGCCCAATAATTGGGTCAAGAGTATTGTCGCGGGCAATTTGAGTAAAGTCACGGCTAAACCTGTCTAAAAATTGCGTAGTGCTGCGGTGGCCGGCCATCCCCTGCATTTGCTGCTGTTGCATAAACGGATGAAAGCCTTGCTGTACGTTGGGCTGTGCATGGCCGCTTTCGCCAAGCATAGACATGACATCTGCAAAAACTTTAGAAATATTAATACCCATAGATACCAAAACAGAATGTGCAAACGATTCGCTCTCTCTTAAAAGGGCGATAAGCAGATGCTCGGTGCCAATGTAATTTGTTTTTAAGCGCAAAGATTCTTGCTGACTAATTTCCAGAACACGCTTTGTGCGCGGAGTAAACCCGCTTGGGCCAACGGCCACAGAAGAGGGCGACTGCTCGCTCATAGTAGCTAAAATATGTTTTTCGATATCTTGGGCGGTTATGCCCTGCATTTCTAAAATTTTTGCGGCAATGCCGTCTTGTACATGCGCAAGCCCTAAAAGAAGATGCTCTGTACCAACAAGTGGGCTTCCCATTGTAGCTGCTAAATTTTGTGCGTTTGAAATTGCTTGCCGTGCTTTTTCTGTAAAAGGACCCTTCATCGTATGTAGCTCCTTCGCTATAAATAATTAAAAAATGTCAGCCGCATAAACTCGGCCCGCATTATATCTGTATCTCGTTCATTCATAGATGCTTCCACAAGTTTATGCAAATGCCCTGGTTGTATTTCAATCATTAGCTGATAAATTGGTACTAGAGGTCTTGGGAGTTCTAAAATGTTTGACAATATCCCAAGCCTGATATCAGAGAGATAATTCATTGCTTCGCTTGCAGTAATTCTGCGGCAGTGTGTCAACACGCCGTATGCACGATAAACCTTATCCTCTAAATAGTGTCGCCTTGTAACAAGAATTTTATCCCTAATTTGATTTTCGCGCTCAATTATTTTATTTGTGCAGGAAATTAAATTTGCTACAATTTCTTCTTCTGTTTTGCCCAGTGTGACTTGGTTAGAAATTTGATAAATTGAACCAAGAGAAATTGTGCCTTCTCCGTATAGCCCGCGCAAAGTAAGGCCGTTTTTTGCTAAAAACGGTTTCAGTTTTTTAATCAAATCGATCTTATCTAAACAAGGTAAGTGTATCATAAATGATGCCCTAAGCCCAGTACCAACATTGGTAGGGCAGGCGGTTAAATAACCTAGTTTAGAATCAAATGCATAGTCCAAGTGTGCCTCTAAAGAGTCATCTAATTTATTGGCAGTGGACAATGCCTGGGATAAATCACTTCCAGAGCAAACACTTTGGATGCGTACATGGTCTTCTTCATTTATCATCAGGCTGATATTTTGATTAAAATCGGTGAAAACTTTTTTTGGTAATTTGCCCATTAAAAATTTTGGGCTTACAACATGGCGTTCTAAAAGTAATTGCTGCTCTAAGCCGCTTAATTCATGAGTTATAAACGGGTCGCGAGTACGCCTTCTATTTATGCGCTTAACAGTAGCTTCTACATCTTGTGTAATTGCAAGAGCATCACTTTCGTCAAGCTTCCTATTGAAATTGTATTTTTTGATATTCCTGGCAAGTCTGACCCGCGACGATAATATTTGACTATTGTCAGCGGCTTTGCTTTGATACCATGGTTCAAAATCCACATGTATGCTCCTTCCAAGTAGGGGCGCTTTTAAATTTCTCCGTTGTCTTCGTCGGTAGTATTAAGAACACGTATTTTATCCCTAAGGAAGGCGGCTTGTTCGAAATCTTCTTCCGCTATGGATTTGTCTAATAAAGAACGTAGTTTTAGGATTTGGCTTTCGCGCTCCATAGATGCGCCGCCACGTTTAGGATACTTGCCTTCGTGGGTAGTGCCTCCATGCGAACCTTCTAAAAATGGCTTAAGTACATCCGCAAAATCTTGATAACACGTAGAGCATCCTAAAAAACCGCCGCTTTTAAGTTCATCAAAAGTTACGCCACAGTTACGGCAAGCAAATTTGCAGCCCGATGAGGTAAGGTTTTTTAGTGCGCCAATAGGCACCAGATATATTTTTTGAAAAAGTTCTTTAAAAATATTTTCTAAAATCATGGATATTTCCATATCGCCAGAACATTCATCGCAAAGATAAATATCCTTTTTCATCCCTGACGAGGACTGCTCCATACGCACAGTCGCTTTGTTTTTTTTGCATTTTTCGCAACGCATAGTAGTTCCTCTCCTGGCTGCTTAATCTAATATCCTGCCACAGGATAAACAAAATTTAGTACCACTTTCGTTTAACGAGCTGCAAACTCTACATTTGCGCAATTCTGGTTCCAGTTCATGTTGGATAATTTCTTGCGGGATAGATTCTTGCAAAATAGGTGCAGGCTCTTCCACAGACAGCGGTTCGGCTTGGGTCGGTAGTTCAACTTGGGCTGGTACTGGTGTCGCGCTTAATTCTACACGAATACCACATTTTTGGCAAAATTCTGCAGTGCGGTCAACTGATTTTCCACATTTCGAGCAAATCTTCACCCCTTTTATTACACTAATTTGCTCTTTCAGCTCTGCAATTTTACGTTCGCATGCTTCAATTTCAAGATATTTTTCGTCAAAGAAGTTACCAAGCGAACCCCCATATTGATAAATTTCATGAACCTTTTTACCAATTTCAAAGTACAAGCTTTTAAGGTTGCTTTCTTCGGAAGAAAGGTTCATATTAAGCTTAGTAGTTTTCAAAAGGTCACCAGAGGTTTTTGCAACACTTTTAGTCATGTTAAAAAGTGTATCTCGTATATCTTGCATCAAATCACCCTATTCCATCCCCATGTAATCCATAAACAAATCATTAAACTTTGGGTGTGTAGCCAAATTAACCTCTTGAGCCGTTGTAACCAATTTTAGAATATCTTTTTCGCTCGCTTGACTAAGCAAAATTTTTGCGCAGCCTCCCAGCGAAGAATTGCCTAAAATTACAACTTTCTTTTCAAGTTCTGCAGGAATTAGGCCAAGTTTTATTGCATCTTGCAAATTTATTTTGTGGCCAAAGCCACCGGCAATATAAACATTACAAAGGTCGTCATATTTAACATTTGCAAGGTCTAAAAGAATTTCTATGCCGGAACGCACTGCCGATTTCGCAAGCTGAATTTCTCTTATATCCCGCTGCGAAAAAGAAATTTCTGGCGTGATAAAAACAGCGTCTTCTTCAGATTCAATAAAGCCGGTTTCGTCTACCAAAGCATGGCGGATAAGTTCTGCTGCAATGTCCACAACCCCTGTCCCACAAATGCCAATTGGACTTGCATTGTTTATGGTCTCGAAACTAAATACGCTGGAACAAGGGCAATAGTTTACTTTAGCAATAGCACCAGGTACACTTCCTATCCCCATAGAAATATTCCCACCCTCAAATGCCGGCCCTGCAGCGGTAGATGTTACAATTATTTTATCATTTGAAAATATCGCCATTTCGCCATTTGTACCAAGGTCAATAAGCAAATTTGTGCCGGACGCATTTGGCCAACCGCATAATAAAAGTCCTGCGGAAATATCGGCCCCAACAAAAGTAGATATCCCCGGCAAAATTATAACATCACATAATACTATATCAGTTTTAAACAGCTCTGAAAACGCACATTTTTTCATGTCTATAAACAATGGTGTAAAAGGTGAAACACCCAATGTGTCACATGGTAAATCCAACAAAAGATGCAGCATGGTAGTGTTTCCCGCAATTGTTATAAGCGAAAGCTCATTTGCGTTTACATTGCCTTTAGCTAGTATATGCAAAACGCCGTTACAAATATCTTTTATTATACACGCATTTAGCTTTGTATGTTCCCCAGCTATGGCATTTGTAATACGAGCCATAACATCCGCACCAAATTCACGCTGGCTATTTATTTGGGAATTGCTGGCAATCTGCTTGCCTGTGGCAAGCTCAAGCAGTTCGAACGCAAGAGTAGTTGTACCAATGTCAATTGCAATGCCATATGGCAGGGTGCTTTTGCGGTCGCAAATAACGGGATGCAAATTTTCGTATGCGTCTAAAACAACCATTTCGCCTGTGCTTGCAATGCTAATTTCCGTATCAAAAAAACCTTCGTCTACTATAGTTTGGCAGGCAAGAACAGTGCCTTTGTAAGTACTAATGGTGCATTTGCCACAAGTTCCGCGTCCGCCGCATGGTGCCGATACAGAAATACCATTTGCGCGTAACACATCAAGCAAATTGGCACCAGTATTGGCCAAAATGGTAAAACTTTTTTCGCCTTGCTTTATGTTAATTTGTCCGTTCATAAGAAGCTCCATTCCAAAGTCGTAGGAATCCAACATGTTTTCTGATATCATATCATTAAACCGCGATAATGCAAAATTAAATTGCAATAAAAGGATGTGTGTTTTATGTACTGTGCCGGAATTATTGTTGAATTTAACCCATTTCATAACGGGCATCTTGCCCATATTGCAGAAACCCGCGCTAAAACGGGCTGCAAATATATTATTGCTGTGATGAGTGGTAATTTTGTTCAGCGGGGTGAACCTGCAATTTGTAATAAGTGGCTGCGTACAAAAATGGCACTTTTGCATGGTGTAGATTTGGTGATAGAAATCCCGGTACAGTATGTTATTTCTGGCGCGGATTATTTTGCCAGGGGAAGCGTCGCGCTACTTAATGCGACAGGGGTAGTAGATGCACTGTGCTTTGGCAGTGAATCTGGCGATATTAAAGAAATAATTAATGCCGGACAAATTTTAGCTGCAGAGCCGCCATTATATAAACAAGTTTTAAAAGAAGGGCTTGACCGTGGGGTTAGTTTTGCGGCTGCAAAAGGAATGGCTTTGGGGGCTTGTCTTAAAAATGAATATACGGAAGGCCTTTTAGATAGGCCCAATAATGGTTTGGCTATGGAATACTGCAAGGCAATCAACCTTCGGGGCAGCAAAATGGAGGTGCTTACAACTCACAGGTTAAAGGGCGGGCCTTCGGCCACAAAAATACGGCAGGCGTTGCTGGGCAGTGTTGCCGAAGCATTTGATATGCCCCATGATATTGTAAATATTTTAAGCGAGGTTAAGAATTTTGTAAAACTTGATGATTTCAGCGATGCTTTTAGGCATTTGCTTTATAGCGGATCAATTGTAGATAGTGAAGGATTAGGCAACAGATTCCGCCGGTTCTGCAGTGAGTTTTCGAAAATTTCGGGTTTGCTTTCTGCTGTAAAAACAAAGCGATATACTTATACAAGACTGCAGCGGATGGTTTTGCAAATATTACTAAACATATCTGCCGAAGATATGGCGGGCTATGAAAAACAGGGCGGAGTGCAGTATTTACGTGTGCTTGGCTTCCGTAAAGAATCCGCAGATGCGCTTAGCGAAATTACAAAAAAAGCCAGCCTACCGGTTATCACTAATGGCGCGACAATGAATAGGCTTTTGCAAGGCGAAGATATGGCTGCAAAAATGCTTTCTCAAGAATTTATGGCAGGGGATATTTATAGACTTGCGTCTGGTGAATGCGGCGGATACCGCAGTGAGCGCGGGGCGGGAATCGTAGTCGTATGAATTGTCAATAAAATTTGGTGCGAAACTACTTTTTTGCTTATAATGCGTTCTATTTGCCTTTCCAGCGAAGTACCTTCGGCCTGGTCTAAAAGGCTGCACAGGGTTGATAATGCTTTGTTTTCTTCAATTATTGCAAGAGAAATAGCATCCTCGAAAGACAGGTTGGTGTTTATTTCTTTTTCTTGCGGGGTGAATTTGCTATCGAAATGTGTGTGCAAAATATTAACATACTGGGAAGTGCGTGATTTAGAGCCCTCTGCCAATAGGAAGAGGGATTTTTGTATCTCTTCTGTCGGCGAAAAGTGAGAAATGCCGGTGTAAAATACTTGAGCATTGCGCTCGTTTTGGGTCAGATTTTCTATGGTTTTGACTATTTCTGATGAGACAATTGTGGTTGGTGGAGTTTGTGGTGGGGGAGACTGTGCTGTTGCTGGTGGTGTATGAGGCGGCGCAGGCGGGTTTTTAGGCTGCGGTTTTGCAAGATGTCCATTGTCCTTTAGCAATTGCATGATATCGTCATCCAAAGGCTCGTACATAACGCCGTCGGGCAAATTTTTGTTGATATTGCGGAAATGTTGAGCGGCATTTTCTGGCGAAGGAGGGGAGGGCGGGGGCATCATTTGCTGCGGCTGTTGCATTGGCGGCATTTGTGGCTGCTGTTGTGGTAGCTGGTGCGGTGGAATCATTTGTGGTTGCACTGGCCGTTGAAACTGTTGTGGGGGAATCATTTGCTGTTGCTGCTGCGGCTGTTGCATGGGTGCCATTGGCGGTTGTTGTGCCCGTTGTGGTTGCTGCGTCCGCTGCGGCTGTTGTTGCAAAAAATGGTTTCTAAGTGGTGAATTTGCTTTTTCTCTTGGTCGGGGGGGCGGTAATGGATTTACAGGCGTTGCCCCATGTGACGGCTTGTTTGTTTGTTCATTCTCCGGCATTAGTGGATAAAATCGAAAAAAATCACGTAGCTCTGTAGGCTCTGGGGGAGGGGCTGGCTGTTCTTCGGGTATATTTTGAGTAATTGTTTTAGTCATACGCTGCGCTGCAAACACAGATTGCGGCGGGCGTTGAAATGCTAAAGGCATAATAATGCTCCTTAAATCTTATTGTTCTATTTTATGCATTAGTGGATGGCGTTGCTACTTTGTGGTACAATGCATAACGGAAGGAGAGGGATTCGAATGAAAAAGTTTTTGTTTTTATGTATCGCGCCAATTTTCGCAATATTATTACTTACCACTACCGCCCACGCATTAGAAATTTTATATGAACATAGTGTACAGCATCAGGCATCGCGCGGGGTAGTGTACGAGCAAACTCGTATGATGACGGTAAACGGTATGTTGGATGTTCATGTTCTAAAGGTGGATTTGACCGCACCATATATTAGCGTAGCCCCTGTTGCAAGCAACCGCGAAATTGGGCTGAAAGAAACTACAACCAACTTACTTAGAGACGCCGGGGCAATTGCCGGTATTAACGCCGACTTTTTTAGCTTGGCGGGTACACATTCCGTACAGTTTGGGCCGGCAGTGGTGGATGGACAAGTACTGGCATTAAACTCGCATACAAACCATACGTACAACGAGTTTGCTACATTTTATTTGGATGCAAATAACAATCCATTTTTCAGCTATATGCGTGCCACTATACGTTTTTACAATAATGGCGTGCAAAATGTATTTGCAAATACCTACAATTCCATAGGCAATGCAATAGAATGGCCTACTGTTGTAAGCCGCCACGCCATGTACGACACAGTGGCATTGGATGGCCGCTTCCCGGGTCTTACAAAAATTGTGGTAAACGATAATGTGATAACCCAGGTTTCTGCACCGGGTCAAAATGTTGTAGTTCCTGAAAACGGCTACATTGTTATTTTGCCGGAACGCATGGCGTATCGCAGTGGATATTTTAATGTTGGCGATACGGCACGGCTTGAGCTTGGCAATACATTGTATTTAGATTTTAGTAATATGAATTCTGCAATTGGCGGCGGCGGGCTAATTCTTGCTGGCGGCCAAATTGTAAACGACAGCGGAACGGTACCGACGGGCCGCCACCCGCGGACGGCAGTTGGTGCTACCCGTGACGGCAACACGCTAATTCTTATGACGATTGACGGCAGAAACCACTCTGTTGGCGCAAACCGTGCGGATATGGCGGCTTTAATGCTGCGCAGTGGTGCGTACAATGCCATGAACTTAGATGGCGGCGGTTCGTCCACTATGGTAACAAGTACACGCGGGCAGAATTATATTATTGTAAACACCCCGTCCGAAGGCAGCCAGCGACGTGTGGTAAACGCCCTGGGGGTATTTGATGATTCGCCTATTGGAGCGATGTCGCGCCTTGTGCTGGAACCGAACGCAATACGTACTGTAGTTGGTGTCCCGGTATCTGTGCAGGTGTATGGTGAAGACGAGTTTTGGAACCGCATTGCAGTAAATCAAACATCGGTGTCTTTCTCGGCAAATGATGGGGGCACTTGGGCAAATGCGCGATATACCCCGCTTCGTTCTGGTGCGCATACATTGGAGGCCGTATATGGTGGGCATCGCGCAACACAAACTCTTCATGTGCATTACTTGGCAGAGCTGCAATCTAATATCAGGTCATTAACGCTTCAGGTTGGCGAACGTATGCCGCTTAGTTTCACCGGCGTTACCACGGATGGTTTTTCTGTAGCAATCCCAGAAATTACACAGCTTAATGTTGAGCCTGCGCATTTGGGGCATTTCCAAAATGGCGAATTTGTTGCTGCAGGTATAGGCGCGGGTTTTGCGACGGCATATGTTGGTGGTGTTAGGCTGTCCATCCCGGTAACTGTGGGCGGCTTTTCCCACCCGATTAACATGTTTACCGGGCAGGTTGGGCAATTATCTGTTCCGGCAGAAACTCAGGTTGCAGTAAATGTAGAAAGCGTCGGTAGTTCGCAGCTTATTCGTTTAAGATATGTATTTGAACCATTGAGCGCGACACAGGCCGCATATGTGACATTTTACCCTGCGCTTGCCATACCGGGCAGCCCAACTTGGCTGCGAATGTATGTATATGGCGACGGCAGCGGCCACTGGCTGCGCGCACGTGTGCGGGATGGTGCGGGATACGTTCACCTTATAGATTTTACACGCAATGCAAGCTTTACCGGGTGGCAATCTGTAACTGCCCGCATGCCAAATGCCGCAGGCCCGTTTACAATTGACCAAATCTATATGGTAACGCTGGATAGCTACGAATATTCGCAACACACGATATTCTTTTATGGTTTAGAGGCTTTAACTCCAGCGCAAAACAATGTTGAACTGCCGCAAAACTCAAGATTCCATGATAATTTGCACGGTACGTTTCTTGGTGTAGCTGGTGCGCGGGAAATTGCGCTTACTATCCCGGCTGAGGCCGCGTATGAAGCAAGAGGGCAGGATAATTTTGCGATTATAACCATGACTGCAGTTGGCGGCAGTATTTCCGATGCCGAGCGCAGCCAATGGGGCCGTTTTATGGGTGACGTGCGCAGACTAAACCCGGAATATGTAGTAATTTTGCTGGATTATAACCCGCAAAATTTCCGCCAGCGCATGGAATTTGAGCTGTTTCACCTTGCCATGCTGGAACTGCATGACGAAGGCCGTACGGTGTTTATAGTAAGCGCAACAGGCGAACAGCAAACACTTACCATGCGCGACGGAATACGTTATATTAATCTTGCGCGCCCGGCGTATGGCCAAAGCGCGGCAATTAGATTTTTGACTTACGGCGGTCAGGTTAGGTGGCAGTAGTCACATTTTTCTTCGGAAAGAACAAATCATTCACATTATCATAAAGCATCATTTTGGCATATTTTTTGGCCTCGTCCAGCGTGCAATAACCGTCTGAAACCCTTGTAGACAGCACGTGGGCGAGGTTTTCTTTTGCCATTTGCAAGTGACCATACACGCCTTCCACAAAAACATAGTCGCCGCCAAAGCCTAAAATTTTGTTGACGGGTACCGCATCAAGCCATTCCATTAGCACATTATGCACATGATAGTGGGAGATTATGTGCAGCCAGCACATATCTATATATACATTTGGAAACATTTTTGCCATAGCGGACAGCTCGCCGCCGTAGGGGTAGCCGCCATGCATAAGCGCGAAGTTTACATTTGGGTTTTGGAATATTAAAGTAGATAATAGCGATGGGTTTGCGTGGCGGATAAAATTGCCGTTGCCTTCCAGCAAGCCAGTATGGATTTGAAATACCAGCTTGTGCTTGGCAGCCAGTTCCGCAACCCTGTACATAAGGTAGTCCTGCAAGGTTTTTGCGTCCAACTTGGTAAAATTATTAGATAAAATGCGCTGCAGCGCAGTAGATGCGTCTTCTTTGCTGGTAATTTGATAATCCAAACTGCGGTCGTACGCAAGGGCCGACTTGTACGCGATTATCCCGCATTCTTTATATATTTGCGTACGTGTTTCCATAAGCTGCTCGATTTTTTCCAAGCTGATTAGCTCTGTGCCATATCTTTGCTCCAGCGTTTTTATGTCCTGCGGGCTATTAATAAAAATAATATTGTCCAACCGAACCGCCAGCGGATAAAAGTCATCTTTGTCTGGCACATCTTCCCACCATTGGTCCCACACACAGTATTTGATTTTGCATTTTTCCTCCAAGATTTTTTTGTACAGGCCAGGCTTGTTTTGCTCCACCATGCGGGCGTTCAAAATCGGCAGGGTTTCTGCATTAATTTCCTCCACGCCATACAAGTCTTTGGCTGCAATTTTTAATGCACGGCAATATGTTGTATTGTTTGCCTTTTCCCAAAATGGCATGAAAATTGCTATTTTTTCGGCCAGGGGTGTGCTTAGGCCGCATAGTTTTTCCATTTGTGCCGCCGGCATACCGGCAGAAACCAAGTCACTGCTGGCGTACTGCGTCATTGTGATTGTAAAAAAATCCATCGGATGGCCCACGCGCATTCTTTCCAGCATCAAATGCTCGTGAGTGTCTGCAATCGGCATTTTTTCAATTGCGTCGGTTAGTTTTTGAAAAATTGAGGCTTTTGTCATGCTTGACATAATGTCTGCTCCTCTCGTATTTTGAATTATACATGGTTGCAACCGAATTCATCCAGCGAGTACATAAAACGGCACACTCCTAATTTGCCAATTTATATAGGCAATACTGGTTGAGGCTGACCCCTTCCTTATATGCTTGTTCTGCAAGCTTTGCGTGTAGTGATTTTGGAATTCTTAACGCTATTCTGCCGCTTTTCTCTAATTCTTCCATGGCAATAAACAACTCTTTATCCTCGTTGTCCATTTCACTAAGCTCTACTTCTTGTACATTACTTTTGTCAATGTGCAACATCATCACCTCGCCTTATGATGTCGTATATGATAGCATATGTCAAGTTAAATTTGAACGAAACCGGCAAACACCAAAGGTTTTATTCATCCGCCTCCACTGGATATCATTTTTGATAAATGATATAATCAAAAAAAGCACGCCGTCGCGTTTCCCGCAGGCGTAGCCCCAAATAGCAAAGGATGAGTAAAATGGATTTTAAAATTTGCATCATTGGCTGCGGCGATATGTCTACTGTCGGACATGGCCCGGCTTGTAAACAATACGAATCGCTGCACGTCAACACAAAATTAGTAGCCTGTTGCGATCTTTCCGAGGACAAGGCAAAGGAGTATGCGCGGCAAATTGGCATCCCAAACTACTACACCAACATGGATGTTATGCTTGATACCGAGAAACCGGATGCCGTATGCGTTATTGTCCCTGTGGACAAAACTGCGGAAATTGCATGCAAAGTTCTTGCAAAAGGCTACCCCCTTATCGTAGAAAAGCCACCGGGCGCGACCCCTGACGAAACCCGCAAAATGATTGAGGCCGCAAAGGGCATTCCAAATGCAGTGTCGTTTAACAGACGCTATATGCCGCTTGTGAAAAAAGCCGTAACCATGATAAACGAATGGGGCGGCCCGGAATGCATTATGGACATAAATTACCGCATGGTGCGCTACAACCGCCGCGACCCAGACTTTTCGAGCACCGCAATACATGGTATAGACTTGGTGCGGCATATTTGTGGTTGCGATTACAAGAATATCGATTTCCGCTACAAAAAACTGCCGCAATATGGCGAAACCGTGGCAAACTACTATTTGAACGGCGAAATGGATAATGGCATCTTTGTTAACTTGGAGTTCCTTCCCGTTTCCGGCGTTGTGACCGAAAGGCTTGAAATTAATACCCATCACGGTATGATTTCGCTGTATTTGACGGTTGGCAGCGGCACTTATGACGAGCCAGGCAAACTTGTGCTTTGCGCACAAAATAAAGTGGTAGCAGAAATTAGCGGAAATAAAACGGACGGTAATTTTGTGCATGGCGGCTTCTATGACGAAAACGCGGATTTCTTTAATGATGTTAGACATGGCAAAATGCCTGTTGGCGATATCGCAACCGGCTTGCAGCCTGTGGAAATTGCAGAATGCCTCAAAAACAGGCAGACGAAGTATAATAAATAGAGAGGAAGCCCCTCGAATGGATATCTTAAAAGAAGCGTTAGAGCTTCAAAATGAGTTAAAAGAAGCTTTGTACTACATCCACGAAAATGCAGAAATTGGCTTTGAGCTGGATAAAACCGTAGCATTCGTGGTAAAAAAGCTAAAAGAGTTTGGCTACGAGCCAAAGGTTATCGGCAATAATAACGTGGTTGCCACTGTGGGCCAGGGCGGCAAGACGCTGCTAATGCGTGCCGACATGGATGCTTTGCCCATAATTGAAGATACGGACTTGTCCTACGCATCCACAAACGGCAATATGCATGCCTGCGGGCATGACTTTAATACCGTGATACTGCTTGGCGCGGCAAAATTGCTTAAAATGAACGAAAGCGCGCTAAAGGGTAGGGTAAAGTTGTATTTCCAACCTGCAGAAGAAACTATTTTGGGCTGTATCGACGGCATTAATGCCGGAATCATGGAGAACCCCCCTGTAGATGCGGCACTGGCTATCCACATGGCCGGCGGCGAACGCGGCAAAGAAGATGTATTTTTAAACAAAGGCTCCTGGGGCTCCTGTGATAATTATAAAATTACCGTGATAGGCAAAAACGCGCATGGCGCAGGGCCGCATGCCGGCAAAAATGCGGTTGTTACTGCAAGCCATATTGTTGTGGCATTGCAAAACATTATCCCGACAGAAGTACCGGCTACAGAACAGGTTACACTGGCCACATGCAAATTTGTTGGCGGCACGGCGCAAAACATTATTCCAAACAAAGCCGAACTTCAAGGCACAATACGGACACTAAGCAAAGAATCTCAAGCAAAAATGAGAAAGCGCGTCCCGGAAATAGTAGAAAACATAGCAAAAGCCTTTGACATGGAGTACGAATTCGAATGGATGGCCTCTGTCCCGGTTTTGAAAAGCGACCACGAAATGCTTGCAAACGTAGCCCGCTATGTAAAAGACCTGGGCATGAATGTCCAAGTAACGGAAACATATGGCCTGGCCTCGGAAGATTTTTCTCTTATTGCCGACCGTGTGCCCAGTGTTTACATGCAGTTCGCCTGTTTCTGGCATTTTGAAGTTAGCGGCCCCGGGCGCGGCGGCCACACCCCTTACATTGTTTATGACGTCGAACGATTGCATACGGGCGCAGCAATTTATGCAAATACGGCCATTGAATGGCTTAATGAGAATCAGTGAGTTGTGTGATAGCGTCCTTCTGAAATTACGTTTTGTAATTTCAGAAGGACGCTATTTATATGTAAGGTCAGGGCTAAAACAAGTTATGACAAAAAGCTTGAATTTAGTTGCCAACTTGTGGTACATTTAACAATGTAAATATTTACTAATACAAAAATTTCACACAGGAGGCACTCTCATGCTAAGAACACTAACCCGCAAGTTTAAGCTACTAACTGTATTTATGCTAATTGTTGTAATGGTTACACCGCCCGTGACGCTTACCGCACAGCCGCATGCAATCGAGCCTTTTTATGTCGACCACATGCAAACCGGCCAAATGCCGCATTTCAATGCAGAAGAACAGTTCCTGGAAGCCCCCGACCCGCATTGCCCAATAGAACAATCAATGATTGACGAACTGCTTCACGAACAAGCAAACCTGTGGATGCAAGAACCCAGCGTGCGGGACGCATTGCGGTTTCATGAGTTAAGGAATAGCCAAATTATTTATTCAAGTTTATCAGAAGAAGACCGACACCTTGTTTTGCAGCAGTTGGACATAGCGGATGCCGCTCTTGCAACTGCCAGCGAGCTATTTGTTGTGATGGAACGGGATGGTCTGCTATTGCCCAAAAGCATAGATGTTATGGTTATTGTATCCGGTGGCTTGTTTAGCTACATAGAGGCTAAACAGCTAATCGCAAGCATACCAAATATGATAGAGCGCAATACAGAAATTATGAGACTCGAGCGGCTTATCCAAAATTTTGATATCCCTGCAGAAGTACGCGCAAGGAATTTAATGAATAATTCATTTGTACATGCTGATATAGACAGAATACAGCCGGAATTTACCACCCCGGGCGGTTTGGAAGTTGTGTTGTTGCCAGACCGCTCTACAAGCCCAGGTGGTTTACAAGTTATGCTATCCACCACGCCGGGCAGCATGGAAGTTACGCTATTGCCAGAACGCGTTGGGCCATCCTTTGATCTTGCCCGGCAGCTATTTTTGGATGGGCATGGCGCGACAGAAATACAGACAGCATTTGCGCTTGGCGCGGCTTTGGATGTAGAGCCGGAAGCGTTTTTGCTGCCGCAGGGTGTGTATCGTGCGCAGTCGGCAGTGATGTTTGCGCCATTGTATAACTTTAGCAATCATCCAGAGGCTCACGGCATAAGCGAACTAAGTACCAACCCACCACTAACCCCAACTCCACAGCCACCAATGTCACCACGCACAGCGCAAATCATGCCCCCGGCAATGGATAATCCGTATGATACTGCATTGCTTGCATATACACTGGGTGTAAGCGCAGAAGAAGTAGATGATTTAATTGAATACGGCATGACGATTTTGGGCATAGACATACAACCAATGAGCGCCCCTCCATCCGATCAGGAAGATATAATAAACAACCCGTTTGGCTTACGTTTTAATGCTAACGAGTCTGTTAGCCTAAACACAGGTGCAGCGACATATCGGACAAATGTTTTAAGTTTGCCGGGGCGTGGTGGTTTTGGGTTTAGTCTTGATATGGTGTACAATTCTGCGGATGCGTATGTCCAAATTCCGGTACGGTCTTATATACTAATTCCCCCGTTCTGCGAAATTTGCTGGTTTTTCTTGCAATCTCGACATTGCGTATGGGGTTGTCAACCAGATGTTTATTGGCCTGTAGCTGACAGTGTACCAGGAAAAAATCCACATGGCCTCGGCTTGGGTTGGAAATTTGATTTGCCCTATATTTATCATAATGTATTGTACGTGCCGGGCAGAGGATCTTTTAATTTATTTGGCAATACAATAAGCGATGCTCTGGAAGATATGCAATTGGTACATGACAACACTTTTATTAGTGGAGCACATAGGTCTAACCGTAG
>Ga0123352_10002249_pt1 | contig 26717 bp, 23 predicted proteins | sample TergutLab28metaG_FD_89700 | JGI IMG/M metagenome (GOLD analysis project Ga0123352, IMG submission 89700) | Labiotermes labralis P1 segment gut microbial communities from Petit-Saut dam, French Guiana - Lab288 P1 | ecosystem: Host-associated > Arthropoda: Insects > Digestive system > Gut ... | reverse complement strand
GAGGGACGAGGTAATGAGGGAATGGAGGAGATTGCATAACGAGGAGCTAAATGATTTGTACTCCTCACCCAATATTGTGCGGGTGATAAAATCGAGAAGAATGAGATGGGCTGGGCATGTGGCATGTATGGGGGAGGAGAGGGGGGTGTATAGGGTCTTGGTGGGGAAGCCGGAGGGAATGAGACCACTGGGGAGGCCTAGGCATAGATGGGTGGATAATATTAGGATGGATCTCCAGGAGGTAGGATGTGGGTATATGGACTGGATTGGGCTGGCCCAGGATAGAGATAGGTGGCGGACGCTTGCGAGTGCGGTAATGAACCTTCAGGTTCCGTGAAATGTGGGGAATTTCTTGACTAGCTGCAAACCAGTTAGCTTCTCAAGAAGGACTCTGCACCATGGAGTAAGTAAGTAAGTGTAATTTAATCTCTATCTTATTAGTTGGAAGCTAGGAAGAAAAAAGATTCTGAATTGAATAATAACATATTTGCAACATAGAAGTCATGAAGTGTTTTCTTAGTGTTTCAATGCCTTTCTACTGTGTGGTATATTACATAGTTTTGGCTACTGTACCTTTTTATAAAGTTATGTCCATGTTAATAAATTTATTAGGATATTCCATTCAAGTAGAATGAGATGAATGTGTCATATAATGTGCATGATAGAGATGAGAAATCCGTAAGCAACGTTGGTACGTCAATCTGAATGAGCCCAGTTGTAAGACCTAGATGTAGGTGGATTACATTGTGTCGATGAAATAGGGTGTGATGTTGTGTACTGGATTCTCCTGATTTAAGGATGGTTGAGTTTTGTTAACACTGTGAAGAGCCTTCAGGTTCTGTAAAAGAAATGCATAATTCCATGCATTTTTGCCTTATCCTGCATTGAAATTGGACTGTTGGTTGAGAATTCTGAGGGTGCCCAGTTTTCCTACGTGTTATGAGCTTGCCTACAGCTTCTGCTCCAAGTGCTGAATTCTGAGAAGCTAGTTGGTTCCATACTGAAAGAATACTACAGCCATTAAATATTTTAAAACTTACAACAATAACGAGTTTTATCATATTTCTTAGTATTTTTGTTTTACTGTGAAGCACCGCAAAACATATAGTTATATGGAAATCTTTTATGAGGGTATGTCAAGTTTTCTGTTGGCATAGCATGTTAACTGAATTACGTTCTTATGTTTTGTGGTATTGTGTTGGTGTTTATCTGTAATTCAGCAAGAACTTCCAGTGTTTTGAATACAATACTGTTGTGATATAAATCTTTCAGAAACCTCAGTGTGCTGCCTGTGGCTAGGCCTAACCCAGACCCATGGAATTGGGGTTGGGAAGAATCTGGCATGTCAGCAAATTCTGGGCCTGTCAGCAACAGGAGCAGCAACAAGAACAAGAACAACAACAATAATAATGTTTGCCCTGATCCAGTGTGGGGCTGGTCAGTAGACAGCATAGCAACTCACCAAGAGCATAATGTTCCAAGTACTGATGTGGGCTACAGTTCAGGTCATCATGGGCAGAATTACACCAATGCTCCTATGCATGTGTCTGTCAGCAGTGGTTCATTTACTACAGTAATGACTCCCAGTACAGCAGCCCTTATAGCAGAATCATTTAGTTCAGATTCTGGTAATCAAACACCGTTATTCTCGAGCGGTGGTTCACAGAATCTTACGGGAAATAAGAATCCCTTAACAATGAACTTTGTAAGAAACAATAATGTAATTCCTCCAGTTCTTAACTCTGGGAACCAGCATACTGCATTAAGTACACCATCTCATTTTAATCAGGATGTTAATTATAGTCATGAATCTCATGGTGCCAAAAGTGATTTTGAACAAGGTTATATGAACAGTATTTCTCAACAAGTGACTTATACAGCAGGGGTGAGTGAAGACAGACTCAGAGAATCCCACGTAGTAGCACAGGAGGTAAAGAATGTAGGAACAATTGAACAAGATGCTCCTCACCCATCTGTAGATTGTGTTAGGAGAGGTGAAGAATTCTCAGATGTTCCTGTATGTAAAAGTGACACAAAGACTGAGAAAAGCGTTAAGGAAGAATTGGACTCACCAGCAAATGATGTTCCTGAGTTAAGCAGAGGAAGCTCAAGCAGAGAACAAGATATAAGTAAACAGAGTTCTAGTACAGGGAATGATGGCCTTTCCTCACAGTGGTCTACTGAGAGTTTGCCAAGCTCTGAAGAGCTGTCTCAGACTGTAGAAGGAAATGAAGTGATTTCTCCTCATTCAAATGTACCTCATCTGTCATTGATCACAGATACACTTTTGATAAATCAGCAGAATGATCAGTATCATCAGAGTTATGCACATGGCTCTTATGAATTTAGCAATGATGATCAGAATTGTAGATATGTAGAAAGAACTGGGGAGCCACATTGTCCGCAAGATGTACCTATAAGTGACTCTAGAAATTTATATACTCAGCAAGAGTATCCAAGTTATGGTAGTAACGCCTGTGCTTCAGAACAGGTCACAAATGAGACAACAACATGGAATCAAGGTGAAGGAAACAGTGGGTATAGTCAAGGTGATACATATGGTCAGATGTCTGGTGGTGGTAATATTTCAACATTGTCATCATCCAGTCTCTATGTACACAGTGACTTCCCTACAGCACAGCCAGAAACCATGATGAACATTGCTCACATATCCACAGAGACCATTAAAACATTGCCCATAGAAAGTGTTGCCAGTGCTTTAGAAAACTTAACTGTATCAAATGAAAATTTGAGATCCCCAGATGTTGAAAACAAAGAGATTGTTTATCCTGAAACAGAAGAAAATTCAGGAGCAATGTCAGCTTTTCAAGGGCATAGTAACTTGTCCCATGGAAGTAATGTGAACATAACTCCGATACAGGCAGCTCCTGGACCTCCTCCAAAGACTACTGGAATTACTCAGAAAAAGAACAATAACCCGTACTCACTGACTCAGAAACATGTACAGAAATATCGAGCCAGTCCACCCAGTGGAGAAGGAGCAGCTGGTGTAGTTGACAAGAGAAATTACAACCATCCACACATTCCATCAGTAGGACCAACTGAAAAGGGTGCGAATGTTGCTCAGTTTGGAGCATTACCAGAGATCATGTCACACACAATAAACTCCCTCATGCAGCCAACATACAGCCTCAAGCCTGTGGAAACTTCAGGCAGTATTGGTAGAAAAAAGAAAACAACACCTCTGATGGCAGAAGATGTGGTGAATCTAGAGACTGTACCAGATAATAAGGAGAGACCTGACTTCGTAGATGTTCTGCAGACAGCTCCTGTAATGAGACTGCATGCTGCTGCAGTTGGCCAGGTGGGTTTTAGAGCAGATGTTAGAAACTTTTTTCAAGTAAGTTAGTATGTGTTTGTGTGTGTGTGTGTGTGTAAGTTCATGGATTGGGTGCAGATTTACTCTATTCAGCCATAAAATAAATGTGAATATCATATTTTTGAAAATGTGCTTCATTATAAGTGTTAATGAGTGATACATAGTGTACAGTTTCTGATAATTTTTTTTATATCGCTTCTGTAAAATCTGAAAGATAGGCATGTCAGTGACCTTTCTTTTCTAAATTCCAAGCACTTGCAACCTATGAAAAAATGGTGCTGACATGGTGTTTTTACACTAAAATTCTCTTGGTGATTAGTCACATGAAGATTGAGCTGCTGAACATTGATATGGCTAATCACTCCAGAGAACTTTAAAACATTCATTTGCTGTGAAAGCTGTTATTCTCTTCTATAAGGTGCAATACATTTGTCTCCTGTTCCAGGATGAACTGCGAGGCACAGTATCTCAGTGGACCCAACCATCGAGTTACAGTGCAAGTCCTGAAAACCAAGAGGTGGCCCCCCACTGTGGGCCAGATCGAAATCAGTATCTTGAGACTGGTCAGCTGACTGGTGATGAGAGAGAGATTAGATCCACAATGCCAGATATTGTTGAAACACAGTACCGAGTTTCAAGAAATGGTAACAGTAGTGCTTCACATGAAGGGTTCTTGCCTCTGCATGAGCTTCATCGAATGGTTCCTGGTCAAATCACTGAACAGAATGTCATCACAAACAGCTCTGAACCAGAAAATATGGTTGTCAGGCCTGGTGATAATTTCAATGAGGGTATTTTGACACCACCACTAGGCTTGCGTAGGATGGTCCCAGGGCAGTTTACTGAAATTGAAAATACCGTAATGCAAGTTTTGGACTCAGTGCATACTGCTGAAAATTCTTCAGATGACTTGTTGCTTGACAGAATGGTCCCAGGACAGCTGACTGAGGAAAGTGGTGGTGGAAGTTTTGTCTCTGAGTCTGGAAGTGTTGAAACAGTGCCTGCACACAGTTCAGTGGATGATATTCCACCACCACCTGGTTTGAGGAGGATGGTTCCTGGAGAGTCCAGTAGTCCAGAAAGTCAGGGAAATGTTGCACAGTTGGGATTGCCAGCAGGTACTTTCCAGCCCATTGATGCAGTTCCTTTGGAGCTAAGGGTTGTCACAGGAGTGGCACAAGATGAAGTGGATGGTGTAGGAGCTGCTGGAACATTACCATTGCCACCATCACCATGTATGTAACTTTCACAGAGTTGAGTTTTGTTTGCTAAAGGTGAAATAACCTAGCACGTTAGACGTTTTGAGTTCAGGGTCACCTGTGTGTTATGTTGAAGGTTTAGTAACATGTTCGCAAGAGTGTACCATGTCAATTCAATAGGTGAAACATTTACCACATTTATGATGTTCTCTAATATACAGCATTTGAAATTTAAAACCTCTAGAATGAAATTGTGTGAAGCAAAGTATATTTATGGCCAGTCCCAGTGGCTGTGTGGTCTAAGGCTTAGGTCTGCGGCTGCTCACCTGCTGAGATAGTGGGTTTGAATCCCACTAGGGGCATGGGTGTCTGTTGTCAGGTAGAGGTCTCTGCAACAGGCTGATCACTTGTCCAGAGGAGCCCTACCAAGTGTGTTGCATCATCGTGTGTGATCTAGAAACCTCATGAATTAGAAGGCCCTGGCCCACTGGGGGCTGTTGCACCAAAAAAAGAAGTACATTTATGAGAATGTCCTGTATACTTTTCATTTGTTATGTGAGGGGTACACAAGTTTTCAAAATTCTGTGCACCAAAAGGGTAACACAAAGCAAGTTCCATATTTAAGGGCCCACATATATTAGGCACCACTGTACAAAATTTAGTTACTTGGGTGACCTGGCACTCAGGATTTGTGCACTTTGTGTTAGACTAATGAAGACTTATTTTAAATAAATAGTAAAAAACATTTTGGTCAAAGACTCAGAACAGGACAGGCAACTTGGGAGTCCTAGGCTTTGATGGGAAGATGGTAATAAAATGGATCATAGGGAAATAGAGTATGGGCTAGGTTTATCTGGCTGAGTATGGGTTTCAGTGGCAGGTTATTTTGGACATGGTATTAAAGCTTTGGGTTTTGTGAATGAATGTTACTTTGTTCTGTGAAGTTAGAATTGAAATAGGTATACTGTTTTTTATACAAGTTCCTTTGCTTGGTATAGTGTCAGCAAGTAGTCGTGTGAAGAGTGAACCTGTTAGTCCAACACCAGAACAGGCCACAGGTGTCAGCAACTTACCACAACCTCCATCAGAGCGAAGTGAGACTATTGGTTCTGACAGTGTAGAAGTGTACACACCCCCGGCACCCTCTGAAAACACCATTCGAGATGCAAGGTATTTATGGTGTCTCTACTTTAGGGTTCTCATTAATCTGCTAACATATGTAAGAACTTCTGTTGATGTGTTTTATCCGTGTCAGATGTTTAGTGAAAAGTGCTGATCAAAAAGTATCAAATTAACTTAATTTTTAATATCACTAAATTTTGCTTTCATCCACCTTCTCAAATAAATTCTTGTAAATCTCTTTACATTTTACGGCACATAACTTAATTTAACAAGTATTAATTTACTTCATTGATATATGTGTAAGCTTCATGACATATGTGATGAGTTTACCAACATAAAAATGTTGGCTGCATAGATTTTTATTTGTGTTTTATACATGTACCATCAATTTTTTTCTGTTCATAGAAGACAAGAGCTACTGTGTAGCTTAGTAATGAAGGTTGAGTAGGATGCATGGATGGGGAATCATTTGGGTGTTTACAGAGACAGTATAACTATCATGGACACCAAAAACTTCCACTGTTATTTTGTTTGCCACTTTGTTTGTCTTGTAGTGTTTGTTTATTTGTGGCACCAGTTGAAGAACATTGTTTTTCTCATGTGCCATGTTTGTAATTAATTGATGTGCTAATGTATAAACAGTGGTGTTGGTTTAGTTTTCAGTTAATCCACTGAGCTGAGGAATACAGTATGATTATGTGGGTTTAATTTGGAGACCTTTGGTGGGTTAGAGGAAGATGCTAGTGACAATATTTGGGACTGGAATTGTCAACATTTTGTTATAATGCAAAAAGGTCAGGGCAGAAGGAGAGCTGTTTGTTTATTTGTTGAGAGATTGGCTGACTAACTGAAATTCTTGGAAGTGTTGGCAGAGCCCAGAGGTGCAAGAATTTGTAACAGGAGAAAAACTATTTTTATTGTATTTGTCCTACAGATGCACAATATGTATTAACAATGTCAATTTCTTAAAGCAATCCTACTTGTTTCGATGTTTGTACGACATCCTCAGGAAGTTTCTTAATTTGTATGCTTAAGTTACAAAATTTTTATACAGATATAAATCAATAAAATGGAAACATTTGTACAGGTGTAAATGTTTCCATTTTATCAGTTTTGTAACTTTAGCATACATATTAAGAGACTCCCTGAGGATGATGTATATACATAAAAACATGTAAGAGTGCTTTGAGAAATGGATATAGTTAATATATATGGTGCATCTGTTGGACAAATATAATAAATTTCTACAAATTTCTTGTTACATACATCATGATCAAGGAGAATAACTAGTTCCCACAGCATGCAGTGTGACAGACATTTAGTATAGACAAATGAATTAATAACAGTGTCTGTAAATTTACTGTACATCCAGTAATTCTGAACCTGCCATCCTAATGGGCAGTGCTCCCTAACGTAGCAAAGGGAAGAGAAATGCTAAAGGAAGAAGTGTCAGCAGACAGCTTAGATAATAGTTTGGTTAAGTGCAGTTGCTGTTAACATGTTTATGAAAGAAACTTTACTAGTTGTAATACTGAGCAGTGGAACTGATACGGAAAGGAATAAAACTGGCCAGTTGTTCATTGTGTGGTAGCACACTGCAGTTAGATTTATGTTTGTGCATTTATGTTCTTAGCCTGACTTAGGTTGGGTAGAATCTAAAGAAATACAGTAGGAGATTCTGATTTGGCAGCACATAAAGGAATTGTCTTACAAGGTTTTAATTAAATCATGCCATATGATTGGTAAGATCACTGCAGCCATGTGGAGCAGTTAGAACCAGAGTGGTAGAAGAACATTCAGTGTGTTGCTGATGTACTGGAGCATCTGATAATTAGTTTGGAGACCAGAAGGGGGGATGTTGGTGATAGTGAATTTTAAATACTCATTTAAATCTTTGAACATCTGAAAGTGCGGTTTGAACTTTTTTGACCAGTTTTCCTGGTTCATACGCTTTTGAACTAAATGTTAGGTACGGTACTCTATTAAAGTTCACTGTTTTCAGTAGGAGATGTGGAAAACCTGATTATCGTTTTGTCCTAACAAATAAATTTCTGATGTAAGTGGTCATGTTAAAAGCAGTAAGAAACATCTTCTGCCCTATAATTTGAAATAATCAGGATTACCAAAATAGAATTTCATTTTCTTGATGTCTTATACCACAGTTTCTATGCTAGGGACCAGGTTTTTAGTGTTATTGAAAACTGAGCATGCTTTTGACAGTGGTCCTCGGCGGGATACGATGACCAAAGATCGAGAACGTTGGCATCAGGATGACGAGGGAAATGAACATAATTCTCAACACCAAAGAAGACAGACAGATGGTCGAGACTTCTATGCTTCTCGTGATAAAGACAGAGCTGAATCACCTGGTGCAAGTAGATACAGGGACCGAGATGAATGGGATTGGAAATATAGCCCCAGGCGTGAACGAGACAGAGATGATTCCTCAAGTGGTGGTCGCTACAGAGATGACAAACATTATGATCACAGGAAAGAATACAGAGGTCATGATGATAGTCGAAGACCCAGGCACAAAAAAAAGTACATAATTACCATTTTTATTCATTGCTTTTCTTAATTCTTTTATTCTTGTACCGATATTTACATTTTGGTTAAAAAATTACTTGTATATTACAGAAGAAAAATTCACATATGCATTACCACAGTTACAGTGACACTTGGATTTTCCATGCCTAGAAGCTGCATTTTCCTTCAGTCTACACATTTTTGTTGGCCTTATCACTGTAATAAGGACAACATTAAATTTTTTCTGTGAAATATATGGTTGTGCTTTCCACACAGTTGTTAGGTATAGAATCAGAGTGAGCATAAATTATGGCTTGTTGCTGCTGTTTTAAGTATTTTCAGTTGGAAATCATGAAAATAAAAAAAATTATTTTCAGTTACAAATTTCTATTTTCTCAATTATGTTCATGTATGCTTACTGTTCAGTGGCTACAGGCTTGTGCCAGCAGAATGGAGCCATGCATCCACAACAACTGCCTGGGAACTTAGTGCTTGACTCCACTTGGTAGAGACATCTGTTGCTGCATTACGCTTGCCTAATGTACTTTTTTCCCTGTAGGTTGTGGTAGTAAATTCAGTCAATCACAAACTAGTGTGAAATTTTTTTGCATAATACCTTTAATATTTTTTAATGTGCTCTTTGGGATTTGTAATGCACTGAAAGAGAATTTGTTTTTGCTTGTTATCATTATGACATGACTAGTAATTTAGCACATTCAGTTTTATTAGGTACATAAATTTTTGCTTCCTTGCTTTACATTTTCCATGTTTTTGTATTCATTTTAAATGGGCCCTTCAGAAATGTGAAATCCAGATGTCACTGTGTTATTTAGTAATGTGGGTGTTGTGTTGCACTAGTTTGTTATGTGAAGAAGTAGGACTGAATAGCACTCGTACAGTGTTTATCAGTGAGGGTGGAAATGCATGGTACCAGGACTGGTTAATTTTATTTACACAGCTGTGTGTACATGTCGTTGTACAAAACTTGACATTGCTGTCTGTTTGTTTTGAGTGCTGTGGTATGCTGTGTTTATTTGACCAGTATAAGTGCCCTTGTTGGTGAGGGTATTTCTTACACTACTAAAATAGTACGTGCCTATTTATTATCATACTTTTCTGTTATGTATTCCTTTTGACCATTGTTCTGTTGTTACTGTCTTGATGCGCCATAGTAATCAGATTATGCATTGATCCATCACCAAAATGTGGAGCAGAGGTGGACATAAACTTGCACTTTAAAAGCCCCAGTTTGTAGGTGGGTGGGTGGGTAGGTAGTTTGGTAGTTGGTGGGTAGGTAGGCATGTGGTTGGTAAGCAGGTAAAGAAGCATATTAGTGTAACAGGTTTGAATATTGTCTGATTTATTTTTCTGTCTTGCCAGGTATGATAGACAGGAAGATGATGCAGATACAGAGGATTATTTTAGTGATCGTGATCGTGACAAAGCCCGTTACCGTGATCATTATGATATCCACTACAGAGACCGAGCTAATAGAGAAAGAGGACTTCGTGAAATGGAAAATGTCCCTAGAGAGAGACAAGATCATAGGTAAGCATGATAGAAGAAGAGTGTACAGAAATATTTATAGTGAAGCTTCTGTGCTTATGAGGTGCATTATGTAATGATGCAGCAGCCATTAAACATGAATCACTGTCACACCTCTTCGCTGCCACTTAGTCACAGGTAAGGAAACACAAAACAGAACTGTACTAATTTAAGATTATTAAAACTCCACCATCTGGTGTTTTAAAAGTAATAAATAAATAAATAAAATACAATGTTTCAGGACATGGTAGGTCACTCTCTCTAGGGTGAAATAGTAAGACCTACTCAGTGAGGCCTCACAAGCAAAGCTTTTCTCAGCCTCTGGGTTTAGGTAGGCTCAGAGAAACTTCTTTTTTAACATGGAATGGATGATTAGCTTCTAAGTTGAGGTAGCAGCAAGTATGGGTGCATGTTCTGTAAATCTACGTGTTCAGTGCTGGTCACCGCCGAGAACATCAAGAAAGGAATTGTTATGGCTGATCCCATTTCCATGGTTAACGGGATGGAAGATTATAAGATGGATGATATGACTGAAGAACTACTGTAAACTGTGTAGTCCATGTTATCATTTTGCACTTGCATGAGCCACCGCTGTTTCTCCAAATGCTCCGAGGCGATATCTTTCTTTTGGATTAAGTTAACCATCCAGTAATGCTAAGGATGTGGGTGATAAAAATTGTTAAGGAATGTACGTATCTGGTTTGGGTTTAGTAAGAGCTTCTGAGTGTCATATCATGTCATGTCATGGTTCTGTTTGCATAACTGACCATTCACTAACACAAGGCGTGTGGGTGACAGAAAATAGTCAGTAATGTACACACCTGTTTTGGGTTGAGTCTGGTAAGTACCCAAATGTCAAAGGATGTATTCAGCACAGACTTAGTGTAATATGGTCTTTCATTATAGTAGACAAAATGTAGGGGTATGTAAGGATTTTTTGTTCTGTAATGGATCTTGTATTATACTTTTTTGTACTTCATTTTAGGACTACAGGGAGAGATCGTGATGGTGGAAGGGATCGAAATAGAGAAAGACAAAGGCAAGAGTATCCTGACAGACATGAGTATAGGAGGTCTGATGACTACTACCATAGGGGCTATGATGATGACCCATACTATCGGGGTGGTCAAAGGTGGGTGTATATTGCAGTCAGATGGTGCTAGCAGTTTTCTCTAAAACACTAATTTTAAGTAGAGGTAACTAGATAATACACATTTACTTGAGCTAGACCCTCAAAACTGAGAGTTTCTACTGATTTACTGTGTGGAGGGTAAAAAACTGGCTGACAATGGTTTGTTACCAAGTTGTAGTCTGATGTATATTAGAAGCTAGACTGCAGGATTGTAAAGCACCGGAAATCTCTTGTTATAATTAAAATTATCCAAAATAGATATTGCTGGATGAGCACAGTTATTTCATATGTAGCATTAAAAATGGTTGAAAGAATTAATAACTGTTGTGCCATTATAGTCTAGCTAGTTACAGAATTGTATTGTACATTTTTATGGTGCTCTTCTGTGTGTCTGAAGAGGCTTTAACCTTCATGATAATGTACTATGTGTAAGTTCTTCACAATTTTTATTTCACGTACTGGTCATAGCCCTGTCACATAACAGGGTTAAAATAATGTTCATGTGCTTGTTTATGGTGCCTGTAGCTATGATTTTTGCAGATAACCATTCAGTTTATCTGTTTATATATATTATAGTCTTTGATACTGTGAAATATGATTGTACGGAATATTAGTACCAGAAATTGGAGACGTTGTGGAGAGACAGTTCATTGTTAGCCAAGCAGGATGCTGCAGTGCCACCTGATGCACAGATATCTATCTACTTTTTGACTGCTTCGTAATGAGGACAGTTTTTTCTTCTGTAACCATCTTTAGTGATAGCTCTGTCATTCGTCAACCAGGTACACTGTGTAACGTGAACTGATTTTTAAACTGCAGGTCCCGTCCCTCAAGCCGATCAGAATATGAAGAATATCGTCGGAGAGATTTCCACGGATATGGAGGTAAAGGACTGAAGTATACAGTTTGAAAGCTAAGAAGAATAATATTTTAAGTAGATTATTTCTGGCTTTACAGTTTTGTGTAATTGTAAGAAATAAAAGAGTTGTGCTTTTAATTGTTATAGTAAGATATACATTTTCAGACATTCATTATATCAAGTGAAAATAATGTTTTGAGTGCAGTTTGTTGATCTCACTGTGAACTGTACCACAGCTTTCAGTCAGAGATTTTTCAATAAAAAAGTGTACGTGTTATGAGAGTAAGTGTTAGTAGTTATAATTTACAATTATGTCTGTCTTTCATGGCCAGCCTACGGTTATTTTGGGAGGCAAATGGATTCATACCACTATGATCCTTACTACACTTACAACTATTATGAAAACTTGCGTCGAACCAATCCCACAGCATATGCAGAGTGGTATGCCAAATACTATCCATCACACCAAAATTACAATCAAGGTGCCTTCTCGGATGACCGTGGTAGTGTTCATTCTGGTAGGAGTTCAGCAAATGAAGAGTTGCGTAAGGATAGGTAAGTGTGTTAAGCTGTAAATACATAGCATTATTTTCCAAGTTAAGAATATGAAGCATGAAATTAATTGTGAAATGAACCTAATATTCAGAATTACACAAGGGTGAAAATGGTGGTCATATATTTACAGTAATTTTGCTGGTAACTAAGACCTACACAGTGGAGCAGAGTCTGTCTTGAGAAGCTGATAGTCATTTGGTTTGTTGAGCAGAATGTCAAGGTTTATTAACGTGTTTGTAGTGGCTCACCACTGGTCCTGTGTCAGTGAGTTTGCTATTAACTGTTGGGGTATTATAAAATTGTATTTATGTTTTTAAGGTTAGTTGTCAGATTGACAATTACGGCCCATCTTTACTGCTGCAGAACTGGGTGTTAGTGAATGGAGAAATCACAAAAAAGTTGTTGTCTACCAAAGAAAGTATCCATAAACAGTGAGACATGCTACATTATGACAGTGACTGGAGATTGCTATCGTCTGGGATGTGATGCTGTTTGCTTATGGCTGTCTGTTTTGAAGTTCAGTCTCTGGTAGTTTAGGTTGCATCATCTTATAATCTTTTGCCACACTGTATATATTTGTTGGTTGTAGCTAACATACTGATTAAAGTGCCCTTTAAATTTCAAAGAATCTGACATGCAAAGAATGCTGCATCCCAAAACAAAACCAATATTTTGGCTGATTTAAGTTAAATTGACTTACAAAAATGCTTTATGGTTTTTTTGAGGGATGCTCTCATTGTCCTTTTGATACACACTTGAATTAGTTCATGCCTGCATACAGGAGGAGCCAAAATGAGGAGGAGTTTGTCACGCAATGCAGTGAAGAAACTACACTTATTTAAGTTTCAGTACTATCTTTGATGACATTTTTCTCTTCTTTTTAATGAACATGGGGCATGTTTTGACACAATGTCATTGGTACATTTTGATGATGCCCTTTTGGGTCAACTTCTTTTCTTTATCTTTCTTTCTTCCTTCCTTCCTTCCTTTCTTTCTTTCTATTTATGACAAGAAAAGTTACTTGTGAGCTGCTGCACTAAATTCTGCCTCAACTTTAAGTGAGTGCATATTGTTACTCATGGTGCATGCATATGACTTAGCAAAGTGATAGTGTCTTATGTAAAGGTACAGTTGTCTTTGTGCACACCATGAAGACGTGGGAGTGGGGGTATAAGTCACTTAACCTAAATGCTTGATGGAGGTGAGTGGTCAGCTTAACTTCCTGTCCCCTGTTCCCTTGGGGAAACAGTGCCCACTTCCCACTGAATAGGAGGCTGTATGTAATTTGGGGCTGGCTGGATGCTTTAAAGAAGTGAAAGATACCTTGCTACTGCCAGGAATTGAACCATGATTGCTTGGTTGTCCATCCTGTAGCCTAGTTACTGTGGTCACTGCTGTCCTGGCTGCTCTGTGAACGACATTCATCACTATGTTAACGATATATATCTGATGCTCTTGTGGAAAGTATCCTGCACCAGAATATTCCAGTTACATTTCTCACTCACTGATCGCATTCAATCATATTTCATGTATGACTACAGTATGTGGGCAGGAGATACCAGTTTGAATGTGGAAGAGCATCACATTGTGTTATGATGAAAGAACTTGTTATATGTGGTGGATTATCTTCCTATACTTCGCAGTTATTCTCGTCTTGCAGATATGAGGACAGAATAGGAAACATCTTTGCCTGTTCATGGAGAAACATTGCTGTTACTTTTGTTGGTGTTGGAATAAAGCAGTTTTTAAGTTCTAAAATTCATATTATAATTTTAAAGTGCTTGAAATTCAGAGTGAAAATCTGTACAATCAGAGGCAGAAGGCAGCCCATGTTTCCTGAAGAATAAAGGAAATAGTGGTGTTGATGATATTGTGTTGTGATAGAATACTTTTAACTGATGACAAAATCATACACGCATTTTACGCTGTAATCAGACAGAACTTTTTCAAACTAACAATGTTCTGCTTTGTCATATGTGACTAAGGGTTTGCGTTGTTTTGTGATGTGAAGCTGTCAAATATGGTGGGTGATGTCTGTTAACTGTACAGTTATCCTCCTATTGCAGATATGAAAGGACAGGACATTTTCACTCTCATGATTACTACCACTCATCATCTTTTACGGGTGATTGTGACAGTGGGAGGTGAGATTAGTTTCTCAACACCATATAGAATTGTTAATTTTCATAGTCTTATAAGTTGTTTGAGTTGTATTCTCATAGTTATGTCTCTAATTTTTGTATGTAGATTGATATGTATTCCTTATATGTATCTGTTGCTGTACGAGTACTTTGAGCTCAGGGTTCCAAACTTAAATTTTCAACTACTTCTGAACACATCCTATATCCAGCACGTTATAGAATTACCTGATAGATTTAGAAGTGCAGAAGTATGTAGTGCACTGTATTACAGTGTGCTACAGGGTAGCATTTGAATTCGGTAATGAGAAAGGGGTATGGTCATATAAGTGGAATTTTTGTAATTTCTGAACTCATCTTTGATTTTATGAATGCCTACACCTTTGACCTCTTTTAGTAGTGCTACCACTGGAATGAGTATCTGTGGTCAAGAAGTCACCATGCCCCTCTCTAAGTGTAGCACTTGGACCAGTATATGCATGCTGTGTGCCTTTGGTGTTGTGGGGAACTTGATTAAGGAGTGTACCAACACTATCAGTTGCATGGGATTGCAGGGCATAGTTAGAGAGGGTTAAACCATTGAATTTAAAGTCATATCATCCATCATTCACAAATCTGCTCTCAGACTTTGACATGAATTGACACTGATGCCTGTAATTCGCTGTTCAACTCTTCTCGTGTATATGACACACCTGCAGACGCAGTGTGCATTAACTCTTGCCAAATGGTAAAGTGAAGTGAAGTAGAGTAAGGTGACTTGGCAACTCTGTGTGTTAATGCATCAACAGAATTTTCACTGTAGAAGCATTAATAGAGAAGTCCTAAAAGTAAAGTTTTTGTGCTCACAGTCTTGATTCTTGCTTTTGAAGCCAGAATTCAGTTAATGATTAATTATTGATGGTTTACAGCATAATGATAATCTGTTTCACTGATCAGGGATGCTAACAGTAACAGAAATTCCCCTTTTATCACAAACATACGAGATTTTGGCTTATTCTTCAGCCTGTTTTAAAAATGCTGTTGTGATGAAACTTTCTCTGCCCTTAGTTACTGTAACTGGCACATCTGCCTGATATTCAGTGGCCATGTTATAATTATTTGTTTTAAACTTGTAGTTGACAGCCAGTGTGTAGCAATTTCATCTAGTGTGTCATCTGATCAGGTATCTGAAGGCTCTGTTGTATTGGTCCTTAGTTTGAATTCTTTGGTTGCTAGCAAGTAGTTGGTAAAGTCAGTACTAGGGTGGCTGTGTTTTGAACTTATGGATAAGCTGAGTGCACCAGACTTTTTCCCAGCATTTATGTTGTGGTTGTCTCACCATGCCTTAATCATGTGACCTCCTGCCTCATCCTACCTGTTATGTGTATTGAACGAATGCACTGTAATGTGATGCCCGTCACCACACGTGTAAAATATACAAAGGAGGAATATGTTTAGGAGGACAGGAAAAGTGGAAATGTGTTGAGGATGAAGCTAGAACCTTCATGTTGTGCTAATAGCATATGTTTTGTAATGCTCATAGGCTCCCTTTCCAATGGTAAACATTGAACATGAATAAACGTGTTTGTGAGGGTTCTGCTGCCTGATAAATTGCTTTGGTTCATTAGTGGTGTGCCTGTATTAAAAGGTGATTTTACCAAAAAGATTTGACAGATTTGCTGTCATATATAGATAGTAGTATAGGGGCTTGTGTGTATTTGGACATTTATGATGATATTGTTGGGGGGATGGTGGTGCAGTTTGTTGAGGCACTGCCCCAAAAGACTGGACATTCTGGGTTCAATTCCTGGTAGGGTCCTTGAAAAATTTTGAAGTGATGTATTCCTTTTGTCCATATTCAGTGGCTCTGGGGTCCACTCAGACTCTGGCTGGCAAGTGGAGCTGACAGCTGTGCCATCCTAGTTGTGCCAAATGTCAAAGGATGACATTCTAACATTCCATACCCCTCTGAGACTTCTTGACTGTTTATGGGAAAGCTAAATCTAAAGCTAAAAGATATGGTGTTTATCCATACATGACTAGTGGCATATTTTTTAATTGATAACAGTTTTCTTAAATGAGTAATGTTAATGAAACTATTTCAGATGTTTTCTTTGGCACCTGTATGTGTGTGTATGTGTGTGTGTTTTTCTACCGACATTGTGGAGACTTTTTCTTTTGCCTTTCCCAGCTTTGAATGTAATGTTTGACTTCCAGTTTCATTTTGTTCTGTATACATCACTTAAAACTTCCTGAGCGTTAAATGTAGTGCTAAAGTTGACATTGTTTCAGCCTGTTGAGTTGTTCAAATGAAACTGCAAATATAAAGTGATGAAGCACATTATATAGGCATCAACTTTATGCCTACATCTCCTATAATGCAAATTCACGTCACTGTTTCAGAAATACTGCGGAAAATTTACATATCTGTATGCATTTCTGGTCTCTTGTGTGGCATTGCTGGAATATCTTCTTATAACCATGGAATTCTGTACATTTGATCTAAATTCCTTTGACTGTATGGCTGTTTTAGTACTCACAGTTTCTATTCTTCTTCCATGTTTTGTTTTGTTTTAATTTTGAGAAGGTTGGAACAAGCCTTAATTTTTCTTGGAATGTGTTTTGAGCAGTATCAACTTCTGTATCTGTTGAGAGAATGGTAGTTTGCAGGTTTTATCAATGTTATAATAATTATTTACAAGAAAATTACAATATATCAGCTCGTGCACTGCACAGTAAGTTTTACAAAGTTGGCAGCTTAGAAGCAGTGATTGTAGCACACTCTTTTTACTTTTTGGATCTTTTTAAGCGCATTGTGTGTGTGTGTATATATACGAAAGTGAATGGAAGGAACTGACCAAACTTTAGGAAGAAGTTACTTGAGTGATTTTAGCCAAAACTGCTGTGTCAGTGTATGTGCCATTAGTGATGGTTATGGAGTTATTCAGAGCTAAATAATGACAGTAACTGGTAGAAATGTTTATTGTACAACTATTACTCTGTATTAAATGTTGAAACTAGTAATAATTAGCTGTATCATATATTCTACATTTCATTATGGCTTTATGGATTTTCGGACTTAACCTCCTTTCCATATGTGCCATAGTGAGTTTTGTTAATGGAGATGGTGATCATTGTATTTGGATCATAAAATAAGGCTGGAAAATATATAAGAAATGATGGTGCCTAGTTTCAGGATGTACTACTGTTGGACTATGTAGTGTAGTTAAAGTGTGAAAAGATACGAGTTCAAAAGTAGATACAACAGTACTTCTACATTGTACAACAAACATATCTACAAATAATTTTATTGTTATTCAAATTTGAATATTCATAACTGTGAACCAGTTCACCTATATTATGACCATTATAATGCATTCTGCAGAGGTCTGGAGCACACAGATTCATCTGTCATAGAGGATCCCATTGCCACAACTCCACAGAGACTGACACCAGCCAAATTTTCTACCGCTCATATTAAAGGTAATGGGGGTTACATGATTTTGTACTAAAATGTTTAATGTTTCCTCATAAGTACTTGTGTTTCTACATACCAAGCAAACATTAAGAACCAATTTTTACATTTTGTTGATTGTGCATCCTAGTATAATGATAGTTTTTTTTTTTTACCAACTTGATGCACAAATTCTTCATTTTAATACATTTATTACATTCCTCTACAAGCTTGGAGCACTATTGTGCTCATCTTCAGGGGACAGTTGTATTAACGCAGCGTCTGGAATTGTCACTCTCTTTGGGTGACTTCAGTACACAGATTTCGAGAGGACCTGCGTACTGAACAGTCACCCAAAGAGAGTGACGATACCAGATGCTGTGTTAATACAACTGTCCTCCTGAAGATGAGCACAATAGTGCTCCAAACATGTAGAGGAATGTAATAAATGTATTAAAATAATAATTTGTTCATCAAGTCGGTAAAAAAAAAGACTCATTAAGAACCAAATTTCTAAGAAGGGGCTAATTTTATGCATGGCAACTTCTTAGTGGTTTTCAGTAGTTTGTTTTCCTTGCCATTCTTAGTTGTATTGCCAGGTGCTCTGCCAAGTGTCATGAGTTTCTGAGCTTTTTGTTTTAACATTTGATATTTTGACAAAACAGACGGTGTTGCTGCGTATGTAAAACTTTTTTTGCCATTGCTTGGTTCATGTCTCCAGACATAAAACAGATTACAGTATTTGGGCATAGGAGGAAGTGAGGTTTAGATATACAACTTAAATGACGACATGAAACAGTTTTAGTCCTAGGCATAATACCTGAAGTGTTGGTGGTGGTACTAATTTTCTGTAGAATTTCTGGAAATGAAACATTCATGTTGGTATGACAGTTCAATCTGTGACAGTGATTGGGTTAACTATTTGAGTATCTGCACATATCCTCAGCTACTTGTGTTTGCTGCAGCATCTTGTTGTATTATAGGTATCCTCACAGCAAGAGGACAGGTTGTGAAAATACTGCCCCATTATCCACTGGATGGCCAGCCTGCCACTGTGGAAATCCATGATATGCAGGGCATGGTCAGTTCAGATGATACTGTGAAAGAATTACGAGGTTTTCCAGGGCCACTTGTCAGGTAATGCTTTGGAGTGCTATACAAAATTCATTACTTGTTGAAAAGTTTTAATAATTAACATTCATTGTTTACTTTGTTACTGGGATTTACTTAATGTAAATTTTTAAATTGAAAAGTAGTGTGGTAAGATAGATACAGCCACACACAAACAAGCTGTGAGTGTAAGGGCAGCCAGTTACGTGAAGACAGGATAGAACCAACTCATGGAGTGTGTGGTACATAAAATATACCTAAGGCCCTTGAGTATTGTAATGGTCTGCACTTGATGTATCAACCATTGTCACATACATTTAGACAATATTTGTTCTGATTTTACCTGAAGGTTGCAATTGGCAAAAAAGTGTAAGCAACAATAAGAATCTTTCATTATATAATATTTCCTGGAAAGTTACAGATTAATGTAAATAGTCTTCTTGAAGATGCATGGAATCAATTGGAAAACTTGTCATTTGGAGACTGCATAGCTATGTGGATTGGCTAGCTGAGTTTGAAGTATTAGTATGGCTGACATTTTCCAATTTGGCCTGCTACTCATTTGTGATAATGATTTATTAAAGTACTGACCATCCAAATGTAGCATTCATAAAAGCACATGTTCTTATCATGAGAACATTATTAAAGCTGATGTTGTAACAGTAATATGAGCTCCTACAGGCTTACATTTGACATTATCCTTCTGGCCGCTCTGTATCCCTGGGGCCAATTCAGCCTGCAACAGAAATGAGTACCAGGAATATTTCCTGGGGCTAAAGGTGGCTGTTGCTTAGGGCTGACAACCTCTGGGCCTGTCCAGGCCTGTACAGGGATTGCTGTACCTTTGCAGGCTTACATTATGAAGTATGATGATACAAAAGCAGTACAGTTACAAACAGATTATAATTACTCAGCTAATTTAACCTTTTAACAACCATATTGGTGTTGGTGCATGGTTGATGAAGAATGTGAGTATTATTTGAAGAGAAAAATATAAATTATGACTGAAGTGGCATTGGCATGATGTGGAAAATAAAAAAGAGGTTATACAGCTTGTCTTCACAATGTAATAAATTTCCTTTTTGTCTAAATATGTAAAATTAATTTCTAGGAGTGTTTTTTTATGTGCATTCATGAACACATGTCATTTAAATGTTAAAATGTGTCATAATTGGCAATTCTGTAATGGCTTATAACATAGTCTTCTTTGTCACAATTGATTACACATTTGTGTATTATGTAAGCCTACAAGAGCTCCCATTATAAGAAGTATAGGCTTAGGGATTTTCAATTAACTGCTCACCTAGAATGGTTCCGGGCCACCCTCAGCTTGTTATCCAGCATATCATTTGCTAGTGATAGTGCAGCTGGTGTGTGAAGTTGAGCACTTGCATTTGTATAGTACTGTGGTCTAGCATGTATGGAATCTTACCTCCACATCATGATGTTGGGCTCACTCAGGGTTAAATTTGCACGCATGTTATCTGAATTGGGATGATTAGTTTCAGAATTTTAAAATACTGTTTTATTAATTTTTGTACATTATGTGATACTGCATGCTTAGCTGTGTTGATGTGTTGGCCATCTTCATCAGTGCTAATGATATCTATTGCAGGGGAGTTACACACAAGAACTCAGTAATAGCATTTTGCATGAGGAAACTGAAGAAGGCAGAAAGAGATCCTGAGCTGTTTGATCGTGAATCAGTTATTCTTTTGTGGAAATTACTTATACTACTTCTAAGACAAAATGGGGTAAGTAGGTACTCATGAGCAGAATATAGGAGTGCATGTGAAATACAGTGTATTTTTTAATCACCTGAATGCTTCCTCTGAAACCGGGGTAATCTTGGTGCTGTACTCTGCAGATTCCTCTTGTCAGCAATTTCAGGATGTTGTAGTAGTAGGTTGTGGAGTGGTACTGAACAGTGCAAGATCAGTTTTATATGAATATTGTGAAAATGTGCAACTTGTGGAAGCTAGTTGCATGTAACATGATAAAGAGGTAAAATGAGAGTGTAGCATGAGTAAAGAGAATTCTGCAAGCTCTTTGTTCATGGTCTAGTATAAATTTGTATATGATATGTAGTTAATTAGTCATTTAGTAGAGTGCATCTCCTGTTAGTCTGTTAGTGCTGGGTGGCTTTATTTTCATCGTACCAGCAGTTGTATTGTTGTGATGCTACAAAAGTGGTTGTGGTGGAATGTGGCATGTTGTACCTGGCTAGGTAGTGCAGATTGTGCAAAATTAGCATTGTCTGCGGTATGTATCTTTAAAGGACGCTTATTTACATGAAGAGTTACTTAACACATTGTGATGTATAATAATGACTGCAGTTGTTATTTCAGTAAAAAAGAGGTCGTCTATCTACAACGGGCAAATGCTGTTTCATGCCATGATTATTTTTTATTCGGAATATGTAACTTTTATGTTGTGTACCTTTGATGTTGCCAGCAGCTTTTGAAATGTTTGTAACATGTTAAAAAATTAAACTCCAAATAGTTTTCAACTTTACAATTTTGTATTGGCTTTTGCATGTGACCATCTTACACAGTACATGTTTTAACAGAGTAACAATTTTGTATTTCAGACAGTTGTAGGAGCAGATATTGCTGAGCTGCTGCTGTCACAGTCAGGTAGTCCAGAAGCTACTAACATCAGTGCTGCATTAGCTAATGTACGTCATTCTGCACCATCACCTGCTGTGTCACAACCTAGCAGCATCCATGATGTGCAAGATGAACTAAATGTGCATCGTGCATCTTATAGGTCAGAAGAAGAGTTGACAGTAGAATTCAGAGAATATTTGCTGTATGGAAACAAGAAAGAAGCCTTAGGTGGGTGTAAATTTTAATTAAAAGAATGCTTACAGATTTTGAAAACCTGCAGTTATGTCGTCAGTACTTTGGTGTTTACCAACACTATTAGACTGGCATTTATATTTTCATTTATTACATGTTATGTAAGAGAGGTTGAGTTATATTTTGTGTGTTCAATGTTACCTGTACTATGGATCTAAGTTTCCTGATTACCACAGTACTTGAGTACCACAGGTTGCTACAGAGGGAGTTGTTGAATATGATCCACCTGTTTCCACGTGTTTATATTGTGAGCTCCTCGTAGCCTCCTTTTAATATCTTACAAGGAAACATTTCCTTTTGCTCCAGGTAACTTGTGAACAAATAGATTTACAATTAAAGTTGGTATGAATTTGTGTCATTAGATGCCACTTCTCCCCCTATGCATTTTAATTACTTACCATTGGTGATACCATCACAGTAGATGAACTTGTGATCGGGAGTGACACTGATGTCACCTTAATGTAGCTTTATTGAAGCTTCATATATGTATGAAGAATGTAAAACAACATGACAGCTACTTGAAATGGCCTTTTCAATATTATGGTAATTCATAATGAACCAGTTGAACTATGAATATTAAACAGTCCAGACCTCAGGACCTGATCATACAGCCTGCAGCCTGAACTTTTGGGCTCATCACTGCCATATTTGCACATTCTTATCTGAGTTTGGATGAAATATTTTTTAAGACTGCAGTTTGTGCTGAAGTTCTGCTTACTTATATTTGGAACACTGGTTCACGCTTATAGTGATTAAGAGTTTGTGCATTTATTGGTTGTGTTGTTTATGCACCATAAAATAATTTACTCTTAAGAAGAATAAGGATATTTTGTTTCTATACCAGTTTATTGTTTTGCAGAGTGGGCCATGAAGCATGGACTCTGGGGACATGCTTTGTTTCTAGCTTCAAAGATGGATCAGAGAACATATGCCAATGTAATGATGCGATTTGCTAATGGACTTGCTATGAATGATCCGTTGCAAACTTTGTATCAGTTGATGTCAGGACGTCAACCAGCTGCCGTTACAGTATGTACTTTCCTTAGTGAAGTGAAGTATTCTTGACATGAGATAGCATACCATTTGTAAGGTGTGCACAGGGCACTTAACATTGGTCGCAGACTCCTTCACTGTCCCTCTAACAAGTACAGTGGCCTGAGCTTATGTCCCCTCCAATCCCTTTCTACCACCCTGTTGTACATGCTGGTTCACATCTGTTATGTACAGCATGTATAAAAACTTGCATTCATGAACAACACCAAATTAATATTTATGCTCTTGCCAGGGACTGGCTATCTGGACTGAGGTTTTTAATGGTTTTCCTCAGGTCTTTGAGGCTGGGTTAGTATTTGAAATGAGGCTGTGACCTCTTCCTTTGACATTCTCACCAGTTCATTCACTATTAACCGTATCATTGGATGCTCTGTAGGCGCTGATCCAGATGGCATTACTGAATATGTTGCAGTGCTTTAGTTCACCTTCTCCATTTAGACCAAAGAATGGAATTACATAAGTTAGGAACTGCTGGAATACAAATGTAGAGATGTAGTGTTTGATGGTGTAGTACAGTGCAAGTAGTAAAGTGATTTAATCATGCTGGACCAGTGCTGTGTGCGTGCCTTTGTGCCGTTACAAAAAAGGTAGAAGGACTGTGTTTACATGCTTGTCATCAAAATCTTGTCAGCTGAAGTTTTAATTACTGTATTTACTCAAATGCAAAACTTAGTTTTTCTTTAAATGTGGTGCTGAAATATGTGACGACTTAAATTCACGTATGAATAGCTGAACTGCACTGCACCAAACTGGATTACTCTCAACCAGACCATGTGGAGCCAGACCATTACCTACATTGCCATATCGTCATGTGCGATATGCGCTATTCTGAGATATTACGCAGCATAAAGCTATCATTCCTTACCTACATTTTGGGACAACCTACCAGTCCCATCTTCAAGGGTCAAGTAATCCAAAAGAACAGAGCATGACTGAAGTTAACTGACATGGTCTTCTTTTTTTGGTACTTTGTCCGTCATCTACTTTTTTAAAGAAGCAGTATGTTTTGGAAGTCGGCTCTTGTTTGAGTTTATGGGCAAAGAAGCACCAAACCTAGTGGACACCTCAGATTGAGCTGTTGTCAGTCACTGGGCACTTCAGAAACGGTAACTTCTTAAGATATGCATCTGAGAACAGATTCAGTCCAAGGGTAGTAACAGGAAAATGGCTAGTTAAAAATAAAATTTAACTGCAGGGCTCAAAAATAAAACCTGAACCTGATTCACAAATTAAAAACCATAAAAAGCACCATGAACTCAGACTGACCAGACCCCAGACATAACACAACAATCCAGAACACATGTATTTAAATTCTTAACACCATTAACACCAAATGGGAGAAAAGTGTGAATCTTCATGGGTTCAAGTAATTTTATAAACCAAGAAGTATAAATGTATTATTTAGTCAATGTGGATCATAATGACATGGCAGTGCATCTCGCCAGGAGTGACTGTGAAGTGCTGTATGTCCAATGTAGTGAATGAGACTGATGATGACATGTTGTGGAATGTGAAGAGGATGGAATATTGGGGGGGGGGGACACTGACTGTGAAGGTGGAGGCAGTGACACTGATTGGTGAATGTACAAAGAATCTGACAGGTTTTGTGTATAAAGTGTATGAAAATAATAGTAAAATATTCTTTTAGCAGACTTTTATTTTTGGAGGATCATCATAGATTTGGATAAATACATTTTCCCTTGGTAGACTTATTTTTTGGGGGGGGTGGTCTTAGTTTTGAGTTGTCTTGCATCCAGGTAAATATGGTCAATGTGTGTTGTGAAGCAAGAGTTTTGTTTGTTCATTGAGTCAGGTTTCTAGCTTTGATAATAAAGCTGCCATTTGAGTCTCACTTCTTGATCCTTTTTACATAGCTGTGTGCTTTTTGCCATTTAAGTATGTTTCCAAGACCATTTTTATGTTGTTTACCCCCAGGATTGTAAGGTGGGCTGGACATATGTGATGCATGAGAGAGGCTAAAATTAATTGGAAAACTTGAAGGGAAGAGAGGCCTAGGCACAGATGACAGATAATATTGAAATGGAAACCTCATGTTTGGTGGATAGTGGGGTCTGTTTCCCTGGGGTAGAGTGACTAAGGTGTGATGCTGACCATTCACCTCTGTGTAGTGCTGAGGTTACAATTGAGTGAAGCTGTACCTCCGTTCTACCATGTTCCTGCATGGTATGTATGAGGATAACTTCACCTCTGCTGTACCCTTATCCTGAAGAAATATGTTGGGGTGAGGAATGGATGTAACTGGCTGATGATGAGGCATGGGTGTTGGGGACTGTGGTTATTAAACTTAAGGTTCTTTAAAATGCAGAAAAATTCCTTTTCTGGCTGCCCAAGTGTTAGTTTCTCAGAAACTCAATGTTGCATGGAGTTAGGTCAATTATATAATTTGCCTCTTAAGGACATATACTGCTTGAATAGTACGCTGTTGGTTACGGGACTTATGACTAGATAGAGGGTTATTCTCTTATGAAATTTTGAATGTTTAATTTCACAGCTAGTCAGACTTTGGCTTGGCTGTCATGCAGTTGGTGTTCTAGTTACGTCTTTGTGTATGAGGCGTGTACTAAAGGAAAAAGTCACATTGTGTGTGCTTGTTCTTAATTATTATGTGGCCTTTTCAGTGCTGTGCAGATGAAAAGTGGGGGGACTGGAAGCCACATCTTGCTATGATACTGTCCAACCCATCCCAAAGGCCAGATCTAGACCATAAAGCAGTTATTACTCTTGGGGATACTCTGGGTAAGTGAAAATGAGTTGAATTTTAGTGGGGACTTTAAAGTGTAAAGTGAGGTTTAAATACACATTGGATGTAAACAGTAGGATATAATTTGTGGATCTTGCCATATAAAGTTAACAGTGTCAGTTCAGTTTTATAAGGAATGTAGTAGAGCAGAGTGTGCAGATTTTCCAAAAAAGAGAACCACTTTAGAATTCTAGTTCCACTGGGGACTCACAAATAGTAGGTACTGCTGTATAAAATTCAGTCATTCAGGCAAACTCACACGTGGCATTTTTGCACCCCTGTAGTGGAGGCTGATGTAGAAAAATTGTTCACTTTGAGGAAATTGTGTGTAATGAAATGTTTGTGTATGACATTACCATTACCATATTACTATTGCTGTATTGTCAATGTTGCAGGTGCGCGAGGATGTCTACATGCATCTCATTTTTGCTACTTGATGGCTCAATTGGAGTTTGGAGTATTCAGCCATAAGTCATCAAAATTTGTGCTGCTTGGTTCTTCACATTTCAAGCCTTTTGTAGAATTTGCAACAAATGAAGCTATCCAGATGACAGAGATTTACATATATGCATGCCAGTTGGCAGAACATGAATTTAATGTTCCGCAGTTCCAGGTACCTCTTCCTTGATTGTCTGCAAAATTAAGCAGTTACAAAATAATCTTGATATATTTTGTATGAAATTTACAACATTTTTTTTTTTTTTTTATTGAGTGTGTAATTATTTTCACTTCACTGCTACTTCACAGGCCTTCAAGTATTTATATGCAAAACGACTAGCTGAGTTTGGAATGCTAGCCGAGGCAATCCATTATGTGGAAGTTATAGCTGGAGCTATCCTTCAGCGACCTACATGTTATAGTGTTGGCTTTACAAAGGAGGTATATGAGCTAGGGGATCAGCTCAAGTATTATGATCCAGTATACAATAATGGAGATGGAGAGGCAGTGGAATTGGCAGACCCATCATGGTTGCGAGGTCTGCACAATGTGATTCACAATTATAATGTGAGTACAATACTTGTGAAGCATTGTTTAAAGGTTTAACATTTTTAATGTTTTGACAGGAGCCCCCCCCCCCCCCTT
>Ga0123352_10002248_pt1 | contig 26722 bp, 23 predicted proteins | sample TergutLab28metaG_FD_89700 | JGI IMG/M metagenome (GOLD analysis project Ga0123352, IMG submission 89700) | Labiotermes labralis P1 segment gut microbial communities from Petit-Saut dam, French Guiana - Lab288 P1 | ecosystem: Host-associated > Arthropoda: Insects > Digestive system > Gut ... | reverse complement strand
ATTTTAAATCCATTTTAATCCAATTATGTGGTTTTAAATGGTTTGACAAATATGTGCAATTAGTTGGTTTTAATAAATATTGTTATCACATTGCACGGTAATAGAATGAAAAAAAAAAGTACTCCAACATGTTTCGGATCACAGAGGATCCATCATCAGGGAGCCTTGTACAGTACTTGGCTAAAATTACAAGAAGCGGGTTACAATATGCTGCCATAACACCGACCACGTCCATATCAACGGACACGATAGAACCATTCTTGTAATTTTTAGCCAAGCACTGTACAAGGCTCCCTGATGATGGATCCTCTGTGATCCGAAACATGTTGGAGTACTTTTAAATATTTTATAATTTTAATTGTCTCTACATATTATATAATTGTGCATAAGTTGGACAATAAAATATTTATAATTCGTTGATTATACACATCAACGTGGAAACCTCAACAATTTGTATTTGAGAATCCCTTGAATATGATATCCTGGGATCGGAATATGCAGGACTAGTTTGAAAAATATAATAATAATAATAATTAATAAAGGTGTCTATAATTCTACTTGATGTGTGTTTGTTCGAAACTTAATCAGGAATAAAAAGGTATGCGTCATTGTAATAAAAATCTCGTTTAATATTATCTTAGCATCTCTGCTAACGTCTCCAAATACGCAATTTAGACTGTACAAGTGACTACGTGTATAATATCAATCAAGTCCGCACATTCCCAAAATAATCCGCGTCACCGTGGCTGTTTGAAGTCGTACAGGAACAGGCGAGTCAGGCAGAGTAACTAAACGGCATTACACCTGAAAGTCCTGCATTGAGGCAAAGCTGACAGACGATTCGTGTGGCAGATTATTTCATACAGCTAGCCATAAAGTCCGGATTTGGTTCACACAGTTATGCCAATCAAAAGCAGTGGACACCGTAAGCATAAAGGACGGCGTTCATTCATTGCTTTGGTCCGTATCATACGTAATTTTGGAACGCTCACCATTTTGTACTCTCCATATCAAACTCCATGATTCCATTCATTACTATGCAGTACTGAGGACGTGGTTTGTATACAACCGTTAAAAAAACTCTTCCATTTACATAACCTGAAAGTTCGGAACCTTAGTCAGCTGAACCCTTCAAACGCTACAGCTCAATGCTTAGCACTCGTTCTCACTGTGGAGGTAAACGACTATTCGGACTGGCTGAACTGATGGAGGATTGTCTCGTTTGTCTTCTATGCAAGTAACCGACAGTACGAGATTTCAGGCTTCCGCCGGAAGTACACGAAAACTGCGCTCTTCTGGGCTAATACGCAGCGTGTGGTGTTAATTTCTTACCGACGTTTTGGTACAACCTATCGGTCCCATCTTGAAAGGCCAATAATCGGGTAGTGGTAATTCCTTGCCGACGTTTCGGGACTACTCGTTTATTGACCCTTGAAGATGGGACCGAGAGGTTGTCCCGAAACGCCGGTAAGGAATTACCGCTACTCGATTAGTGGCCTTTGAAGATTGGACCGATAGGTTGTCCCGAAACGTCGGTAAGGAATTACCATTGCTCGACTATTGACCCTTGAAGATTGGACCGATAGGTTGTCCCGAAACGTCGGTAAGGAATTACCATTACTCGATTATTGACCCTTGAAGACTGGACCGATAGGTTGCCCCGAAACGCCGGTAAGGAATTACCATTACTCGATTATTGACCCTTGAAGATTGGACCGATAGGTTGTCCCAAAACGCCGGTAAGGTATTACCACTACTCGACTATTGACCCTTGAAGATTGGACCGACAGGTTGTCCCGAATCGCCGGTAAGGAATTACCATTACTCGATTATTGAACCTTGAAGACTGGACCGATAGGTTGTCCCAAAACGCCGGTAAGGAATTACCACTACTCGACTATTGACCCTTGAAGATTGGACCGATAGGTTGTCCCAAAACGCCGGTAAGGAATTACCATTACTCGATTATTGACCCTTGAAGACTGGACCGATAGGTTGTCCCGAAACGCCGGTAAGGAATTACCATTACTCGATTATTGACCCTTGAAGACTGGACCGATAGATTGTCCCGAAATGCCTGTAAGGAATTACCACTACCCTTAAAGCTGATAGGTGGTCCCACAAAGGTTGGTAACGAATTACCACTAATAGATGCGTAATAGCCCAAAAGAGCACAGTCATTACCCAACAGTACCTTCAAATACTCCACGAATTCTCACTCCCACATCCTTCCTACATGTACACTGACAATCATTTGATGCAGTTAGGCAGCTGTGAGAGTCTCGTCAGTTAAACTGGCAAAACCAGTAAACTTCTACCGTGAACAGATTTTAGCTGGGTATTAAAAACCAACTCCAAGTAAATTTTTCTTAGCACAGAAGTAGAAGGACCAAACTAAACATCCATGCACATTTTAATTTCAGCATTAGATGGAGCAAAGAATATTCTCACCCCTGCTGCATGCTGAACCCAGATCTCCATCCTGCAGTAAGTCAGATTCTGGCTGAAGCAGCCCAATTCAGCTCTATTAAGTTATAGATTTAAAAACAAAACTTTAAAACAAAATAAAATGAATTAGATATTTTCACAAAAGTAACAATTACATCAATAATTCTTAAAGCTCAAATAACTGTATGTATTAATTATGGAAAGATCTTTCCTTTCCTGTGTAATGAATGAATATTTCCTTTTAAGGATTCTCAACAATTTGCAAAAGTCCATTAAAATGAAACAACTGTTCCTATAAAATTATTTTCTTGCTTTCATAAAACACTGAAATTAAAAAAAAAATAAAAAAAAAATCTTATTTCTGAAATAGACTGGGGATGCTACAATGTTGAAGAAAATACATGTCATAAAATAAAAACAGGTGTACATATATGCAAGATTTTAGTTATTATTTGTTACTGTTCATTAACTCTTTAAATACAAAACATATGTTTTATATAAGGACTCAGCACATACTACACAGTAAAAAGTTGCTGTGCAAAACACATAAATTCAATGTAAGCACTATGTAGAATTTTTTAATGTTAAACCTGATGGTATTTAAGGTAACCACTAAGCTTTAAATACTAACTGTACCGGACATTCCAACGTGTACACATTAAGACTGTTTAATCCTCATCCCTCTAGCATGTAACAGCAGAATATTATCATACTGCTATTGTTTCAGATACCCTTATATCTTCTTCTATGAATAAACTGCACACCAGAAATATAATCTAAGTCATGGATGATGACTGATGATGATGATCCATGAACTTTGCCACAGTCAGATAATTGTAATCTTTCATAAGACAAAAAAATTTTTTTCAAATAAAATTACCAAGCTATGCTGAATATAACTTGCATTTAACCAACTCATGTACACAAAATATACAAATGATCATTAGGGAACATTATATAAATGCTACATCACTACATTATTTAGAAGTCATTCAGAATGCAGTGGACTTTGCCTGCTTAATACAGACTTTAATTCTGTGCAAGACAAAGCTCAACTATATAACTTACAGCAATTCAATTTCAGGCTCTCGACAGAACAACTTGTGTCTCCGTTACAAGGACCATGCACTAATGCTGCAACTATCTGGAATGTGAAGGCATGTAGTCTGGTGAAAAGAAACTCACATCACATTCTGGGAGATGTAACTGTGGTACTAAAAACCTTCCCAGTTTTTGTAGTTATGTTCTTGGAAACGCCCATGAGTGACAAAACAACAATACACAGAATATCTTACAGAAATTATCAGGTTAGGAAAACTAAACTTATATGAAATGTCTTAATTTTGCATTATTCATACTGAATAGACACAAAACCACTAATGTTGATGTAAGATTTGAGAGTCCAACAGCACTTATTTTGAACATTATGTATGCTGACATATTCAGTAAATATAATATGATGTTTTGAAGAATTGTAGTACCTTCATCTTCAAGGTCACTGGTCAAACCTGAAGAAGATGGCATTAGAGTGCTGCACAATGTCAGGAATTAGTTTTGCAATATCACAGCACATCATCCCAGAAGATCTGAATTTTCATTACTACTGTCTATTCCTTTGGGCCAGGATAGTGTAGTCAGTATAGTGACTTGTTATGGGCTGGACAGTCCAGGGATCAAATCCTGGTGGGGGACGAGATTGTCTGCACCTGTCCAGACTGGCCCTGGGGCCCACCCAGCCTCCTGTACAATGTGTAACAAGTCTTTCCTTGGGGCAAAGCCATTATGGCATGGTGTTGACCACCAACCTCCATGCAACACCAAGGTTAAAGAGTGGAGCAAAACATCTACTCCCTTTCTAGGCCTTCATGGCCTGCTCTAGGGTAAACTTTACCTTACCATTACCTCTCTCTTTTCCTTGCTGAATGTTGTATGTGATCAAATCACAGAGAACAAATGGTGAAGGAAGAGATGGAAGACATATTAACCCTTCAGTGCTGGCCTCTGTGCATCATGTGGACCTCTAATTCTTCACATGTTGCCAGCTTCAGTCATTGTACTGTCATGAATACATTTAAGGTTACATTAAATTAAAAAACTCCTCTGTTCAGGGCAGGAGATGGAATCTAAACCTAACTATCAGTAAAAGACTAAGTAAGGAACTTACATTTATTATGCCTTCTTCCACATGCCCTCACACCTTTTCCTTGTAGGGTGATATGATGGCCTCCATGTTGCATGAACATTGTAAGCACAACTCCATTACTCACATGAAGCCATATCACACTCAATAAAATTTATTCATTATATAATTGACACATTAAATATATAATCCACCTTGTAATTCTTGAGTTGGCCAGATGACAGCTTTGTGATAAGCTACAACATGCAGCAACTGCATTATGCAGTCAATACATTGTATTGTATGTGATATGCCTCCACTTTAATTATTCAGTTTCACTCAGCTGGATGACCCAGATAAATGCCTCTCCATGAAGTGGTCATATCAAGTATCCTTCACCTTGAACTTCAAGGGTCAACATGAGGATGTTTATCAATTTGTCCTGCTGGCTGAGGAACCCCCAGAAATCATCATGTAATTGCTTCTGGCCAAAGCTTCTTCATTCATCCATTCACAGTCATGAACTGCAGCTCATCAAGGGACACCTTTTTATTTATCCTGCAGTCAGCTATCATGTATGACTTCTAGCATTCACTGACACTAACAAAGTTCTAGTCACTTGCATCCAAAATACCATAGTAGGTGCAGTGAGTGTAAAAACTCTTGCATGTTTCATTGATTCCCTCATCCAGCAGCTGAATGAGGGGATGGTGTACTTTGGCAGATATTTCATCTACAAATAAGTGCACTCCAAGAGCCTGCACATGCCCTGGGGCATTATAATGGATAAAGAGGAGAATGAATATTAGATTCTTTGACTTCAGATACTGTTCAACCTCATGAAAAAAAGGTACCATTGAAACAACCCACCAGGAAATTTGTATAATCCATGCCTTCCAATCAGACACTCAAAACACAGCAAACTAGCTCCTTTTTTGCCTTTAAGGGCCCATGGTAGATGAGCTCTCCCAGAAGCACTTCAACAGAAATGAATGGCAATCTATTCTCATCAGAATTTAAACCAAGAACAATCTTTTCCTTCTAATGTACAGACTTAAATTTTTTTCCACAAGAGCCACCTCTCATCTAGGTTAGAACATTCTCTGTACATAACCCTCCTTCTGGATTATCTTCCTGAACATCCCTGTGTAATCAGGACCAGCTCCTTGACAGGTTAAGTGCTAATTTTACCAGCTCTTCCATATGACACATGCTCATCTACTTCTCAAAGTCCCAAGATTAGCCAATCTTGACATGGATGACACCTCTGTCCTCACCCCCAGGCACTACATAGTGGCTGCATGATGTTGCAGCTTTCTCCCTCACCACGCCACCACCACAAAATAACACATGAGTCCCAGACTGTGTGTAATGGTAGCAAGATCACATGACCTCTTTCCTCATTACAGCACCACTGACTGACAACCAATTCTGTGCTGCAACTTCAAGCCCTACACCAAAGACCTCTTAAATCTTCATAAGAATGCAAACGCAACTTACACAAGAAACTTTCTTACTTGATGGAGAACCAGCCTTAACAAATCTTCTGCTCTTCATTTATTTTAATGTCATGAACTACTGAGTTGTTAATATTATGCTGGTGTCTGATAACAACAATGTTCATTCCCCATCCAACTACTGTAATCCACCACCTCAAATTTTAACACTATACTGGTGTCTGAACAAAACAATGTTCATTTCCCCATCCAACTATTGTATTCCACCACCTCAAATTTCTCTACAACTGATGTCATTTAATAGCCTCTTTATTGTTAGGCCCTTTACCAACAAGTACATCATGCTTACCAGATATGATTAAAATAGAAGGGCAAAAATTTCTTCTAAAGACTGTTAAACTTACAGTCCAAGGACACTCCGTGTGAAAACAGCCACACAGCTGCTGAGGCAAGTGGGTGGATGCATGTTTTTATGTATTACACCTCTACAAGAGCAAACATGAAGAGAGGGGCCTACAACACAGTGCACAATTTGAATAAATACAGGTTAATGATATGTAATAATATTAGTAATATGTACAGTTAGTAATAAACAGAATAAAATCTTTGGAACAGTTTAAATTTCTTTGATACCAGAACACTTGTGAACCTTGGCAGATTTGCTAGTGAGAATAATTTTAAATTACAACTAACAAGTATTAGAAGTCTCATCACATAGAAATCCAGCCTACTAAGTGAATGATGAATCATTCTAGCCAATGATTCTCTGTCAGTGACTCCTGCAGTATGGTGTCCCCCAAGTAGCCTTTGGTGATGTGCGATGCTAAAAGGCGCTGCTGTTGGGCAAGTGATGGTATGGTGGTATGATGGTGCAATGCCATTTAGGGACTGTGAGTGTATTACTGGTAGTCCTCTTGTGGTGTTCCTGGATGACCAAGGATAATCAAAGGGCCACTATAGGCTATTTTGTACTCATTTAGCAGGATACATTGCTCAGTGGGCACAGGTTCCTTCTTCTGACTGGTTACTCTCCACTTTACACTGATGTCAACAGATACAATTATGACATTTGTACATGCTATATTGCATGATTATGTGACGAATGTATGGAGTTCAAGTGACACATGAATGAAGTTACACATTAATGACAAAAGAATTGGATTGGCTCTTCCCTTGAAATTGCCAAATTTTTTATTTTGTCATTCTCTCCTTTAGTAACTTCAGTCCTTACTAAAGTATTTAATATTAGTTTAGTTGTTGATTTTCTTCATGGTGGTATTTTCCTGTGCCGATGTCACTTGGGTTGCGGAGGTGTATGGAAAACACCTTTTTCTTATACATCTACCACTTTTTTAAGGCATAGTGTTATTTTAGTGTGGGTAACATACTGCAAACCAAGGCAAACAATACAACCTGAAGTTGCAATACCTAAGCTTTTGGCCAGGCTATAGTCATGTGTATCAGCTTTGTTTAAGTTTTGTAAACTCTGTCTCAGGCTAGTCCAATAAACCGAGGGTCGTGCACAATGTATATCAACTGTGTTAATTATGTATAATGTTTCAGTAGCCTTCTCTAAAATATATTTGTTCCTAAACATTTATTTCTTGTCTGGAGCTAATATTTCCTTAATCATTGGTATTATTATATGATGTGTATCCGAACCAATTCTTGTTCTGCCAAGTGAATGAGGAAGCAAGTGAAAAGTTGCCCCAAATGCGAAACAATTGAAGGTATCTCCAAGCATTCTGGTTCCCTTAAGTTGCAATTTGACACTAGATTTATGCTCATTCTTAGGTCCTTCCAAGTGCCATATTTTGGTGATTAGTATGGGCTCACTAACAATATAGACCACAAATATGCTTTCTGGTGATCAAATCCATACTGGACCAAGATGGGATTAGAAATTATAGTTCTACACACTTTTCTTGCAACATCACCTTTCTACAATATAATGCTACAAAAAATGTTGTGGCCTTCACTTGTCATTACTAGGGCAGTAGGACATACAGTGAAGTATACATCCTTACATTTGTATAAAACATCATCCATTAAGATCATGAGAAGTTATTTATTCATGCTTACTGCCAAGTGTAATGTTGCTGTACTTACACTCACAAACCAACTGAAATCTGAATCAAAAAAAGTAAAGAATGGACCTGGTAAGCTTCAAAATATATTTCACTTCCCTTTAGAAGTATAACAATAACAGTCTAAGTTCTTCTGGTATGGCTCCAGCATGAACTTCTGCAACTTGATGACAGATATACGTATTTTCAATTAGTGACTGTGCAATTAAGGTTGCTTTTTCAAGTAACTGTGTGCACACCTATTTTAAAATATGTGTAAGTTATGCAAAGGAGTGAGTGTCATGGACAACTTGCCAATAGATGTCGTGCACAGGTTCTCTTGTAATTGCAATAGATCATCACGAGCTTGGAGGGTAGCTACTTCAAGTTTGCAAATAGTGACACTGTATAAACACATATGATTTTATCATGATTCTGCATCTTGTAAAGTGGTAAACATGTAAACATGCAAGCCTCTTGTATGTTTACTATCATCTAAGAATTTTCTACAGCTTGTCAGCTTGTTTATCTAACTTACTGAGATACACCTGCTCTTCCTGCAAATGTAACTAAACTGTTGTGATGCTTTTCATAGTATTACTATACAGATTCATTTGCTGTGTATCATAATTGTTCATAACACACAACAAATATTTCATCACCTACCCATTGAATTTAATCAGGCCTCTCTTTCCTCTGGAAAGATGGGGAATAAATACAGTAAGAAGCAGTATAGCCCTCAATGACTGAAACATTTCATTCAATTGTTCTGTCAAAGTAACCAGCCTGTTGATTTCTGTTATATATACTGCATAATCTACACATTTCCCTGCACTAAAACAGCTTAATTTTTTCTCAACCCTTCTACTACAGTTTTCATGCCTTAATTGAATAGTTTGAGTCACCCATATTATCTCCAGTTAGTAATATGAGTATATACCAGCCTTACAAGAAGACTAGTCCTTTATCCAAGGTTAAGGTTCAAACTATGGACATCAGAGGTGTATATGGGAATCTCTGAAACATAAAAACGTTATTGCAAATAATTCCACTGTCTCAAATTATACCTGTGTTTTCCTTCGAGATTGACTTCATTATTATTATTATTATTATTATTATTATTATTTTCTGAACCATTAATGCTTGACCATATATTCTTTGATATTATTTACTTCTATTTTTATTCTTGTTCTTGATCCGTATTTTAAGAAGATCTACTCCTTCGAGGCTGTGTCTGTTTATCAGTTAACTATGTGGGTGGAATCTGAGTGGGTGGTGGCAACCAATCATCCCCTAAAATGGTTTCTGTACTTACAGCATTTTCAGGATCAGACTTTTGATAAATAGGTTTGGATTTCCATATTCCATTATCAAAATCTGTGTCTACACTCAGGGGAACATTATCCTTACTTTGTCTGCTTTATTCTCTTTTATTCTTTTGCTTATGATTTTTCATACTGCATTGCCAATTTCATTTTGTCTGAAGGATGGAACTCTCATTCAATACATTTTTCTTACATTCTTTTAAAATATTTACATACATGCCAGATAATTTCTTTAGCAGGTTCCCTTTGAGTTTTATATGTCACTTTTCAAAGTCACACTGTTACTGAATAAGGCCTTTCCCAGTTACACAAAAATTTCTTTGCTAATCCTTTCTTAGCTATGCGGTTAAAAAGATAAATTAGATCTCCTACACAGAAATTCTTTAGGTTGGATCTACAGCCATATTATTGTTTAGATTTATTTCCACAATTTATTTGTTTCTGAACTAGCTCATGGACTGCTTTCAAACTATCTGCTAAAACTTCCACATGACTCTCATAATCTACTAAAGATTCATCAGAGCATTCAGACTTAGAAAACTTAAATTCATCTTCCATGGGCAATCTCATTCACCTTCCAAATACCACATAACGAGGAGATGGTATAAAGGGTAAAAATACAAGCCACTACTGGATAAGGAACATATTCATCCCACCCTCATGCATTTTGGTGATAAAATGTATCACATCACCAAGTGTTCCATGGAACCTATGACAAATTCCTTTACTTTGGGGGTGGAATGAAGTTGGTTTTCTAGCGGTAAAAAATTTTATCAGAAAAGGTTTTCTGATTGCTTGGAACATGATGATAAATATTTAAGAGGCAACAAATTAATGACTGGCTATATTTTCTCAGCTGATGTCTTACTCACCGCATAAGTAAATTAAGATCAATTAGAAAGTTTGGGTTAAATGATAGAATTGGCACAAGGCTTTCCAACCAATAAAACTCATATTATTCTATGATATTAAATTTGTAATTTCTAAGTCAAAGCATTAAATTTCTTGTGAATTTCAACTAAATAAATCCTTACTGATTTCCTAGTACACAGCAACAACCTAACCACTCTTCAGTGAATAACACTTTCCTGCTTTTACACCAGCATTTGCATGATCCACAGCGTATTAGCTGCACATCTGAAACAAAGTAATACGTTGGTGTAGGTAACTTGCATAGTACATTACATCACACCAGCTGTGTGATCATGTGCATCACGAAGGATCATAATATACAGTTCAGAAAGTAACATCCACCATCACACATGATGGAAATAGCATTCTGCAATCATTATCAATCTTCCTTAACCACTACTAACTACACGGTGATCCATATCCTAATTTATGTCTCAACCATTGCTCAACAAAATTCCTCCACTTCCAGTGATACCTTATCCTGCTTGAAGATGATGTAGTTGCTGTAAAAACACACTCTTGAATAAAGCAAAAGTGACTGAAAACGTAGCTTTATAAATTCTTTAAGAGAGTACCAGAAGATGAATGAATTCCTCAACAGTGTGTGCGATTCAACTGCTACTCTGACATCTCACAGAGACAGGTCAAGTAGTTGCACTATACTGTTTCTCTGCATGGAATTCTGAAGGCTTGCACCCTGCATTTGTACAGAAAAACCTATCATTCATTTACTTGATTATCTCAAGATCTCTTCAGTGGACAACATTTGTGAAAATATGTCATGCTGAATTAATTGAGACACACACTTCCCTTCCATCCTACTATTATTCAAATGAAGTAATTTGAGCTGTGATCATATTAGGTGCACCACATGACATATGTCAGTATGATGTACTAGTTTGTCTTCAAGAGTCAATGTGAATATCATTCTTACAAAAGTAAATGTGCCACTAGGGTGAATTTTCATCTCTCTGCTACATGCTACATGCTACATGCAGTATACTGTACATTATTACATACTGTTCACAGCAGTGAAAGAGACAGTGATTCTGAAAGTTGTAAAAATGCAGTGGAGGATATTTGTGTCTGTCAAGTTTTACCATTCAGGTTCAGAATGTTCAGATGATGCTTGTCAGTGGTCATCTTTCACCACTCTGCTTCCTACTCCAAAGTACAAAATCATGTATTTTGTAGCAGTTGTCATAATTCTCCTCTTTCCATACAATGTCTATGGTGGTGTCAGAGCTAATAAAACAGACATGCTGACTAGTCTCCACAAATGCAAGCAGATACTGTCAAATAACAGTGTTCTTTAGTGAATGAAGTCATATGTGCTTTTGGCACTTATAGTTCATCAAAGTATATTGAAGTTACCAGATAAGCAACTTCAATGGTCTCAATTCCTTCTTACACACAGTGTCCTACTGCAGTTATGTCCAAATGAACAATACTGACATCTTTCCAATAATGACCCACGGAACTCAGAAAATCATTCCAACCTGCAACCGAATAAAATATTGCCAATTTTCACAAAAGAAATGTATGAACACATCAAATACCATGAGCAACACAAAGATTTTTTAGTGTCCTCTCATGGTGTGATGACTTTTCTCACACCCTTCCTGAACAATGGATATTTTTAACATGCTGACAAAATTGTACATGCCCACAATATACAACCTGATGTCCCATACTACATACATGTATGTTAATTAAGATGGTACACCTGAACTATGCATACTGAAAATGTAAGAAGTAATGAAATATAGTACTGTTTTGCCTTTCCATACAAAGATGCTGAATGCATACATCCTGTAAAAAAAATACATTACTATGGAGCATTAATGAAGCAACACAAGAATCGAGGAAGGAGACAAACTTTATTCCTCAGCCTCTTGCACCAGCACAAAATGTGCCACAAGCTGGAGACTGAATGAGAAAATTGCAAGGTTGCATGAGAAACAATGTGTTACGTGTAGCAAGAAAGATGATGAACCAGTGAGAAAGTCACATATTATACAGCATAACTGTGACAAAGAATTTCATGGGCTACACATTTCTGAGCAACAATGTCATGTTAAAGGGACAGTGCGTGCATAGGTTGTATAGAGACAATGTTGAGAACATATTTTGAGTGAAGTGATGTCTTACAACATCCATATGAAGATATTTTCTGTATTATGCTGAATACAGCCTCAAGACTGAAGGACACATACATTTATAAAAATACAAGTAAACATGTGCATGTTTTTATGGTTTAGAAGATGAATTTTATACTTTCTCAAAAAGGAAGATTTTAATCAACATTTTTAAGGCAAACTAACTAACTTTTCCCCTTAAAATAACTACAAAGGTTAAACACACATAACTCCTAACAGCTGGCAAAAACTTTCAGGTTATGATGCTAAAAATGGTATGATGACTTCATACTACTAAGCTCTAAACTGACAAATATCAACCTGAAATTATTGGTATATACTCATTTTTAGAATTTAACACTAGAAGGTTAAATACCAACAGTATGCCAGAAATCACTTCTTTGGGCCCCATTGCCATCCAGTTTGGTGCAAAACTCCTCGGCCTGTGTACACCCCACTGTGAAGGAAAAACAACTGTTTTTGTTAAATGCATTCATTGGCATATTTAGTTACATTTCCAATGTTGTGGAGCAACTTATTGTTTTTATATTCAGAAATATACAGGGAAGACGCAAATTTGCAAACAAAGTAGCAAGAAGTTGCTCCTGGGGTGTCAGTAAAATATTACACATAAGAGTTGTGTATGTCATAGGAGAAGCTGTATCTACTTCTAGAAAATAATAAACATGTTGTGGTTTAAATTTTAAAGGTTTTTGACAGAGAGGTTCACCAGATCAGACTTAGCAGCTGCATGGCAATTTACACAGAGTAATGTCACAATATACAATTCTGAAGGAACAAGAGAAATAATGTGGTTCTACATACTGGATGCTCTCATGGTGCTGTTGGTAAATGGGAGAACAGAGGTGAATCCAAGCCCCAAATGTACAAAAAACTGGACAAATTCTGTCATTTGTGAATAATTTTGGCACAGAACCATAGGATATAGCAATCCCTCAGTCTGTGAGCCTATTTTATTCCAACATGGCTTATTTTAAGGTAAAAACTAGTGAAACAAAAATTAATTTCCCATTACTTACCACATCATAAATTTTAATTGGTGCCAGGGGTAAAAAAAATTCTCCTTTGACATACAAAATTCACCTTAATACAGCATGGAAAGGTACCTAAGTATGATGAAAGAGACATTAATGGTAAAATACTTTACTTCAATCACAGTCTTAGTCATTAACTTATGCATAAGTAATGGTTATAAAAGATATACCAAGAATGCATAAAATTTGTTATAATAATTTCTATAATTATGTTACACAAAAATTCCCCAAAATCTAATTTCTGAAAAATGATCAGCTCCAAGAACAGCAACCTTCATATTAAGGTTACAAGAAGAATGCTGAGAAGCCTAAATGCAGCTGCTGCTTCTGCTGTGCAGACTGGCTGGGGATACCATAACATTCTCCATGTTTGAGAAAATTCAGAAACCACCGACAGCTGAGAAGGGGTGCCAGAAACAACAACCAGTCTGCAGGAGAAAGGAGCTCATAACAGTAAAAATTGGTTCTCAAACTGAAAAGTACTATAAATTTGTGCATCTTATACAAGAAAAAACTCAAACTGATTTCTCACGTGCAAATGGATTACTGAGCTTTGAGAATGATATAAAAATGAAATAACAGAAAACAAGGGGGCAGGGAATGCCTCTGAATACCAACTCATCTACATTACATAAGAAACAGGAAAAGTAAAAAACATTCATAAGTAACCAGGAGAAGAGGCAAGAATTTAACCATCACACAACAAAATCACAAGTGTTACCATAACACAGAAACAAACCTGATCAAACAGCTGTTTCATGTGTGAACTGCAATCTGTAAACACATTCTAGAAACTGTCAACTAGTTATCTAAGAATTCAGATCTAGAACCTCTGTATTATAAAGCTTACAGAATGTCCAGCCAGTGATCTTCCCAACTGCCATGGACTACTGCATATCATCATAAGAACCCACACCTGTAATTCTAAGAAGTATCTGACATGATACATAACTTACGACACAGGGTACCTTATGACTGGTTTGGATATTTTGTGGGAAGTAAATATACAGCTGACCACAGCTCAGTCCAGTGTCCTTTATCACTTGGAACAGCAACATCTTCACTAGCAATGTCATTTCATCCATAATAACAAACAGTAACAACTGTGTATAGGTTTTGGCAATTATTGCTTATATCACAATAATACTTTCTAAGCACCAGACAACTCATAAAGTTTGATAACTCCAAGCGTATACATTACAATACATCTATACAAATTTATTACCAGTATCTGCTATTTTAAGCAATATATTAGAAGTATTATATAGTCTATTTATGAAGCTATATATTTATTACCGTTGAAAAAGCCTATGTACATATTACACAATTTCTGTAAAAAAAATATGAAACGTAACAATCCTCAAAAAACTCCAAACTTATGTTGCATGCATATTTCCCTGACCATGACTCTTATCTAGCACATTTGATAACATTTTATGTTTCTCATACCCTAATTCTTCATATGTTACAGCTGTATCATAATTGCTGATTACTGTTCTCTATACTGTGTTGTGTTATGATGCTTCTATCTCTTCTTGTATGTTACTCATGGTTACTATTCTTCATATGTATTGGTTGTCCTGTGCCGACATATTTCATATCCAGTTGTCCTATGACAGGTACTGGATTTTTTTAAACATACATGTGCATGTATATATGTATGTGTGCACGTGTGTATGTGCGTATGTATGTATGTATGTATGTATGTATGTATGTGTGTATGTATGTATGTATGTATGTATATATCTATGACTGAATGATTAAAACAATTTGGAAACTCTGACTTAAATAAAGAAGGATATATTAAGCAATTTAAGTGTACTTTGATGGTACAGGGCTACATATTTTTCAAGTACTTATTTATTTACTTACTTTCTTACTCCAGGCCTTCTTGAGAAGCTAACCACTTCTGAGCTACTCAAGGAAATCCCTGCATTTTATGGTACCTAAAGGTTCATTACCATGTTTACAAGTATCCACCACCTGTTCTTGTCTTGAGACACATCAGTTCAGTCTATGCGCCATCCCACTTATTGAACATCCATTTTAATATTACTCTTCCATCTACATCTAAGTCTTCTAAATGGTCTCTGTCCATTATATATATCATTTATATCGTGACTTTGTAATGTATTCTCATCTCAAGACATAACAAGATAGTTTTATCAGCATTTACTTCTAGTCCACTCTCTTTAGTAGCACTACAAAAGAATCAGTTTTTTTCTTTATAGTATGTACGCTTCTGCCCAATATATTAATATCAACAGCATATACTTGATGCTGATGTGTACCATTTAATTTCAAGCCATCCTGCTTTATCTGAATCCTCCTAATGGCATACTCTAAAGTAAAGTTGAAAAGAATTGGCGATAAAGCATCTCCTTGTTTCAAACCATTCTTAAAAGAAAACATGTCAGACAAATGTTTGCCTACATGGACTCTGCTATATGTTTCATTCAAACATATTTTTATTAGCCTTTCCAGTTTCATGGGATAACAAAATCATTGAGAATATTACACAAGACCTCCCACCTAAATCAGTCATAGGCTGTCTTGAAGTCTACAAATAGCTGATGCACTGCTTCATTGTATTCCCATTTCTACATGAGTATTTGACAAATGCAGATTATGTCATCAGTAGTTGACCTGTTGCATTGATATCCACACTGATGGTCCCCAATAATTTCCTCTGCATATGGAGTTAACCTTGACAGCAGGTTGTTGGGTAAAATTCTGTGTATAGTTGAAACATGTGATATTTCTCTGTAATTACTACAATCTGTTTTATCACCCTTCTTATAAATAGGTAAAATGATCGACTCCTTCCACTCCTCGGGCAATTCCTCATCATTCCAAATAGAATTAGTAAGTTTTGGATATTAAAGCAAATTGTTCTACCCCCTACTTTAATCAATTCCGCTGCGATTTGGTCAATATCTGGTAGTTTATGTTTCCTTAGCTTTTCAATAGCCATCTGAACTTCCAAGGCACTCAGCTCAGGCACAAGTAGTCTGCTGTATGTATTTTTCTCTGCCTAATGTCAGTAAATCCCATGTACATTCAATAGCTGAGAGAAATGATTCCTCCACTTAGCCAAAATACTGTGGGAGTTTCTAACCAAATCACCCTACTCATCCTTTACTATGTTAGTTCTTGAAATCACTGATGTGCCTATACAAGTTTCTGTCATAAATTTCTTACTGTTAGTTTCCATTTCATCAATTTTAGCTTTAAGATATTCCTTAATTTGGTACCGAAATGTCTACTTGCTTCATGTCTTACATTATTTAGATTTTCTACATTGCTTTGTTTTGGATCCTGTAACCAGTGCATTTTAGCCTGCCTCCTTTGAAAATCATAAACACTCTTCATCAAACCATGGTTTGTGCTGCTTCATTTCATACAGACCTAGACTCTCTGGAGCTGAAGTTTTGGTATTCTCTTTAATGTTCTCCCAAGCCCTGTTTATACCCTCACCATCATTTAAGTTCTCCAAAGCTGCAAACCTTTTTGAAATCTCAATCTGATACTGTTTCTTAACCTTCAGCTAATTTAGCTTTCTGAGGTTACAACTTTCCCCATAAACTTCTGTGCTGCTTGTTTACCTACTGCCTGTATTTCCATAACATTTGCAACCACCAGACAGTGATCAATATCACATTCAGCTCCCGTGAAAGATTGTACATCAAGTATACTTGAAGGCCATCTATCTAATAATATGTGATCACTCTGGTTGTGAGTCTTCCCATCAGAAGAAGTCTAGGTGTATTTATGAATATTTCAGTGTGGGAACATTGTGCTCTCAACAACTAGATTTTTTGATGTGGCAAAATTTACTATCCTGGTATAGACTCTCACTCCCAACTGTTGGTTCAGAAATATCCTCTCTCCCCAGTGTTGCATTAAAAACTCCTAAAAGAATTTTCATATGGTACTTAAGAAAATGATAAAAAAAACCTGTTCTTATTCCTCATAAAAACTGTCTTTTGAATCATCACTGTTCTCCTCACTTGGTGCATGCACATTCAAAACAATGATAATACAACAGTGACCTCTCAGAACTATATAAGTCATCCTATCACTAACAAACTCTACTCTCTTAAATGCTGATGCTATTCTATGGTGCACAAAAAACTTGTTCCTGATTGATGATTTTTGTTTCCTTTTCCATAGGAAAAAATATAACCCACTGCTCTTACAGTGCCCCCTTTGTCCCACCTAACCTCCTGCACACCCACTAAATCTAATTTATACCTTGCTAATTCCTTGGCTGCAGCTGTAAGTGAACCTGACCTATGTAGAATGTACCAAATCCCTTGTAGCTTTTCCATTGTTTAGGTCATACCAAAAGATCTGTCCAGACCTGAAGCATATGTATCTGTTTCGTAACAAGGCCAGTTTTTGGGGTGAGGAGTTGTTAGCACATCACCCAACCCTCCAAACTGGAGTGTCAAACCTTGTCAGCTGTCTGCGACTATTGATTCAATATATTCGCAGCTATCCTCCATTTGGAGGTCGTTCCTCCATCTGCAACGTGAGGATGCACCATGCCATGGTGACAGGGACCCACTTAACATGGATTTCACACAAGTACACATTCATTTATCCTACAGTCTTTCTTATGACAGGCCATGAAGCATCATCAAAAGTGAGCTGTCCACATAGTGTGATCTAGTGCTTCCTCTTTCAGTTTTTCATATCTTCTTACTTCCATAAGGTCATCCAGTATCTGCTTATGTCCTCGTCCTCATCTTTCCATCACTTCTATCCTGCCCCCTATCTTTCCTTCAATAATTCATTTAAAAAGGAAGTTCTTACACAGGATGTGACCAATTCAGTTAGCCTTCCTTCTTTGTATTGTATATAGGATATTCCTTTCCTCCTTGACTCTATGTAATACTGCTTCATTTTTCATACAGCTGGTTCCATCTAATGTTCTCCATCCTTCTCTGGCACCACATTTAAAACCTTGCCAGCGATTTCTAATCTTCTTCCTGAAGTATCCAAGGTTCAACACAATAAATAAATATGTCTCTGCTGTAACGTATGACTAGTTTCTTCCATAAATTTAAATTCAGTTTGCTGGTGAAAGAGTCTTCAAGTTGTTGAATACTGCTTTCTCCATGGTAATCCTTGATTTAATTTCACAAGTATATCTTCCATTATTTATCATCATGCTACCAAAGTAACTGGAATATTCAACATTCTCCAGATGTTTTTGATCTATCATAATCTGTATTGGAGATGGCTGTCTGGAGATTCTCAGTACCTTAGTTGTTTCCACATGCATTTGCATTCCATAACATCTTCCAATTTTGATTAATCTGTCAGTCATGCTTGATAGTACAGTTTCTTCCTTAGCCAGTGGCACAAAGTCATCTGCACATTTCACAGTGCAAATAACTTGACCTACTATTTTTAAGTCTTCAAACCCTTTGAGAGCTTCCTTGGTAAGTTACTCGCTCTACAATGCTGTATAAGTTAAATAGAATCAGAGACAAAAACATCCTTGTCTAACTCCTCTTTAAATCTTCACACTTCTTATATCCCCTTGGTCCAGTCATACTTTTAACACTCTGATCCATGTATAATTTCCTAATTATTTTTTTTTACTCCATTTGATGCCAGTTTCTTTTAGGATCTGCATTAGTTTGGTCCAGTTTACATAGTCGGAAGCCTTCTGCCAGTCGGTGATGCAGCACACAATTCTTCATCCATTTCAGAAGTCCATTCTGATAGTATTCTCAGCAACCCAATTGTATCCCTAGGTCCTTTTCCTTTTCTAAATCCAAACTGATCTTCTCCAACCATGTCCTCAATTTTCTTTTCAATCCTTCTTCTAAGTATTGTTGTTACTCTTTTTGCTGTATGTGCATTGAGACTGATGGTGAGATTGTTGCATTTTGTAGCTTCTGTTTCATTCTTGAAGGCAATCATTGTAACTTCAATGAAATCTGTAAGTCAATCTCCAGTTTTATTATGTTGTTGATCAGTTGTGTCAATAGTGTGAAACCGTCTTCTCCCAACAGTTTGAGTACATGTCAAGATACATCAACATTTCCTGTAGCCTTCTTATCCTTCATCTCCTAGACAGCTTTTTCCACTTCACTGTGCAAGATTTAAGGACCTTTCTTGTCTGCATTTGCTTCCTCTTCAGGTTCGGCTCCTATGTTTTCTGGTCAGTTAGCTCGATTGTAGAGCTTTGTAATATAATCCTCCCAAATTTTCAGTACTTGTCTCTGGTCAACCTTATATTCCCTTAAGAGTCTTCAACGTTAGTTGTTTAAATCTTATGATTTTCTTTCCAGTCTAGTTCCTTTGTCTTCATGCACATTAAATCATCAAATCCTGTTCTTTCAAATCTCATAATCTCATCACATGTACTCTCAAGATATTCCTCCATAGCCTCATCTGTAACTCCTTTCAATTTGTTTTCTTCCATAGTTCTTGCTTCCTTTTTCATTTTTTTCATTCTTACACTTCCTTCACTCATCGAATTTACTGACCCCTTCCTATGTAACCCATGGCTTCCTTGCTCTCCCCTCAATTTTTCCCATCAAAATCAATCACAGTCTAACACACATTTCTTGATAATTATTTTTCCTCTGCACTTCCACATTCTCACTTTCACATTTGATCGTACCAAGTTTTTCTTATGAAGTATCTTACATTGCCTGTACTGAACAAATGACTTCTCCAAATCCCATCTTGGTATTCAATTTTAGAACTTCATGATTTTCTTCAGTCTAGCAAGATCTCAGCAACCAGGAAGTTGTGGACAGAGTCAATATCTGCTTCAGGCCTGCACATTCTTCATACCATTTCTTAATTGTTGTTTCCTAAGTGTTTGTTCCAACTGTTGTAGTTTTCAATCTCCTGCCAGTCTCTAGGTGTACAGTCTTCACTTACACTTTTTAAACCATGCATTGGTCATAACCACTCCATTTCTTTCACAAATGTCAATGAGCATTTTATCTCCCTGATTTATCCTTATTAGTCCATATGGTCCTTCAATGTTTCAATATGATTTACCTCCAACCACACAGTTCTAGGCTCCCATTATGGCAGTCTGCCTCACCTTTTCCATCATCTTCAAGAATTTGTTTGATTACTTCCTACGATTCTGCCACTATATCAACTTCACATTCTGATTTTGGTGGGTACACTTGCACTATCAAAATACTTACTAGTTTGCCTTTAAATAAAGATCAATTATTCTGTCATTACACACAATATTCTTAAAAACACTGTAACCGCTGATCCTGGGTCGGAGCCAAGCAAGGTTTGCTAGCCGGCAAGTAAGTGTCAGAGATAGGGAAAGTGGGGCGACAGAAGATGTTGTTTGTCAGACTCTATTACGTCGCAGGTGCAGAATTTAAGGGTTAGGGCATTAAGTTTATTGATGTATTGTCACACGAAGGTATGCGGCATGTTTGCCAGGGTTTCGCGATACCGCTACGTTGGCCTTAGGAACGGACAGTCTATACCCTTTCTTTTTGTTGAGATAGACAATCAAGAAGCTGAGAAGTAGAGATGAAGGGAGCCAGGTAGCGGGGCACTTAGTGAGTGGAGAGGTCCCTGGGCAGTCATCCTAGGAGGGGAAAAGGAACCAGAGGCAAGTGGCAGTTGGTACAATTTAATAAAAGTGCCGTGCACGAGTAGAGTGATTGTGTAAAGGTGTAACGATTAAGTGATGGTGTTAATAAACCAACGACTCTAAGCTACCAATATGCATGCTGTAATCTAGTTGGTAAAACAAACAAAATTCCTTGTGACCACTGCACGTAATATTCCCTGAGTGGAGCTCGTACTCCTGACTTGAGAATTGAATGGTTACAGCACTTTTCACTTTGCTTTTTGCACCTCTATTGTTATGCTTATTTTTGCCCTTCACCTCTGGAATAATACGCTGTACAATTACCACTTCATATATCACCATGTCCTTCCCACAGGATTACATTGATATCTAGGACAGACACTGCATTCTGCACCCCCTTTCTCAAATTCTCCAACTTCCCTCCTTCTAAGTGTAAGTTTGTAATCTTCACATTTTGTACGCTACACCAGCTGATATGAGACACAATATAAGACACATCACACACTCTACCTGGATAAGATCCTTTCAGATAACATCAGAATAAGACAGATGTTTGGATGCAAGATATGTACCGAATGTAAACAACTATGTACTTGTACTTGGAGCTGCTCACTATTGGCCTATTGAAAAGCTAAAAGAACCCAAATCGTCAGGTATTGATCAAATCCCAGCAGAATTGATTGAAGCAGGGAGCAGAACAATTCATTATGAGATTCATAAACTTATTATTTCTGTATGGAATGAGGAGGAATTGCCCAAGGAGTAGGAGGAGTTGGTCATTTTACCTATTGAGAGGGAGGACTATAAAATAGACTGTAGTATTTACAGATGCATATCACTAGTGTCAACTATGCACAAAATTGTATTCTACATCCTGCTGCCAAGGTTAAATCCATTTGCAGAGAAAATTATTGGGGATCATCAGTGTGAATTTCAATGCAACAGGTCAACTACTGATCATATATTCTGCATTTGTCAAATCCTCAAGAAGAAATGGGACTACAATGAAGCAGTGCATCAGCTATTTGCAGACTTCAAGACAGCCTATGATTGAGGTAGGAGGGAGGTCTTGTACAATATTCTTAATGAATTTGGTATCCCCATGAAACTGGAAAGGCTAATAAAAATGTGTTTGAATGAAAATATAGCAGAGTCCAGGTAGGCAAAATTTGTCTGACATGTTTCCTTTTAAGAATGGTTTGAAACAAAGAGATGCTTAACATAATCATATATCATATCATGTCGATATTGCTTTACAACTTTGCTTTAAAGTACAACCATTAGAAGGACTCAGATAAAGCAGGATGGCTTGAAATTAAATGGTACACATCAGCAACTTGTTTATGATGTTTATATTAATATATTGTGCAGTAGTGTACATACTATAAAGAAAAACACAGAAGCTGTTGTAGTGCTAGTAAGGACACTGGACAAGTTGTCAACGTTGATAAAACTAAGTACATGGCCATGTCTCAAGATAAGAATGCAGGATAAAGTCATGATATAAACCTTAATGATGGTTCCTTTGATAGGGTGGAAAAGTTCAAATATTTGGGAACAACTTTAACAAATCAAAATTCTATTCAGGAAGAAATTAAGAGCACACTGAAGTCAGGGAATGTCTGCTATCATTCGGTGAATAATCTTTTGTCTTCCGGTATGATATCCAAAAATTTAAAGATTAAGATATACAGAACTATAAGTTTGCCTGTTGTTTGGTATGGGTGTAAAACTTGGTTATTGACACTGAGAGAGGAATTTAGGCTGAGAGTGACTGAGAATGGGTGCTGGGGAGAATATATTGCCTAGGAGGGACAAGGTAACAGGAGAGTGGAGAAAAATGCATAATGAGGAGCTTCATGATCCATACTCACTACCAAATATTATTCCAGTGATCAAATCGAGAAGACCCAGGCATAGATGGGAGGATAATATTAAGATGGATCTTCAGGAAATGGGATGGGGTACATGGACTGGATTGATCTGGCTCATGACAGGGACAGATGGCAGGCACTTGTAAATGTGGTAATGAACCTTCCAGTTGCATAAAGTGCAGGGAGTTTCTTGACTAGCTGAGAACTGGTTAGCTTCTCAAGAAGAAATCTGCCCCATGCAGTATGTAAGTAAGTAAGTACTACTCACAATTGTTGAATTTTAATATCACAATGTTGCCATTTTAATACCAATTTTTTTATATATTTTAGAATCTTAACGTTTTAAACATATCAAAACAGACAGTGTAGTACCTAGACTAATGTGCTGTGCTTATACTCATTTTTTATAACTCCCTGAGGGTGTCAACCCGGAAGAAAACATGAAAGCGATATAATAATTATGAATTGTATTTTATTAAGTGTGTTTGTTGGTGGATGTGTTGACTGTAAGAATATGCACAGTATGAATAATATTATAAAATTGTTATGTTAATATTTAACACTGTTCTCCTGGATTTGAAAATGTCATGCACTTTCCATATTTAGAAAGATAATGGCTGCATTTACATAATGATCCTGTATAAATGGAATGAGGTTACTTCCAACATGTTAAAGAACTTCAGCACTGGGCTGCAGGCTGGTCAGTAAGGGAAATACAGTTTGATCCCAACAGAGGCAAGAGATTTTTTTTTTTTCACAGGACCCCAACTACTTTTGCTGCCCAACTAGCCTCATATTCAGTGCGTATTGCGAATTCTTTCCTCATGGATAAAGCAGCCATCATAACTCTGACCACTCCCCTCAATCTGGCACCAAGGTTAATAATGTAGGTAGTTACATATCCAGTATCCCACATGCCTTCCTAATATGGTGCTTTATTAAGTACATGGATAATTTCACTTTTATCAGTGAAGCTCAGACATTATTTACGCAGCAGGGTGTATAGCATAGGAGCACAAAAGTGGGAAGTTTATCTACACATGCTTCAAAACTTTGCACAAGGCATTCTGTCAGACCCCTCGATTTGATTTTTGTGTTTCTGAAAGTAATGTTTTGGACAAATGGTGTAGAATTCAGTGTGTCTAATGTGTTTCAGTCATGTACAGATTTCGAGGTTCATCCTGTGCAACACATGATCTACAAATCTGACTAATATCTGCATTAGTATGAATGGTAAACAGAAATAAATAAACTCTGATAAGAACTACACATGATCCTCACGTTTTGAAAGAGTAGAATTATTGAAATTAAGTTGTGCTGCAAGAAGTCTCACTTGTACTCATTAACGAATCTTGCCAAGGTCATGCACATGAGAAATGAAGCTCTTTGCAGTTCCCTCATTCCATCCATGGAAATCTTAGACTGTTTTTCATTCTGTCCTACCTAATACAACTCTCACAACTAATAGCAGACATCTACATTCTCTGCACTGACCATAATCAAAAATATTATATAAAAATTTGCTGAGATACAATTAGAATTGCATAAATAGAGCATTCACTTATATGGTCTAATATTTCTTTGTAATATAACAATTCCATAAAACTGAATTAATTTACAAGACTGCCTTCATTATGAAGAAATAGAAAAGATGGACATACTTACTGCTAGAGACTCCTCAAAACAATTCACCAAATTCCAAATCAGGGCTGAAATATGAATTGAAGCTAAGCATCAGGATAGAATGTGCTGCAATCATACCTGAATACATTATGCTATTCACTAAGGACACTCCATTACAAGGCAATAAAAACCCAACATACACTTCATTCCCCCAAAATAAAGTTACAATACATGTTAATTTTTAACCTACAATGGTTTCACATTAGATCTGTTCAGCTCGAACTGTATTCTTGCACTTCTATTGAAAACACATGACAGTCAACCATTACACATTTGCAATTTACAGAAATAATTTAACTATCACAGATACAAAACTAAGATTTCATAGAACACAACATATGGTAAAATACAGAAGTTCTTTTATAGTTACAGAATAAGACATAAAACCATATATATGATGCACACATTTCAGGTCCCTTAAAAACTGCAAGCCCATGCAGGTATTTCGCATCTTTCATCATGTGTGTAATGCGAGATGGAGCAGTATGTATCATGATTACACTATGGGGAATACCTTCATATCATGGGGATAAAACTATGCCATTCTCTCTCTGAAATATACTGGATATCAAAATAATTTGCGAATTTTGTGTTATCACACTATGATGCTAAGGTATATCAGTAACAACTAACAAGTTGGGAATTTTCTTGTCCGAACTAAAACTCTTAGATAAAAGACCAACTTGAAACACTGAAAACTAAACTGTAATTGTTGCTACAACATGTCACCATATTCAGCAAGTTCGTCCTGAATTTTTACCCATATAACGCTTTCTGACAGGGAAGGTGGTATATCTACATACACGTATGTAATGTCATATTCACGTCCATGCAAACACCATGGATGTAAATGAGACGGGCAGGGAGAAGTATGTTCTGAAACGTTGTCCAGCCTTTTCTGTTGATGATGAAATTACACCGATCACGATCTCGATGTAAAGAAATATACAGAATAAGAAGCATGTTTCACATGGGTGTGCACTTTATGCTCAACACACGTGTAGCATGTAGAGGAATTTTCCACACTCAAAAAACTTTTTTCAATATCAATTTATCTCACAAAAGCATATGTATATGACCGAAAATACAATAACTTTGGTCCCAAACAAACTCGTATTTCGACTTCCCCCCTCATTTTCGAATACAGGCAATTTCTTCCCGGAGAAAGCACTTTGTAACAACATAGTGCACAGTTTCTGTGTACCTCAAGTGAAAGTTTTATGTACTGATTTCCACGCTACATATTTCACGTACCAACTTAAGGTACACAAACCTCTACATAAACATCAGTAACTACCACCACACCACCATATTGAAATTTGCACGGCATTAAATACGGACCAATAAAATCGCGTTCTTTCAATATTCTTTAGCAAGGGTTACAGATCATCACATCAAAAACTAGGTTTTATTTTCCTCTTGATAGGGTCTAGTTAAACCACTAACAAACCGCAATAATAAATAATTTAATTCAGTGCCATGTCAAAATTTGTTAAATGCAATCCCGTACATCTTATACAGTACTGTGGTTACGGCACGTACAGTACCATCACGTTGAACATAAAAACAATCTACCTTCTGCCCACAGGGTGCATTGACGTGTTTTGCGTACGTTTCCTAACACAGACGATGATATTTTCCCTATACTAAAGTAACAAAGACAGGGTGTTTTTTTTTAAGAAGTCATCCCGCTCTGTTATCTAAACTTACACGGAGTGGAAGAACAACGGCCAGAAAACAGCTCACACCACGTGATTAATATTACTTACAATAGCACTATAGATAAGTTTCCTCACATTATTATACGGTGTAAAGCATATGGGATCCCAAATGCACAAAGAATAAAACCTGTAAAGTGTTAAACGGTTCTTAGTTCAGCCTGATGATGACTGTTACAAGTCAAAACATGTTGCAATAATACAGGTTGTTTCAAAAAGAGCTTTACAACTTGGAAAGCGTATAGAAATTTATACAGAGGACATACACAACGTTTTGAACTGTCAAAATGTAGCAAAACACACCGAGTTTTACCTCGGATAGTTATGGTT
>Ga0123352_10002247_pt1 | contig 26735 bp, 18 predicted proteins | sample TergutLab28metaG_FD_89700 | JGI IMG/M metagenome (GOLD analysis project Ga0123352, IMG submission 89700) | Labiotermes labralis P1 segment gut microbial communities from Petit-Saut dam, French Guiana - Lab288 P1 | ecosystem: Host-associated > Arthropoda: Insects > Digestive system > Gut ... | reverse complement strand
ATAAGTGTGTAACAGCTGTCAAAGTTTCAAACTTCTCTGGCCATTATCTCTGTAACCGTTCAACTTTGGACATAGGTGTTTTGGGTTATATTGGTATACTTTAACATAAGGAACACCCTCCCGGAGTCTGGCACATTCCTCCTGGGACATCCTGTATAAATTGCACAACCAGCCAAAATAATGCACTGACTGACTGACAAAATATTTTAGTTACAATGTTGCCTCCTTCCAGTGACCATGTACTTCTTGTAACACTGTATAAACTTCTAGTGAACATTTCATTAACCATAAGTAACCAATATTTTTTTTTACAACCGCTACTTGGGTTACACAGCTAGCACAGAGTGAACTTTATGCAGTAGTTCATCTGGAAAAGATATAGTTTATATATGGACTGAAAATCAAAAGTAAATCTAGCTTGATTTAAAGCATGAAGTTTCTTGGAATTTCAACCTTTTTGACTTGACCTAAGAGGCATCTGGGGAATAATTGAAAACAACCCCCAAATATCAGGTTATACACAAATATGACCGTGTTTGTATAATCCTTGGTTTAATGATATGTATGAGAAGTGAGATAGATTAAATATCTTTCTTATGAGAGTTTACATAACCTCAATGCAATGGTATTGGCAGAACTATATTTAGGCCCTGATTTATGAAAAATTTAAATTAGATAATAAAATAACCTTTACAGAAAGTTCACCAACACAATGGAAAAATAGGTAAATGGAGAGTAAAGTTCCTACAAATGTGAGGAGAGAATAATGAACGTAATTTCTGTGTGTTTAACTATCCTTACCTGCCCTCTAAAAAGAGGTTTTTCTAAAGGCCCCTTTCATCTCTTACATAATCTAATTTGCATGTGCAGCAGTTTCTTTCCTTGAATACTAACTTGCTCATTTGTTCTTCTGCCATGGTCAATCCATATTTTCTCTCAGATTTTGACTTGTCAGAAAGTCACCCAAATAATGTGAGAATAAAAACAGTTAGAGTTAATGCATGTTAACCCCTGAAAGTAAGTTGGACAGATGACCCTGGGTCATCTTGATGTTTTTATGGGGAAGAAACTGAATGATTCTTAAGGGGTTACCCTGACTAGAAGCCAGCAAGGACTGCATTTTCATGGAAATGAAGAAGTGCATTCCAGCCCAAATCAAACACATTACACTGGTATAAGAAATCCAGATTTTCTACAAAAAAGTTTCCCAGCAGCCTGAAAGGTGTGACTTAATAAACATACATTATATCAACTGCTAATCCTACTTCCTAGATATTGGTAAGTAATACACCCACCAATTGTTCTACACCCATTTCCTTCAACATCCCTTGCCAATTTACAACACTTCTTAAGTTGTGCTCTCCCTTTTTCTGTCTAAAGCTCTTTGGCTGGCTGTATTCCATTATGTTAAATCCTATTTCTGACAGGAATGTTATTTTTCATTTATGCCCAATTTTCAGGAATGCAACCAAGGCATAAAACAAGGGCTGGATGTACCTTGTCACTAGGTATATTTAACTTATACTCTATACTAATACCAAGATATCACTGCACCTACAATGACAACATTGCTCTGATCATATTGGAACATCTCTTCACCTCTTGAGCATAGGAGTCACTGTCATCAGCAATAATAAATGCAACAAGAGTACCATCAAATATCCTTTTAATTTTGGCACACAAATACATGAAATGCCAATAACAAAATATTAAATAATGGCTAGTCCTTTTGCTTGTATTGAATAGAAACTAAAATAAGTAAAACTGCTAACAGTCCTTTTACTGCTGTCATGACATGTTAGCTCACTTCCGCTAAGCACAGACTATGTAACAAGGCCGTCAAATCAGCAGTAACAGGTTTACTACGGCCAGTCACCTTCACAGTCGGTACATATCTGCAAGCTATTATTCCAGTCTTTCTTTACATAATCTCTCCCTGTTAAACTACTACTAAGTTCATATGATCAGAACAGAACACATTGTACAAACAATTCATCATTTTTAACTTGAGTTACACTCTTGTGACCACAATACAGCACACCAATAAAATCAAATTGAAATCTCAAATCCTATCTTCCATTAGGATAACTGCAGGAAGTGTTCAATTTCTCGCTTACACCACAGTTTTCAATTCAAGATGGAACATACAAACAATAAGTTTGGATATGTGCACAAACAGACAAGACACAGTTCAAATTTATGAACACAATTCATGATTATCAAGTCTGGTGTTTAAACCATCACAACACGTGTTGCACAACTGTTTTACTCAGTCAGTAAGTTAATGTGTGGACCACATACACCACCTTTCAAAGTAAGTGTTATTATTACATTACAATTTTATACACAAAGTTTTTGTTTCTTCTTACATCCAAGATCAATGTCAAGTGGTATAAATAAGAGTGTGACATTAAACAATCTCAAGAAAACTGTGAAGCTACCTAAAGCTGGCTACATGTATACTGAAGGAAGACAAACAGAAAATCAGAGTGAAATACACATCATGAGCAAAGAAATTCTGTATGCATGGCGATAAGATGAATGAGGCCTAATCCTGCATTGTCCTTGGTGATAATGATGATAACAGAGTGCTATATGTGAAAAAAAAAGTTACTTCATCAATATCAGTAACTAACTTCACTTTGCACTGCCAAGAGTGTCATCATTTTCATAATATGAATCATCAAACTTCAATAGGACTCAAAATATTAACACAAATGTATCATTTAAATTAACTGAGAAATCAATAAGTTATAACACATTACATTAAATTTTGCATGCACATCAGTGCCCTTTATCTCTCTCCCTCTCTTTCAAACATACGCACCTGTGTGCAAGCACGTGCCCCCCCCCCCTCTCCACACACACACAAATATTACTTGTGTAATTTACATAATTCATATGCAGTAAAATATTGATCATTTTATAGTTAATTTGTGTACTTCACATGTCATTTATTAAACCGGCCATCAAAACACAACACTCCTGAAATCATGTTCCTCAAACCTGACATGCTTCGATCATGCAGATCGCTATCAAGGGTAACCTGGGCTACAGCAACCTTTCATCATACAATATAACTATTTAGATCCAATACAGGTACAAAGAGATTATACATATTACAGTACTTTTAAATAGCCTTTCAACTCAGTAACTGTTGTTTCACAGCCACTGAAGTTCTTTTAATGTTTTGTTCACCTTTTCACAATTCTTTGTGACACACTATTAGGGGCAGCTCCGTTGTTAATTTTATAGGCTACCCAGTTTGCAAAATTATGGCCTCCTACCATTAGTTTGTAAGTCTATATATGCTGTCCCAATCTCCAAATACGAAAATTTAATTTTCCACTTTAAGCCAAGGCAGAAGTCAGTATAGCAGTTTGGCTATGAGCGGGATGGTCTGGGGTTCAATTCCCAGCAGGAACAAGAAATTTTTCTTTTCTCCAAAACATCCAGACTGGCCCTGGGGGGCCACCCAGCCTCGTATTGAATGTGTACTGAGGTTCTTTACCAAGAGAAAAGCGGCCGTGATGTGAAGCTCAAAACTCACCTCTGCCTAGCACTAAGGTGAAGAATAAGTGGAGCTATAACTCTACTCCCCTATACACCTTCAGGGCATGAACAGGGACAACTGTACTTTTATATTTCTAGTCCTAAGAGTAATTACTTTCCTATTTTATTCTGAAAATCAATCAGATAATTTGAAGTTCATCAAGCCCATTGGTTTCTGTAAACACTTGTATTAGGGATGCTGTTAACTGACCTTTCTGTGTATCTACATTGACCTGTACTTGCTCTTCTGCATACAGAATTGCCAGGCTAGGGACAAAAACCCATGATTATGGGAAATACCTTCATGAGAGAGACATGGAAATGAAACTCCACAAATTTTAGACCTTAGTGTTAGATGAAGGTTGGTGATCAGCATAATGTTTCATCTACATATATTTTACACCCCCTTCGAGGAGAGAGCTGCTGGTACTGACTGCACAAGCAGACTCTGAAGGGCTCAACATCTGTCTTGACATCACAGCAAAGAGGAAAAGTCCCTAAACCCAGCCAGAAAATGAGTCCCAGTCAGACGCTCTGCTAACAGGAATCTCGGCACAAACAATATGCTGCAGAGAAAATAGCCAAACACCGAGGTTTGGAAGCCATGAAGGGCAGAAATTCACTGCTTTAGAAGTACTGTATAAAACAAAGGGTGGTGCAGATGCAGAACTTCAAAAGCTATTTATGGAATAAAACATTTTAACTTTCATCATGAATTATTCTTGCGTAATAAGGCACCCAATTTTCAAAGAAACGCGTGTGACCGTAAAATGGCAGAAATATGCAGGCGAATGTGCTAAATAAAATTTTGATGCAATTACGTAACATGAATTAACCATGTATGTCTTTAAACTTTTCCAAATAACTGTAATGCAGAGGGGTTCAAAAGTAATGTAATGAAACCCACATTGCTTTATGACTACTGCTGCCAAGCAGAATGCCACAATAACCCATCAAAGACTACACATCATCAGCATGAACCAACGATGCCACACACAATCTTAGCATATTACCTTGTCACAGACTTCTAAAAGCTTCATGCTGGACTGCACAATTTTTCATAATCTTGTATTTCAACAAATGTTTATTTAATTACAGCAGTTCAGGTGTATTACACTAATAAGACCGGTAGTGTCGTATGGAGCGGAAGCATGGACGTTGACGGAGAAAGAACAAGCTCTGTTAATTTTTGAAAGGAAAATATTTAGAAGTAAAATGGATAAAAGGGCAAAGGATAAGCTGGTTAGGTCACCTAGAGAGAATAGAGGACTACAAGGTGCCCAAAAAGATCTTCAATCAAGAACTGGAAGGCATGAGAAGAAGGGGAAGACCCAGGAAAAGATGGAAAGAGGAAGTAGAAAGAGATCTTCAAGTGCTGGGAGTGAGAAGATGGAGAGAGTTGGTGGCAGATAGGAAAAAATGGAGGGACATTGTTTGACAGGCCAAAGCCCACAGTGGGCTGTAGTGCCAATGGAAGAAGTAGTAGTAGTTCAGCTGTATTACACAAGCCTCACAAGTACGTACTTCCAATACAGCCCTACAAAAACTATGAGTTAATGAAAGACAGTTTGGTCCCAATTACAGGCAAATCTGAAGTCACTGAAGTTTGGCATCCCATTCTGTCATCTACATTAATAAATAGCACTTAAAGCATTCCCATTACAGGCCCGAGATGCCCAGAGGGTTCCAGGAAGTTAAGGTTCCCACATTTCGTGACAATGGCACAGGATGGTGGTAGGTTGTCCGCCTTACACACCAGCTGCCTTTACCCCCAGGAAATACTCCTGGTACTCATTTCTGTTAGAGGTTGAGTCAACCCCAGGGCCATAGTGCGATCGGAAGGATTTTATGTCTATGAAAAATCCGCTGACACCAGCTGGGATCGAACCAGCGACCTTCCGATTTGTAGCACTGCACCTTAACCACTGTGCTACTGCGGTCCCCAATAAATATTACTTACAATACTTATAAGTTCTATTGATTAAATGTGAAGTCATTCACTCCAGCAGCATATTTCTATCTCAGATTATGACAAAGGCAAGCTTGACAGTTAGGCCGTGGTAGTATAGCGTCCAGAGGAAGAGAATTCTCATTTAGATACCCCAAGGCATATATAATATTTGGAGAAAAATAGTCAATCTATGACCAAGAAGAGAAATAAAACATTTTGAAGTAACAAAGTAAGTTACTGCAAACTTTAAAGGATGTCCAAAGACGAAATGGTGGAAAATATGAAGTTAGGCTAAAACAGTATTCTATTAATCCACCTCAAACCTACACAGAGTTGAAAATAATTACTGAAGAAAACTAAGTTACAGATCTACATACAGATGAATGACACAAACTTTTCACATTGTGTAGTGATTCAGGTGCAATTGCTCCTTACAGACACTACTAAACAAGAAGCATACACTTCATAACCCCAAACCTCTGTACAGTGCCAAAGAGCTATACATGGTTTTAGATATTGTTCAGGTGTCAAATTCATAAGAGATGTTGACATAAATATTGGTGACATTTCCTAAAAAACTGCTTCATAGTTGTTACACATCTTTTTGTGAGGTTGTTATGTGCCACAGCAAAGTTTTGGAAAATACCCTGATGTGAGAATTATGACATTTATAATACACTTATTTCAGTTCATGCCTTTTATCAGTAGACTCAGACATTGCCCACCATACAGTATAAGAATCTCCTACTTCACTGTAACACAAAAAGTTTTGTGACACCCGGTCCGTAAGATGTGACAGGCTTCGTTTTCTGCCCCTTAACAAAAGTCAAAATTTTGTAAAACACAGAACGTTCAGTTTGTGCAGAGAAACTTTAACACCAAGATCCAATGGATTTAAAACCTCCAATCCATTGAAGGAGTCCAAATATTTACTGAAATCACCAAGTTCTCCCTACATCTGCACACTGTAATTTCCTTGTATCTGGTAGCAGCCAGGAAAATTGTACTTTTTAAAAATTATGAGATCACAAAGAGTGTGTGTGTGTGCGAGAAATCACGTATATTAGGAAAGTGACAAAACAGTTCACTTCAAGGTATTGTGTGACCGCACAGTGTTATATGCCTTTAAAGAAATCACATACAGCAGATATTACCCAGAATCAACATCACAACAGCTCAAGTGAGATAAATAAGATACATCTGTAGCATGTTTGAATGGGAGCTTCCTGGAAATTGGCCATCAGTAGGACTGAGGAGATGGTACATAAATGAAATACATCATCAGGGTAAAAAGTGGACTGCACAGACTCACAATCACTCTTAACAGCAGGTTATGTATTAGCACTATTCAACATCTACCAAAGAATTAATTATTTAGGATCTGATTATCTTGGGCCACACATATGTGCAGCTGCACCAATTCCAGTTAAGGGAAAAAATAAATTTTTTGAAATATTTTCTATAGCAAGAAAGCACACTTACAGTGCGAGAATAATGCACAGTACAAAAACAATAGTACAGTAATTTATTTTGGGTGCTTTCGTCTATTAAAGAATTTATATAATTCATCAACATCCCAAGTGAACTCAATCACCATAGCAAGTTGTTGGCTCAGGATGGGCTGCCACAATTGGCGAAATATCACTTAAATAAAATAACCATTAACCTTTGATTAGTACCCTCAAAACTTTAATAATAATCTGAATAATGTTTTTGTATGGAACTGAGGCAATGAGGCATTTAGTAATGCATGACTGCAACAAGATGAACCGACATGACCAGTAGCAGCGCACAGGAGTCTCTTGTGGCAGGGTTGGGGCTAGGATTATATGATTAAAGTGAAGGCCTAACAGAGTGTTTCTTTCAGCAAAGCCACTCAACCATTCATGTGTAGCATGCACAGCAGGGTTAAATTTTTTCACATAATTGAATAAAGGTTGACCAACTAGATGACACTTGCTTTATTATATATTGCTCAACATGTTTCAGACGTTAATACGTCTGAAACATGTTGAGCAATATATAATAAAGCAAGTGTCAACTAGTTGGTCAACCTTTATTCAAATATCATGATGATGCACGGTCCAATACGCATAAGTTTCTCACATAAGTCTGTATTCTGCTTGATGAGGGCTGAGAAATAAGGAGTCAGTTGGAGCATGACCTAAATTCTTAATCCCAGTGTTATCTATTACAGTTACTTGCAAGAAACTGGTGCATTGTAAATATTTCACATTGTTCTTGTTCTTGTTTATCTTAAAACTTCAACTACTGAAATTAAAACATTTGCAAATTTAGTTTTGAAAACACTTTGGTAAAAATGATTATCAAAATTCCAGCATTTGTAACATTAGCAAATGTAAACAGATACACAAAGTCCTTGAATCACTATGTGGACTGCAGTCTGCCTGCTGACCTAACTGGCCGAGTCTCCCACCACTTGGCTTAGTTGTGCTGAAGCTAGCGTACAAGGCCCAAGTAGGGTGCAGCCCACTATAAGATCCACAGGGCTTAAGACTCCTTCACAAGTAATTAAACGTAAAATTAATTAATTCATATTCTTTCAAAGAATGCACATAAACCCTAACAAAAAATTTATTCAGATATTCAGTGCAATTTTTCTCAAGTTTTCTGGGGAGAGGTGCAGCCCCACAACCCTTACAGACAAGCTGCCCCTGCTCATGATCATTTACACAGCAACCACAAAGACAGAAGTACCTTAACACAAGAAAATACCACAAGTTTCATGATCTATGGAAAACAAACAATGGTAATGTTCTTACAAACAGTCTCATTTATACAGCACAAATCTTGTACGATACACTCAGAAGAGTCATGTGGTCCTTGAAATAACATTCGAAATATATAATGGACAAAATATAAATAAAAACAGTTCCTTGTGCAACACCTAAAAAGATTTACATCACATCAATAACACAGATATATGAAATCCATTTACAAGTATTCAATTATTAAACTTAATAAAACATAAAGTAAATGCTACATATCTTCAGTTTGAGCACAAAACATACCTAAGGAACAATACATACACACTAAAGTTTTCAGTATGTCATCCTCTGTAACAATAACATCAGATAGATAGGGGAGGTTCACCCAAGGATTCTGCAATGCACTGAACAGTCTGTACTACCTGTAGCAGTAGCATTGAATGTTTTAACTGCTATGTAGGCCTCCATTTATAGAACACTGTTCAGTACACCACTAAATGCTCTGCAAAAAATATGCGTATGCATAGAGACAAGTTACTGTTGGATGTCTATGAATAAGGTAACCTTGCTGCATACCACACAGACATGAATATGTCAAATTGAATCCAGTCATGCATCAATCAATGTACATTCAAAAGGGCTGTGTTGCATCTGCCTCAACCTTTATAAGCACACCCAGGAAGTATGAAAATTCAAGATTAATGATGATGATGATGATGATGATGATGATGATGATAATGATAATAATAATAAACTAGCAAACAAACCTGCTATAGTACTGCAAGATAAACAAGAGAAGATTTGCCTACTGATTGATACAGTCATACCACATGATTTAAATGTTAACAGACAGCAAAAAACCTGAAAAGCTAAGCAAGTAGAAAGACCTGGAGATCAAGGTCGGCAGGATGTGGGAAGTGGGGACAAAAACTGTGCCCGTTATAATGGGTGCATTAGGAACAATTACGAAGGGATGAGATCAGAACCTTCAGTTGCTCCCAGGCCACCTGTCAGCCATAGAGCAATAGAACACTAATGAGCACAGCACACATCATTTGTAAAGTGCTGAGGTAAATCGCTATGATCTCTTGTTGAGATCTGAACTTACCAGAAGACTGCCATCTAATAACCAATAGGCAAGAATTTAAAGTAGTAGTGATGGTGGTGGTGGTGGTAGTAATAGTAGTAGTAGTAGTAGTAGTAGTAGTAGTAGTAGTAGTAGTAGTAGTAGGTAGTAGTAGTAATGGAACAATAGGAAGCTCTGAACACACAAATCTTATATAATAATGATGCCGTCTAGCCTGAGAAAAATTTCCTGCAGCCCTCATAATAATGCACTATGAACACTTTGCTTAATTAACATTACGGGATTTAAGCACCACCATACTTTAAAAATATAAAATTGTTTTTGGGGCCATTTTAACATTATCTGAATGTACCAGCAACCATCTGTGTACTGTGTGCCCCCTACGTTAAGTGCCCAAAAGGATCTGAGCAGTTACAAACACCACAATATTGTATGAAATCATTTAAAAAGAAATAATGCTCCATACATCCATTTGTACCACTTAATTTGAAGCATGAAATGCTCGTGGCTTCACACTGAAGCATGTTCAGACACATGCCAATTCACTTACTTACTTCAACCAGTCAGCATGTGTCTGAAAATGCTCTGTCACACCATATCATCTTATTCATCATCTTCCATAAAAATAATAATACATCTCATACTACACCTTGCATCCTTATCACTGTATGAAACTGCATCATAATCATCCTCTGTCAACCCCATACAATAATATATAGCAACATTATCTGTTCCAAATTACATCCAAACAACATGAACTTCAGCAATTTAAAATGTAATAAAGTGTCACAAGAAAAATGAATCTTGCCTGACATTCAGGCTACTGAATACATCAAGCATAAATATAAGACACAAATTATGTTACAGTACGTTGACATATGAATATTACAATTACACTATGCCAGTAAGAATTAAATTTGATGATTTAAGACTTCTGGGATAAGACACCATATTGACTGCAGTTACCATTGTTTTGAAGGAACTATTTACCATTCAATGCAGCATAACATCCAAAAAAAAAAAAAGTGTGTAGGAATACATTTGTATTGTGAGAATTAATAATTAAGAAATTTCAATACTACATCTAATATTTTCATCCCCTCTTTTTATGTTTCATTAGTAAAATGCCACAGTCAAGCCCCAGTTCATAATTTGTCACTAAAAATGACTTTCATTTCATGTTAATCATGGATCTCAACACATACATACCCAAATTTATAATTATCCATTTTCTGTGACATACGTACCCATCTCTGCTGTAGACAAGGTATCATGCTGTAAAATTCCAAACACAGCTTTGCTACCATGAACATGCTGCCAACCCATGAATGGAACTTAATTTAGAAAATCCTGATGTGCAATCAACACAGCATGCTAGAACATGTACTGCTGAGGCCCTTGTATAAGCAGCATGTGCAAATCCTTCCTCCCCTTACCCCTCCACCCTGTCTTCTCTACATTTTGCTGAAACAAATCACTACAGTGTGTACAGTGTGTCCTGTTTAGCTCTTCATATTGTAGGAAATTCTGTCTCAGCCTCCATTTTCAATTTACTGTTTCACACCAACCGTGCAGGACCATGTCAGCATCCCTACATGCTGCTGTGGCATAATATGAAACCGTGTTGCTGTGTTATGTTCCATCACAATGTTATGTGGGTTTTCATCTATTTATAGTTTCTACATTTGTGGTGAAAATGAGTAGGACATATGGAATTATCTACATTTGGCTGAACACGACACACCAAAGTCAGTTTCATAAATCTCAATTGTACTCTGTTATTGAACTTTTTAAGCTCAGTATACGCTTTTACTTGTTTTACTTGCATCTGTAGACTTGCACAACACAATGATGGGGTAGGGTGTGCGGGTGCAACGGGGTTACCACAGAAAGCAACTTACAGCTCTGAAACGTTCACTGTGGTTTGCAGAGATTCAAGTGTTTACCTTCTGGGTCATGTTAACATGTTATTACAAGAAACTGTTTACCCATCATACTTACACATTTTCAGGCTGACCAATTCGTGGCTAACAAAAACCTTTGTTTAAAATACCTAGGCTATTCAAGTTTGTGTTAAAATTGTCGAAGGTAATGTAGATGACAGAAATATTGTCTCCAATGAGCATGTGGGATGACATTTCTTCAATAACTGTAAATATCTCTTGCCAGGCCTCTGTGTTAACCATAACACAATGTCCTACATTGTACATGACAAACAATGAATTCCCAAAGCCATATAAACAGTCTGGTTTAAAGATCTCAAAAACAGAGTGCCAAATTCTAATAATTGGAGTGCAATATAAGAAAATAAAAAGTGGACACAGCAGACACTGAAATGTCAGTATATAGGCGACATCAGACAAAAGAGAAAATGCAGCAAAGAATGTGTATAGTCCCTGCTTCTCGGCTACACTGGTAAGAAAACTGTTAATCGTCAAGCTGCCTCTGTCATTACATATACATACAATACTCCCCTGATATTTTGAATTTATGACTGGTAACAAGTAGCATTTTATTTGATGATACAGAACAAAAGCACTACCTGCCAGTAGTGGATGTATGATGGGAAGAAAATTCTTTGTGTCAAATGTGAATGTTGTATTGTTTCATGCTATGATGGAAGGAAGGTGTAGAAGAAAGTAACAATGGATATAAGCGAACAAAATTCTGTGCCAGGTGCAATTGTAGTACTGATTCATGTTACGATGTAGGAAAGAAGCAAAATAACAAAGAAATCAGTATACCAATGAAATACAATGATGCACGGAACAATGAATGAAAGAAAATTCTTTATGACAGATATGCACGCAGTACTGTTCTATATATATAGAAAGAAAGAAGAAAGAAAGAGAGTAAGGAAGGAAAAAAGAAAAGTAGATACACTAAGAGTTGAAAATGCTGTGTCAGATGTGAATGTAGTACTGGTACTGTATGTGTGAAAGAAGTAGAAGAAATTATGCATTAAGAAGAGAAAGGAAACTCTTCTGTGTCAGATATGAATGTAGTAATGTTTTATATTCTGACATAAGAATTAACAAAGATATTCAGACATACATACTCATGACAAGTGAAGCATATGCCTTTCATGAACAAATATGGCTGAAAATAAAATCGGTTCCAATACACAACATAAATTGCTTTACACACTGCAGTTGCATGTAATGTGCTGCCATTTTATCAAATCAATAATGCAACAGTGTACATAATCAAGCAACTAGTGACAACAGAAAGGCAACAGTAACACCACAGTCACTGACCCGCACTGAAAGAACCTGAAATGGTTAAGACACACTGTGTTTACTTACACTAACCACTACACCTGTGTTAGTGATGTCACGACAACACAGCAGCACAAGTGATGAGGTAAATAAAATGTGTAAATCAACACCATATACTATAAGACTTTTAGACACGCATGAAGCTTTCCAAACATTATGCCATATTCAGAAGCATACGCCAGGAAAAAGGCTGGAGTATGTCAATGGAAAGGGCTGGATGAAATTTCACATGAAGCAACAAATCTGTCCAAAGGCCTCCAATAGAAAATGTTACCAAACAAAAACTGTAGTTCTTAATTTATGAAAAGACACAACAAAAAAACTTGTGTTTTATTTATCCCTGTAATTTCTGTATAAAACATTTTCATTCTGACAAATATTTAATATGTTTAAGTGCTAGTGATGCTTGAGATGTGTGCAGAAACATAAAAGTAGTGTGTAACCACTGTCTGACCTTGACAAAATCCGTTCAGTGATTCTCTAATTGTTACATGCAGAGAGACAGAAATTACAAAAGTAATGCACATGTTTTTGCAACTTTTCTGGGAGTGCACAAAAAATTAGTAATACTAACCATATGATACAGTGAATGACATACCAGAATTCAATGTTTCAGCAGATTATGGGCCTCCAGTTCCACTGAGTCTTACACTTCATATTTTAACACATTTATAAACACAGCGTTCATCCATCTTAAAGGTCTTACTTCATATGGTGTTAGGTTATACTTATTATTAATTATTATTTACAGTAAGATTCAGAAACTTACCATGGAATTTATCATCAGTATATTCCAGAGTAAATGATTATCTAACAATGCAAACTATCACCCTGTATGGAAGATGTTTCTTGTATCCTTTAGTGGCAGTGCAAATATAATTGCAAGAACTACTGTTTCCATACATAACTTTTTAAGACTAATACCATTATAACAGACTATTTCTCTACTAAAATTCTGTTCAGAAATGGTGCAGGATATGGTCTAGTACAGGTGGTGTGTTCATGTCGCGACATGTAAATTCCACTGACGCTACGTAAACTATTTCTTTCAGTGTGTGTTGCACTTAGGATAAATAAAGATTTAAAACATAACAGTGTTAGTAAATTCAAAGTTCGCAATCTGCAGCTAACTACATGAACAGGCAAGTCATATTACCTGGTTCCAAAAAATCAAAAGCGTTTGAACAAACCACATCTGACTATATGATAAAAAAGTGGTATCAAATAACTTTATTTGTACTTAAGACTTCAACTATGAGTTCATAACACAAACTTCCAATCACATTACCAGATCAATAAATATACATTCCCAATCTGTATATTTATTACTAACTATTTACAATCTAATAAATTTATGGTTTACTTCAGAGCGTGAGCCATTTTCTTAATACATACACACATGCTAAGAAACTGTACAGCTGCTGCTTTCCATCATTAGAAATCAAAATTTCAGTTTATCACTCCATCATATATAAAGTTCAGACACCTTGACACTTCAGATCATGCAAATGTAATTTGGCTGTAAACTGTAAAAAAGAGCATTACAACACATTCAATGTACCCAACAAGTACCTGGGTCTATCAGTATAAAGTCCTCATAAATCAAAAATAAATTGAAATATGCAAGAATAGACATAATAATTGTTTTGCCCAATATTAAGTGAGAATTTTCAGATTTTGTTTTAAATCTTACACAGCAGGACCTTAAAACTGAAGACTATGAGAATCATTCCCATCTGATAGAGAAAATAAGTACAAATATTATATGCAAAAACATATTTTCCTTTGTCAAACAGGAATGGGGTATTTTTAAGTCTCCTTGTAATTTGGGACTAGTGGCAGATTTTAATTTGGAAGCAACAATATTGAAAAATGCATTGTCCTATTAGCTAGGCTGTGTGCATGCCATGTTATACGAGAGGGGACCCAAAAATGAGAATTTTTTTATGGAGGAGACAGGGGCGGTACTTCCATCTGCTCCTGCTTGGTGCGTGTATGTGACTGCCCTCCACATCAATTGGCCAAGCGGCGTCCTTGAGGAAAGGTCTATAAGGTCCGTGTGATTTTTTTCTTGAGCCTCTGTCATTGTTTCCATCGATTTTTTGATGGCAGACTTAAAAGAACAACGTATTTGCATCAAGATTTGCTTCCTTTTGGGGTAACAGCAGCAAACACTGTCACAATGCCTCGAGAAGCTTTTAAAGAAGCTTCAAGCCAGGCAAGGGTTTACGAATGGTTTTTTTGGTTCAAACGTGGTGACATGTCACTTGAAGACCAACTGCGATCTGGGCGTCCTTCGACAAGCAGAACCGACAAAAACATTCAAAAAATTCGCGATGCGATAATGTTCGATCATCGTCGAACAATCGACGAGTCAGAAGTATTGACTGGAGTTTCGTGGAACTCATGTCAACGAATTTTAACAGAAGAACTTCACATGAAACGAGTTGCTGCGAAATTCATTCCTCGCTTGCTCTCGGAGGATCAGAGAGCCAATCGTTTGGATATGTGCCGTGAAATGAAAGATCAACTGAAAACTGATCCAGACTTTTTGTCCAAAATCATCATATTTTTTCCTGTTTCCAAGAATGAAGAGGTACCTTAAAGGAAAGCTTCTTCAGAATGTAGAGGAGGTGAGGGAGAAAATGACGGAGGCACTGAAGTCTATCACTTTGCAGGAGTTCCAGAACTGTTTTGAACAATGGAAAAAGTGGTGTGATAAGTGTATTGATTCTCAAGGAGAGTATTTTGAGGGTGATTAAATTTTGAAAATGTTCAGAGAAATATACGATTTTTTAAAAAAAAATTCTCGTTATTTTTAGGTCCCCCCTCGTAATAGGGCAACATATGGCCAACAAATTATAACAACTTATAGCACCAAAAAATAGTCTGAAGATTTAAATGCATGTAAGAAGATTTATAGAACTGACAAACATGGATCCTCCTCATTTTTACTAGTGTTCATGTGGTAACCTCTCTTTCTCTGCTCTGCACCTCACTTTCTTATGCTTGCAACCAAAAAATTTGGAAAAATCAACAACCTCACATTCTAACAACGGCACTCTTAGTACAGCAGTTTCAATAATAATCATACATGGTACCCTGCATACCAACTTAACCCTTTGGTGCCAAAGGATGACTATAGTCATCATGAAATAAAATTCTAGGTAATGAGCAGGTCATTTAAGTCCCAGTCTGTGGCTGAGTGCACTAAATAAGTTTAATGAATTCCAAGGCCAAAGGGTTAACTGTTGAGCAGATGTTCTGCAGTATTCTTTTCAGTCAAGATACTGTCACACTGAAGGTCTGGACATATACCATTACGAATTTTAGAAAATGAGGCACATACAGAACTGTATAAAGAAGATACAGAACTAATCTAAAAGAAATGGAAGAAATTAAAGCACAGTAACTCCCACAATGAAGTATTAATGAAAATATAAGCTGCATGCTCTTGAATTTAAAGTATCTAGCACGATGCAATTATGTGAGTTTGTGTATTTCCTTACGGATGTTCAAAAATGAAGAGTTGAATTATTTCACTGCCAAATAATTTTGAGATGCTTTGCAGACAACAGAATATTGAGGAAATTTAGTAACACAGTTGCCCAGAGTATCAAAAAGATACTTCCATGAAAAACTGTGGCATCAAAACACGAGTTACAAGTGTACCAGCAGAAGGACACACAAAATTCAGAAACAAGGTTCAAGGTCAAGCTTCTACCATCCACCGCACTTGTGTTCTCTTAAATTCTATGATTTTTTTTTTTTTTAATTTCAGATGCACGAAAACAAACTCACATTGGGAAATGGCATGTTTTTAACCCTCTTACTGCCAGGTGGCTAAACCGTGTGCCTATTGCATATTATGCCTTTGCACAACCTGTCAGCCACCATTTTCAGCGTGTGAAGCCTCCTTCTTGGCCACGATAATTCAGTAGCAAGCACACCACTGAACAGCATGACTTTATACAATCTATGTACCTTGGTACATCTCTTCTTTGACAGGTTATACATTTTTACCTATATAACCTGGCACTAAGAGGGTTCATAAAAATACACGCATCTCTGTGGTCTTGTTAATAACAGCACTGTGATTGCAGCAGAACCTTAAAAGGCTTGCTTTTTACTTGCAGACAATCTGGGCATTCCAACTTGTAAAAATTGCTTTCAGATAAAAATCTCTCAGTTAGCAGACTAATGAGCTTTCCGTTGATTCCATGGAATTTTGCAGTGCCTACAAATCACCATTTTGAATGATGATGCTTATTTTTGTCTTGCTATGCCTATAAATGCTTATTTTTAACATTTTGTATATATCTGACAGAAATGTGGAAATTTTGCACTGAAAAGAGAAAAATCAACCCTGAAAACAAAACCCCATAGAATGGAGTTTAAACACACCTGCCACGGTAGTTTCACTCAGGGAGAAGTTGCCAAACATATTACCGCCTCCCAAGCTCATCCCGAACTGCTGGGACACATTGTTAGAGGGTGTAAGAATTTTTTAAACTAATGAGGAAACAGTGAATGGTCTGCTGGCAGCTGATGCTCACTGGATTAGAGCAGTGCAAACAGTTCCTGGGCAAAAGGAAACCAAACTGGATTTGACACACACACATACATACATACACACTACCCACACCATCTAGGCAGGGCAGCTTACAATTAAAGACTGCAGGCTTCACAAAGTGTGCTGTGTGAACCAATATACCTTCTTTCTGACACCAAGAATAAAATGAAGTGCTGCAGGAAGAACTGCAAAACTCTCCATAAAACTGGTAGTATTTATGGCACGAAATCACAGTTATGGTAAACTGAAAGCAATGTCTGATACTATCAATAAATTTGATGTTGAAGCCCTTGAAGAGTTTTTATTCCAATGTCAAGTTTGCACTGACCACCACAGGTGCTGTCGAAAGAACAGTGGTTCTTGCTCAGAAACCACAAATTTGACAAAAAAAAAACCTGAAAATGATTATGGTGACTCAGTGTATAGCAAATGAAGGGCATGATCCATAAAGTTAAAAAATAAATGACAAATGATGATGGGAATGAATTTGACTGACTCTTACATTATTTCTTATTTAATTATCACTCCAACATAACAATAATGATAATGCTGGCTTGTAGTCATTGCAATATCAGTGGCTTCACAATTAGTGCCTACTTATTGGGTTAACACTACTTTTATACGTGCCTAGCTTTGTATTTTCAGTGTTTAAACACCCAATGTCTAGTAATTCATACTGAAATTCTCATACTAGTTACCATGATTTTATTCAAGATTACAGTTTCTAAACATGCCAAGATCTCTAAACCTTTTACAACTTTTCCCACATTCTCATCAGCAACATGCAGTTACCAACAAAGGTGAATAATCAGTACTTCAGCCAAAACAGGTTTCTCTAGCAAAGCCATATCAGTACAATGGGATGAAACAAATCATGTGCACACAAAAATTTGTAATCGACACTATAATAATGATTATGACATACATATATATATATACTCTTTCCATCTATATATTATGTTGCTAACCTCCCTCATAACACATCCAAAACATCTCAGTCTTTTTTTAATTGTTTAAACAGTGGTTACACTGTAACATTCTATCACAAATATACAATAGAAAATGGTTACAAGAGTTATACATTCATTTTCCAAATTCTGTCTCAAGGCCCAATATATAAAAATAAAAACAGGAAAGAACAAAGCAGCCACCTACACATCAATTTCGTTACAAACAGCCAGATAATAAAAACTGAGCTGAAAAGCCATATAGACAATCTGATCACCAGGGCATTTATCACTGGGTTGAAATGAAGCATGGGTCGTGAGCCTTAAGTGTATTCAGCTATTCCTGAGCTTATCATGTATTCATTCTAATGCTGAACATGGGGTAATAGTGCGGATTTGTAGCCTATACAAAAAATTTTGTCCAACAGTGTGATATATGCATAGACATGTACACGACCTACAAGGCTCTTCTTCCTTTTTGAAAATAAAACCAGAATTACAATCCCCTAAAATTCATGTTGGTGAACAGATTGTTCATTTTTTAGTTCTGTTAAAATGTTGAAAGCATAATCCTAACCATTACACATAAAGATTTCTAATCTCCATAAATTAAAACTGTGTTAATAAATGAGAGTACATAAGACACTTCCTTTAGTTAACTCCACTTATATTCCTACTATGAATTTTCTCAGTGAGAAATATAAAACACTGGTAGTAACAGTAACAAACATCTATAATTCAAAACTATAGAAAGTATATATTTATCCCCATTTTTATAATAGTAACATAGGAAACAGAAGAAAAAAGAAAAATTTTAACTTGGGCAACACCAAATTCCCAGTTGTCAGGATGAATCAAACACATCAACTACATCCACTTGGAACTTAGCTACAGCACAGCAAGCCAAGTATCGTTCTTAGATAAAACAAAACAAAACAGAACAAAAACTCTTAAAAATTTGTGACAATCCTTTCACATCTCACAAAAACCCAGGTTTGTCTCCACCTTCGAAGATTTCTTCACATACATGATTAGTATAAAAAACATACCACAATTACTCATAGAAAAGTGACTAAAAATGTAATGTATTTGTCTGATCCTGCAAAATTGTAACAACCACAGGACACCATCAATAAAATAATTAATTACTTTCCTCCAAAGTTGATACTTGGTGCACCAATTAAGGCTCAATCATTTAACCAAGTGAGAGTATCAACTGTGAAACAACATTATCAGTTATAGTTCAAATACCATTGTAATAATTACTTCTTATTACATTTCAGTAAGAAGGGCACTGCAGAGTCACTGAACCAGTATCAATATAAAGCAAAATTATTTTGTTCCGAGAGATATAGCTGTCAAACTTTACGAATCATCAACTACTGGTAAAAATGACTACAATCATGTTTTATTGCACAAATAAATACTGGTAAGATGTTTCATGTAACAGTTGTGCCAGACATCACGAGAAGAATTAGCCAGCCCAATATAACTGGGTGAGGAAGCCTACTGCATACTTCTTAATTCCAGAATGAATTTAAGTTCATACCTCTCCACAGCCACCCAGGGCATGTTCAGTCACACTAAGGCAGAGGGATTCCAGACGTGAATTGATTTCCGGATCAACAGCCGATGAATTTTCAGGAGTTTGGCATTTTGTTCCAGGGGCAAAACTTAAACCACAGAAGTTGTTCGGCTTTGGTGGAGCTGAACACGTCCTCTGGAGTGATGTATGCAATTGCAGAGGCTGAAATTAAAGTGTAATTGGTGTAAAAGTGATGAGCTGGTGGAGAGGTGTGGGAATTATGCTGTCTACATTAATAATATCTCACTACAAATGCTCTCCAAGTCAGCCAGGATAGCCTACTCAGTAAAGCAATTAGGATACAGGGTGGACAACTGGGATCTCATTGTACTATTCTGGCAGAAGCAAGAGATTTTTCTATTCATCAAAGTGTCCAGACTGGTGCTGAGGGCCACCCAGCCTACCGTTCAGTAGGTACCGAGGGTAAAGTGCCCAGGGAGTGAATCTGACCACTCAGAACCACCTAGTGTGGTGAATGAAAATGAGTGGCGCAAAATCCCCAACACCCCCTCTACACCTTCATGGCATGCATACGGATAACTTTACTTTATGTTACATTACATTACTTCGTATTACTTTACTTGACTATACCACTGCTATGAACCTCACACAGGGGCTCCAAAATGGTGTGGGAATCAAATGTTTATGTCTTAATGTGGGAAAATCCTAAAATTCAGAAACCTTAAACAGAGAAAAATTACACATTATTTATGAGGGATTTTGGCTGGGACCACAACAAATGTACTCAAAGTATGAGAAAAACCTGAAATCTAGTAACCTTACACTGTGTGTGTGTGTGTGTGTGTGTCTTGCCACAAATATTAGACAAAAATGAGTAATCTAAGCGTTGTACCATCACACCCTGCACAAACTGCAGTTCTTCACATATTTTCCTAGGGTTATCACTATTTCATTTCACTACAGTAATAATGATAGTGAATGTAAGCCAACTGATCAAGAGTTGTGAGATGCACTGACCTCTGGCAGTGTATCTTGTAAGCTTGGTCTCTTGGCCATGAAGGAGACTCCTGCTCCCATCATACTTCCCATGATAGACATACTACTGCAATCCTGCTGCCCAGTAGCAGTAGAGGTTGGAGCGGCACTGGAGTTTGAAGGATATAGTGTGGTGAACCCAGGTAAAGGAGAAGTCTTGGTGCTTGTTCCACGTTGGTGGTAGCTGCCACAGCCAATGGGCTGGGGTAGGGGGGGAGGAGGAGGAGGAGGAAACCTCTGTCCACGGTTTCCATGTAAGTGGGAGTGGGAATGTGAATAACCATTCGTTGTTCCAGAAGAGAACTGACTGGAATGATGCCACCTGCAAAACAGAAATGCATCAGCAGGCCACTCTATAATTACTAAGGCTTTCAACAAAAAATTATCCATCACAGTGCTAGCCAGACATACCTACTGCAAAGAAGAGTGTCCTCATATTTTATAAATGCATGTATCATTGTGAAAGAAATAAATCTGTAATTAAATTACAGGTATCAAATACAGTGAGCCAGGCAGTCCACATAAAACATAACACTAGGCACGTTCAAGTAACTGTTGTTGCTGTGGAAAAGCAGTATTACATACTCTGTGTGCGTGTTTGTAGCCTTATGTATCCAGCATGAAAGATTTAGTTTGTACTACACAGTAAATACCCTCTGTCTTGGTTATGAAAACCGTCAGTCAAGGGAAATAACTGCTGTTTGTTCTGAGATCACCACACAACATAAATTTCTGAATGTTAAAAACTGAGGGTACATGAAATAACCATTAGGCTCTAAAGAGTTATCACATAAACTGAAGGAGATCATGAGCAATACATCCCCAAATTCACGCTATAAGTTAGAAATAAGATATGTTTTAAGGCATCAGCGGACCGCAGTAGCACAGTGGTTAAGGTGCTGTGCTACAAATCGAAAGGTCGCTGGTTCGATCCCAGCTGGTGGCAGTGGATTTTTCATTGACATAAAATCCTTCCAATCGCACTATGGCCCTGGGGTAGACTCAGCCTCTAACAGAAATGAGTACCAGGAGTATTTCCTAGGGGTAAAGGTGGCCGGTGCGTAAGGCTGACAACCTACCAATATCCTGTGCCATTGTCACGAAATCTGGGAACCCAAACTTCCTGGAACCCTCTGGGCCACTCCAGGCCTGTAACAGGGCTGCTTTTTTTAAGGCATCAACTACACGTAATACAGACACACAAAACTTACTTGTGCCTGGCATGACGTTGGTCATTTGTTTTGTGGTGCGAAGGAGACAGATGCCACGCATCCTGAATCTGCAGTCTCCACGAGCTCAATCGTCGCTTCTGTTGTGTAGTAAATGCTTCATGCTGTAGTGAGTGATCCAGTAGCCACATAAACAAACGAACAACTTCTTCTTCCGCATGATTACTCACCAGAAGTTGAGTACACACTGAGCATAACAATAAGGTGTGCTATTACAAGTTCAGTTCATCGCAAACAGAGTTAACCACATGCAAATATAAAGGGATAAATGTAGTGCATGATCCTTCATCACAAGCAAGCTACTCTGTCAGTCAGGTGTAAAGACAGGCTGCCTTTCACCACATTTCTTGTACAACTATTAACCATCTCAACCAGGTATTATGAGCTGGTATTCCCCTGGCCACTCAACCGTAAATAGAGGCTTCTGCATACACTGGCTCAGAGGCGAACCTACAACAGCGCTAAGTATAACACAGTATATGCAAACAGTACGAACACAGAAACATGTACTGTCCACACCTCTTGTCAAGAATAAATGTGATTTCACATTAATGAAACAACTTAACCATCATCTTTTGCATAAAATTACTTTCCTTTCTGCATAGCTCTTACATATTTTCTGTGAACACAAGATTACTAGTACAGATGTAGTCACTTATGCAGTAGCTGCATTTCAAAGAACCCAAATTTTTGTACAAATGTATACTAATGACTAAAAACTAACAAGTAATGACTCTAGACTCATAGTTTTTAGGACCAAAGAAACTATGTTCATGTGGCCCAGATACAATACACTGTGGTCTTTATTACTGAAATATTACAAAATAATTATAATTGGGATAAAAATATAAAATTGGACCCAAAAAATTAACACAATTTTTACACATCCCTTATAAAAAGTTCTCCCTTTAAGAAGCTATTTTTCACTGGTGAACTGAAAAATGTATTATGCAGGGAACAATGTACTGGATTCAAGCTATTCATTCATGGTCCACCCTGATTATTTGGGATGTTCTATCATCATACTACAGAGCAGAAGTAGAGCATTAGAATTTCATTTATACAAACTGTACTATTTGCTGTGTGTTTGTGTATAATCAAAACAGTCTTGCAAGTGTTTCAATATTCAGAATCCAATCAAAATTTCATTCAGTGCTTTCCTCTGTACAATCACTGCCTCTTTTACAGCCCTAATAAAACTAAGTTCCACTGTGGTTACATCAGTCTCGAGTTGAGTACATATCTTGGAAGTTCAACATCTGGTTGGGCGCAACCAATTTCAAAAAGGGAAAGCATGATCAAAAATGGCTCAGCAACATAGTCGTTAACAGTGTTTGAGGTAAATGCTCTTTTGCATGCAACAGGCATAATAAATCCCATATATCAGAGACTATAAGCCACGGAAAACCATAAATGGGTTTAAATTACAGAAAGTAACAGATATAAAGATCATAATTTCTGTAATCAACCAAGATACAGTTCACAGAACTGAGAGGTGAAGAGAATTTCTGAGCCAAAAAAAAAGGTTATTTGAGGGCCTAGGAACCTGCATGCTGTGTCACCTCTTTCCATACTGTACCTTTGCCCATCACTTTGGTGAACTGGACTGGGATGTCTTCATCTGGAACTGCAGTGTCCGAGTCACTAGGTACAGGCACCGAGTCACTGCCACTATTTTCCACATGACTGCCGGCAGTACTACTACCTGTTATTTTCACATCACTACCAACTTCAGTCTCATCTCTCTCCTTGTCCTCACGATGAGAGGCTTTGATTGGTGAGATCAAAATGGCCTTCAACTCTTCCAGAGCTACAGCCAAATTGTTACCTTCAACCACATCCTATAATAATAATAATAATAATAATAATAATAATAATAATAATAGATGTGGCAATACCCACAGACAGAAATGTTGTACAAAAGGAAGCGGAAAAGAAGTTAAAATACAAGAGTTTGTGTATAGAGATACAACGAATGTGTAACCTGAAATGTACGATTGTACCAGTAATAATTGGGGCCACTGGAATAGTAACGAGAAGTTTAAAGAAAAATTTGGAAACTATACCAAGAAGCCACTCGTTAGATTCACTACAAAAGACAGCTACACTTGGAACATCACACATAATATGGAAAGTACTGCAATGTGAAGCTTGAAGCGTGAGCTGTGGGGATCACCGCTGGTTCAAGAGAAGTACCAGGAAGAAATGCCTGTGACAGGAGACATGCATATTGTATTATTATAATAATAATAATAATAATAATAATAATGATGATGATGATGATGATGATGATGATGATAATAATAATAATTCATAATTGGCTGTTGAGTTCAAACACCCCAATAATTTTTAACTACTGTTGGATAAACTGTAGACTTTTACTGCAGAACTTATAAATCTTCAGTAATATTATTCACAAACCATTGAAAATGTATTAATATAACATAAACTGCAGATCTTTACTGCAAAACTTATAAAATCTTCAGGAACATCATTCACAAAGCACTGAAAAATGTCTAAATATAATATAAAATAAATTAACGCTATTCACTATGTTAGCAAAACTGTCAGCAGCATATATACATTGACAATGCTCTTCTTTAGTTCTACAGGGCTTCAGCGAACTGTATCTCAGCATTGGTGTATATTAGATGGAATACTTTTAAAACCTAAAAGTTTCATCTCAGACTACTGGATATAATATCATTTTGAGCTTCAGTCTCATTGTGCAGCACCTCCAGTATTCAATTTCACATCTTATGAAACAAACAACAGAACTAAATAAACTGCACAGTGAACACTCTCTCTTTAATGGCCAATAGCTCCTGCTGCTCAAAAAATTTGTACTTATGCCTACAAACGACTGTCACAAAACCCAAATCCAAGTCAGATGAATCTATTTCACACCTTCAAACACCATTTCCCTAAGACTTGTTTTCTGGTATCCTTAACAGCTTCTTCATTAGAAAATCAGCGTAAAATTATTTTTATGCATGCCTGCTGCAAGATAAATTCATCTAACAATGCTTCATTCACTTTTACTAACAATATCGGGTTGAAAAGTATGGACTATGAAGCTTTTCCATACATAATTCATTCCCATTCAATGTTAATTTGTCTCAGACATAGGCAAACCTTCTGGAATGACATAAGCAATGAGAAATGGATATGAGATTTGAAACTTTAAGTCTCTACAAGTCAGGCTCAATGCAGAGAAGAGCAAGAAAATTCACAAAGTATAGGTTAAATTAAGTTGAAGTCCAGAATGTCAGATGGTAGAAGGTACGAGGAAGAAAGATAAATATCATATACAGAAATGCACAAACTCTGTTCAATAAGAAAATGAATAAGGAGTTTATTAAAAAATCAGAGACAGTAAAACTGATGTGTACAATCATGTGCCATCATCAAAATGCGGGATATAATCATTGTAACATACCTAGTAAAAAGTTCTTCAAAATGTATCACAATTTCTTCTCACCTTTTCCAACTGACACAGTATGTTGTGGCGCTCTTTGAGTTTACGAATGCTGATGATAATTTTATGACGAGCACCTTTAGTGACACCCTGAGCTGCAAGCTGCTCCTCTGTGAGTGCCATCATCTCCTCATAACTCAACTGTGCAAATAACTGTGCATATTTATGAAGTCGTAATGACTTTAGCCATGAAGGAACATCTGCAAGGCAATACAGTGTTCATTTACATATCACATCTAGCGCACAGCTGTAGGCGATGTAATTAAAATTTAACTATCTGAGAGGCAATAAGGGAAACACGGAGATGTTAAGTTAACTGCCACTCAACCCAACAAACTGTATAAATAAAAGACCACACATAAGATGGGAGAAAAATATTAAAATTGTTACATGAGTCATCTAGAAACCAAAAAACAAGGGCCACATCCTGCCCATCCCTAGCAGACAGTGTGGCACCTAATCAACCATTCTTTACTATTTTCAGTTTAATTTGGACTATCTTAACCCTCAATAAATGAGCAGAAAACACTATCCCAAAATGGGTATGTAAACTGGCTGCTGCCAGAAATGTGGGATTTAAAAGGCTGTATGCTACATGATACACAATGTAGTCAATCACTTATGGCAGCATTTTCCAAGCTTGTTTGCTCATGGAACACTTTTGGCTTCGGAAAATGACCATGGATCCTCATGTCATTGCTCACATACATACAGTGTCCAGATAATGGCCCCAAAATTAAAAATGTATATTTCAGAACTGAACTTATATAGATACTATTACATACCACCAGCATATGTAGCAATGCATTGCATGATTTAATCTTAATTAAAACAACTGTCACTTGCTACGTTGGTGCAGGAAATTTCTTAATTAGATATTTTAACAGTCATATGAAATAAACATACCACCAACTGAAAAACTTCCTCCGTTATTTTTAACAAAACATCATTTTTTTCATTAAAAAAGTACATAAAATCCATATTAGCCATTACAGATGTGCATCCACGGAAATGGTTGTGGAACCCAAGGGATCTGCGAAGCACACTTCTGGAACCACTGGCTTACAGCAATTTGCCATCTTTGCAATGGCAAAATAAAACACTGGTTCTACTGTTTTAATAAGTACCTTCCTGGTACTGCGTATGTTCATTAAGAGAGGATAAGGGAATAGTAGTGAATTCCTTACCAAGTGTCATATTCTTTTATGAGTTGATATAGCAATTAGGTAGACAGGTGGTCTAGCAAATAACCAAGTGCCTTAATGTGTCAACTAAAAGAACATATGACCAAAGACTTTACCCACCTACTGTCACTACATTGTAGGTGGGT
>Ga0123352_10002246_pt1 | contig 26741 bp, 24 predicted proteins | sample TergutLab28metaG_FD_89700 | JGI IMG/M metagenome (GOLD analysis project Ga0123352, IMG submission 89700) | Labiotermes labralis P1 segment gut microbial communities from Petit-Saut dam, French Guiana - Lab288 P1 | ecosystem: Host-associated > Arthropoda: Insects > Digestive system > Gut ... | reverse complement strand
CACACACACACACAAACATACACACACACCACACATACACACACACACACCACACACACACACCACACACACTCACACACACACCACACACACACACACACCACACCCACCACACACACCCACACACACACACACCACACACACTACACTACACACACACACACACACACATTCCTACTGTTGGCCTTATGCTTCTTCATTTCTTGCAAACGTTTGTCTGTCACAGGGTTAGTATCATATAACTTCAAGGACGCGCTTTTTTCCACCCCAGCCACTAATAACTCAAGCCCCTTACCGCCTCTGAGCACAACCAGTGCTCACTAGCGCTCCTACTGGACGCGCTAAAAACTTACAAAGAATCATTTGGTTTGTTTTTTTGTTTCACATTTTGAGCACAGGCAAGAATTAATGAGCCTTGACGTCATGGCGACCAGAAGACAAATGATAGTCGCTGCATTCTGGACCATTTTTCAGAAGATGTGTCTTTCTCTGTGACAGAGCAATTCGGAGAGATTACTTTTTGTAGATTCTGGAGAGCCCTGTTATAATTTAATATTTTTAGACCTACAGAGTGAGGATACAGAGAATTGAGATGGCAAAGAGAAATGATTTTCAGGCAGATATGAGACTTAAAAATGCCTACATCTAATGGAAATTCTATTACGCACTCAGTGTCTAGCTAGGCAAGCAAACACCCAAACAACTCCACCTTTTTTATGTCTATGGTTCCGTGCATCGCTGATCTATGTTAATAACTGTCCATCGAGATGCAACATAAAGCAGTCTATCATTCTGCAAGTTCACTCTACATGTTTTGGGTGTTAACCACACCCATCATCAGCAGTACACAAAAATGTAACTACAGCCTACAGTACTGTGCAGCCACCTCCCTCCAACGTGGCCAAGCTAGCTTGGCCACGTTGGAGGGAGGTAGTTGCAAAAAAAATCTGACCAGTACCGAAGGCTATAGTTACAGTTTTGTGTACTCTAGATGATGGCTTGGCCACGTTGGAGGGAGGTAGCTGTACAAAAAATATGACCGGTCCCGGAGGCTGTAGTTATAGTTTTGTGTACTTCTTATGATGGCTTGGCCACGTTGGAGGGAGGTAGCTGCACAACAAATATGACCAGTACCGAAGGCTGTAGTTACAGTTTTGTGTACTCCTGATGATGGGTGTGGTTGGCACCCGAAACATGTACAGTGAACTTGCAGAATAATAAATAGACTGCTTTGTGTTGCATCCCGCTGGACAATTATTAATGTAATGAATGTTACGTTTAAACTAATAATTTAGGGTTTGAAATTTGTAACTTAGATTAGAAATTTACGTCCATGAACTTGTTTGTTACATTACATACAGGAAGCGACAGTCACTCACTTTTATAAATTCGGCAATACTTAAGCAGTTCATTGAACTTAGAGACATTTCTACACCTAAGAGTGACGTGACAGTTAGCTAAACTTAATGGAATGCTGACTAAACACTTTGCCGCTATATAACCCAGTACGCACCGGCAGTTTACCCCATACGCAACGCACATGCCTTCTCACGTTGGTCGTCGGCAGTTATTGAAGAAGATTAAAAACGAAAGTGTTATAACTTGACTGTAAATTCGGACTTAATTCAGACTTCATCATAATCATAATCATCATCATCATCATCATCATATTCATGAAGGGTTAGGCTTGTTTCCTGTTCCTTAATCCTCGAGACGAAGTTGGTCCCTCCATGTCTTCCTCGGTCGTCCTATGCTCCTTCGTCCTTTTGGCTGATAGTGTAGTGCTTGTTTTGGTGTTCTATTTGCGTCCATCTTCTGTACGTGTTGTAGCCATTTTTCTTGGTAATGTTTATTTCCTTTACTATGTTCTGTGCTCCCATTTTTCCCCCAATACATTGATTCTTTATCTAATTTTGTTATTCCAAGTAAGCGTCTCAAAAATTTCATCTGTGCTGCTTCTAAACGTTATTCCTCTCTTTTCTTCAGTGCACAGGCTTCGCTTCCATATTTCAATGCTGTTTTAACTGTAATGTTGTGAATCTAAGACCGCGTGACCCCTGGGCAATGTAGCTGAAACTGCAGCAGACGGGAGAGGGTGAAAGCGAATACCCAGCGCCTTAAAACTGGGCCCATTCAGCTAAGGGAGTTCACCCATACAGAAAAGCATGCAGGTCTAGAAGCATCAAGGTGGCAGCCCCACCACTAGACTCACCCTGCGACGGGCTAGTAACCTATCCAGGGGACATCAAAACATTCATAAAATCCTCAAAGGGAAGAAACGGACCGACACTTAATCCAGATTTAAATATTCTAAATTCTAAAGTTTGCGTTCTTTGGTTTTTGTATATAGGCAAGTTAACTACTTGGTAACTACGAAATTATTTGTGATTTTGAACTATTAACTCCCACTGTAAATACCTGAGTATAGTAAATTTTAATATATAGTAATAGCTAGATGAGTTTGCTACTTTGTCTTTGAGTTCTGGTTATTAGATAAGTGATCTAATTGGTGGCAGCATATAACTAATGAGTGAAAGCGTTTACAAACCCATATCTTTAGTATCTGTCTAGACACAATTTGGTGGAAGTCAAGTCACAGTCTTACAGACACTACATTAATATAAATCCGCCTTTCTTTGAAGCAAAAATATTTAAGCTATGCAACGAATTTTAATGAACCCGAAGGATTATTACTGTTTCTAAGAAATCCTACCACTGGTACCTATTTCAATCAGGCAAATCCATTCAGCACCCTCCCACCAGGTACTAGATTTTGCAGACGGTGTTAAAATGCACTATGTGCATCCCGCTGTGAATTTACACAACGAGAGGAAACAACACACAAATCGTTTTTCACATCTTAATCTTTAGGAATAATCATCATTTAGCACAGCATTTTTCGGCCTTAATACCGGCCATCACCAGATCCCTCCACATTCAGAAAAAATAATACTATACACACATCATGTCGAGAGTACAAGGAGATCTTATTCTCTACAAATGATAGTCAAATTAAAATGCCAGTTTAAAAAAAAACAGATGCGTGTTTTAAATTATCGAAAACTGTACAAAATAATTTCCTAAAATTATTGCCAAAAATATAGGCAGTACTCCTGCCTACAAGCATCATACTTTGAAATTTCTCTCTTTTGTAAATTCTATGTATTTGGACTCTCCATTTTTCATACAACATTAATATGCTTGCTATGAAGTGGTTCCTGTAAATAAGTTTCTCTGCTTCTTTTTTAAATTGTATTTTGGTTATCTGATGTTTATTGGACCGTGCATCATTGTGATAGTTGAAGAATAAAAGACCAAATTGATGTCACTTGCTATATTTATTTCACTTCTTATGTGCTCAACATGTTTCGGGCATTAATATGTCCATCATCAGGAGCTTCCAACTATTCTGTTGAATTACCACATTGGACGTATTGTTCTTGGTTCGATGTGTGTTGGAGTTTCGGTGTAGTTGGGTTTGAGTGGTATCCGTGTTGCACTACACCGAAACTCCAACACACATCGAACCAAGAACAATACGTCCAATGTGGTAATTCAACAGAATAGTCGCAAGCTCCTGATGATGGACATATTAATGCCCGAAATATGTTGAGCACATAAGAAGTGAAATAAATATAGCAAGTGACATCAATTTGGTCTTTTATTCTTCAACTATGTATTTTGGGTATTTTTGCATATATATTAGCCTTGGTACGGTTTTTTGTTATAAGTGCAGGATATGTATTTACTTCCTCCAAATACAGTGAAATTTAAGCAAGAGTAAAAATATACGAGTGCGCGCTTACACACACACACACACACACATACACACCCACACACCACACACACACACAAATTGGAAATGAAACGAAAATAAAGTATTTATAACTCACACAAGTATAGGTCTAATGAATCTGTTGAGAAAGCTCTCGATACTTAATTGTCCCGCAAAACGCTAAAAATGGAAATGAACTTCATGACGAAACTAGGAGAAGAATCAACTCTAAAGATATTCGTCACTATTAATTCCACGAAAGTTACCTTCAGACTTGCTTTCAAAGCTGCCGAATGTCAAGGTTTACAAAACAGTTGATTGTCTTCTTTCTGGATGTGTGTGAAACTTGGCCTTTTACTTTGAGCAAAGCGATTAAATCAAAAGTTTCTCAGAACCAAGTGTTATAAATTATGTTTGGAATTAAGAATGATGAAGTAAATGAGCAATTTAGAGAGAAAGAGAGAGAGAGAGAGAGTTTCGTCCGACAAACAACGCAACTTATGTTGTAGAGATCACCTACAATTTTTATGTTACTGAAATCAAGGAGATTACAATTGAAGGGCCACATGAGGAAAATAAGAGAGACGGAGAATGCGTACAGAATTTTGTAGCAGAACCTCCAAAAATCCAAGAATTCTGTGGATAACATTAAGATGGATATTCGGGAGACAGGTCATGGGGACTGATTTTGATAAACACTGTTAAATTTTCGACATCTGCTATTAGAGCTTAGGCAGTGAGAGTAAAAAAAAATTAATTAAATGAGCAACTAACTAAGAAACCAGGTACCTAAATATATGACATATTACTTATAGAAGAAATTGTTTAACTGCCAATTCCAAAGCTATGAGTAACACAAATCAAGAGCGACTGTAAAATGCATAATACTAAAGCGGAACTTCGTCTAAAGTACTTCAGAAGGAAGCCCAATGGCTGTCTCTGCAGTACAGCAATGGTCATTGACATCACAGTTGTGATGTGGGAGGAAGTGAGTGAAAATTTGATACCCTAGCTCCTGCAGACTATGCTTGCATGCCTTACATGCGCGCCGGAGAAGTTGCCGCCTCTTCGTTGCGAACTACACATCGACCTGCAACACGCAAGCAATACCGGGACTGGTTACTAAATTTCATGGTTTGTATAACGAAATAGCACAGTTACAGGTCTCAGTACAGGTTATAGTTATTTATAAGTTTTCTTCCTTCTTATGAAGCCAGGGTGGTGTATTCGGTATCTGAGGTAGGTAGCCTGTATCAAGAGCTCCACTGAGGTGGTCTGCTATCGGCCTGTTTTTTGGAAAAAATGCTCGCTCAATATCCACGCCTTTCAGGTTCCACAACTTTTTAAATTTCATACAGAAATTCAGTATATTTCCAATTTTTGTATGATTCTGATATTTTCTTCACACACAGAGGTAGGCCACGACTGCGATATTTGCCTTCCCTTGTGTCTGATGAAGGTATTACCAAGAGATTATGCTTATTGTTAAAAAGTCTTGCGTCCTGTTGTAGTGTATCATTATAGGTATTATATGTGGGCCGGGATAGCGCAGTCGGTATAGCGACTCGCTACGGGCTGGGCGGTCCGGGGATCGAATCGAGGTGGGAGGCGAGATTTACCGCACCCATCCAGACCGGCCCTGGGGCCCACCCGGCCTCCTATATAATGGGTACCGGGAGTAAAGCGGCAGGAGGCGTGACATCGACCGCCCACCCCATCTAGCGCCGAGGTTAAAGAACGTGTAAAGTTATACCTCTGCTCCCCCTACGGAACTTCGTGGTCTATTCTAGGGTTAATTTTACTATATAGGTATTATATTAAGATTATGGTTATAGATTTAATATACTGCTTGTTACTATTATCCGTATGAAAGAATTGGGCCACTCCTGTCATGCGATATGTTTTTTCCACGTCCAGCCACAGCAACGAAACAATCGCCAGCCTTAGTACTGATGTCAGCTGCACGGTGGCATTGCAAACCGCCCTGATCGATACAGCTGTCGACCTCTGCGGTGGAATGCGAGTTAAGTTGGGCCCCAACTTCAACAAATTGCGTATAAACAGCGAGACTTGCCGCTATTTGCCGGAATTTAGTCGCAGCTGACGATCGAGGCAGTGCGGTCCATGTTTAAAAAACAGCGTACATGAACCAGCTACTGCGGTTGCTCACTGTCTTTCATGGCTGGTCATTAACAGTTCTTTCAAAACCAGCAGTCACATTTAATATTTGTAGAGGAGATGAGAGGGTCTCACAGCGATCCCAATACATATTGAAGACTTCTGGAATATAACACCGGGTCCACCTCCAAACAGTTAACTACGTATGACAGTGTTATAAAGCAGAAAACTGGAATCCAAATATGGATCTTGTTGCAGCTGTAAGACATCACCTCATTCATGTTACCATGAGAATTCTTACGGTTTACATGCACTTTAAAATAAGACAAGAACGCCTCAACTGAACCCCATATTTTCCTGCGATTTCTGAGACCATAGAAAAAAATTGTGTCTAATGTAGGTGGGTAAAGCCAGTCTCTGCAACGTCTTGTTCTGGGGTTGTTGTGTGTTGATCAGTCTCTCCATAAAGTCCATTTGCAATGGCACGCTTATAATAAAAACGCGCCACTCTCATTAAGGTTTAGAACCATGCTACTATCTTTCAACAACTCCCGCGAACGGAGTCTCTTTCTGGCGCCATCTATTCAGCTATGCAATATATTCCTTGCTTTTAAAGGAAAGCCATAAATTTATCACCACGATCACAAGCTCCTTTCATTGAAACTGATAATGAACCTATCCAACCCGGAACACATCTTTTCACCCCGTATCCATGAGACCAGGTGTTCCCACTGGTCTATTCCCTGGAAGCCATCCAAACAAACGTTTGCACTGTTTGACGTTCAGGTGACCGAGCATCGTGATAAATTCTTATAATAAAACGAACTAGAAGTACTAATTTCTCAAATTTATTTTTGGGATGAAACACTACGTGTTTCGGACAGTTCCTCTGTCCATCATCAGGAGTTTTTCACTGTACACACAGCAATGGTATATGTCATACAGGTTTGCTGACAGCTTGCGAGCAGGATCAGGACGGAACCATTTCCGTCCTGATCCTACTCTCAAACTGTCAGCTATACCATTGCTGTGTGTACAGTGAAAAACTCCTGATGATGGACAGAGGAACTGTCCGAAACATGTAGAGTTTCATTCCAAAAATAAATTTCAGAAATTAGTGCATCTAGTTGGTTTTATTATAAGAAGTTTGCACTGTTTTTTTTTAGGTCGCCCGTTTGACAGACCGTTGTTCATTTGTTACTTGAAAAATATGAGTTATTTGGCTGTGTTGTCAATTACTGGGATTATATAAAAGGTAAAGTTCACCTTGTCACATGCCATGACTGGCACAGAGCGGGAATAGAGATATAACCTTAACCTCGGTGCTAGATAGGGGTGGGCGGTCAACGTCACACCCCGGCCGCTTCGCAACCGGGAGACAAACTCGGCAAACATGGCTGAGATTATATGGCTAGACGCAATATGACACTAGTAATATCTACCGTGCAATTATCTGTCTTGTTTATTTTCCCGCTGTTACCTTCAGTCGCCTCATATTATTATTATTATTACTATTAATCCAAGGATTTTTCACTGTATGGTGGTTCTCCTCCACCCAGAACTAAGTTTCTCCACATGTCGTGTCTGTAGTACCCTCTGCTGTATGTCCATGGTCAGTCATAGGGGGTCTTACTCCATCCATCATCCTTCTTGGTATTATTATTATTATTATTTTTATCGTAAGCCGGTATAGCGACTCACTACAGGCTGGACGGCCCGGGATCAAATCCCGGGTAACAGGTTATGCCCGCGAGTAAAGGAGCCGTGGCGTGGCGTTAACCACCCACCCCCATCTAGCGCCTAGGTTAAGGAAAGGGTAGAGTTACACCTCTACTACCCCCTCTGTGCCTTCGTGGCAGGTTATAGGGTGAAGTCTACCTATTTGTCATCTCCATTATTATTAATGCCGTCGCCGTCACCACCACCACGATCATCTCCTTCTGCTGTACAGCGCCTCTTCATTGGCCTTCATGTATTCAGAACATCGCGAAGCACTGACATCCTGTATGACTTAATTCTGTTTAGGCCTACGTCACAAAAGTCGTTATGACAACGATACAGGAACTTCGGGTATGCTTGAAAGCGAAGTCACATACGTTCATATGTTCCTTCCACGTGTGTATAGTGAGGGATTAGATTAAACGAGAGGCTGAAGGGGAATTTCTCCATATTCTTCAGAGCTCTGATCAATATTCCTCAGGCCATAGCACTTCTTCCTCCTCTTCTATGGCGCTACAACTCTGATAGTTTCTTGGCCTTCTCAACAATATCCTTCCATTTAAGGCAATCCTGGACTTGTTCTGCCCACTTCGTAAGCGTCATTTTCTTCAGATCATTCCTGACATCATCTTCAGATCATTCCTGACATCATCTTCCCATCGGGACCTGGGCCTTCCTGTAAATGTTTTCCATTTGTGTATTCTTTTTACTGTGCTAGTTTCGGGCATCTTATTTATGTGTTCAAACCAACTCAGTCTTTGGGCTTTAACATAATTTATTATGTTCTGGTGTTTAATTAATTCATCCAACTCCTTGTTTGTTTTAATTCTCCAAATACCGTTGGCCTCCTTAGTGGGCCCAAATATTTTCCTTAATATTTTCCTCTCAAACACAGAGAGTTTTTGTATAATACTTTCTTTAAGGACCCATGTTTCACTGCCATAAACTACAATTGGTCTAATTACTGACCAATATAACTTTAATTTGGATTCACAGCACGCACTAGCCCCAGAATTGAAACACAGCAAATTATCGCCATCTAATCACGACATCCATCACACTTAAGAGCACAGTTTGGATCTAATTTAAAATGGTAATTGGCGCCCTTACTTTGTCATTACATTTAAATTATTTCTGCAGCCACGACATACCTAAGTTACGGTACGGGAAGGGAGGGGGTGTGAAAATTGAAGTCTGAAAGGAGGGAATGCGTGTTGAATCTTCTATAAATGCTGATGGAATCCATAGATATAGACAATCAATGGCAGCAAGCTCTGTAGACAGTCGGACGGCACATATGAACGCAGACACTACCACCACCTCCCAGCTGAATACAGTCTATTACGTCGTACCGATGCAATGGTGTTAAGTTCTTTATAATAAGAATGTATGATAGTACTGGATTCACAAAAGCCCGACAACAGGTGGACCAACTACCGTGCGCCAACTGAATTCAGTTCATTCCAAGACGTAATATGCCATTCCTCCAAGGAAAAAATTTATGTTTATATTGCACTTCCATTTATGCCTAGATCGTCCAAGTGATGTCAGCCTTCCCGGTTCCCCAACTATAACGTTGTACAGATTTCATATCCCCTCATACTTGCTGTCTGCCACACCTGCCTTACTTTCCGTGGATTTATCACTGTCATTTGAAGCAGAAGCACAAATTATGAAGCTTCTCGTTGCGTAGTTTTGTCCCCATCTTAATGGCGCCATTTTCTCTCTGCTATGTTCAATTATTCTTTTCAGCACTTTCAAACGTCTTCAATCTAGTCCATTCTCTCAAAATGAGATCACCTAAGATTCACCCATAAAAATATGAGATAAGGTTACAATGCTGCATATTCAACTCTTGTAGGATTTCAAGTAGAAAGGAGAAAATAAAATATTTTGACCAGATTGGTATCAAACAATAACAGTCTGTTTTCAACAGGGAGATGACTCTCTGAGTTCCCTAACTGTAAGTCAAATATCTGCGTAAGTTGTAAGCATGAAACTTCATCAAGGAGTTAGTTGACGATGCGCTACCTTTGTCAGATCTTACGAGTAAAATTAATTAATTCAAAATTAGAAATCTTTCTTATATGCTATGAACATAAATGCCATAACAAGCTACTCTGAGGTGGCTGTAAAATCAAGGCAAGGTGTGACTTTATTTTGAGCCAGAATTTATATAGTAGTTTTCCTCATTTATTTCCAATTCAGGACAGTTTCTGGTTTATTTCATATCCTCTTTCTTGTGTAGTGGACCAGAACATTCTCCAATCAAGGACATTGAAAAAGGAGAAGAGAAAAGGGGAGAAGAATAAGGTGGAAGAGGAAGGAAAACAGAATTAGCCCATACAACCACAAAACGTTTTTCATGTGTTTTTCTGCATTGTTAAAAAATCATGACTCCACTGAAACTGACCTATTCCTGACGAGGCAGCAAATGTAATGTCCACCCACCAGCTGTTCTGACCACTGACATGTAGCCATTTCCATTCATTCTCTATGCAGAATAAACTTGCATCAAGGGTACTACAAATATAAACGTTGCATGACTGACCAACAGTGAAATTCCGAAAATATGGTGTGTTGAAGCCTCAAACAATGAAATAAGTGCCGTGTACAGGAAATAAGCCCAGTCCATTATGTCTCTCCAAGTAATGCTTTTGGGATGTGCATGTGACTCTACATTATAGTTAACTACTTCAGCAGTTCAGTTACATCCCTCCAAGATCACAATGTACCTCAACATAAAATTGGGTAACCTCAAACATTGACAATATACTATATTTCTTGCATTTCTTTTTTTATTTTATTTTCAAGGCATACATTGTGCTTCTTGCAGAATACAAGCTATTTGGGTACACTTTCAGCGACTTCATTCAGAAAGCCCATCAAAAACTTATTCTTTATTTCATCAGAGCACTTTATATGTTAGAAATCATCTCCCTCTCTGTGCTGCAGATTGTTGCTTCCACGTGTTTTTGTATTCAGTGCTTAGTCCATTACTACTAGCCCACTCTATTGACAACTACACACTCTGTCTTGGACAACAGAACAGAATGCACACACAGCATCTGGATAACACCTACTGTCTCCCCACAACCCAAGTCAGGGCTGTCATTTAACACATGACAGCCCCAGCCCAATATATGAGTATGGGGCAATGGTAGAAACAACTGGCATGGTAAAACCCAAGATCCTGAAGAATAATGTTCCTTAGTGTGACTTAGTAAAGCCTACTAAAGCAAACAGACAAAAATTAATCACTTTAAGGAAGAAGCGAATGTGAATAGTAATTAAAAGTTCAGTTTCTGTGTCACAATACACATACAGTTTCTCCATCACAAGGACCAGCCACCTTCCAGTAATACCGTTCGCAGAAATTAACTGTACTAGAATCATGCAACATCCACCAACATCAGCACAAAGAAATGTACAGTAGGTTACTACTCAACACAGTGTACACACACAACACTACCAGGATTCTGCCCATAGTGTGGCTTCGAGGTGGCCCCTAGACCAGTGGTTCCCAACCTTTTTCCACTTGCATACCCCTTGGCAGCCTATTTCCATAAATTGTACCCTTCATATTAGCAAAATGTTTGTAATTAATATAGTTGTTGTTATTTCAAATTTATATGTTGTAACTGTCTTACACTGCCGTTGTGTGTGCCTTTTCCACCATTATTTAATTTTTTTCACGTGCCCCTTATACCCCTGTGGGTACATGTGCCCCAGGTTGGAAATCACTGCCCTAGATGATTGCTAATCATCTAGTGAAGACTGAAGAACTCCCAGTTACAGCCCACATGGAGTTCAAATAAATATCTCTGCTGTTAGTTGAAGAATAAAAGACCAACTTGATGTCACTTGCTATTTTATTTCACTTCTTATGTGCTCAACATGTTTTGGACATTAATATATCCATCATCAGGAGCTCCTGATGATGGATATATTAATGTCTGAAACATGCTGAGCACATAAGAAGTGAAATAAAAAAATAGCAAGTGACATCAAGTTGGTCTTTTATTCTTCAACTATCACAATGATGCATGGTCCAATAAACATAAAATCTCTGCTGCTGTTTAACATTTTAAGGGTGGTTCCTCCTGTGTTAGCATTGGAACTTTAATATGCTGCATGTGACTGTGCTACATACAATGGGCCATTTCAAAAGCACTTTAACCACTGTGAAGACTCCCCGATGATGGCACCCAAGGAGTGCCAAAACATGCAGGAGATTTTGTGTATCTGTTCCAGTGCATGTAAGGTTGGTTTTATGCAGATTGTACACTATGCATTGTACATGCACTATTAAAATAGGACAAACACAGTACTCTTTAAACATTCATGAGGTGGTACACAAAGTAATCACTGTGCTTCAAATTGTTAAATAAAGGTAAAAGGTAAGGTTGTCTCATCCACATCATGAAGTTATACAATGGTAAGAGACACACAGCTCCAGTCATTCCTAACCTTGGCAATAGATGGATGTGGTCAAATCATGTGCTGGCCACATCACTGTTGCGGAAGAACCACCAATACCCACTGAAAAATGGTTAAATCGATACGTAATTCAGGTAAACAATTAAGGATGATGGGAACAAAAAATGGAACTGGGAAATTAATACTCCTAAAATAAAGAAGATGACAGCAACAAAGTAAAAGGCAACAAATAATTCTCTAATTGAACATGGTGTCAGTAAGAGGTAAATTTCCCCACATGCGAGAACTCGGCATAAGACAAAGGCAAGTGCCAGTTTCATGTTTTGCCACTTTACTACTGCACAGACATGCCTCAGTAACCAATTGCTAGAATGCTGAGCTGGACGCGGCAAAGAACAGAAATATCCAGTCTGTCAGAAATCAAGCTCAACATTCTTGGTGGTGACTAGTCACTTACTACCTAAGCTGTTCCAATTATGTTTTAAGAAAGAAACAGAATAAGGCAGAAATGAATAAGCAAACTGAGTAAAATATATCTGAAAGATCACTGGTTTCTTTCATGTCTTCAAGACTTGCAATTTATGTAGTACAGATAGACAACTGTACGTGGAAATCCACTGTTGATTCTGATATAGACTAGTAATACCTCTGCAACAAACCACAGATGATAATTTTACATTCATACAAATACCAACAAACTGTTAACCAATTATCATAAAAAATTGTCCAATACAACTGACAGTTGTATTCAGATGGATTTTATTTCATGTTAAAGAAAATACATAGGTCTTGTAGACAAAACCCACTATCCCACTCCTTGAATTAGTTCATGGCCCATCAAATGACTCGTGTGTGTGTGTGCATGGATCCAACACACATTCCTGCATTTTAACCAAAGATAAAGCTGCATGTTTCAGCAAACAGCGGTTGTGCTCCAGCCTTGACAAATCATACTCTATCCCTCTAATTTAAGACATTCAAAGAGAAGAGTTCCACATGCCAGCAAATGGTGTACATGTGTGTAGGCTTCAATATATCTCACATTCTACCCCTAAAATGAAGTTGACTGAGACTTGAGGTTCCCACAGTGGTACTGATGAAGATTCCTGTCTGCTCAGATGACACTGTGTGTAGACCACTATATAGGTTGCAGTGTTCCAGTGAAGACTAAGTTGAATGGAAGAATGCAGGGCAAGGGCAATGGTAGTACTGACACCCTGCAGGTGGGCAGTCACATTGGAATGCCTAAAATGAAGAGGTAACAAAATGTCATTAGGGTGTGTGAGGTACAGAAGGATGTGACAGTGCTCTGGGATCAAGTGAAGAAAAACTGGGTTATAAAGGTGCATCACTGCTACACCCAACTTAGACATTCAAGTCAGCAGTGTTGGGGCACGGCATCAACAGTAAGCGTCACATCCAGCACCGGAACACCACAACCCACCACATCCTAGAGCATCTAGCATTATCATCAGGCAGCCAACAAAGATCAGTCTCTGTCCCAGGAACACGAAGTAGGAGGATAGCCTTTTTTGGCAACAAATTTTCCTTACCTCTGAAGAAATTTCCACCTTGTGATGGACAATTTTAACTCTGTGGCCCTATCCACGAAAATCACATCTCCTTCACGACACAAACTGTCTTGAACAGACTTATCACCTCCCCATGTCTATTAGCCTGAGACATCCCCACCTCTCTGTTTGATCCCAGAGTCCTCTGCCATTTCTTTTCATCTCCCAGACCGAACTTTAAGCCTTACAGTCCTTTTCAGGGTCACTGACTGACTACACTTCAAAACACAACTTGTCCTGAATACGCTGGTCACCTTTCCTTCTTTTTCCACCCCCAACTTTTTTCCTGCTCACCATGGTTCTCTACACTTCTTCCCATGTTTCTCCCACAACCTTTCATCTCCTACACACCCTAAAAATCTTGTTACCACTCTTAATTTCCATGCATGTTACACCTGTGACCCTACACCACACAACATACTATGACCACTAGCCTGCCTGTCCCATTGCCATTCTCATCCTTACCCAGTACAATAATGTCTTTTACAAAAATATTACACTGCTTTTGCCACCCTGATGATGGAAGCAGTATGTTTGTGCCATATACCAATATACATGGCGTCACATCCCAGATGAAAAGAATCTTCAACCACACTACTTCCAGACATGCAATCTCACATCAAGGTTCATCAAATTCTCACTAAATGTATGCAGACCTTCACAGATCCTATACTCCACAGACCCAAAGCTTGCACAACTCAAAACCAAAGGGATAATGGGACAGAGGTAACATACAAGTCTAATTAAGGGATTAAAAAAAGTCAATTTTACAGAAGCAGTTAACTACATGGTTTTTTAATTAAATCCAAGAGAACACTTCCATTTTTAAATCAAATCCAACTTCACTCTTCTGCTTTCTTATCCGTTTGAATTATGAAAAATTCACACTACTGTTGTTTACTTGAGCTTCTTTTTGGGGCGAATGTTGTTTGTGTGGCCACACTTCTTCTTCCGGCAGTTTGTTGCCCTTGGATGAAGCCGGGCATAACACTTACGGCATATCATCTTGTCACAGTTATACTTTTGGGCCAAGATTCGAAGTGTTGGTTCAATTACACCACCACGAAGACGCAGAACCAGATGAAGGGTGGATTCTGTAAGCAAATAAATGTACACAGAAACATCCTGTACCACTGTCAGACAGTATCTAGCTGCACAAGTGCACTTCCATGTGCTTTCATCCTTCAAAAAGCACAGCTTTATGCACTTTGCTCTCTGGCCTCTTGGGCCACATTATGTATGATACATATTAAAATATCTGTTTAAGAGAATGTAATGTGAGAAATCTGGAAGACAGGCATGCTGTGGGAGTTGAATGTAACTGGCTGATGATGGTATCAATGGGCTAGCTTTGATAATTAACTTTCAAACAAAAAGATGTCACTTTGGTACCAAAATGTTCCAATCCATGTCTTGCAACGTATCTTGCAACATACAATATCTGCAGTGTCTGTGCATCTGGGCCTTCAGCTTAATCCACATATTCTAGCATGTCAAAGACCTCAACTTCAGGTCCAATAAAAGCTGCTCATTTTTCAATTATATGTCTATCGAGTACTCTAAAATTTTAAGTTAGATAGCCTTATGAAACAGACATACAATATAATAAACCTCCTACCTCAGACTACAAAATAACCTACACAATCCTTAATAGCATTCCCATATTTAATCAAAATGTAGAGTGCAAGTGCTTATGATGGAGAGACTACACACAACACCCTAATGGAGCAGGAGTAAAGATTCTGATGTATTCCAAGTGCCGGAAATTTCTGGATTAGCTACGCATCCAATGGGCTCTCAAGAACAATTCCACTCAACGGCGTCGTCACTGTGCATTAAAGTCACTGCTAACACAATGTAACCCATGCTATATTAAGTAATTACCAGTACAACTAAACTTAACTTACAGAACTTAACATTACCTCTCATATTCTTTAACACGCAAGAACTTAGTCTAGGTCTGGTTCTAGTGAAGTCAGCGCTTATTCAAGTGCTCGTGATCCACTTCTGGTAATGTAAAACTGCCTTAAATTAAGACTTCTACCAGAAACAAATATAAACAATCTTTCAATATTAAATTACTTACATAAAACGCATGTTGACTGTCAATACCAAATACAACGTAATGCAAAATCACCTTTTTGAATATTATAATCCGATAACGTGCGGCCATCTTCCAACTGCTTTCCCGCAAAGATCAACCTCTGTTGGTCAGGCGGAATACCTTCTTTATCTTGAATCTTAGACTTGACATTTTCAATGGTGTCCGACGCTTCAACTTCAAGGGTTATTGTCTTCCCCGTTAAGGTTTTTACAAAAATCTGCATTGTGGATTACCTAAAACATAATGACACGTATGAACCTGAAACCTCGTGCTCATTGCAAAAGGCTAGGCTTAAATAGATGACCCTATTTTAGCATTGCACTATTCACGTGAACTATTAAGCATCCAGTAAACTAACACTCGATGTATATGACACTAATATTAACATACCACACGAATAAAAGCTACAAAATTCGATCCACTTACTTTGCACACTACGTCACACGTAACATGCCTCGCGGAAAAGACGCACCGATATGCCATCTGGTGTTAAATTTATAAACTCCGATGTGGGCAAGTTCTGAACACTACGTAAATTCCGAAGGGAATTTTTATCCGTGGTACAGATGTGAACACATCGATACATCACAGATTCGTACATAATGTGTACGTACGAAATATTGTAGTCGTTAATATACGATCCGTGGCAAGGTTTGCCGGCACTGTATTGAAGCCTTAAAGAGTCGCGTACGGACCATTACAGCCAAATTATTGGTGTTTCCACAAATGCTATCCATTTGTGAAATACGTCATTCAGTGACTGTGGAGTTTACATTCTTGTTTGGATGATAGGTAGTCTGGCATAAATGTTCATGTATTATGGACCAGCAAGGCATAGGTGAAAAAAAAAGAAAATTGGGCAAACATTACCACAAAGAGTTCCAGGTAGAACCCTCAAAGCCTACTTCACTACTGCAGACAATATGTTAATGTGATACTTGTGTGTACTACCCAGTATTTAACTGGCAAAAATTTAAACAGGGCATGTTACTGTCACAAATAGATGTGGAGCCAAAAACAGGTGTGTTGGCTAACCACAGGGCTCATAGTCTGCTCTTCCAACTTCTACAGAAAAAGTGCAGATTAAGATACATAAAGCAATAATTTCTTTATTTTTTAATGGGCATGAACTTGGTTTTCCACCTGAACAGAAGAGGAGTGATTAAAATCTAAGTGGTGAGCAGGCTACTTGGACCTGACATTTTTAGCAGGCCAGCGAAAACCTGCAATAATTCACAACTTAAAAAGTTGTACTCCACCCAAAATATTATGCCACTGATCAAACATAAACGAGGTGGTGGGTCGTGTAGCATGTATAAACAAGACACAAACTCCGTGTGTTTTGAGTGGTATTACTGAAGGCAACAGAATGCTTGGCACATGCATGGATGTCAAAATAAAGAAGCAGACTGTAAGGATGTGGAGTGGATTCAAGTAGTTCATAATTGGTTCCAATGACAGACTCTTATGAACACAGTAATATTGGAAGGTTCCATTAATGGCATGAGATATCATAACTTCGTTACTATTTACTTCTCCAGAGCAACTCATCGCAACAACATTAATATATACAAATACTACAAAACACAATAAATCACAGACATGTTAATGGCACATATATCATACTTCCAACCTCATAAGACATTACAAGTAATAAGACATACCCCATAATTATCAAGGTAGTTCTGCTGATTTAAGAGCCTCAACACCTTGCAGTGTTAAAACACTCTGGGATTTTTGGAAACATTTTTCAGGACAAAAATTGCATCTTATGAGGCAGTAAGTAGGGTACATACTGTACACAAAATCAGGAATCGTGGCATCTCCGTATAATTTCACCTTTCAGCAGAGGTTTTTAAGTGTTTCATCCCAGTCATCATGCTTCAGGATATTGTTTCTGGCATAATTTTGATACTTTATCAGGTCCAATGAGCTTGGCTCAGAAGCTCCTAATCTACCCCTCTCCACATACTGATGATAGATTTCTTGTGATGACTTGTTAACTTTAGGTGGCATTACTGTGGATGAGGTGTCCAGTGAGAACGCACTCCTTTGAATTAACTTTACTGTTTTTGAAATGCTAGCTCCCTTATTGGTCTCCATGGCAGTGCGGCCAATCAGAAAATGTCTGAGAACACAGGACACAAAATCTTGGGTTAACAATGTGACATCAACATCACGGTTTTATAGGCATTTCATGTTACAATGCACATAATCAGTTATCTCTCATTCTTTCACTATTTATCAGTAGTACTTATCCATATTTTGCAAGGAACAGTCCCATTTATGATGAAAATGTTCCTTACATAAATTACAAGAGCAAAATTTTATTAACAGAAGATAATGAATATGACAGCAAACTGTTTTCCATTATGTTCCTCCATCCTTTTCACTTCTGCATTAAACAACTTATGTATATTATACTCATTTTTACTCCATTCTCTCAGCACCAGTGAAATCTGGTGATAAAACCACATTCCAGTTTAATCCAAGATTCTATTTTAGATAGGTCATTGTATGAAGCTATGACATGCCATACCTTGTGTACATGCGTATGTCTGACTCCTTGGGATGTTTAATCTCCACGCCATAAACCTGTCTCATGGAAGGGAACAGAGACACAAATGTGATAATTCTGGATGAGCTGTCTTTTGAGGGTGTGAGCTGAGAATCTGTATTATGACCATTGTCTTCTTCACCAGTGTCATCCGCCTCCGAGCTTGAACTGGAAGCAACAGTTTGTTTACTTAATGAGTATGGAAGGAATAATCCTACATGAGAATTGTGATTTCTGTCATATGCCATTACAGTATGTTTAATTTTTATGCACTGTTTGCATTAAGTGTATGGCACACATGTAATACAGGGAGGAAATATTTTCCCATATTATGCCTCTTAAACTACCAAGTATATTTCAGTAAATTTGGTATTAGTGTACATACTAAATGCTACTGGTAAATGTAAAAGGTAAAGGTCACCACACAACATGCCAATGGAGGCAAGAGTAGAGTTACAGATGTTTAACCTCATTGCTAGATGATGATGGATGGTCAACACCATGCCTTGGCTGCTTTACTGCTGGGAAAGGGGCCCAGTATCCATTGAACAGGAGGCTGGATGGGCCCTAGGGCCCATATGGATAGGTGGGGAAAATCTCGCCTCCACCCAGTTTCAAATCTCAAACCATCTAGTCCATAGTGGGTCTCTGTACTGACTACATTAACCTGACCCCTCCCAATGTTGTCGGGAAAATTCACCCTTTCTTCCACATCAGTCCAGCAAAACTCTCACTTTACACAAAGCTCAAATCAAAGTCCATGAATATCATTGTGAACCTGTCACTGGAGGTTGTTGAACTGGTAGAGCTCTGTCCTGTAAGGGATGGGTTCTTCATTGTTCCACCTTTGGAAGATGTCTCTTCTCTCCGCCGACCTGGGCGAATACGCACCGCAAATGGACTGAAGTCAGTTGTAAAGTTAGGCATGAAGTCCCTAAAATGCAATTAGCTCCTTGTAGAAGAGCACAATGCAAACTGGTTGGTTCCTAATCTGTTTCAAGTACAGCTGGCATATTTCAATGCGTACAACAGTGATACACTATTCCCAGAATGCAGCATGCCTTGACAATGCAAGTCTAATACAACATTACAAGAAAAACTAGAAAAGAATATAAAACTGGCCATTAGTGTATAAAATCTCATTATAAATGGTCTAGGTGAGGAGGAGGAGGAGGAGGAGGAGAAGGAGGGGAAGAAGAAGAAGAAGAAGAAGGAGGAGAAGAAGAAGAAGAAGAGGAAGAAGAAGAAGAAGGAAAAAAAGAGAGGGGGGGGGGAAGGGAAAAAAAAAGACATGATGGAAAAGAGACTAAATGGAACAATGAAATCTAGAAACACAAAAAATATGTGACAGAACACTCTAACAGACGCTAGCACAGTAATCCCCTCCGCAACTGAAGTTTTGCCAACCATAAATCTCAAGAATACGGGCCTTCCATTTGTATTAATTTTTTCAACTACAGTATGTGATTCCATACAATCAACTTATTAATTTGTATAAATATGCCAGAAGTCAGGGGTTTCTGCAGAGTCCATATCTACTAAAGGAACAGCTGCAATGGCATCCACAGCTAATTCGCTAACTTCCAGATTATACAGCACTGCAAATTTTTGTTACATTTTTATACTTTACGTCTAAACTTATTTCCAAATACACTGTTTGGGACTGCTGTACAGTCACTGATATTTCAATGGAAGATTCAAAATGCATACACCTTATTTCAGTCTTGCTTTAAGGGTCATAATATTGTACATTTTACCATATGAACTATATATCCATGTCTACTTTAAAATCTAAAAGGTTGAACAAGCATTACTCATTTGAGATACAGAACCTGTACCATATATGTGTTGTGTGGTGTCATCATGATCATTATATTAAATTCAGTAAGAATAATTCAACACATACCTGACAGAATGGCTGATCTTGTATGCAAACATCTCACTCAGCACACTGAACTCATACGGGCGGTGGTAGTCCAAGTAGCCATCCATCATTTCCTCACCTCTGTCCACCTGCACAATTTCACTGCAGCTCTTGAAAACTTCATTGTAAGCTCGAGGCAAGCACTGCAGCACCTCAGCATTCCACCACTGACTCCGAGGCACTCTGCCACAGGCGACAATATTATAGAAATGATTCTCTAAAGGCCTGTGACTGCATGATTCATTAAAATGACATTACACTGAGAACCATCCACTGGCTGGTGCTAAGTTTTTCAACATTTCTTTTTAACATGACAATAAACTGGCCATTACCCAGAATTACCAACTCTCAGTTGAAACTTCTGTTCATTTTACAGGAATACAAAAGAAAAGAATTCTTCCCATCACTACTCATGATCTGCCTGAGGGCTGATTGGGGTCACAACCTCAGGCTGGGCACCAGTGATCAAATGATTAGCATATTAACATAAGTGTACTTGTAAATCTAAAAGGAAATATTCATTTGGGAGATAGGAAGGTAATATTAAGATAAATCTTACACAAGTAGATTGTGTATGTGAACTGGATTGCACTGGTTCAGTAAAATATGAAAATACTGATTTATTACAGCACAAATACTGTATGCCCAACATACCCAGTTTTTGGTAAACTTACATTAAAGATATGGCACCAACATGATACTCCTGATATGACATACAATACAATTTAATTCTCCACCAATCACAATAGCCACTACTGCATTTACAAAATTTATTTTGAGGATAAAGGTTATCACACTCAACAGTCTAGGCCATATAATAACTCTTAAAACACAACAACTTAAAACCTTCAATATCCAGTGACGGCACTCTTGCAATGCAGTAATGTTATCTTCAAGTTCTACATGCCTTTAAAGATATACAGCCACTTGTCAGTCACCTGATGCTATATTACAAATACAGTACCGTCTCACTTTCTTCTGTCCAAGAGCTTCAGGATGATGGAGATAATAGTCTGTCATAAGCTCCCAGATGGGAGGCTTGTTCTCATCAGGTACAAAGAGTCCCAGAAACAGGTTCATTGTGTGCTGCTTCTCTGCATCTGTGGAACACAGAAACTATTGCAGCATCATGCCATGGCAGCAGGATCATACACCGATAGTAGATTCTAATATCAGTGACAAATCCAGTGAAACCCATACAGAACACCCCACTTAAGACATTTTATGGCCTACAATGTTAGAATAATTTGATACCAAAAATTTGCCAGATGATTAATATGTACACTGACCTTTCAATATGTTTCTACTTAGTACGATTTCCTACCTAAGAAGCATGAAAAGTTCACAATCCAATGGATTTCTCATCATTTTAATACGTCTTCTGCATCAAAATCTTAATTTCCTCAGGTTACAATTTTTACAAATTCTTTCAAACACACAGTGACTAAATGATACTTTCAGTTACCCAAGGTTACCTCCAAGGTAATTTCTACATGCACTTCAAACAGCCTGATAAACATGGCTTACTTCTGACATGTCATCTGTCAAACCACCAGTGGTTGCGACAAGTTATTGTTACAAAGCTTATAATGGACATTCATGATAAAATGTCTCTGCCAACCACTTTTACAATAGTTTCTAAGTCAGTAAGGGAATTCAGGTCAAAAACACTGTAACTGCATCAACAAAACTTGTATCTGAGATGAAACTCATCGTTCATGGGCAAAGGTTTGAAAATTCCTTTTCTCCAAGATATTCCAAGAATAATTTTTCATGGGTAAATGGATTTGAGAGCATTTAATTGGACTGTATGGTGGTGTGTCTTGGTTACAGGTCCCCATAAACAAAGACAATTTTTATATCCTCTCGCAATTTTACCACATACTCGGGACATGTATGGGGCCAACCAAAGTAATGTGCTACTCAAAGCTTGAGATTAGCTTTGCCTGTTTGGTACAAGGGAGTAAGCATTAACCACATTTTTAGCATCAGGATCAGGACCTATGCTGCCCTGAAAAAGAAGTTTTATTTTAACATGGGACAGTGGACAATGTCCATGAAGTACATTATTCCAAATAAAATTTATGGAAACAGTTATATCACAAACACAGATGATAGTAATCATGACCACCTCTGCATTAATAGTGGCAGCATTTTCTGGTAAGAGACTATACACTATTTGGACACACAGTACTGTCATTTGTGAGACACTCAGTCACATGGGGGGGGGGAGCTTATTCTCATTTTAAAACCACTGCTGTTTACAGTAAGCTTACGCTTACATATTTTATGTTTATATCGGAACCAACATAATATGAATGAATGAAGGCTCTTTCTTAAACTGAGTATGTATGTTGTACCACTGGAACACCAGTCATCTTAGCCCACCTGAGAATGTGTTGCTGTAGTATCGACTGAGTGTCTGCATTATGTCATTGCCCTGTGAAGTCCAAGGAGCTGTTTTCCTGTAAGTTTTGATGCGATGGACCAACTGGGAGCCTCCATACTGCAAGGCCAATGTGTCTCCGTGATCTTCGTACAGTTCTTCAAGCATCCGTACACAGTCAGAATCAAACTCCAAGTTGGGGGACTCCAGTACTCCCAAAGCATACAACTGTTACACATATCAGATCTTCACATCTTACAGCAGTAAACAATCCATGCATACAAATGAACTGATAAATCTGAAGTCCTCCATATCTTTAACCTCAGGAGAGGAAATGGGAAGGCAGCAGATTTTGCTGTGGTACAACCATCTCCATTAAGCAGATACTTTTCTTGGGAAAGTAGACAGTTGCCCAGTTGGTCAAGAAATTCAGTGCCTTTTATGAGACTTAACAGTTCATTTTACTAAATATTTAGCACCCTACCACTGCACACTACTCAGAGCCACTTGAATCCAGTCCACAGTGTTTTGTATTTTATCAGTTCAAATATTTACAGGTCCTCATATCTATGACATCTCCCAAGTGGTCTTTTCACATTTTGTGACCCAAACTGTGTACACATACTTCTAGGATACGTTAGTGACATTAGTTTATCATATGAAAACATAAACACTACACAGAAAAACACACAAGCTCTATTAGATAGTAGTAAGGAGCAAAATGTAGGTAGAGTGAACTTTTGTTAATATGACATCTTATACGTAATTTGGAGATCCCAATAATCAAACACTTGACAAGAGCAGTCCCAAGATCAGAAGTTTTGTTTTTTACAAAAAAAAAAGTGTCATCAATGAAAGAGGCAGATATCAAGGAAATGTTCAAAGAAGCCTCCAAGAGTATCTCCATATCAACCAACACTGTATTTCCTGACCCCTTGTCTCCTACTCCATCAACTTCTTCAGCTACGAAGACTCCAGAAAACATAGAAGACAACCCTGATGACCCTGAACGAGCAGGTGAAGGAGATAGCCAAATGGAATACTCCTCTGATTTGTTGTACAGCACAAGTATAGGTTGTGTTATGTCACTTTATGTCGGTCAAGAATCTCACAGTGATACCGAATTGTTGACTGACCTGGAGGGAGCATGTGGATGTCTGGGTGAAAAAGGCACACAATCTTTTGTGGGCCTGTGGGAGGGCATGTGGTGCAGCATGGGGCCTGAGACCCAAGGTGGTCCGTTGGCTCTGCCCCCATCACTTGACCATCCATCACTTTTGCATCCTTAGTTTGGGGGCACAGCTGTCAGACGGCTATTGCCAAGAAAAGACTAAGCAGAATTCAAAGAGTAGCATGCTTAGGGATAACAGGGGTGATAAGCACTAGTGCTTTGGAAGCACTTAGCTGTCTCCGCCCCACAATAGTAGGTGGTGCAGGGTGAGGCAAGAACAGTTGCACATCATCCTTGGAGTCTGGGATGTTGGTCTTACCTAAACCCCAATCAATGGCATAGTAGTATAATGATGCAGCTTCAGAAATAAGATTCCATATTTAATATGAGGGCCAATGTTATGAGGCCAGCATTTAATCACAAACCCAAGTATAGGGTTACTATGTGCTTTGTCTTTGTGGTGGGATGGTTGTTGTGTTTGGTCGGGTGGGGGGTGGGGGGGGGGGGGGGGGGGGGGGGGACCAGGGCTGGAATCTATAGGCAATCCTCGTGAAGAAGGCGCATTATCTCTCTAGGAAAATATGCTACAGTCTTCCAGGCTCAGATCTACACTATCTTGGCCTGTGCTCATGCAATTCAAGCAAATGCTAGGTCAGTGAAATATGTTAGTATTTGCTCTGACAGTCAGGCAGCTTTGAAAGCCCTTCAGGCCATTAAAACATGTCCCCATTGGTACAACAGTGCCAAAAAGTGCTGAATGACATTTCCACCCAGCATGCTGTGGGACTGTTTTGGGTCCCTGGACATTCTCGGGTACGAGGAAATGAAATTGCCGACAAGCTTGCAAGAGACAGAACAGTTCACCATTTTGTTGGACAAGAGCTGGCCTTGGCAGTTTCTAGGCAGAATATAAGGAAAACAATAAAATGTTGGATAGATAACCAGCATATGGTAATGTGGAGGAGACTTATCAGTACTCACAGACAGGCTCAACAGATGATTTTGGGCCCTAGACCATCTGTTAAGACCAGATTGCTGTACTTTAACAGTACACAATCCAGGGTTGTTACCAGTCTCCTTACTGTACATAATTCCCTGAGAAGACATTTACACTTCATGGGGCTGAGTTGCATCCATTTATGTAGAAGGTGTGGAGCAGAGGAAGGAACCTCAATCCACTTCTTATGCGAGTGTGAAGCTTTGGCTTCAATCATACATGCATACTTGGTTTCCTTCTTTTTGGACCCAGAGGATATTAACAGTGTAAGTCTAGCGGCCATCTGGAACTTTAGCAAAGGTACAGGGTTCCCTTGACTTGACATCAGACTATGGGGCACAAAGGGTCAAAGGCCTAGGTGCATCAGGACCAAAAGGGCTTGAACCCAATTATTACTCATACACATACTCACAGGTAGGAGCAGTAACAAAAAACTGCCTGTAAGAACTTTGGTTCATATAGGTACTGACTGATAATCTGCAATGTTCAGTAATATGGCACTTCTGGGGTCCTGTGTGAGTCAGATCAATGGAATTTTGCTGTATATGTTAATGTCTTATCATTAGAACATAAGATAAAATCATAAAATAAACATAGCTAGAAATACTTTGAAAATGTGGGGGAAGGTAACATATTTGGGAATAACACAAAACAGACACTAAGAGCAAATTACAGATGAAAAATGCAGTTCAATCTTTACATACACTACTTAGAAACATAAATGTTACAATAAAATTTAAAAATAATGTTGTTTTGTATGGAAGTGAAAATTTGCTTAACACATTCAGACAAAAACATGGATTGAAGCTGTTTAATAAGAGGGTGATGAGGAGAATATCCTACCTAAGATGGAGAAAGTAACAAAGTAGAAAAAATTACACGATTGATGAGATTCAAAATTTGTTCTGTTCACCAGATATTAGGATGATCAAATCAAGAAGGGTGAGATGGACGAGGCACATAATGCCAACAAGACAGACAAAACAATACACACAAAATTTTGGTTGAAGAAGCAGAAGGAAAGAGAACACTTCAAAGATTTAGGACCGCATAGGAAAAACATTAAAACACATCTTAAAGGAAAAGATAAGAGGGTATGCACCAGATTCATTCGGCTCAAAATAAGGGTCAGTGATAGGCTCATGTGACCACAGTACCAAAAGTTCAGGATCCAAATAATACATAAATTACGCAACAATGCTGACCCATTGGTATGACATAAGTGTTCATATATGTTATAAATCTGGTCTCCTGGATGAACATGGTTTGGCTGCATGGGTGCAGCAGATTTCCAGCAAGCTGTGGATGTTAATTTGTTAACATATCCATTTACTGTGCAGAATGAGACATGATACTATGGAATAACTAATGCAGAGTGCGTGTACTCATCTAACACAACTATATTTATTGGTAAAATATAAAGTATTTTCTACATAGGGTACAACTACATGTTTTGGCGCTTGATAATGGCCATCTTCAGGTTGTACATGAAATACTTATTAAGCAGTTATACAAAACATGCATGGGCTGTTTATATTGGGGTAGGGAGGGGGTAAAGTGGGCACGAGATCTCGTATCTGCCATAAAGGTTAGGCGGTGTGGATTATATGAGGGGTTCATGCTGTTAACAAGCTATGTAAAGCTTATTACAGTTAAATCTATGGTAGGTAACATATTATGTCCATGTGCGCTGTGTAATTACTCTAAGTATAAGATGTACAATGCACAATAATATGTACTTTAGTGTAATTACACAGCACACATAGACATATTATGATCCTTACCATAGATTTAACTGTAAGTTTAGACATAGCTTGGTAACAGCATGGACACGTCATGTAACCCACACCGCCCACCCTTTCTGACAGATACGAGATCTCGTGCCCACTTTACCCCCTCCCTACCCCATATAAACAGCCCATGTATGTTTTGTATAACTGCTTAATAAGTATTTCATGTACAACCTGAAGATGGCCATT
>Ga0123352_10002245_pt1 | contig 26752 bp, 17 predicted proteins | sample TergutLab28metaG_FD_89700 | JGI IMG/M metagenome (GOLD analysis project Ga0123352, IMG submission 89700) | Labiotermes labralis P1 segment gut microbial communities from Petit-Saut dam, French Guiana - Lab288 P1 | ecosystem: Host-associated > Arthropoda: Insects > Digestive system > Gut ... | reverse complement strand
GGCCGTCTGGTTCGCTCAAGCTGAGGCGCAGTTCGAGTTGGCAGGCATCACACGCCACACGACTACAAGCGAAAACTGTACTGTACAAGCTCAAGACAAAATAAAATAACATTATATGTTTTACAGAGATTGTCACTGTAACACTCCTACAGTATCCCACATATATTGGTGACCCTGATGAGCGATACGACTGCACTTTACAGCATGATGGACACAACTGACGAGACTGTCAGCTCAGCGGTGTACAGAGTCGCTGTGCGCTTGCCGCCTTTCTGGCCCGATCGACCGGCCATCTGGTTCACTCAAGCTGAGGCACAGTTCGAGTTGGCAGGCATCACACGCCACACGACTACAAGCGAAAACTGTACTGTACAAGCTCAAGACAAAATAAAATAACATTATATGTGTTTTACTGAGATTGTCACTGTAACAATCCTACAGTATCCCACAGTTTGTTGAACTCTTCCTAACAGGATTCAATGAGACACCACATTTGTGTCTTTTATTCATACTATTTATTTATACTGCCTTCAGAACTAGCACCATAACCAACACAGTATCCTATTACTCTCAAACAGGTCTGGATCATTTACTGCTTAACGAAGCATGATGACACAAATGCATAGCTCCATGCATTCTTAATCTCAACACCCAATAGAGGTAAGTGGTCAGCTTTGTGCTGTGGACACCTTACACCTGACAAAAGCTGCAATAACCACTGAATAGAAGGCTGGATGGGCTGCAGAGCTGGTGTAGCTCCTCTGTGTGAATTACAATTACTCATTTGTGAACTTGGACGTGTAATATTGCACAGAAGCAGAGGATATGAAATCTGCATACAAATCTCCATTTGTGTGTCAGATCACAAGGAGGCTATATATTTATTCAATGTCAGTCATATACAACAACATTACAACTTTTATTTTACAGGTGACTAGCATCGACTCTGGTTTTGAGCCATTATCAGGCCTTATCTAAGAACAAAGATATACAAAAATCTTTAAACTGCAATTTAGGATGGAGATCTCATCTTTACATTAAAATGTATTACAAATGTATATAAATATATAGAGGGCTTTGTCATACAAGAAGCCTAGATATGTTTGGAAAATTTATAATTTTAAAATAATTTCAAACTGCAATTGCAGTTTTAAAGTTTTCCGTATCTTTGGTCTTGGATAAGGCCTGATGATGGCTCCAAACCTGAAGAGAAACTAGTCACCTGTAAAATAAAAATTTTAATGTTGTTGTGTGACTGATTCTGAAGAAATATATAGTTGTGTGGAGGATATAATTGGTATAAAATGATATACCATTTTGTAGATGCCCCACATTGTACCAATACACATGCACATTTGAAGGAAACACCTAGATCATGCACTTCATACCAGAACTGCATTTTTAAATATTTACATTATGTAATAGTAATATATTATTTTTAATAAATAATTCAAATTCAGCATATCAGAGTTTTGGCTAAATAAATATTTAAATTACTTGAATGTAAATCTAATATCTCAAGTTGTATTTAATAATCTGTTGATCAGAAATTTTTCTTCTATATAGTTTAACTGGTACCTGATGATGAATTTTATCTGAGCTGATGCATGTATCATGAGCACATTCAAAAATAGAATACTGTCTAAATTAATGTTTAATAGCCTTCTCAGTCACTCGAAGAGAGTGACTCTTATGATGGATAATACTTTATAATTGACCAACAACCACATCATAACTCGTTTTCATAGAAATTGTACCTCTAACAATGAGCTTAGCAGTGTAGTTAGCTACAGCTGCTGCATTGCTGGCAATACATGTATAGTGTCCAGAGTGTCGGGCTGCCAGATCGCTGAACATCAAGCTGCTCACAAACTGGTGTTGTTGTTCCTGTACATCTGCCTCCTGTGGCAATGGGCCTCCATCTTTGCGCCATGTGATTGTGATGGGGAAGTCTCCAGATATGATGCTGCATGATACTTGTGCTCGCATTCCTTCTTGTAAGTTGCTTGGGAAATGGAATGGTGCTATTTCAGGGGGTTCTGTAAATAGGCATTAAATCGCTGTATTTGTATACGCATGAGCAGTGTTTTAGAATTTGTTTTGAATAAACACATTCAAGTTTACTGGTTCTATATTTGAGAAATTGTGCTGAAAATTCAGCAGATGCTCTTAATCCAGCAGCAGAATTGCATATTTACCAACATCATGAATGTAGGGCATGAAATAATGAGAAAGATCATCATCATGCAGGTTACATAGGATCGTTAACAACTTCAGAATAGGAAACGGGTTTGTCACAGTTGCTACGCACACTCATGTTCTGCTACTAGAGTGTGATCTTAAATTCTACAAATGACAGAAATATGTTACTTAGACGATATAAAAGCAACCTGCTACTAAATAAAATGTAGTTATCTTGGTGAAGATGGAATGATGAATTAACATACACAGAGAATGATATTAAAGATATATTTTAAGTTTGTGCATTATTTGTTTTTGTTGAAGTTCCTCTTTGTTAATGCAACAAAATCAATGCGATTTATGAGGAAATAAGGAGAAAGAAGGGAGTATTTTCTCCATTTCATTTTTTGTGTGTAACACAGTGGCACAACAAGCTACAGCAAAAACTGTTTTATCCATAACTGGATTATCTGGAAATCTCGGCAAATTGACAGAGGTAAAGCTCACCCTAGAAGAGGCAATAAAGGCCCAGAGGAGGAGCAGAGGAATAGCTCTACTCTTTCTTAACCTTGGTGCTAGATGGGGGTGGGTCGTCAATACCAGCGTCCACAAACAAAGATGTTCTGCATTTACCTGTGGAGTACACAGGGCAATCAAATTCCTGGATTTACAGGAAGATCTTTTAAGCATTGGTATTTCCACACTTTCTTTACCATCGGTGAAAGAACATTTCCACAAGACTGGCATGCCTGAAGTCAGCAAATTTATACTGTTACTCGATATTTGCAATGCACACTCTCGTGAATTTGAACTGTAATTGGGAAATATTATGTCCTTTACCGCCTCCAAATATGACAATCTATGGACCAAGAAGTCATACAAAATATGATGTGTTATTATTGGCAAGGTTTCCTTTGCAAGCTTATGAATCATGAAGGAACAATAAAAGACTTTCAATGCACTACACTATAAACAATGCAGTTTACAACGTAGTCCTTGAATAGAATTCAGTGAAGTGCAAACGGTGTGTCAAGCCTGGACGATAATGTGGCAAGCAATAATAATCGCTGAGGATGCTTTTGGCGAAGGAGACTTCACAGGATTTAATGTTTGCAACAAAGACACAGTTCACGAAATGGTGTTGATGTCCGAAAAAATGGACCCCTCCAACCCTGAAAGTGAAGTTACTCAGGAAGATGTGGAAGAGTGGGGTGATGCAGATAAAGGGATTGTAATGTCACGTATCATAGCTGTTGAAGACTTAATTAATGCTGTTATGAACCCAGCATCTGAAAGTAAACCTCTTGAGAATCAATCTTCAGACAAAGAAACTGTCCCAGTAAAAATTTGTAAAGCTGCAGAACTGTATTCTACACTTCTGAAGTTTACTAAAAGCCAGCCATGTTACTCGGCACAGAAAGTAATGCAGCTACATATTTTGCATTCCACTTTTATGTGGAAATGAAAACAATGCACCATGGAAGCAGAGATTCTTCAGATTTTCCAGAAAGCTTGTAAGTCCCACACATATCTCCAGTCATATCCAGAGGAACGGCAGTGTTAAGCCAGGTGTAGTGTCAGCATCCGTGGCGAAAGTAACGGCAATGGAAGATGATGTGAAGTGCAGAAGAGAGATAGGCCTGAAGAACTAAAGGTAAATACTTCTGGTAACAAGTAAAGTTTAAGTTGATATTATATTATTTAAGTTGATCAAGAAAGACTATTTACAGGGTAAAATTACATAAGTGAACAGTGAAGATGAAGACACCAAAACACATGTGTAATTCAGTGATGTCAATAGAGTTGTATGATGATCAAGAGAGTTAATTTTTGACATTCTGCTTTTTTTTATATGATATGTGAAACTTGTTGCATAAGTAGGGTGAAGAGGGACTTTAAAGTGCAGCAAGGAAAACAGGGCAGATATCAAGTGACAAATTGGGTTAGGTCTGTCCATGAGGGTGCTAGATACTCCAAAATACACATTAGGCATAACATTCTGATACTAAGAAAATTGCAATATCTGGCAACACCTTCTCCCCCAAAGATGTCGGATAAAACAGTTTTAACTGCACTCGTATATTATTATTGTCCATGTTGGTCTCTAAAACTTAACCAGTGCATGGCTTAGCATGACATATGCTGGTACCTGTGTTTTGCATTTTGGGCACTTGAATGTCCATGATAAGCCACAAAAACTCCGTCTGTCAATAGATACACTTGGAAATTAACCTTGTCTGCTAAAATTAATTTTGAAGCCAAATAAGAATAAGCCTATTCAGCATATTCATGAAATCATGTCATGTTTGTGACTGGTGGACTGAATGGAAGAATAACGAGTAAAGAATCATGAACTATCTGATATGCTTGGTGCTTTTGTAGTCTTCAGTACTCCCATTGGATTTATGGTGGTAGCAAAATCACTGTTGTAATGAAGCAGGGCAGCCTAAGGGTTGTACAGGCAAGGCCAGAAAAGCATTCAATATCTCGTTGTGTAGAAAGCAGTTTCATGAAATTCCGTTCAGTATGCATTTAGTATGGCATAAGAAAAATCCTGATGGATGTGTAATGTGTTTGTATTTATTACGCCATTAATACTTTTTCAGAATTCTGAGAGATGTCCCTTAGGTAGCAAGATGTTTTTGGATGGCCTTGCCTCAAAGGCCATAGCTATAGCCAGTTGTCCATTAAAGTTACTTCTACTTGCTAATGGTGTTTAATGGATGTCATTCTTTACCTTTACAAGTATGTTCTACTGATACTTGATCATGGACATTCTGAGCCTTTGGTAAGACCGTCCAAGTGTTCATGTCTCTCTGCAGGCATCCCCCCTCTTGCTACAGGCAAATGCACAGTTCAGCTTCACAATGTAAGAAGAACATATACTAATGCTTCACATTTTCTGTGCTTCTCATTGGTAACTAAATAAGAATGAGTAATTCGTACAGGTTTTGTACTGTAATTGCAAGAATAAGTGAAGGTAATAGTAATTTTGTGTTCTTATTGAACAGATATATCAAAAATAGTCAGACTGAGTTCAGAGGCAACTATGAAGTGACAAGATGCCACATACATCTTTGTTGCAGTGACTTGCACACACTACTAAAGAAAGGGATGAAAAACATAGTGGATATGACTCAGTGAGTGAGAGAAACAATGCACATTAGGTGCATATGCATCTCTGCTGCAGTAAGTTAAGTACTGATCAGGCCACCCATCTGCCTGCATGGACATTACCCAAGTGGGCAATGTATTTGTTACAAATGGGGTACAGAGTTGGTTGATGGTCATTGAAAGTTTCAAATCCCTTTGCTTTAATTGTTTTCTTTAACACAAAATGAGTCCAAAGCTGCTAAACAAATGGTACTAATTAAAAAAGTGAATTCTTAAAATGTTAACATTTAAGTAACAATACAAACTGACCCTATTCTCCTTAAACACACACATGGGGAGAAGGGTGTTGGTGTGTTTTACTTGGTTCTGGCTGCATCATTTCAGACAGTTACAGGTTTATACTGCAGTGAAATACAAATTTCTTTTGATTAAGAAGTTACAAATGATGGCTAATTTCCAGAAAATAATTTAGGTATTATCAAAATCTGTCACATCATCTTGTAGTATGAATAGTATGAAATATATCAACTACTATCATCATCTTGCAACCTATAATCATGATACCTACTCATTACATCAAGGTACAGTCTGCCATGAGCTGACTGCCCTTGCTGGTTGCTGACAGAGCAGGAGTATTCTCCTCTGTCAGTAGCACCCTCAACCTTTCGGACCAGTAGTGTGCCATTGGAAAACACTCTCTGCCTGAGATGAATTGGCAGGATGTCACCACCACGCTGCCATGTGACACTGGAAATGGGAAATCCCGCCACTGGACAGCGCAGGTACACATCCAGACCAGCAACCACAGTCAGGTTTTGTGGTATGCGTGCAGAAGGGGGACCTGCAAAATGTCTACATAGAGATCACTGAAATACAGGGGCAGAACACTGCATGTGGGAGTCATGAACAGTAGACTCTCCATTTATATGTTGTGGCTCCGAATTTCTGTATAAAGGTCTTGATGAAGATTATGGTCTTCTAGGACATTCTGGGTGTATAAAATACTAGGTACATAGACCTCATAAAGATATACTTGTACAGTTTGTATTTTGTAACAATAAATAAGAAAATCGGTCTATATATAACACTTAATTAATTAATTTACTCCATATGTTCCATAGATCCATGAAGGAAAGAAAACCAGCTGCACATATAAAACAGAAAACACATGCAAATGCTTATAATAGTATACAACAATAAATCAGGTACATATAATGGAGTCAACGTATAGTTGGCTTGAAGTCTGAAATAATAAATCACTGTATATCTTACATGTACTGAAAAACTCTCTATAAAGATAGATAAAATTGCGTGTTAATGCTGGATAAAATAAGGAATATTTAACATTAAAAGACATTAATTAGTGTTTCAGTAATTGGCATACATCATAATATAGCACATTATACATAACAAGTCTTACAGTGACATTAGTGAAATAAAATAAACAATTTAAAAATGTTGAAAGGATATAGAAAATACAAGTAATTAGAAATGATCCATTAAATGTGAAAGGAATGCTATAGTGGAAATACGTAGAATATATGAATTAGAAAATTGTATCAACATTAGTAAGCATTCAAATTGATAACATAAACATTAAATTAGTATTAAAGGTGTGCCACAACAGTCAGTGTATAACATACATGTATGTAGTTAATAATGTTAGAAAGCTTTAATTATGATTTGAGTGAAAATGTTCAGCTAAAGAGTGACAGGAGTACGTATGTAGAAAATTTTTCAGGGTTGATTTAAATTACTTAGGATTACCAGACATTGTCTTAATGTGTGAAGGAAGATTATTGAAGAGTAATAAACACCTTTTTGGTATTTTATCAAACTTGGTAAAGGTGGGTGAAGATTACAATGTTGTCTTGTTTTCATGCTATGAACCTCTGAATTTAATATGCTTTGGTCCTTATTATTAATCACAAAAAGGAGAATATACTCGTATATATATATATTGGGATGGAGGAAGTAAGGTTTTTTTTTAATTCCTTAAACAGATTCCTACAAGAGTCTCTACTTTTACAGTCCAGAATAATTCTAATGATATTCTTTTGTAAATGAAAATAGGAATAAGAAACCAACCTCAAAGAATTATGTGGCATTTATGTTCTGAGAGATATCATTACATAGCAAGCTCTGCTTAGCTTAGGTTTAATGCAATTTATATGTTTCTTCCAAGTAAATTCATCATTTATAAATATTCTTAAGAATTTTGTGTAGGTAATAGGAATGATTTGTTGGTTATCATATGTAATGTCAATATCTGAAATTGACTTACTTGTGGCTTTAAATTGTATAAAATGTATATGTGTTGGTGATCAAAAAAGCTCCCTATTAACTGTATTTTCTAAAATTTTCGAAAATGTCATATACAAACAATTATTTGATCATCTGAACAATAATGTTATATTGAACGAGCATCAATATGGTTTTCGAAGTGAAGTGTCAACAGAAAAAGCTTCTTATATATTACAAAATGAAATACTGACAGCATTGAACAACAAGCAGATGGTAGGAGGAATATTTTGTGACCTCAATAAATCATTTGACTATTAATAATGATGTGCTATTAGAGAAAATGAAATTCTATGGAGTATGAGGAAAATTTTACAATTTAGTAAAATCTTATTTAGGTGGAAGATTTCAAAAAGTAATTTTAAGTCATAATAATGGTATTGAATCCACCTGGGAGAAAATAAAACAGAGGGTACCACAGGGATCAAGTTTGGGACCCATTTTTTTTCTGATCTATATAAATGACTTGCCAAATTTAGTATCCATTGGAACCAAAATTCTTTTGTATGCGGACGATACCAGTATAAGAGTAACTAGTCCAAATGTGGAAAATTTTGAAACAAAAATAGATAAAATATTTGGGGATATTAATTGGTTTAAAGTAAACCAATTAATATTAAATTATAATAAAACACATTACTTACAATTCAATACAAAAAATAGCCGAGATTATGATTTGAAACTTAACTACCAGGGTAATTATGTCAAAAGCTATTCAAATACAAAATTCTTGGGCTTGATCATTGATGACTCCCTATTAAGGAAGGCTCATACAGACCAAATGATGTCCAAATTGAATACAGCATGTTTTGTAATTCGAACGATACAAGCTATAATGTCTCCAGAAACTTTAAAAATAGTCTATTTTGCATACATACATTCAATTATGAGTTATGGGATAATTTTCTGGGGAAATCAACCACATAGTGATAAGATTTTCAAAATTAAAAAAAAAAGGGTGATTAGAATCATCACAAAATCAAGAAAGAGAGATTCATGTAGGGAAGTGTTCAAAAATTAGAAATACTGCCCTTATATTCTCAATATATCTTCTCAATGTCAATATTTGTGATAAAAACAAACATTTATTTTATACAAATAATCAGATCCACAGTATTCACACAAGATTTAAAACCAACTTACATCCACCCACAGCTAATCTAACAAAGTTCCAGAAGGGAGTGTACTACTCAGCAATTAAAATTTTTAACAACGTTCCTCACAATATCAAAAACTTAGTTAATGAGATAGTACTGTTTCAGAATGCTTTAAAGAGGTTTTAACTCATAAATTCCTTTTATAATAGTGAAGAATATTTTAATTATCAGAGATATTCCATTGAAAACTGAATTGAAAATTGGTTTTAGGTGTTTTATTATTTTTGTACTTTTTTATTTATTGCTAAGATTCTTCCAACACTATGTATATGACTAAATCTATATCCACAGGATTTTATCCTAATTTGGATTTATAGAATGCAAAAAAATTCATTACATTACATTACATGTTTCAGTTGGGTAAAACAACCATCATCTGTCTTGTATTGCATATGTGGGTGAAGGAGGCAATCACACAGCTATAGCCACAAATTTGAAAATAAAACTTATGGACAAGTTCTGGTCCCTACATAGAAATCAGATTTGGGGAATATTTTTACAATGTGTAAAAGTATTGTAAAGTATTGTTAGGTAGGAAAAAGTAAAGCATAAAATTCTTGACTTGGAGATGAATCACAATAAATGTTTCAGAAGTGATGACAAGTGGATATATGGATGCTTAAAAAATATGAAAGTGATGAGCCGATAGTCTGTTGGAGATATAACAATATAATGGTTTCTGCAATAAGATGGTGTACTGTAATAAAACATTATATGCAAGAAAATGTAAGGTGTAAGGTAAGTGAGAAGAGTAACTTGTATCAGAAATTATACTTACATTATAGTTACATTGATATAGATACATCAATGTAAGAATAATTTCCAACACACATTATATTTCTCACTTTCCTTACACCTTATATTTTTTTATATATAATGTTTTATTACAGTACACAATTTTATTACAGATACCACTACATGACTGTATCTCCAATGGATGATCAGCTCATCACTTTCATATTCTTTAATCATCCTCATCAGTTCTGAAAATTCTATTTTGATTCATCTCCATGTTCAAGAATTTAATGCATTACTTTTTCCTAATAACAATATTTTACAACACTTTGACATCCTGTAAAAGTGTTTCCCAAATGTGATTTCTACAAACATTTTATGTAAGGATGAGATCTCTCCTGTAAGTTTTATTATTATATGAATGGCTATAGCTATATGATTTCTTCTTTATGCGCTTCTGAAATATGAAGCCTGAAGATGGTTGTTTTACACCACTGAAACATGTATCTTTCTTGATCACCTTAATAAATTGTTGTGTAGAGACTGACTGTCTTGTTTATTGTTACGTATTGATATTGACACAATGGGGGTGATGCACATTTAAATTTGTGTTTCGCATGTATTGTAATGTGGCATACCTTAAATTAAGTAGAAGGAAAACTCTTTTTCAGTCTCTACAGTATGATATCTAGAATACAAAAGCATGCAGAACACACTTGGAAAATATATGTCATCTAAACTTTAGTACATCATTCTACTCTTGTTTGCTATTAAGTTACTTTGGGCTGTCTTCTTATGCTTCACAAATGTATTTGCACTGGCTCTGGGGTCCAGTGAGTGTTACATCCAGTGGGTACCCGGAAATTTATTCCAGGGGTATCTGCTATAAAGGTTAGTGACATGTGTAGTTTCATTTTAATTCTTCTATTTGTCTTCATGGTGTAGTGTGTATGCATACAAACTAATCGACTTTCATGACAGTTAATGTTTCAAGTTTAACAGTTTTAGTGCTAAAAATGATCAAATCTTCTTGACTGTCCAGCCATTAAGAATGGTAAAGGAGACAGTGTGAATCTCTGTGCCACTGGACTTCAACTCTGAACTGACACAGCTTGTCAACCAAGATTTTACCAGCTTTTCCTCTACCTAGAAACTGGCTTCTCTAGAGATTTAAATGAAAAATTACTACTTTCTTCCAGAACAAGTAAATTCCTGAAGCATCAAAATTCATGTTAGTGAAATACAGTAAATCTTAAGTGTTACTTGTTTCTGTGCTTACTTTTCTGTACTGAGGTAACTTACCATAGATATTGAGCATGGCAGAGTGCTGGACAGCACCAAGGACATTCCTGGCAACACAGGTGTATAGGCCACCATGCTGTACACGGACAGACGAGATGTTCATGTGGCTGATGACATTGTTTGCAGAATCCAGGTAGCTGCCCAAGACATAGCCCCGAGGCATGAGCTCACCTCCATCAAGCAGCCATGTGATTCGTGGTGGGGGGTTTCCTGAGGCAGAGCACCTCAGTGACACTGGTGGGCCTGGCTGCAAGGTCTGTTCTATGAATGTTAATTGTAGCTCAGGGGAGATGGCTGTAACAGTGGGAAATGTACAAAACTTGTGTATTTCTGGGACTAAGGAAAGAAAAGAAAGGGTGAGAAGAGGAATGAAACAAAGAAGAAGAAAATATAGAAGGAGTGGAAAGGAAGAAGAATTGGATGTAGAAACCATAAGACAGAATAACAGAAAGAGAGAGAGAGAGAGAGAGAGAGATGTAAGAAGAAAAGAATAACATGAAAGAGAGACAAATAAAGAAGGGAAGAAAATTCAGGATTTTGTTGTAATTATTTTCATCTTTCAAATATATGTAACTTAAGTGAACTGAGTGGCTTAGTATATTGCAAATGTTGCCACTTTCTCCATCTTTTAATATCCAACACTGAGAACAAGTTACATTGTGGGCTGGGGACATTTAAGACAGGATTCTCACTATTTTGTGTGGTGATGCACATTACACAATTCCCCATGTGGTGACCAGGTGAAAGAATAGTCCCACTGCAGGCCATGCATGCCATAAAGGTGACCAAAAGGGGTACCCAGTGCATGGGGATATTGTTGGGCCTCCCTGCCCCTGGGGTTGGTGACAGGATGACAACCTGTCACTGTGAAAAAGTTAACTGTTAGGAAACCTAAATTTTGGCCTTGGAACAATCAAACTGAGTGGAATTGACCTAGGCAGTGGAAAAAAAGATTAGTGAAATGAGGATAGCAACTTGAAACATATGCATATTGTACAGACCAGGAGCTATGAACGGAGTGGTGAAAGAAATGGGTGAGTGTGAAGTTGATACATGTGCTCTGCAAGAAATTAGATGGCCACAGAAAGGAACTATGATAAAATAGAATTATATGATTTTGTATTGTGGACATAAAAGTGACAAACATGAATTTGGAACATGATTTTATATTAGTAGATATATTATGCATAATTTATTAGACTTTGAAACTGTAAATGAAAGAATTTGTAAAATTAAGTTTAAACTTAAACATTACAATTTGGTACTGATGTCAACACATGCCCCAACTGAAGTAGCCAAAGAAGACTTTTATGGTTCTTTGGGGAAGGTATGTGATGAAGTTCCCAATTACTACATGAAAACAATACTAGGGGACTTCAATGCTAAAGTTAGAAAACAGTCCTATTTATATCCAGGAGGTGGAGGGCATAGCCTTCACAACAAAACCAGTGACACTGGAAAATGAATGGTAAATTTTGCACTGGGAAGAAATTTAGCTGTGACAGGAACATGGTATCAACATCAGGTAATTCACAAGGTCACCTGACACATCACCTGACAACAAAACATGTAACCAGATAAATCACATACTGGTTGATAGAAGACACTGCATGAATGTTTGTGATGTGAGAAGCGTGAGAGGTGCTGAAATAGAATCAGACCATATTTCAGTGATGACCAAAAGTAGAGTGAAATCAAGTGAAGTGAGAAAACCAAGAAAAGTGAAATAAAGAAATGGGATAAGTAAGAAAGAAGTAAAAGAAGAATGTATCAAGGAGGTAACAGTGAATGTATGAAATACTTGACTGGGGGAAGTGGAAGATATAAATGTGATATGGAACAAAATAAAAAAAAGGATTAAATAAAGCAGCTGGAAAAATAATAGGATAAAAAGAAAGAACACAAAGAAATATTTGGTTTGATGAAGAATGTCAAATAATTTTCTAAGCTAAAAAGGGAGATTAAAACAAAGTGATTAAATGAAATACCAGATAAAATGAACAAGAATATAAGGATAAAATACAAGAAGCACATAAAATATTTAGACAAAAGAGAGTACTATTTAAATCAAAGTTGGAGCAAATGCAAATTTCTTACAATATCAATGATGCAAAGAAATTTTATTAAGAAGTGAATAGTATAAGAAAAGGACTGTTATCACAAACATTACTGATAGGGATAAGGAAGGTAACATAGCAAACAAGAAAGAGAAAGTCCTGCAGAAGTGTTTGGAATATTATGAGAAGCATTTTGAACTGCAAGATGGAACAGACAGTGTCTGTGGAGAAGAGTGGACAATGTGTGTACAACTGCAGAACCATGTACTGAACCACCAAATGAGCAGGCATAGAGATGGCAATAAGTAAACTGAAAAATTGAAAAGAAACTGGACATGATCAAATTAGGCCAAATTGATTAAGGAGGGAGGAAAAGAACTCAAGAAGGCTATTAATGAACGCACTTTAAAATATGGGAGGAAGAGGTCAAACCACACAAGTGAAAATATGGTATTATATGTCCAATTCATAGGAAAGGAAACATGATGCTGTGCGATAATTATACTCGTAGAACAGTCACATTGCTGTGTACAACATATAAAATTCTGGCAAATATTTTATATGCAAAATGAGTACCTGATGCTGAGAAAATAATAGGAGAATACCAAGGAGACCTTTGAAGGGGAAGATAAACTGTTGATCAAATCTTTACTAGGAGACAAATATTGGAAAAATGTTGGGAACAAAATATGATGTACCTCATCTATTTATTGATTTTCAAGCAGGATGTGACACTGTAGGGAGAAAGGAAATATGGAGTGAAATGTATAAACTAGGCTTCCCCCAAAAATTAGTAAATGTGCAGAATTTTAAATAATGATATGTATGGGAAGGTTAAAATTAGTCAACATTATCCTCTGAATTTAAAGTTAACAAAGGTTTGTGACAAGGAGATGCAATTACTCCTTTGCTGTTTAATATAGAGTTGGAAATTGCAGTTAGAAGATCTAAAGTAGAAACTTGGGAACTATATTTGACAAACGTAGTCAAATTATGGCATATGTTGATGATGTGATTATTATAGGAAGAAGATTACAAGATGTTGAAGAAGTATTTACCTCACTAGTCTAACAAACAAATAAGATGGGATTAGAAATAAAAAAAAAAGACAAAATTTATGATAGTGTCATGAGAGCCTTACAATGGAAAAGAATATGTAAAACTTGGTACATATAATTTTGAAATAATGAGAGACTACACGTATCTTGGTATAATTTTAATAAATAAAATTGAATTAAGACCAGAGATTAAAAAAAAATAATTACTAATCCACTTCTACCTCTACTAAAGAGCCAGTTAGTACTCAGAGCAGAAAAAATGAAAATCTCTAAGACATTAATAAGACTACTGGAAACATACGAAGCAGAATCTTGGATACTAAATAAAGATATTGTTAAATGGCTGGCTGCTTTTGAAAGAAACGTTTTAAGAAGAAGGTTTGGGGGGAATTAAGGTAAATGAAAATTGGAGAAGGTGACATAATACAGGAATAAGGCAGATGTTTGGAGATTTAGATATACTTTAATTGGTCAGAATAAGTCGGTTGAATGGGATTGGTCAAGTTAACAGAATGGATAGTAAAAGAAAAGTAAGTAAATTATTTAACAATAATCCTCAATGAAGTCAACTATGAGGACGACCAATGAGCAGATGGTGGAATTGTGTACAAACAGATGTTAATAAATTCATAATTACAAAGTGGAAAGAGAGGTCAAAAACAGAGCTGACTGGGAGAAGTCCACTGAGTAGGCAAAGTTCTGAAATTGGACTGTAGGGCCATTGAAGAAAAAGAAGAAAATACATTACACAATACAAACCTGCATGAAATAGTTTTGTAAATAACATGTGAACCCTGAGAATCTATAATAAGTTTGGTCTGATAATGGAAACTGAGGAATTGTCAGGAGTGTTAAATTCAGTACCCTAATTGATGATAAATCAGTATATAAAAATATATAACTTAATCAAAAACCACTCACATCCTCCTTATGTGGAACCTTTTTATATAACCAAGATGCTACGAGACAAATCAGGGTGATACAGCCATTACGTCTGGTATGCCAGAAACTACTTATCAATATTTGTTATATGCTAACTAAGTTACACAAAATTAATTTGAAATGTTAATTTTGTGACAAATTATGGCTGTGTACATGCATAAATGATATAAAAATACCAACACAGTAAAAAACAGGAAGTATCTCTGACTGAAACTAACCTACTTCATGTGGAGTATTTTGTTGCTTTTTTGTATATTACTTTAAATTGTTTATTGTCTGCAATCACAGAAGACTGATGCACGTGACCATATTTAAAACCTATTAAATAATTTCTGGTTAAAACAAATTATAACCGACAAAGAATTCAGTAATGTATAAACTCAGCTCTGAAGTGGAAATATTGATTGCTGTAGTGCAAGTGCCATGCAGTTTGCTCACCTCCCAAGGTAAGTTCAGCACTGCCCTGAGCGCTCTCATCATTGCTGCGTGCCACACATTGGTACATTCCACGGTCCAACTTGCGCACACTTCTCAGAAGCAGTACCTCCCCCTGCTGCAAGATGCTGACATAGGGGCTATCTAGTAAGGGGCGTCCATCCTTCAGCCATGAAATATGAATGCTTCCACTGCCTCCCAGCACAGAGCAGTTGAACATAGTTGGAGTACCTGCATCTACAATCTGCTGCTGGGGGCGGATATGGGCTGTTAGGGGTGTGATTACATTCAGAGTGATCTCACGGCGGTCCTCACCCATCAGATTGCTCACTACACAGACGTATCGTCCCCCATCCTCAGGCTGAATGCGTGGGAATTGAAGAACGGACTGCAGGGGGCGTACAAGTACCATACCTAATCGCACCTCCTGTAGCACCCCATCCAGGTCACGGTACCATCTGCAGACAGAGAAGGAACTAAGCATATAGTGCCTGGAAGTATGTGAAGTATTGTTGATCAACTGTCTTTCCCACTTTTAATTGGTACTGGCATATGCGTTTCAGCGTTGGGTGCCCTGTTGTTGTACATGCTTGACATTGGTTTCACTAGGTACACATATTCTAAGTCTGTTACACTGTATCCTGTTTACACTGCCCGCTATTGTATGTTTATCTCTTAAGAGTTGGATGGTGGTTTTACACTGCACAGGTTTGGCTGTTTGGTATGTTGTGAATGTGATAATTGTTTTGCAACTTTGTCATGTGTTAACCATGTGTTTGTCCTTTTGGCCATATTGTCTTGTCACTGCTTGTTGAGTGCATACGATTTGTGGAGCTGTGTGTGGTTGTGTGTATTGTACTTTGTGTCTTGGCTGCCTGTGACTGCTGGTATGCTGACTTGTGTAGAATGTGCATATGTTGTCTCCTGGTTAGAAGTCATGTAGTCTGAATTTTGATGTTTTGCTGACTGTGCTTTTCAGTATATTTATCTTCGTAATTAACCAACTTTATGCACAAAATTTGTTTTACAATAATTTTATTTCATGCCTCTACATGTTTTAAGCACATGTGTTCATCATCAGGAGGTCAAAATTGTATACCAGAGGCTGTATAATACAATTTTGACCTCCTAATGATGAGCACATGCGCTCGAAACATTAGAGGCATGAAATAAACTTATTGTAAAACAAATTTTATGTATCAAATTGATTAATTACTAAGATAAACATGTAGTCTGAGTTTTGCTTCTCTTCATGTACCCTGCATTGTTATTCTATTTGTGTCAGGCCGTCCGTGCTATTGTTTTTAACTTTTGTGTCTTGGATTATGTTTGTGTATGTCTATTGCTTCATGGATCCTCTCTGTCTTTCAGCTACACGGCTGATGAGGGTGTTGGTGGCTTTGGTATTGTGTTCATTTAGGTTTTGATCTTTGCTGCATAAATGTATGTGGTATCTCTTGTAGGTGTTTCAGCAATGGTCTTATCCCATTATTGTCTTTATTTCCTTGTTGTCTTCACTGTAGTCATGTCCTGTGTCTAGTATGTTTCTCGTGTAGCTTGAGTCATCTTTGTTTAGTCTTATATCTCCTATGTGTTGTAGGAATGTCTGTTTGGAAGTTATTCAGGCAGGGAGTCTTGCATCTAATCCAGTGTCTATGGCAACTTAATTTTCTTTGGATAAAATGTGTAATTTGTATTCTATATTATAGAAGGAAGCCCTCTCTACAAAATGATATATTCTGACAATTATTTTTACACAACACTGAGAACCTGGGATGTTTCCTTGGATATTTTCTCCATAATAAGATTTTTTTCCCTGAAAAAAGGTTTACTAGAATGTATAGTTAATTATTTTTCTATCACCCTCCAAAAAGCAAATCACATGACTGGATTAGATTGAACTGGACTAGACTGACTGGACTGATATACCAGTTTACACCAGATAAGACCCAGTCCAAACCACACCATACCATACCATATTGTGTCAGAGTAAACCTTCCTTAGCCCAACTGAACACAACTCAACTAAGTCAACCCCATGCAGCACTGTCTTGTGAAGCCAGTGTTTGCTCAGCTAGTCAAGAAGTTTCCTGCACTTTTTGAAACTCAAAGGTTCATTATGGTGTTCAGAAGAGCTAGTTATTTGTCCCTGTTTCTAGCCAAATATATGCATTTCACACCCATCCTACTGCTTTATGAAACATAAAAGTATTATTCTCTTCCTATGCCTAGGCTCTCAAATTTGTCTCTTTCCTTCAGGTTTACTGACCAGAAATTGGTATGCGTTTCTCTTCTTTCCCATTCATGCTGTGTACACCTTCCATCTCATCCTGAGTATCTGATTAACCTAATTATATGTGGTACTGAGTTCAAATTATGCTGTTTTATCCATCTTCCTACGACTGCCTCCATCTTAGGTTCAAATATTCTTCTCAGCTCTCTGTTCTTGAATACTTCCATTCTATATTTTTCCCTTTATGTTAGAGACCAGGGTTTTACACGCATACAAACAGGTAAAATTACAGTAGTTGTATGTTCTAGCCTTTATAAATGAAGACAGCAGACAAAAATCCGAATGATTCAAAACTGAGTGGTAACAAGCGTTCCCCAGTTTTACTAAACTGATGATACAGTACTGGAAATGCATTGCTTACCAACAAATTTTTTACATAAAACATGCAGAATTCCATGAGGTAGACTTGTGATGTCACCTTGCAGCTGTCTTGTGTGCAATGTCAGTAACAGGCAATGACAATACCATGCATACTGCAAGCATGTTACAGCTTTGATCTGACAGACCTGTAGCTGGGAGGGGGAAAGCCTTGAGCAACACACACAAGATCAGTGGGGTTTCCAGCCCGGGCATTCACATTAGGAATGGAGTGCTCAATCCGGGGTGCGACATTGCCCTCAGGCTCTGAAACACCATAATAAGACAACAATCAAAATACAAAAGGTGGTCAATGAGTAAGGTTCCTTCTAATAACCGACTGTCTAAATAAATAAACTAACCAGCTGACTAAATAACTAATTCACTCACTCACTCAACCACAGGGCAGAATTCTTTTTGAGAGTTAGTTTCTCACCTGGTCAAGAAATTCTCCATATTTATGGAAACTGAATGTTCAGGACTGTGTTTATAACAGCTTGCCACTGGACACTACACTGAGCCCAATCAATCCAGACCATTCCCTCCCATCCTAGTTCTTTTAAGACTTATTTTTATATAATGCTTCAATCTACACCTGAGTCATCCCAGTGGTGTTCTTCCTCCAGGTTTCCTGACAAAACCCTATTTGTATTCCCCCCTCACTCATGTAACATATCCTGCCCATTTCATACTTGAGTTGATCACCCTAATAATACTGGACAAGCAGCAAAAACTGTGAAGCGTCTCAGTATGCAGTTGTCTCCAACCTCCAGCTAAGTCTTTCCTGTTAGGTTCAAATATCTTCCTTAGCATCATATTTTTTAAAATGTCAAGCCTCTCTTCAACCCTTAATGAGACACTAACTTTCACACCTATGGCCAACATCACACAAAATCATAGTTATGTTTTTTTTTTTTAGTCTATGTTTTCATGATGGAAAATGTGAAGATGAAATACTATTAACTGACTAAAAATCATAAATTTTTGTCAGACACAAAAATGTTATTATATTAAATTTAATAATATATGCTACATGTTTCAGTCATATTTTGACCATCTTCAGGCTTTAATATACTCTATCTAAAACCAAAGTGGTGAACATGCGCTGAAAATATGTGTTGTGTTCTTTGTTGGATTTTGTCCTGCACTTTGTTCATAAAACTTTATTTTCTCAACATTTACTTCCAGACCAACCCCTTTAATACAGAATACCAAACTTCCTGCATTTTATTTATAGTGTAGATGTTTTGGGTTGCTCAGTGCGTGATGAAAAGATAAAACATACTGGATACAGAGCTACATTCCATATTGATCTGTTTGTCTTGCATATTGGTTTAAGAATGCGAATACTCATGCCCATATTGAAGAACAGAAGATAAAATTCTTATGAATGTGATATATACAATGTAAATGAAAAGCATAGGTGTGCATTGTTGATCTGTACTCTATGACATGTTATTATGCAATATATGCAAAAGGAATGGTAGCATCTTACATCTTTGCTCTTCTTGTGCATCTGCCCGTGGACTGTGTGTGTGTGTGTACTTTATATATATGACATTGCTAAATTATGTCTCCACAGGCAAAATAAAACCAGGAAGACTTCATCCTTGTTTCTTATGCCTCTGTCATATACTTTAACACTTTTTAATCTACCTTTTTTGTATGTTACTGGTGATGTTTTTAATAATTTTTAACCTTGGTAGTTGTATATTTGAACACTACAATTTTACTGTAATGATAATTGTGACGTGGGATCTCACATAAAAACACAATGACAGTACATTTGTTGAATGGTATTACAAGATACTTGCTATTCATCTGGGATACAGGGCCTGATGATGGATTAATGAATCTGAAACACGTAGCCTATGCCTCTGAAAGAGAATATATAGTGTGTTTTGACTGATAACTTTTTTCTCTATGTGTATTTTTGTCTTGAAAATTAACATAATCGGCACAGACCAGAAGCTGATGTGCAACACTCAATTTCCGTCCTCTCTGGTTTGCTTGGACTTTCCTAATGACATGTTCTAAAGCAACTTTGAAGTGAATTGGCAATAATGCATCCCTTAGGTTTAGATTATTATGCACAGGAACTGTATCAGGTAAATGTATGCCTACCCAGATTTTGCCATAGGTTTCATTTAAACACATTATTAGTAATTTAACCAGTTTTATGAGTGTAATTAACTGAATGAGAATATTACATAATACCTGGCTTCTAAATGAAGCATAGACAATCTTGAAATTCATAAATAGCTAATATAATACCATACTGTATTAACTTTTGGCTAAAATGAAGTTTTATGGGATCTCTGGCATAGCTAACAAATTAATGAGATCATACTTAGAAAATAGATATAAAAGAATATTAATGAAAAACAGTAAACCTAATAAATTATCTTGTAAATGGGTACATGTGAAACATGGTGTTCCACAGGGTTTGGTATTGGGTCCAGTACTGTTTCTTATATATATAAATGATCTTTCTTTAAGCATAAGCAAATTAGCTAACCCGATACTATTTGCTGATGATATATGTATTATTATGTCAAACACTAATCCAGAGGAATTTAAGAATAATATTAATTCATTAATGACCGAAATAACTAACTGGTTTCAGAGTAATCTTTTAACACTGAACTGTAATAAAACACACTTTATGCAATTCTTGACTAAAAAACAAAATGAAAGAAAAATACAAATAATTGTTCCCAATTCAATAAAGACTAATATCAATAGCACTAAATTTTTAGGTTTGATCATCGATAATACATTGTCATGGAAGGATCACATTGCTGCTTTAACATCAAAATTGAATAAAGCTTGTTATGCTATTATGGCAATAAAACCTTTAATGTCTGTGGATATATTGAGAATGATCTATTTTTCTTATGTACATTCAGTCGTGTCATATGGTATTATTATTTGGGGTAATACACTTAGCAACAGCATTTTTAAATTTCAAAAATGAATAATAAGAACCATTACAAATACTGGTAGTCATGATTCATGCTGTCAACTATTCAAACAATTATGAATACTTTCACTTCCATCTCAATACATGTTCTCATCACTTGTTTTTGTTAACAAGAATAGAGGTCTATTTCAATCCAATTCTGAAATTCATGATTTGAATACACATTTCAACTACAACTTACATATACCTTCTACAAAATTAACATTAGTGCAGAAAGGAATACTGTGTTCTGGAAGTAAGATATATAATCACTTACCAACAAATATTAAAGTTTTGTCGAATGATGTTAAGCGTTTCAAATCCACACTATAGAGTTTCTTTTTTGAACATACATTCTACTCTCTAGATGAATTTTATCAATCAGCATCCAAGTGATCATGGTTCTTTGTTTTTTAATTGATTATTTGATAGCTATAAGATCTCATTTAGTGTGCAACTTAACTTATTCTTACTATTCATTACCTTCTTGCTCGTCTTATTTGTATTTTAGTTATTGTGTTATGACAAATGCACTGCACACTTTTATGTATTAGTGTGATTGTTTCCATATCTGTAAAGACCTAAAAGAAGGTGAATAAATATGAATATGGATATGAACTTTTTTTTCAAGTATTTAATGAATTCAGAATGCATGGTAAATATGATATGATCTCTTGTAAAAATCTATGCAGATGATCACCATTAATTTTCTCTACTTATGGAGTTAACCTTGAGAGAAGAATGTTGAAAAAAATTCTGTATGTAGTTGATAACACTGACATGCCAGCATAATTACTAGAGTCTGTTTTATAGTCATTGTTATGTATGGTTACAATGATTGACTCCTTCTTCTATTCAAGCAACTATTCCATTCCAAATACAGTTAAGAAGTTCATGGATGTAGTCTGATCTTCAGGCATATGGTGCTGCATCACTGGCTGATTGGCGCCTTATGTTTTGAGACAGCACAGAGGCCTAATTTCAAGATCGAATGTCCATTGGAGAATGATGATATTTATATCCAATACCACATACTGCAGAAGAACAGAGATGTAAACTTACTGCTGTGCAAGGCTAAAACTTGCAAAGTTTACGGATCTCAGAGTGTACTGTTCTTCCTCCTGATTGAATAAATTCTGCTGGAATTTGATCAATAACTGGTAATTTATATCCTTTCATCTGCTTGATAAGCATTCTTAAATTTATTTATGCCTCTGTACAAGTCTGTCCTGTTTCTGACTGTCTCTCTATATGAAAGAAGTCAATTCTAAAGAGCATATATTCATTTCTTAAAAAATAACACACAATAGCATATTCACTGTGTAAACCAAGATTGAATCAAAATAATAAAAAGGCCACCCCCTGACAAGCAGAGGGGAGGAGGAGGTTTATTTAAGTTTGCAACCCCAATGCTAAAAGAGGGTGGTTGGTTATCATTATGCTTCAGCTGCTTTATGTCCAAGGAAGACCCAGTACCCATTGTACATGGTACTGTTTTGGCCTTGGGGCTGGTCTTGAGAGGCATGGAAAACCTTGCTTCCATTGGAATTCAGTCACCGGATCATCAAGCATGTAGTGAGTCACCATACTGACTAAGCTATCTTTGCCACCAAATCAAAGTAATACAACCACAAATAATACTAACAAAAGAAGACTGATTCTCACTACAACACTTTGGTACAGTACAGCATTTTAAAATAAAAGTATGAAATATTTTAAATATACCTTATATAATGGATCTCATACAACAAAACTATATGCGAGAAATTATACATTATATGTAATTACAGCTCTGTCTGGTGGATTTTTAGTAGAATAATAGCATCACAATAGAGAAAAATTGTAAGGAAGGGATCTCTTTCATAAGAATGGAAACATCCTAAACGTTGCCACCATCCTTGTATACATTTGCACCTGATGATGGCCCTTATGCTTCTAAATAGGTAGTGTTTTATGTAAGAAAGTCTTTATATGATGAAAGTTGTTGTGTATATTGCTTTACTCTTTGTTATTTAATTTGTGACAGAACAGGATGCCATCTATTAAGACTTGACATTTAATTTTTATGATGTAGAGCGTGTTATTTATTAACCTTCCCTCCTAATATTTACTAACAAAGAAATGTAAACAACATTATGTGACTGATGTTGCCATCTTTCAAACAAAAACCTACAAATCGTTTTGAAGAACAATTAAAAATATGTGACAAACTGAATTATTTGTCATAGTACAACAGTATCAACACCTGTGACACGTAATTTTTAGGATTTCATTATGGTGACTCTGAAGATTCTGGACATGATGCTGTGCCATTTGGTATTTACATGCCAATATTCCAGAGGAATGCTGCCTGTATCTCAGTGGTACTAGTGAATGTTTGTACCTAATTATGAAATTAAACAATGTTACATTGCAGAAGACAGTAATCTTCAAGCGGGATAATACTGAACCCACTAGAAGGTAAGTACATATATCAAACTGTAATACAACACACAGATACCTTAAATTATGCTGTGAAATGGAAATGATATTTGTACTTTCTCATACATATTAATCACTATATGAATACACTGTGATGCATGAACAAATGTCAAAAAAGCAGTTCCTTGCTGATATTTGTGCACGGAAGAAGAACAAAAATTTTTTTTTAGTAATTCACGCATTCCATGTGAGCAATCTCAGAAATATTTGTATGACTGTAGTAGAGATTCTTTCTCTCTGAAATTCATTCAGTTTCTGAAACTACAAGTTCCATGTAAAGAAACAACATTAGGTGCATTGATGTGAATGTAAAGGATGTGCTTCTGCACTGATGCTTGTACGTGGATGACGAAACATTTTCACGGTTATTACGAGGCACTGTCACTACTCACGGTTGATGATGATCTGCCCTGGCACGCTCAGTTTCTTCTCACCAGTCAGTCTGTGTACTGTCTGGCAGTAAAACCGTGCAAAGCCATCGTCAGTCACAGTGTCCCTAATGTGCAGTGACCCTGAGGTTGTAAGGGTGAATCTGAAACATGAAAGCGCATAATAAAGTGATTAAAGTTGATTATAATTGCATTACAAGAGCTCAGAGAATACTGTAGGTATGATTTGGTTGTAGGGGGTGGATAACTAACGTATTGCCATGATGCAGGGTGCTTCTTAAAAGTATGAATATTACTCAGCTGTCCAAGGAATTCTCACTTATGAAACGTGGAGTTCTATAAACATAGGCACAAAAATCCTTGAAATTTTTGGTCATGCTCATTCATCAACTTTTCTCATGCCTGAAAACCAATGGATCTGATAAAATATGGTACTAGGATTCTACATGAAGTGTTGTGATTGTACATATTTAATTTTGACTCTTACTGGTCTAACAGAATCATGTGGTTCAATCAGAACTTGTATTAAAATGAATAATCTTACAAAACATTACAAAAGGAAAGGTGAAGTGTGTGTGATAAATTAAGCACTATGTCAGGAATACACGGGAGAATGCAAGTACAGGTTGACACATATTAACTTTGGTGTATTGTCACTGCACACTTAAGCCACTTTACTTTCAGGGAAAGAGCACCAATTAACCAGCATACAACAACCTGGGTGGACCTGAGTGTCTGTGTGCATGTCATGAAAAAGAAAAGAATATCTGCCCATGCCAGGAATTGCCCATCAGTTTCCTGGTTGTCCAGGCTGTATGTAGTCATTAAAGCACCTGTGCTATCCTGCTTTATAACATATTAACATAAAATGTAAATGAAATATGACTACAATATTTCTTTAAAATAGTTATGTAAGTGGTGTATATTTGACACACTAAAATCAACTACTAATTTATGATTATGCACATTGTTTAGTATGTAATTATTGCTCCAACAATAGACCAACATTTGTAAGAAATGAACATAAGGACCTGTATGGTACGCAAAATCATGACAAAAATCCTGCAGATATATGTTTTTTGGGCTGCAATACACTTTCAAACTTTGTTTGGAAACAAGAGTAAAACATGATAGATAATGGACTGTATGATAGTATATTTTAAATAGTGTCAGATAACTTAAAAATGTTGCCTTCATTAGTGTGCGTGTGTTTCTTCCCTCATCTGAGGGAATGAAATTCCTGTTAGAACAACCTTTTCCCTACACTTAGAACTTACCTGTCACCAGGATGTATGACGGTTCTTCCCAGCAAGTGTTCATCCTTTAACCAATTGGTGACTTGGACAAGCCCCCGAACAAAGCTGGAGATGGTGCATCTCAGAACGGCTACGTTACCTCCAATAACAAACACATTGTGGACCTGAAGTTGGTAAGGCTGCATTATGTCTGCAAATGGAAAATTAGGTAACACTGCATTTGTTTGCAGTCATGACACCAAAAAAAAGCTGTTCAGTCGGCATAGTGCCTGTACTACAACAGGACGACCGGATTATCTGGGTTCGATTCCCAGAGAAGGAAGATTTTTATTCTCTTTGCCTCCTCATGCAGACCAACTCCAGGGTCTACTTAGCCTCCCTCCGATCTAATGTCTAAAGTTAAGCAAGAGGATAGCTGTAATTCTACTTATCATACATCTTTATGGAATGCTTTACCTGCACATTTATTAGTGGACAAACAATAGCCGATGCTGTGAATGAAAATATGACTGCAAACAAATTTTACAAACGTTAACAAGTAGTAGAAATATTTCCCGTTGTTATTGTCATAACTAGAGTGGTTAATGTGGAGTTTCGTATGGGGGAAAGTATCTGAAAATTATACAGTAGTTTAATAGTAACTAAAGAACGTGAACGGGCTGTTTCTTGCTTGTACACCGTAGGTAGTCATTACTTAATTGCTTCAGATTCTCTGATCGGCTGACTTAATCACACATTTACTTACACCGTCCTGACATGAATTTTATGCTTGTTTAATATTTGAGGCTTTAATGTAATATGTTTTCTTTTGGGTAATTCCCCGGCGTCACATGCTAATAGCCATCCCTTGTCATACTTCATCCACCTGCCTATGAAGATGGAACTCATAGAGGGTTTCGAAACGTCGGATATTAGCATGTGACGCCGGGGAATTACCCAAAAGAAAACATATTACATACAGAACACGGCGAAAGCTTAAAACAAGAATTTGAGGCTTTCTCACAAGTTCCAAAGCCAGGGACACCAACTTACACCAGCTGTGTAGTTTTCCCGGAATTCCAGAAAAGTGATGCTAGAGCAGTACTTCATCAAAGTGTTTCACGAAACATAACAATAAATTTTTGTCACAGTATAAAGTACTTTCTTATATTCTAGAACATAAGATGCAGTTATTTCTGACTAAATATGTTCAGGTTTCTGAAGTCTCTTACACATCAGAAAGACTACCACATACACTTCTGTACTGCGGTACGCTGGATTGGATGCCGTGCAGTATTGTAGGTGGGTAGGTATATACCATAATATCTGAGTAACATACTGTCTGCACATTTAGCTGAAGAAAGGGGCAGCAGACTCCTCCGAAACGACGCTACACGGTGTCATATTTCAGAAGAACATAGTGGCCTAACATTTTTCACTGATGCGAGAATCTCAAATATCATACTCCATAAACATTCGTCCGAGTGACTTGTAATTAAAAAATATACATGAAATAATTAAAATAATATCTGTACATAGAGCAATAAGTATTCGAACTTTGCTGAGATAAAATACAAAGTTTTCGAATATGCGATATATTTGAAGAATAAAAAGCCAAATAGATGCCACTTATTTTATTGTACTTCTTATAGGCTCAACATGTTTCGGGCACTACTATGCCCATCATCAGGAGCTCGCGACTATGATGTTGATTACCACATTGGTCGTTTCGTTCTTGGTTTCCTGTAGGATCG
>Ga0123352_10002240_pt1 | contig 26790 bp, 11 predicted proteins | sample TergutLab28metaG_FD_89700 | JGI IMG/M metagenome (GOLD analysis project Ga0123352, IMG submission 89700) | Labiotermes labralis P1 segment gut microbial communities from Petit-Saut dam, French Guiana - Lab288 P1 | ecosystem: Host-associated > Arthropoda: Insects > Digestive system > Gut ... | reverse complement strand
GAAAAATGATCTCCTGATGATGAGCTTCCCGAAAGCTCGAAACATGTAGAGAACGAATGACGACTACCCATGAAAATAAAGGATAGTCCACAAGTGACATCGTGTTGGTTATTTTTTAAACAAGAACTATAACTCTCTTCATATATTGTTAGAATTATAAGCATAATCCCCCCCCCCCCCGAGGTTATCAATTCCGTGTCGTAGACACGTGTACTTCGAAAACAATGGTTGTGACATTAGGTCAGTCTAGGTTACAACAAAATAAATAAATATATATATATGTCGAAATCAAATGTATTTATAGTACGCAGGCGTAAAATTTTAATTCAAATATAAGGAATTCTGAAAAGTAGTGTATCTCAGTGTTAAACGATTTATTCACGACGGTGAGATTTTCACGTCATCCCCCTAACATTATCACATTCCTCGGTCCACATTTTAATCGACGTTTGCAGGCTTGTTCAAACATGTTACTAAAATTATTAGACATTTTATCGTGACGTTTGTTAAGGCGTATTACATTAGAAGAGAAAAAAAGTAGTTTTCCAATATTTATGTAAATAAGTGCGACCAGTAACCACTGTGGCAACTGATGCTTCAGTCGATAAACTAGCCAATAATTTATTTACCAACAGCGACGTAAAAACCGAAAAATTCTACAGTTCTCTTTCTGTATCCGTTCCGAGGGTTCTTTATTTGGAATCGCAGGTCCAATGTGTAGATGTTTTGACTGATATCAGTTCTTTATGCCGCATCACCATTAGTCTACAGTGTCTGGGTCTATTCAGTGCAAGCGATATTTCTTTTTTGCTTACACAATAGTTTGATTGGTTCCAATTCAGTTTCTTTGATATTTTATACCTGATTTCTGACAACGGGGACTGAAGGTTACTGCCACCTGGGCTGTGACGCCTTTTAGTCTGGCGGAAACTGCCACCGTTTGGATGAAATCCATTATATCGGTCATTCACCCAGCAGACGGAAGTAGTAACTTCTTTCAAAATTTATTTCATTTCTAACAGATCGCACGGCGTCACATTCTACGAGGCTGTATTATTCTTAGGCGTTTTTGACCTCTATGAATTTCTGGGGCGTGAAGGTGGAGGTTTTGTCGTTTTGGGAAACTGCTTGAATTGATGTCCGACCACAGTCTTCTCTAAGAGTAGTTACTTAATTGATCGTAAAATTCACTCCGTTGTAAGGCTAACGTTTATCTTCTTCGTCATATATGCCACAGACCTAGCAATGTTACTAGAGAGTTCGCTGCATTTGTGATTTTTATTCGTTAATCCACATTTAATGTGTTCTTTGCGGTTTATTCTTGGAGATTTCTCAGAGAAGATTAAACGAATATATTTCCTTACTTACGTGCACTTCGTGACCTCACAATACCAGATGCATCTAACTTGCACCCTTCTTCTTGTAGTTGTTTCCTATAATATTCGCGTTCCGTTGTCATCTCAAGTACTTTATTCTGCACCTTTCGTTTTTCGCGAGACAATAGTACTTTTGCAACATAAAAACAAAAAAACTCAAGCATGAATTGAAAAATAATTCCATGAAACTGCGCGTGTTTGAAGACCAACAGGGTAATGCATTAATTATTAAGGGGGAATTGTTGGAAACACACGTTAAGTTATCAGTTTATCCCAGAAAAGCACAATGGCTTTTACCGATTACAAAGAGAAGTGGTCTTTACAGACATGTGAAATTTGTGCTAACGGAATAAGCCTTATGCATGTTCCTTGGCTCGAATGTCTGTTTAGCCTGGTTTGAGGAAAATCTTTGTTAATTGTCGGAATGCAATAATTAAAAGAGATGGCATGGTGGAATATTTATAAACAATTATTTCCAGGTCACCCACAACAAACATGACATTACGTCGCAGTGTTTATGTAAAGCTGAATAGACATATTATAAGCAAGAGCGGCAAGACATTAATTCTATTACAGATTTCATTATAAGCCATTTCATTATTGCCTGTGTCTCTTCAGCGTTTGCTATTTTCACTGCATGTTGGGATGGATGTATTTATATATTCTTCCTTGGATTTTCTGAAGTCTGTCGTTTAAGTTTGGAATTGAAGTATTTCGTAAATGAAAATTCTAAAATTCGCATACCGCATCGCTTGGTGGAAAATAACGATTTCGGTGCATCAAACGAACGCATGGGTGACGCGCGATACAATATGCAGCACTGCTGGTTCGAAAATCAAAGCCTAGCCTGAAACGAAAATGAGACAGGGATATACTCTTGCATTTTATCACTTGTTGATCTACACAGGAGATACTTAGTGTCCTCATGGATATAGCTGGAATCTATCAGGTAATATTACAACTTTAACGGAATCTAAATAAATCATTTTTATGGAGTGTTTTGTTGAGTTTGAGCCCTCGGGTCCTTACCCAACAGGGTAGCGATACTAGGTGTCGTTCCGAGGACTGGCACAATATCAACCCTCCGTCCTTTGAGCCACCGAGCTCCGGATGATGGAGTCTTGTGGGGAACAGTTAGCCAACCAAAATACAAGACAAAATAAAATAACCAAAATGACTGTATTAAGAATCCCAACATGGAATAATAGAAAACAATGAGTAAAGTAATGAGTAGTTGAATCAAAACATAATCTCACAGACACGCACACAGCCGACGTAAATTGCCCAATACAATGACATATTCATCGGCACAGCGTAAGTTTAAAAAATATACACAGAAATCCGCAGCCGATCCAAGAACCAGTACAACAGTACAACTGTCGGCCCCATGTAAACTTACAACACAAAAGGCTCAACCCTTAGCCGATCAAAAATACGTATATCATTTATCATAACCGTCGGCTAGACATGACATCTATCGTGCGTAACATACAATCGAAACAGAAAACAACACAGTATCCAAGTACATCATTTTGACTCCTAGAAACAAATAAAGAAATCCTACTTACGGGGACGTAACCTCGTACCTGCCCCTCCCGAGGCAACCGCTAGGCAGACGTCAGGGATCGTCGCAAACATAATCGGGACTTCCATTTAGAAAAACAAGACCGAAAACAAAACTTTACCTTACGACATATCCCGGATATCTGCGTAGCCTTCTAGGAGTTGATTAACTGTAGAGGGAGCCTCCTGCTCTTGGTCAGGCCAGCCAGAAAACCCAGATATTGATAGGAAGACACCAAAAAGACGAGTGCTTAACATGAAAATCAAAACCCTAAGGAAAGTTCAGGGCAAAGCCCTTGCCTTTCACCTTTCCCCAGAGCAGCCAATGATCAGACGATAGCCTCACACAGGGTACGTTATAGGGGAAAATAAACCGGTCATGCTTGCCCGGGGGCAAGCATACGGATGGTTCAAGTTTCCTCAGATTGCCCTGCCCTTTATTCTGCAGTGTGTCCCGGCATTTACAGTGGTATGTGTCTTAATTATTTGAGGCTAATTACGGCACAAAATTGTTTTGTTTTTTTTCTTCATTTGGAATTTTTAAGTACATACAAGAAGCCTATTTTCTGATATTGTTTAATAATGTGTTAATGTCACTTTAACGCCTTACGCATTCATTTCAAACGACGCTCAATTTACCAGAGTTTTGTAGTTAAAATTAGGAAATTGTGGCTCGAGTACAAATCTTGGTGCTCTAATTAAATTTTAGTATGCGATTAGCCGACAGCAGATAAGCTTATGATGAGATTCAAACCTGACGCATAGGGAGGGTCAGTCAGAAGAAGGGATATAGGGATAAGTTTCGGGCAGCTTATTACCCTCTACTTTTGCAATGTTTCGATCGACGTGCTCATAAACCTTTCAATACTTGAAGCCAGAGTTGCTTTGCAAGTCCTGGAGCTTGGTGTTTCCCAAATCAGGCTCATGCAAGCACCTAGAAGCAACCAGATGATGCAAGGAAATAAATGTGAACTCAAAGTTATCCTGAAGCTTTCCATTTCAAATATTTTTCCATAAATTATGTCATTAATACACCAACAAAATGTACATATACAACAAACTACATGTGCTAATTATTGTGTAGGAGAAAATGCGGTAATTAATACATGTTTTTTGTTGTGTGTGTGCATTTTGTTGGCGTATTAAAGACATAGTTTAATCAAAGTTATCCTGTCAGCTACGCACATAATGTGTCTTTGCATGGGGTTTGCAGAAGGCAAAGTTAACAATTGTGTGTAAGGGGCAAGATGCGTTTCTTATTTGTGTCTCTCTTAAAATCTTAAAACAGTCTCAGGTGCCATGGTTGTACTTTTCAGGATAGCCATGATCTGGCCAGCGATTACGGCTTCAATATATATCCTTCTTCAATACATATATAGGCAATAGAAACAGTTACAGTCTCTGGGGGAAGAGTAAATGGAAAGGCAAAAAAAGGCAACGCACGATGTCTTGTGCAAAGTATACAGGTGATGATGATGATGATGATGATAATAATAATAATAATAACTTTCTGTCTGTATTCTGTTAAGAAAAAAAATTAAATTTGGTGTCGTATTGTGTGCCAACATGATATTCTATTTAATGTAATGAAATATTAATTCATGTTTCGTACTTCAGGTAAGACTCTTATGATAGAGTTCTCAGAGTGTTTCTGTAATTACACACTACAGTGTGTCATAAAATGTAGCCCCGATAGTGGGATGCCTGATGATCTATCGCCTGGCAAGGAAAGATAGTGACACGTTGGAGGTACTGTCCCGGTATTTCAATAAAAAAACTGAATAATACTAAGGAAAATCCCAGCCAGGGGAACCAATGCTGTGGTTGAAGTTCCAGCAAGAAAACCTTCCTGTCATAAGGTTTGTGCTCAACCGCTACATCAACCTGTTTAGCATTCTGCTGTGACTTAGATTTGCTTCGTGTTGTGCGGAAAATAAGATTGTAACGTACAGTTTTCCGCTTAGACAGGCGAACCGTGGACAAGGAGATAGTCGAGATATGAATCTGGTACCACAGATTAATGTGCATAATGTGTTGCACTTTTAACCGTTTTAATTGCCTTTAATTGCGTTTGACTTTCATTTTGAAGAAGGAAATAATTAGTTAAACTATAAGAATAAATGTATTGAAAACTGTTACTCGGTTAACGGATATTTTCGTGAGATAATCGCCTTAATGAGGGAAAATGGGAACAGATGCTTAAGTTAAGGCTTAATTACATTTACTGAAAGCTGGGAAAGGGAATTCTTTTGACAGGACGAATATTCTTAAAATTATTGCAATACGCCTATTTTAAGTGCATTATAACTTTGTTGTAAAGGTAGACGCAGTGGTTACGACCTTTCTGTTTCGTCCAAATAATCTATTGATCGATAAGTCAAATAGTATTCTTCTGTTAGCCTCATAGTACAAGTGCAAGAGTTCTTTGTTGTATATCGTGTATTTTTAGTACAAGTATACGTTGAAGCTTTAATTGACCTAAACTTGTCTTTGCGTGATTTCAGGTTCCGTCCGCGATGTAGACGAGATCTGTGCTCTTCTGGGTTGTTACGCAGCGTGTAGTGGTAATTTTTTAATTCTTGACTCTTGAAGATGGGGCCGATGGGTTGCCCCGAAACATCGGTAAGGAATTACCACTACGCGCTGCGTAACAACCCAGAAGAACACACATACCTACATTCTCTGTGTTTGTCCTTCTTGAAGAACAAAAATCTAGACCACCCACCTCACTTCTGTAGGCCAAGTGGCTCATTAGCATTGCAAGTCGACTAATGGAGAAAAGGCGAGGGATTTGAAGTTTGAATTAAGTTTTGCTTGTATTAGACAAGAAACCTCTTCTTCTAAAATAGCATCTTCTCAGTCGCACTTACATTCGCGTGTATCTTGTGTTCCTACTCGCTCCCATCTCTTTCTTCCTCTTTCCTCTCGGTGCAATCTAAAAACCGTGAGGTGGAATGTTCAGCCTCTTTTCATTATGAAAACAAGCCACATTTCATGGACCACTGAATGCGCTTAAGAAAAACGAAGAGAGACGAGGGGTGGGTATTTACTTCAGGAAGGGGAGTGGAAGGACTGTGGCTTGTAGAATACTAAAGAATATTATTTGGGTAAATCAGTGAAGAAAGCAAATTCCTTCTGCCTGTTGAGCAAACGTAATTACAACTGAAAAAAACACTCGATGGGCAAAAATTTTTAAGGGTCTTTTATTACGATGGGAAAAGTTAAAATAGGAAGCTGCATGAAAGTGGTACATCTCAACTTAAATTGCAGGTTTCATGTACACAGGTCCAAAAGTTGTAATTCTCTAAGTTGTTCACAATAATGCCAAGTGGACATAATCAAATGCAAATTTATATGATCATCCATTTGCGAAATTAAAGAGCTTAAATACATTTCGAGCTTAAAAATTGGAATGTAAATTAAAATAATGCTGTTGTTTTACCCAAGAATGAACTCTTGTTAGATGAGAATAGCCATTCAAGTGCTTCCAGCACTTGAATGGCTATTCTCATCTAACAAGAGTGGGTGTGTGTGTGTGTGTGTGTGTGTGTGTGTGTTTAGGGGTGAGGTGGGGGTAGAGACTAACATTTTATGCACAGTTTTTGGGGACATAATTTCTTCTCTTATGGAATTTTGTATGTCTTTATCACTGAATTAAATTTTTTTCAATAAAAAGGATTGTTTCTGGAGGAAAAGTATGAGAAACAGCTACTTTCGCTTCTCTTGTCTTTTATATGTAAAAGCAGTGCAAACTCTTCTTTTAATCTTGTTTCGTGAATAAAGAAGAATCGTGTACGTAAAGCAAACTTCCCTTAAAAACACAATATATAAGACGATGTGCACATTGCTCATAGGTGTCGACTTTTACCACAGATAGGGATTTTCTTTGGAGAAGCCCATCCACTGTGAAAATGCTACCTGGCGTAAATCGTATAAACTAATGTTGACGCAGTTTACATAAAAACATAATACATCTTCTTTTATTTGTTAAATACACAGCCTGTAATATTTATTGTTCTGAAATATAAACAACACTAAGATATTCAGTGCCTAAAACGGAGTCGTCAGATCTCCACTTCAAATTACACAAGCACGGAGAAAAATAAGCTCAAACTTACGCAACATACCGGAAAACTGGTGCAGTGTAAACCCAAGAAATGTAAAGGTAAATTTGGCCCTCTCCACATCATAAAGGTGTGTTGGAGAGTCAGCATGTAGTTCCAACTGTTAGTAATGCTGACAGTACATCGAGGTTAGTCGTCAAATTCATGCCATAGCAGCTCTCACCTCGGGAAAGGTCTCCAATAAGTAGCAGTCTAGTTGGAGTCTAGAGACTCTCTGGTCATTTTAGAGAACAGGAAAATTTCGTGCCTCAGCTGGAATACGAAGCCCGGATCGTCAAGCTCATAGCGTGGTCACTGTGACGAGTGTGAAATAAATTAATTTCACAGGCGGAAGGAATGTTACAGAAAAGTGACATTAGAATTTTGTATATTACTTTTCCGTGTAGAAATATACACAAATTGACCGTTGGCTCTTTGTGTTAGTTGTAGTATTCATTCTTCTTGGTTTTCGGAAGAATAGAGATAAATATAATATACGGGTTGTACGTAAGTGATTACGTACGTAAAGCATTTTCATTTTTCTGAACCCTTCTGCCCTTAAAAAAAGGCCATGAAATACTGAGTTTTTGTCTATCAGAGATGAAAAAAATTATTTACATTCTTTTTTGTGGTTATTTTGAAAGCTATATGTAAATACTGTATATGGACAACACTTTAACAGAAAATAAATGTTAACAATTTGCGGCGCCCAAACACCAGAGTTCTAACTAAAGAACAGAAAGTGTAATAACTTCACACACAAACACCAACATCAACACAAACACCAACACCAACACACACACATACACAAGCGCGCGCGCGCGCAAATTTAAGACGTAAGTTAGTTTCGGAGAAGATTTGTTAGGCCAAGGGCTTCCCTGTGCAACAGCAATTGAAAATGAGACCAAAAGTTTGTACGCAAATATCGGGAGCCGATTAAAAAGTGACGTCACAGACCAGAATAACGGAAGCTCGGTTTACAGTTAGTTTTGTATTATGTATAAAGGTAAAGCAATGTACAGGCCTGGACAGGCCCTGAGGGTTCCAGGAGGTTGAGGCTTCCAGATTTAAAGACAATCGGCACATGAAGGTGGTAAGTTTGCCAGCCCTACTCACCGGCCGCTTTTATCCCCAGGAAATATTCCTGGTACTCATTGCTGTTAGAGGCTGAGTCGACCCCGGGGACATAGTGCGGCCGGAAGGATTATGTCAATGAACAATACCAGTGACACCATCGAGAATGGAAACCACGACTTTCCGGCCTGTACCGTAGTGCCCCACATTATATATTCGGAACACTTTAGCTATCTGAGGGGACATAGTAGTAGTAGTAGTATTTAGGCAACAGAGAGTGCTTTTGACGTTTTGTTGACTGGCATCTCAGATTATTTATCTCAGTATGTGCTCGAAACATGTAGAGGCATGAAATAAAACTTATTGCGAAACAAATTTTGTGCATCAAGTTGGTTAAATACTGAGATAAATAGAGAGTACTTTGTTTAAAATTTCAAGACGGAATTTAACTTGAATTGGCTTTAGTTCTGCGCAGCAAACACGCCTCATCTCGGTTATAAAAAACAATCAATTAGTGCTGTAGATGAAAATAAAGGTTGTTATGAGAACCATACAAAACCCAAAACTGCACTCAGCGGGTTGAAAATTAGATTCGGTGAATATTGAATCTGGTGGTGCATATAGCAACAACTAGCTTTAAAGAATTAATTACGAATAGGTGTTACGGGATTAAATTTAACGTAATTGTAGGAAGTTACTGATACTCGCACAGTATTTCAACACTTTTTTTAATTACCTTCCTACAAAAGCGGACGCATTTATTGTGCCACATAGGTGACTTGTAAGCGTAATAATTTTGCGTCTTGTCTTCACGGCAGTGTGACGGAGTGGAAATGCGCATTACGAGATAACCGCTAGCACATGATCTTCCCCTCTATCTCTGTCTCTGGTATTCGTGGCAAAACAAATCGTGGCTTTATGAATGTCGCCTAGTAAGGGGCAAACTAACTGACGGTTGGTGACACGGAGCGTAATAAACTCTGAGTGCAAAGTGTAATAAGCATACTGGAGACGAGCACCTTATAAGGGAAGGAGGGTGACAATTCAGCAGTAGGATGCGGGGGGGCTGTGGGTGTCAGAAACTAACATTTCCTTGATTTCATGTAGTATAAATACACTTCACTCCGCATGAAGTGCCACTGTGCGCAGTGCAACGCGTAATGTTATATCTAATATGCCGAGAGGCACGTCAATTATGCCTTTCTGCGTACTTGATGAATTTCAGAATAGCAAAAAGAAGCGTTCCATGCAAAGGAAAGAAGAGCGACAGCTACAAGCAGTGACATTTTTTAAACAGTTCTAAGTGTAGTTATTTATGTTGTCAGTCTAAGTGCAATAGGATTGCGTGTAAGCGATTTGCTGCAGTATGCATTTGGTCACGTAGAATGAGAACAAATTTGGTTACCAAGAAAAACCTGTACTAATTAGTGTATGCTGAACCATGTACGCTTTTATATAGGCCTAATTTGTTTTACACAAAAAATGAAGGGGAGACCAAAGGAAAAAAATCGTTTCGCTATATCAGAGTAACCACATTTTAGAGTAAAAATTTGGGTTTTAATCTAACTCACATTGCTTCCTTCAAGGGAATAAACAACCTTATATTATTACAAGACTTGTGTATGTTTTCGATTTTAAATTTTGAATATTTTACGGGATTTTTAACAATCTTGGTATGGATGTTCAAATTTTTTAATTAAAAACATTTTAACTTCAAATTTACGAATTCTCCACAGTAGCGCCACGTGCTTATTATTATCGTTATGGTCTTTAATTGATGGATGGTGACGTATATTATAACGTGTTAAACGCTGGTTGAGATAAGCTTAAAGACTGTAAATGAATAACAGGCTAGCTGCTTGAAAGTTTCGAGTCTTAGGTTTGGAAGTCGATAGCTAAGGAACAACTAGAGTGTTTTACAATGTACCTATATATTTTTGTTTATATTATTGTTTCTACACACACAGTCACAAACCTTGGGTCCTACATCCAAATGACTGAACGTGTAGGGACTCAGTACCTGAGTAATAAGTTCTAAATAAGGAAAATTAAACAACGATAATAAGCCTGATATGTGTTTGGAACTGGTATCTGTGTAAAAAGTAAGTGGTATTTAAAAGTAATGCTCTAAAATTATTGCTTTATATTTATAGCCATATAAGAATGAAAAGAACTGCCAAAATTTCTACTGAAGTTTGACGAACATAATTTAAAGACGAAGCGCAGACCGCTTTATTTAAAGACCCAGTTCGTACCGCGCAGTAAACACTTTTCATCTCGGTTATAAAAACCAGTCAGTTTATGATGTAAGTGGCGCAAGTCGCTGTTTGTTCTCAGATAAATACAAAGCACAAATATAGTGTGGGCAGAGCGTACAGTTGTTGAATGTTAAACTGTTGGTGCATCACGTAACCAGTAGGCTTTAAAAGGTTAACAAGGTGTTGACTGCGTTTTTATACATGTTACTTTAATGCAAAAACTTAAATGCCCATCGCTCTTCAGTGCTAACCAAAGTGCTTGTGTAACACGGAATACACGTTATTGATGATGCTGATTTACGGTGGCATTCGTATTTTTTATTTCATTTCAGATTATTTATGAAGCTTATACAGGCGCTTTAGTATGTACGAGTATTCCTCCAGGTAATCCGTTTGTCACTTCTACCATACACCTACAACAGATACGTTGTGACATTCATGTAAGCATCTTATGGAAACCGAAAATCGTCTTTTGTAGGTGCATGAAAAATGTATCAACAGAATTAATTTGTTGAATGTACATAGACTGCAATATATGTTTAAAGTGGAGAAGCCAGCTGGTATGTTAAATTACAAGATGCTTATGAGCTCTTTTTGATTCGTAGTAAATAAATTTCAGGCGGGTGATATCGAAAACGACATTATTAAACCTAACGACCCTTGAAACTGCCGCACATTATTTAAAACACCAACGAACCGTTGGTGTTTTAAAAGTACACATTTACTTACACTTGCCATAGATGACGTACGTATTTTAAAAATTTGGTTATGTTGGAATCCCTGAACCATATATGCATTGATTTCTTTCTGTGTTTAATGTCATTGATGGTATTATTATATTGTCTGAAATTAATAATTACTAATGAGTACTCCTAGAAATTACAAAGTAAAACCTACAAAAGTATGCAATATATTCGCAATGTTGCTTCAGTTTCCAATATACATTAATATGTCTGACACACAACTTGAAATAGGGAATTCTGTTATGCCTTGATAGCGTAAGATGTAAAATAGAATGAATGCAGTATTACGTATGAATGAAGAATGGAAAAATGAGAGCTTAACTAGAGTTTCTTTACACTGTATATTGTCATATTTCTGTTACTCCTTTTCATCGTATGGCCACGAGAAGTGAATAAACTCTGTATGCACTGAACGCTTCTAATCTTCTTCCAGTAACATCGAATTTCCTTTGCAGAAATAACTTAGAGGTGCAACAGGCACATAAAGGCACTTTTCTCTAAACTGTACTAAAGATTTCAACTTACTCTTTTAGTTCCTGATTCTACCCACAACTAGAACTGCGCTTGTCTGACCTGTTGTTGTCATTTCAGATGAATCAGTCTAAACTATCGGCAGCGAACGTGGTTTAGACTTAACCAGACGTAGGCGATAGGACAATCTAACCTCCCGTAATTAGTTCCGCCAAAGTTCTGTAGTTGTCGCAGTAGGATCTAATCTCATATTTGCCTTAGCAATTACATCGTCAAATTTTTCTTCCAAAAACATAAACTTCCCCCTTCTCCGTTTTCAGCCAGCAAATTGAGTTCGACCAACTGCCAACTGCATCCGTTCTGACGTTCGACTAGCCACATCCAAGAAAATAGGAACAGATTCTGACTTGTATTTCAGTATCAGTTTTATTTAGATTTGTGTTTCTCATAAAATTAAAACAGGATTTTTCCGTTAGTGTTTTCATTATTCATAATTCGTATTGTATTCAGTGTTTGTATTATATCTTGTTTTATATCTACAGAAGAGACAAAATATATAACATATTTATTTCCTTTGTTGTTTTGCCGACGCCAAATAGCGGAGAGGAAGTAATGCTTCATTCACATCACCTTGAATTATGCTTCACTTAACGTCACTTTTTATTCACCTACACTTAATGCATACTGTTTGTAAGCTAATCACTTTTTTAACTATTACCCCGACGCGTTTAAACGTTTGTCTACGCCGTAACCAGGGAGGTCTTGACTGTTTATTTTACATATCAAAATGACACAAGCACTTGTTGATTATAAGATCACAATTTTTTACACAGTCCACGCTATATAATAACAGTTGAGCTGTTTATCAACTGTGTATATACGCACCAGTGAAGAGACCTCAACTGTTGTTACAAAGCGTGGACTTTGTGTGAAAATTGTGGTCGTGGAATTAATACGTGCTTGTGACATTTTGATGTGTTATTAAAACAGTCAAGAAATCCCTGAAGATGGCGTAGACAAACGCCGAAACGCTTCGGAATTATAGTTAAAAAGTGATTAGCTTACAAAATTGTGCATTAATTGCTGGTAGATAAAAAGTTACCTGAAACATGATGCACGGTGTATACAACGTATAAACAGGTTTCGCTTCATGTACCATCCGAGTCATGATTGGAGTGAGCACACAGTAATCCATCTACCTACCTAATTATATGACACTGTAACCGGACGTTTTAATGTTGGCAGAACGATCATACCTGAGGTCAAATTCCTTAATGACCCATTCCGAAACAACATAAGCCCTATACATGCCGTCAGACCACGATCATCACCCTGCAGTTTTCAGCAATTTCTACATTACAAGTGGGCCCGGTAGCTCAGTCGGTATAGCGACTGGCTGGACGGTCCGGGGATCGTATCCCGGTGGGGGTGAGATTTTTCGCACCTTTCCAGACCGGTTCTGGGGCCCACCCAGCGTCCCGTACAACGGGTACCAGATCTTTCCCGGTGGTAAAGAGCGACCGGGGCGTGACGCTGACCCCTCATCCCTTCTAGTGCCGTGGTCAAGAAAGAGTAGAGCTATACCTCTACTACCCGTATTGGCCGTACGGCCTGTACAGAGCCTCACTGCCTGTACAAGGGTGCACTTTACCTTTTTTTTTACCCTACAGTGCAACCACAATGGCATGCTGAATTGCTGTATCGGCGGGCACTGGTACACCTTAGCCTAATTTTAGGGATCTCTAGTCACCGAAGGCTGTTTTATTAGCAGCTTGTTGAGATTTGTGAGAAAATCTCTTGATTTAAAGGTGTGTTCGGTTAGTGCTTATTATTTAAAGTCCCAATATTCGTCACACCTGAAATGCAGTCAGCACAAGGGCGCTGTATTTGTAAAATCAATCACGACGGAGAAGAAACGAAGTGCCCCTGCTGTAAGATTCTACGGCTCGTGCTGCGCGCTAGATTGATCGAGTCAAGTCAAGAAAAGGAGTTTTGAGGGCACACAATGAACCAGGTATAGAAAACCCACCTCTTGTGAGTACACTATTAATCTTTTTAGTGATCCAGTATTCGATATAACCAACACCTTGCAAGCAAACGGAGGAGATGGACTTGGAGCACGCAATCCAATGAATCACTTCGGCACCTTAACCCTGTGCCGCATGCACGACCCCGTGCTTACTCGCTATTTTTCCTTCTTTCTGCTATGAACACTGATAAAGCATTATAAATCATAGATCATACAACCCCCAACTTCCATTACAGTTCCACTCTGGTAGAGAGACTTCACGTGGAGATGATTAAATTCGCCTTTGTTTTCTGATTCGAGGTCATTGAAGATCTAATTTCAAGGCACGTCAGTTTAGTTTTCAGTCTGCTTTTCTTGACACAACTCTATAAAAAATAGGAAAAATTATCTGTCCATCCATAAAGAATGTTTCCAATAAAACATTAATAAGCACTGCAAAGGGGAAAAATAACAGAATTTCTTACGCATTTCGCGCTAGAACTGTTAAAATGTACCAACAGTTATCAGACTTAAAATTTTACGATAGTAAAAAGTGATCGGGCTTAGTGATTTAGATTTTATACTCACTATCATGTTTTAAGAAATTATAAATCAAAATGAAAAGACAAATTTTAAAATTCCGGAATGTGCTTTGCTTTAATTATTATTTTTGAGATTCGTAATTTGGACTGGGCATATGGCGCGTATGGGTGAGGAGAGGGGGGTGTATAGGGTCTTGCTGGGGAAACCGGAATGAAGGAGACCACTGGGGAGACGTAGGCGTAGATGGGTGAATAATATTAGGATGGATCTCCAGGATGTGGGATGCATGTATATGGACTGGGTTGGGCTGGCCCAGGTTAGAGACAGATGGCGAACGCTTGTGAGTGCGGTAATGAACCTTCGGGTTCCGTGAAATATGGGGAATTTCTTGACTAGCTGCAAACCAGTTAGCTTCTCAAGAGGGACTCTGCACCGTGGAATAAGTAAGTAAGTATTTTTTATGAAACGAAATGCAATATAAATTGCTACATAAATAATAGATGTGTTACTGGAAAATGAAATAGGAATAATATTTTGTCTATATTGCAGCTGAGCAGGACTCACTGCTGTCTAGACAGTGTTGCTGGCATTAAAAAAATTGAGACTGAAGAAAGGGAGTTGTAAAAAACAGCAACAGTAATCAACCCTGAACGTGGGAAGTGTACATAACTTTAAATTAATCTTTCTTCTTGAGATTAGAATTTGACAAAATATCTTTACTGTAGGTAATGGATAAATAAGTTATTAACCAGGTCGTTATCCGATGAATCGTTTTGGTTAAGGCGTACGAGTACATCGTACTTTCATGAGCTCCCATATGAATAGGCTTAATAGGCTACTGAATTTATATGACCATAAATATCTTGTGCAAGCAGAATCTTCCTTTCAATCAATTAGTGAAACTGAATTACTCTTTAGTGCAGGTGTACGTAAGCCTCTGCTTTGTTTCATAGTTTCAAGTGTTATGACTGTAAACATACACTTTCCTCTTAAAATTTGCAATTAGGTATTTTAATGAAGTGAGAATTATCTACATATATATTACGTGAAAAAGTGAGTTTATGTTTCTCTTCTTCTCTTTTGACTATCAGATATGAAAACTTTGTCTCTATTTGGAGGATGGTGAGTCCCTGTTTTTATGTTCCTTTACTGACACAAGAATCAATGCCTGACACAACAGCATCTCTGGGTTCTTACAGGCAGCATAAATGAGCGTCGAAACTAAAGTGTATTATATGTGTACGTACATCGTATAATCCACCGCAGAATTATATTATAGTCGTTTGTGTTTGGACTACTTGGGAATCATATTTATTTAAGATATGCTTTAACCTTTTGTTATGTACCTTAGACCCCAATACCAGTGTTCTCCGACGTTTCTAAACTCCACAGAGCACAGTCCACCTTGAGAAGTCCTCATCAGTTACTCGGTCAAAAAATTTCTCGCCTGCTTTTAAATCCGAATTTTCAAGAGACTGCTACTCGTCCTGACGTGATCCATCGTCTACTCCCTTCATGAACTACTCGTTAAGAGGCTTTGTAATGTAATTCATCTGGACCTTAGTCTTCAGAATGTTATTTGCGCATCAAACTCTCAGCCTAAAGTTTTGTATGTATTTTTGAATTATGATTTGCTCTTAATATATTGCCCCAGTGTTATTATTCTGAATTTCTTGTCCTAATATTTTTTATCGAATAATGCAGATTATAAATTATATTTTTTCATCAATTCGATATTAATTCTATCCTGAAAGTGTGTAATAACACATATATTTGCAGAATGCATTGATGAATCCATAAATACCCCTTTTTCGTTAAAATTTACATTTTTGCATATGTAACTAACAGAATCGGAGAACGTGTACTGAAGTTCACATGAGGTAAAGCGTCATAAAAAGTATTGTGGTCACCGATATCAACAGATCTACTCGCGCTATTGGGGTTGCCGTCATGTTACGCTGAAATTCGATACACCGTGTGGTTTGTCTTCCGAAGCGGGGCGTGTACAGTCTGAAGAGTTCCTATCTGATCTAACTGTAACTGAAATCATTTCTGTTGTGCTCCTGAGGGACGCGTGAGATTAGATACGTGGCTGAAAATGAAAGAAAGTAACATGAAAAGCACGACAGAAATATTTACATACAATATGGCAGAGCAGCGAAAATAGAACTCTGAAAGGAGACGTGATCAGGAAACTATATGACTTTCATTTTCCGATAGCTGAATTGAACTAGAAAGAAACACGATTTTCTATTCTGTCTAACAGAGTTGAAACTGCATGTTTCTTTTGTTTGTTTCAGATGTTCCCAAGTTCGGGCAGCCGATCAACAACGTGACGATCCCTGTCGCAAGGGATGCAACTCTAGCTTGCGTTGTGGAAGATCTCGCCACTTACAAGGTAAAGTGATGGTTACTGTGCAGCAGCACACAAAAACCTCGCTGCAGTAACCTACATAATTAATCATCTGTCTATTAATTTCTTGCAAACATGACCACTTACTTTTTAAAGTGTATTAAAGTCTATAAGGACACTGTAAAATTTCATTTTAACAGCTCCCTTGTATTGAAGTTTTTGTGACGTATTACGACATACTGCACTATTTTGTTAATACGCAGAACTGAGTATTACAGTCGATTAATAACAAAATCTTTGTTACGGATGTGAAAGAATGGATTGTCTAACCTGTATAGGCAGGGCGAGGAACTGACCTTTCAAGAGGATGATCAATTATTTCCGAGCTTGTGATTGATTATTAAAAGACGCGGATTGCTTTAGACTTTAAATAAGACAGAGAAATTTGTCCCATAACGTCAAACAACAAAGTTATCCTTCCACAGGATATACTTACTTATTGCTTACTTACTTACTTACTTAATTACTCCATGCAGCATAGTCCTTACTGAGAAGCTACGTGTATTCAGTTTGTCAAAAAATTCCTCGAATTTTACGGAACCCGAAGGTTCATTACTTAGTTGCAATAGCCCGCTACTTATCCCTATCCTGAGCCGGATCAATTCAGTCCATGCCCATTTTCTGAAGATCTGTTTTAGTGTTATCCTCCCTTCTACGTCTGGGTCCTCCAAGTGACCTTTTTCCCTCAGGTTTCCCCCCAAAAAACCCTGTATACACGTCTCCTCTCCTCGTAGCTGCTACACGCCTGTTCCATCTCATTTCTCTTGATTTCATCGTCCGAATAATATTTTGTGAGGTGTTCAGATCATTAAGCTCTTTACCACGTAATTTTCTCCATTCCCCTTTTATTTCGTCTCCGTCAGGCCAAAATGTTCTCCACAGCACCATTTTCTAACACACTTTCAACCTACGTTCCTCCCTTAATGTGAGCGACCATGATAATGATCGATATTACAGTAAGCTCCCCTGACAGATCTTAAATTGATTATACTCGAATGTCACCTTCTATCAATCAATATGTGATCAGTCTGGATGTGAGTCTTCCCAGTAGGAGAGGTGCAAGTGTTTTTATGAATGATTCGGTGCAGGAACGTCGCGCTGTTAACAAAGAGATTTTTGATATGGCAAAGTTTACTATTCCAACACCATTATCATTATTATCCTGATGGAGACTGTCATTCCAAATTGTCAGTTTGAAAGTATCCTCTTTCCCAAATTTTGTATTAAAATATCCAAACAAAATTTCGTACGGTATGTAAGGAAATGATCGAAAACCTGCTGCAATTCCTCACCTAAACTATCTTTTGTATCATCACTTTTGTCCTCAATTGGTGCAAGCATGTTCAAAACAATGCCATTACACCAGCGACCTCACAGAACTATATATGGCATCATGGCACCAAGAAATTCTACTCTCTTAACTGCTGATACTGTTCTGTGGTGTACAAAAAAATGTTCCCAACTTATGATTCTCGTTTCTTATTCATAGATGGAATTATAATCCCCTGCTCTTTCAGTGGCTACTTTGTCCCACATAACCTCCTGCACATCCAACAAATCTAATTTATACCTTGCTAATTCCCTGCCTACTGTTGTACGCGAGCCTGCCCTATACAGGCTCCTTATCTTCCGTGCACCAAATCTCATGTACCGTTTTCATTGCTTAGATCGTACCAAAGTATCAGTCCAGGCCCCAGAAACATGCATGCGTTTCGTAACAAAGCCAGCTCTTAGGGTGATGAGTTATTAGCACCTCGCCCAACTATCAAACTGGAGGACCGCCCCTTTTCAGCTGTCCGTGACTGCTTATACAATATATTCGCAGCTACCCTCCATATTGGAGGCCGTTCCTCCAACCGCAACCTGAGAAGGTGTCATGCCTTGGAGAGAGGGACTCATTTATATATATATAAAAAAAATATATAAATAAATATATATATGAAGATAAAAGTAATGTTCACCATAGAACAGGCTACGAAAGCCCAAACGAGGAGTAGAGGTATTTTTCTACTCTTTTTTTAACCTCGGCGCTAAATGGGGTGGGTGGTAAACGCCAGACACCAGTCACTTTACCCCAGGGAAAGGCCCGGTACCCGGTATGGGAGGTTGGGTGGGCCCCAGGGGCGGTCTGGACGGGTGCCGAAAAACTTGCCCCCACCGGGATTCTGTCCCCTTACCGTCCAGCCCGTAGCGAGTCGTTATACCGACTGCTCTATCCCGACCCCATATATATATATGTACATACACACACACACACACATACATACATACATACATACATACATATATACATTTATATGTATGTGTGCTCGTGTATATATATATATATATATATATATATATGTATAGGGTTTACCTGGAGGAATCTTCAATAATGTTGGAGGTTTTTGCATCAATATAACATAACGTGTGTCCGTATTTTAACCTTTATGGTGAGAATGGCGAGAGAATATGTGGTCTTCTTGCGGTTCGACGTATTGTATCTGTTTAATATGCTGTATTATCCGTACAATTCCTAGACCTGTTCTTGAGCTGATGGCCAAGCCAAGCCGTTCGCAGGCAACTTAAGGAAACCTAACGAAGATTTTTTGCTTTTGAAACTAGTACGAGATTTTGTAGCTTTAAATCTTTATGTCACTGAAATGTTAAGTAGATGCTAAGTACAGCTGTCAACATTACAGAAAATAAATATTTCTTTTTCTTTTGTTATGCATTTCGTAATCTATAAATGTATAAGTACTCTCATTCTTTAACATTTACTTCATCGTTACCTACGCAACGCTTCAAATATTGATATGGAAACATTTGACTATATCCATCACATTTATCTTAGGGAACGCTCTTCTGAATCATAAAAGATTCCTTCTGGTACACCCTCTATGTATAAATATGTTTAAATAATTCGCAATGCTTGAAATAAATTTGATACTAAGACGCTCTCGATACTCCTATTTATACCAATCATGTTTTTGTAGCGGCAAATTGAGGGCGCTGTATGTCCGCAAAATGATTTATTCGAACTTAGCATACTGCTTGAGATAACCATACTTAATTTGTGCATGGTTTCTTATATCTTCCTTAAATTTTCGCCCTATTTATTATTAACCGAAGACCGAAGAACCAATCAATATAGCCCTCCTATTTCGCTTTTTCTTACATTTTTTGTTTCACTAATTAAAGTCCTTGCCTTCTTAGGAATAAGATATCAAATAAGCTTTTCGACAGGCACAGACATAACGAGTGGATGTAGACCATAACACAGAGACATTAACGTCATAACAGAAGAAAGGTTAAACCTGGTGTCATCTAGCGTATTACAAATTCGCTCGGAAGAGTTGTCACTGAAAAAGAAATTCAAATTCTGTGCCATATAACCCTACTTTAGCGTCAGGCCTATTGCACATTTTAAGCTCGTTGTGCAATATGAGATATGGAAGCTAGAGGCATTCCTTACGTAATTGTTTTTTGGAAAGTAGGGAAGAAACTATGGTGTAATTTGTACGCACATTAACAACAGTAAAGTTACGTTTTCTAATTAGTTGTATAGCAGCTAGTGGGATGCATTAAGCTTATTGTGTAGGGCCATTTACTAGTATCATTAGGGTGAACCTAATGTATGTGTGGGCTTATGCTACAACTAGCGGAATTTGAAGAATCAATTACAAATTACTGAAATCCTCGTTTACAGGGGTGCTGAAAAGTCCTTAGCCCGACCAGGAAGGAAACAAGCTAATGTTTCTGTCAGAATGGCGTGAATTTCCTTCTGCGCCTTGCCTTGCAAGAAAAAAAATTGATGACAGCTCGCGTCACGATGTTGTTGAAATCGCGCGCGTCCATGACATGCTTCCGAGCTTGTTTCCTTTCTGTTTGGCCTAAGGACTTATTAGCACCCCGGTAATTTAAACTATATATAATTTTATCAAGATTTAAGACTCTTTCCTACTTTTATTTTGTGTTACTTGAAGTTTACTTCACGACGCACTCAACACCACAGAAAACGTAGTGTTAAGAAATCCGATGATTTGTGGGTAATTTGTGTTATTATCTTCTTGCGTATCTGCATGACTTATCGTGTCCACCAGTATGCTGTATCACAATTTCCGGCATTCACCACCAACCTAAATAAGTAAGGGTCGTATTTGGCGCGTCTATGTTATTGCTAAGAAGACCTGTTAGCTTCGCCACGACCCTCTGTCTATCCGTCCGTCTTCGGCATCGCTGTTCCCACTCTATTTTGGAACATGAAAATCTATCGAGAAATTTAATATTCGGTTAAAATCGGACAAAATATCCGACAATTTTACATGAAAACCTGTTACTTTTTATTGTTGCCGGCGACATACTTTCCTCGTACATATATCTAAAAAATACACGCATTGTTGACTTTCCATTGCAGCACGGTTACCCAAACGTGCCGCAATGTTACGTTGTAAACAAACATGCCTACTTTCTCGTGTCTTCACAGCGGAGTAGCCAATGACTTCGTTCTTCTGGGAGACGTTCTGAGAAAGCACGATAGTTTCATCTTCAAGAACTGAATCTTCATTGGAATTTTAAGGTCTTGAATAGGAGACCGCCATGCTATTTCGAAAGGTTTGGCGCGGTGCCTCGTCCAAGAAGAACGAAGAATTCAATTTGACCAGGGAGAAAGCACAAAACATTGCAAAACCCAAACGTTTGTCTCCGTATTCGTAATATACTGCCATTCTTCCCTGTCCTGAAACATATTAACCTTTTGACGCCTAATGTCAACTATAGTGTCGTACCGCACCGCTAACCTCTAAGGTTGCATTTTATATATTTATTCAACAAATATAGGTACTGAGTATTTTAAACATGGTGTATAGTCTTCTTTTTTTCTCTTCAAAATGCAGTTTGTTTCATAATTCTAACGTCTTTGGTTCTTGTATTATTCACATTTTATATACAGGTGTGCTAAAATTAAAAAAATAATTCCGGCGCCAAAAGGTTAATCCAGTACACACTACCCCATCATATTCCTTTCCCACCCACAACTTCGTCCTCCAAGCTGTCCATTTTCTTCAAATATTCCGACCAAAAGCGTGCAAAGCTGTTCTACCACATATGTTTTACATACTTTGTTAATCTCTTCTTTCTTCCTCTGATTACTGCAATCTGTGTAGCACGTAGATTTCAAGATAATTATTGTTAATGATATACAAATTATTAACAGGCAATTAAAAGTTTGTGGAATTTTAGGCAACGCTTCTGAGTATAATGAACTGCTTAAATACTTGCAATTCATTTGAATGGATTTTCCAAGTTTTGAACAGATGTTACTTCTACACTGTTTGGAATTAAGACTCGACAGTACAAGTGTGACTCCTCCAGACATGCAATATTTCCATTATGTGGAACCAAATTACCGTAGTGTTTTGTTTCGAGGGTCATTACGGAGGCAAGTTCTGAATATAAGGGTAAGGTATATCTGCGTTCTGTGTGCGGCATGCCTGTGATGTAATACTACACTCCATATTAGCGAAAAAATAACCCAGGGCTAAAAAAAATTATAAACCTTTGGCAGAAATAGAGAGGCTAGGTACAGTAATCTTCAGACTCCTCCCACTAACTCCCATTGGCTCGCCTCCAACTATGAGCTATTCATTTGTGTGGGCATACGAGTATAAGCGAGAGACGTTGAGCGCAGAGTCATTTTACGTCACCCTGATGATGGAGTTGGAGTTGGCCTCCGAATCGTGGATTTTATAATTCGTCTGACCAGGCTGCTTACCCGAGGAGACTTTATCGAGAAACAGACGGTTAGATGTTCTGTTCTGGTACCAACGACTAAAGGGAGATGGAATAGTTTAATTGGTACATAGACTAGGGTACGCTTTGGAAGGCCAGGGTTTTGAAGCGCTGTGGGAGCAAGTTGTTTTTTCTTTTCTCCATAACGTGCAGCCCTTATGTGGGGCCCACGCAGCTCCCTATTCAAGATTTACAGGGACACGTTCCCGTATGGAAGGCGACAGGGGGCTGAAGTCAGCCATCCAACTTATCTAGCCCCTAGGTTAAAAGTGAATTGAACTCTACTTCTACTCCTCTTATATTCTTTTATGGCGCGAAAAGATAATGTTTTAAATTAATATTAACAAACAAGTATTAAAAGGTGTCTTCGTGAGGTGCATTCGCGCAAAGAGAATAGTAACGTCCCAGGAAAGCAAAACGAACAATGTTTTTTTTTAACTCGTGGACGAATATCGAAAAATAACTTAATTTTCAAGGTAAGTATGTGTTCCATAGGTGCGAGAAGATATCACAAGGCAGTGGGTTAACTATAGTACACTTTTTGAGGGTTATGGGTAAAATCAAAGTAATTTTGTATGGTCGTAACTGAAAATAATTTTTTTTCTAAGAAATTCCTACAACTAAGGACTCGTCTGATTATGAAATGCAGCACAAATATCATGATTGTTGTTAATTATATTACCTTAAATTTGCTTCTAATCTATTTATTGATTTTGACTTAATTTGTATATTTGTTTATTCAGCGTCGAATAATAGAAGTGTAAAACTAGGAATAAAATTTACTGAAATTATGGAAGAAATTTCCCCTGTCCGTTGTTGGGGTTGGGAAATTTTTGTTTATACATTGACATTAAATACGAATCTCGTAAATTTGATGGGAACTCGGCACTGATCAAGTGTCTCCTTTTTTTAAATAACTATATTTGTTCCGTTCGTTTATTAACTCCAAACAATTAAAAATCCTGACGAAATCTTGCGGAAAGAAATTTTCTTACGCTCAGCACATTGCTGTCGTTTTATGCGCCGCCTTAAGATGGGCTCAAACGAAAGTTTGGGGGCCGTTCCCTTTCTCCACAATATTTATCGATCGAAACAGATGATGGGTGCAAAGCAGGTTCTCGAAACTTTGATTTTTAGGCCACTATAAGGCGGCTGAAGGCCTGATAGTTTGCTTAATTTATTGCAAAAGTTGAAACTTTCAAATATATTTACACCGTAACAATTGTATTACATCAGTTTATTCATTTATTTCTCTCGAAAACCGTAAGACTTGTTGAAATAGAGTTCTAAATACGTAATGTAGTAGTTTTATGTAGAAAAGAATTCGAAAAAAATTGCGCGACAATGAATTTTCAGCTACCTACTTTTGGAAGTGAGCAGAAAGGTACTTGTGAAGGACATAGTCGTTAGTATTTTCCTCCTGAAAACAAAATTACTAAGAATGGAGAATTTTAGAAAAAGACGAAATTGATCCTGTTCGATAGAATAAACCGTGTCGAAGCCATTATTGGACAAACCTTTCGAATTGCATAAATATTTATAGTCTTCCAAAGGTCTGTGGCCCATAACATACGTCAGCCCATGAAAACATTTGTTTTAATGACTTATGAGAATTATGGCAATCATTCTTGTGCGAGTCTGACGTCGAAATCTTCGTCTGCGAAGGCACAAGCTTATTCCAAATAAGTGCATGAGGACCTATAGTTTGTAGGCCCAAAGTTTATTATTGTTCTCGCAGATTGAATTCTGAAGTATGAAACGCATTTCACCAAGTTACGGGGAATATTAAGCAAAATGGAACGAATAAAACCGAAAGAAGGAGCAACGTAATGAAATACTTCATACTAAATGGTTTTGGTCATAAAACACAGAATCTAGCACAAAACAAGGCCGTGAAAGAAATATAAAATATGGTCCAGACCTATATTTCGTGTCCTCCATATAACATGTAGAGGCTGTAAATTTGAGAATAGGGTCTCATATTTTGTTAAATGAGTTCTGTTTCCGTCGAGTCGAGAGGAAAATGAGTTATCCCCGGCTTCTTGAGGGAGGTTTGCTTGTATTACTGAACAGAATATATTTATTGTAGCTTGTCAGTGACACCAAATTAAAATACACCCGGGACATACACACAAACACACCATATTTTTACACCGTCATTTAATATACTCTTCTCTTGAAAACATAAATCAATTGAGGCTGCGATGAGAGGTTTTCTAACAGGTTTTGACTTCGTTTTAAGAAAGAAGGGAACATGAATTATAATACATCATGAGGGTTGTTTGAGCATGCATCTTCCTCATGAAATAATGTGAAATGCCAACTTGATGCAACGAGGTAATTTTATTGATGTATTCTCAGCTCTGTATGTTTCAGGCGCATACGTCCATCATCAGGAGCATTAGATGTTGAGTTGCAGCATATGGTTTTCTGCAACGAGTTTGTGGATGAGCTGAGAATACATCAATAAAATTACCTTGTTGCATCAAGTTGGCATTTCACATTATTTCATTTTATAATACATCTAATTTAGTGATTTTTGTGTTCTTAAAATATGTTATTTCTCCCCTGCTTGGAATGTATTTTGCTTGCTATAAGTTGTTGTTCGCTATGTGTCAGTTTGTATGGACCCTCAGCGCAAATATAATTCGAATAACAGGATTATTTACTGTGTTATAAAACTTCCTTTTTCTTGATAAAAAGTGTGACATTTATGGTCACACTTGACTCATAAAAATAAAAAAAATTGAGTAAAATATCCATACAGACGGGAAGAGTAACTCGCTTATGAAAACTAAAAGTATTTTATTGGATAAGTTAGTAGACCTATATCCGATGTCGTTCATAACATCCGCTTTAGGAAGTAATTTATTCTGTACTCTGTCTCTTCATAAGGCATACTTTGTACAAAATAATATTCCTTCTCAACACCACTGTTGGGTACCTGTCTATAGACACGTTTAAAGACACTGGAAGTATCTGGTATAAAAATAAACAGGGAAGTCGTTATTGAAATGTACACATTTCTTGTTTTTTTTTCAGCAGAGTGTTTTTGTATGTGTGATATATCGTTGTGAAATACACGTAAAGAAAAAATGAGGGCTGCCAGTCACACCTGTAGGTTGCAGAGATTTAATATAAACTGTGTGTAATATATGTAATATATGTAATATATGTAATATATATTTAATATGTAATTTATTTTAAATCTCCGCGACTTCCAATTACGATTAGCTGTCCCAATTCCCCTGTTTGTAGATTTTTTAATACTGACATAGCGTTGTGTTTTGCAGACATTTTGAAGACGTAAAACAAGTAATTAAAGTCACTTCAAGTTTTTATAATCACATTAACATCCCTTTTAATTCTGATCATTATTTTTCGTATTTCTGACTGGTATGGTGAAACTTTGGCGCAGCAACTCCGTCTGAGTCATAATTTGACCATATTTTTAGGACTGATTGACTTTGAAGACGCTGGTATTGCTATCCCTCGAAGTGTCTCAAGCTACTTGCTTAACGAAATAGCTTCACATTCCAGAGGACCTGGATGTACAACACGAGCCCTTGTCTTTCGTATGTCTGCTGACACTTCATACCGTAATTCAAAATACGAAGATATTCCAATTAGTCCGGATTGATATAACCGAGTTCGAATGTGTCACGTTTTACTTTGGCATTCGAAAGTAACAGTGCAGTTGGTTGTGTTCAGGGAATCATATTTGCATGTCTGAACGAGCATATGTTTCACAGAGGGAAGCAAGTGCTGCAGTTTCATTTTGGAAGTGAAACGCGAAAGTAAGAAGATGTGTTTACTAATACTGAACGCAGCAGGTTGTTTGGTATTTAGTCCTCCAGGATTATTATTTCCTCTGGGAAAGCTACACGCGTTTCGACCGAGAGGAGGATCAGGAGACGGAAGAATGTGGTAGATAGGATTATTCGTACGTTTTTAATATCACTTAATTTTTTTTTACAGAAATCAGAAATTCTCTAAAATGTCTGCCGTAAAACTGATTTCCTTTCTTAGAGTTATAAGTTTCTGAATTGCAAAAACTGTTACCATAGCATTGTGAAAATTTGGGAGTAATATAATTCCCATTTACATGTAAGGCCCTCCTTTTTCTTTAAAAGATCTTTCTTCTTGAAGACATTATTTTTGGACAACTTGGTGTTGAATTTAACACAACGTTCAATAAACAAGTCAAACTTTACCGTGCATCAGTGACGATTAAAACACTTCATTATCCAACAGATGCACAAATATATAATTCGTAGATACAATTAGAATTATTATAAAATATTTAAAATTGCTCCAGCATGTTTCGGATCACAAGGGATCCATCATCAGGGAGCTCTATACAGTTCTTGGCTAAAATTACAGTAATGGTTCTATCGTGTCCGTTGATATGGACGTAGTCGGTGTTATGGCAGCATGTGTGTACTGCACAGTCTAGAGAGTGCCTCGCT
>Ga0123352_10002239_pt1 | contig 26792 bp, 11 predicted proteins | sample TergutLab28metaG_FD_89700 | JGI IMG/M metagenome (GOLD analysis project Ga0123352, IMG submission 89700) | Labiotermes labralis P1 segment gut microbial communities from Petit-Saut dam, French Guiana - Lab288 P1 | ecosystem: Host-associated > Arthropoda: Insects > Digestive system > Gut ... | reverse complement strand
GATTAATTTCGTTGAACAAGTTGGATGTTGTGGCAGCATGCCGTGTTGTGTAACGTTATGTTGCGAAGAGTGTCCTGCTACGGATGTGCGTTCTGCACATCCGTAGCACTGATAGGACCGAAACATGTCGGAGCGTTTTTAATGTTTTAATGTGTAAATTTTATATATGTGCAGTGTTTGGTGTGATAATTGAATAACATAGAGACATTTTTACAAACTAGGATTTGGATGAACATTTTCTTTTGTAACCTTTTGAAATAAAAACTAAACTCGTTTCAGATAACCTACAAATATTACCCTTTACAAATATTAGTAAAGTTTGAAAAAGTTGTTGTCTAGGGGGGAAAGTATCGTAGGAGTTTTCCAATAGAAATAAAATTAGAACTTAAAGAAGAGAGATTCGAAGGATGTGGTACAAGAAAATACAAACTTACGATTGGACAAGAGAGAAATAAGGATGTAACTGTATCGGAGAGAAGAAAAAGGTGCGAAAGGAGGAAGAATTATTAAGGGGGGGGGGGTATGGGCCGCTTCTTGAATGAGGGTTTGTGAGCAGTTGGAGCAGTCAGCAAAGTTTATGGAAGACGATGGCAGAGAAAGGTGGATCACTTGGTCTTCCATTTCTCCTTCCATTCCTCCGTGAAACTCATAACGTGACTGAAGAGGGTGGAGGGAGTCAAGATGCAAGACCGAACATCACCGAGCAAAGAAACTTGCATGACCACAAGCAAACTACTATGGTGACAGTTGTACGAGGTTCTCTGGCACACAACAATGTTAACTGCAAGGGGATAGTAACAGTTACATTAATAGTGATTATATAATCCTGGAAAACAATAATGAATGGTACGTAAAATTCAGTGGTACGGTACCAGATTCTGCAGTCTATGTGTATTATACTAGGAACTAAGTAATTCAGCATAAAAATTTCAAGTATAGTGTATCTCGTATAGTATTGATTACATAAGAATTTAATGTCCTACAGACCAAAGATAGAATACCCAAAGGCAATGCAAAACTTGCTCAATAAACTTGCCAGTATGTACGACACACACACAAGGGTCGGTAATACAGGGATTGATGGAAGCTTGTGATTTAAAACTCCACACAATATTTACTTCGTTTTCGTGAGTATGCTTAATTGTTTGATTAAAATACTATTATTTCTTTATAGATTTGTAACTACTTTATATGCATCAGTCTGTTTTACGAGAGGTCAATAGACTCTTTCAATGTGACTTCCCTAGAGAGACGATCTAGTGCCTCTCCTTGAACCTCCATTATCTTCTTGCTCCTTGAGATCATCTAGTAGCTGCTTACGTCTTTTTCCTCGTCTTTCCGTCCTTTCTATTTTTCCTTCCGTAACGTGATGTAGAAGGCAGTTCTCACCGAGGTATCTTCCTTCGTTTTACTTTATGTAGGGTGTTTCTTTCCCCCTTGAATCTATATAATACTTCTTATATCTTCACACGATCGGCCCAACTGATCTTCTCCATCCTTCTGCAGCACCACATTTCAACACTATCTTAGTGCTGTGATATTTAAAATGCAAATATCTGACGCGTGAAAAGAACCGGTGACTGCCCGATGTTTTGCTACCGTGCTAAAATTATTCAGGCACTCTTTCGTGTCATGAGCTATGTGACTGCAAGTTACAAGCTCGAAAATGTTTAAGAATAATCTTAATAATCTTGATTTAAAACTTCCGACGTGTTATGAATGCTGTATGTTTTCTTCTGGGTAATTTCCCGGAGTCAGAATTTTATATGCCGAAGTTTCGGAACACTCTATCTGTTCCATCTTCATAGGCAGGTACCTGCCTATGAAGATGGAACAGATAGAGTGTTCCGAAACGTCGGCATAAAAATTCTTACGCCAGATAATTAGCCAGAAGGAAACATACAAAATTTTAATAACGTCGTCCATATACCAGTAGGTCGACGAAGTAGTAGTTTATTACTTTTTGCAGAGAAAGGACAGTGGTTTGAATTATGTTTTCTCTGTAAAAATGCGAGTATTTAAACACTCGTTACATTGAAAATACAGGAATTGAATTTTATATCCAGGTTACAGGATAATTATTAATTATACTTAAAAAGTATGTGTGGAATTTTAAGTCGAAAGTGTCACACGTTTGATATCCGGGACGGTGACCCTATTGGAGATCGATAGCCGCGCTATCCTCGACCTCATAAAATCGCTTTCGATAAAAAGAAAGAATGTGCAAGCAACCTATCTGCAGCAGACTGTGCTGTGACAAGCAGCTCGACAGACGATACGTTAATGTGCACCGTGACGTAGACACGCGAACACAACTTTTTTGTCAGGATTGAAAGAGAAATGAAGGCACCTTCTTCACGAGTAACAAATCAGGATACTGGAGTAAGAAAAGACGGCTCCGTGTATTTCATTAATGACACGAATAGCTGAAATTTTAATAAACATAAATCATCTTCTAATTCCACACAATATTAGTGTTCTTTGTTTTCTTTTCAATAAAATGACATGGAAATTTATTTCAAATCGCAAGTCATAATTCAACACATCGTGTCAAAATAGACCTGTTCCACCAGATAGACTAAAGTACATAAAGTTTGGTAAATATGGCTTTATCTTTTTTAATAGAAATAAATCAATCCCCATACGAGCCTGAACGGGCCCTTAGTTTGAGGCTCTCAGATTTCACAAGAATTGGCACATAAAAGTGGCAAGGTTGTCAGGCCCACGCACCGGCAGCCTTTAACCCCAGAAAATATTCCTGGTACTCATATCTGTTAGAAGCTGAGTCGACCCCAGGACCATAGTGCGGCCAGTATTATGAAGTCATTGAACAAATTTTACTTACACCATCGGCAATACAACCCGCGACTTTCCGACTAGTAGCGAAGTGTATCAAACAACTGTGCTGTCGCGTACCCATGTTTTTATTGGTTTAATATAATAAACAGAAATGAAGTGGGTAGAGCATGTGACACGAAGGGGACAGAAGAGTATTATTTACAGGCTTTGGGTTAGAAAATCTGAAGGAGCATGTCACTTAGAAGACGTAAGCTTGGAAGATAGGATAATATTAAAGTGTATCTTAAGAAGTGGGTTAGTAGGTTGTGGAGTGGGTCCAGCCGGTTCAGGATAGGGTCCAGTGGCTGGCTCGCGTGGAAACACTAAAGAAAATTTGGACTCCATAAAATTTGGAGTTTTACTTGGTTAGCTCACTGATTACTAGCCTGTCAAGCATGACTGTGCCCCGTACAATTACTGATGTCCTTTCTTGCAGCCTTGTAACCCGGCTGTGATATTTAACTTCGCACATTGAATGGTCTGTTCAAACACTGACGCCACTTTTGTGCTTCATCCAATGATACGACACAATACGAAATTGTTCGTGAATAAGTTCCAAGTCTTTTCGAATTAATTTTTCTTTTTAGGGTTTTGGTCCTGCAGAGCATAAAGGGAATACGTTGAGTTACATAAAAATTTATATTTTTTTCGTATTTTCTACATTTCCGGTACAGAATTTTAGAAGCGTGCATATGCCAAAAATTGATGAATAATCATATCTATAATACGAAAAACTAAAATAATATAAAGTGTAAACACTCAGTGAATTTTGGGAAACATATGTCATTGGTGTTAGAAGAGGATTTGTAGTTAGAAACAGAATAAATTCTGCAATTCAGGTGTGAAAGGAACAAATTCTCACGACAGAAATGAGAAATGCATAAAAATTTTAATCGATCAATTAGGAAGAAAGAGAGGACTTGAGAGACCTATGCATAGATGGACTGATAATATTAAAGTGAATCTTAAATATATTATATATATATGTTGTAAACCGTTTCAAGTACTCCAAGATAGACGTCGTGGGGCGCGTTTATTTAAAAGGTACGAACATACTCCTATGTATGCATGCTTATTTATGCATTTGTCTATGTAAGCACGCATGTATGTATGCATGTATGTATGTAACTAGGCCAAAATGTAATTACGTTTGCTTGTTTGTATTCACTTATTTTTACATATCTGAATTCAGAATTGAATTCAGCAATTAAAATTGTGTCCAATTTATTTTCCAGCCGCCATGGCACTACACTGCGCTACAAAAAAGTGCCACACATAGTTTAAATGTCGGCGCCTGAGGTTTTGCACTCACTGCTTACTTCTTTATTCCCTGCAGGGCTATATAAACCAGCCCAAATTACTTGTCGCTAGCGACCTTTACCACATGCCTGTCATTATGAATATTTTTGCGAACAAAACGTATCGAGAACTTGCGGGGAACGTAGAGTAATATAGTGCACGTGGAAGATGGAAAATACGAAAGAGGTGGGGTTGATCTACGGGACTTCTTTCTGTGGCCCTAATATGTCTACTTGTATTTAAGATCTGCCGCCCAGTGAACGAAATAAATAGGGCAGTTGGAGTGTAAAGATGGTGGAAATGCTACTCCTGCCACTATATAAATGTGTCCTGCTGTGTCCACATACTTCCGGTCCCTTCCACAAACACACGCCAAGCGGAATGAAAACACCCTTCGGCTGATTGGCTCACTCCTTGAAAGATGGTGGCCCGTGTGCTCAAGTTGCGTCACTACAGCGCTGTGGTCGCGGAGGTCATGGAGTTTCTTAAGGGTGTGTTGCATCAGGCTTCAAGGTCGCTCTGTTCTGCGATGTGATGCTGTGTATTTTGGTAACAATGTACTCACGTTTCAAAAGAATTCTGTTTCTTCCGAAACGTCGGTATAATTATAGTAGGATGTAGACAAGGCCCGCTCAAGCCGCAGCTCGCTGGCATCATGTTGCTCGCTACGACACTTGAAATGAGCAAAAGCATTTTATACCTACGTCTAGTAATGCCGAGACAGAAGGCGGAAACAGTTTTGAAAAATTAGTAACTCTTTGTTTATGGAGATATATATTACATCATTATTTCGCTTTGTATAAAGGTGCTGGAAATAGCAACACTCTGGACTAAGATGTGATTTGCATCTTTAAACAAATTTTTCATATTTTTGTCAGTAAATTCTAATCCACACGATATATATATATATATATATATATATATATATTCAAAAACGCACATGCAAAATTGTACATATAATTACAAGAAAGCTTATATATTCGTGTGTGATTTCAGGCACCAGCTGCGGTGTAAATGAAATATTTAAATCTTATGGGACGTTAAGCAGCACACATTAGTTGTTAACTACTGACTTTTGGCACAACATAACGGTCCCATCTTCGTAGCTCGTCCCGAAACGTCGGTAACTGCCAACCTAGGCTGCGTAGCATCCCAGGAGAGTGAAGATGTTACTCGTCCTTCCTTTATTGTATTGCATTTCATGTTTCCAGCGTGAAGACCAAAATTTCCAGAAATTTCCCACACAACGTACAAGGTTGATCAGGCCTGATTTAAGGGGCGGCATTGGCGTCTTATTGTCTCGATCTTTACCTGTAAGAACCCCCAGATCGAAAACCTCCGCTCATTTAATGGGCCGGTCGAGATTCTGTGCCTGTGTCTGCAGAACGCAAACAAGAAACATTTATCCTGTTATAACACACAGCTCTCTCTGCCTACAAATTTAATTTTGGTTAGTGTTTCAGAAGACTGGCTGTGGTTTGTCTTGCACTGTGATCATAATGGACAACTGCATCAGGTGTGTGGGTTCGCGTCATTGGACGATGTCTCGCTTGGTGTCACGTGTTGGAAGCTCTTGTGGCAGTGTAGCAACGATCCCAAGTCTGAGATTTCAAGAGAAAATAGTAAATGTCGTCCGGTAGCCGAAATGGAGAGCAGGCGTGGATTCCGGTGTTGATCAATGGAGTAAATGAAAACTGATAACAAAGCCAGTGACGGTGGAAAGGTAGAAACACTGTGGAAAGTGTGCCAGAAAGCTGCTAGCGAAAGGAAATGAAAAGTGAAATGGGAAAACAAATTCTTGCATTTGACAAAAACAAAGAATAAAATGGATTTCAGTAGGGATTAAAGCCCTTAAATCTACGGATTATTATATGTATCGACTGGCTTAAAGTTACAATTTCTGTAATGTATGAGCACCGTATATTTACGGGATTCTGATTCTTACCATGGGTAAACCTTTTATTCCCATGCAGCATACGTCAACAGCTCTTCCTAATTCAAGAACAGTTTCTTGTTCGTGAGTGACAGTACTAATATTTATACTTCATGTAGACTGGCGGTTAGTGCCTGGCCTGTCACCGCGGAGGTCTGAGTTCAATCTCGGTTCATTCGGTGCGAGACTGTTAGAAAAAACGTTGCCTTGGTGCATATTCTTCTCCGAAAAATTCATTCTTCTCGTGACCATATCATTCCTCAGATACCCATACTTACTTACTCCATGGTGCAGAGTCCTCCTTGAGCAGCTAACTGGTTTGCAGCTAGTCAAGAAACTCCCCGCATTTCACGGAACCCGAAGGTTCATTACCGCACTCACAAGCGTCCGCCACTTGTCTCTATCCTCGGCCAGCCCAATCCAGTCCATATACCCACATCCCGCCTCCTGAAGACCCATCCTAATATTATCCACCATCTACGCCTAGGTCTCCCCATTTGTTCTTTCCCTCCGGTTTCACCACCAAGACCCTATACACCCCCCTCTCCTCATCCATACGCGCCACATGCCCAGCCCATCTCATTCTTCTCGGTTTTATCACCCGCAAAATATTGGGTGAGGAATACAAATCATTTAGCTCCTCGTTGTTCAATCTCCTCCATTCCCCCGTTACCTCTTCCCTCCTAGGTCCAAATATTCTCCTCAACACCATGTTCTCAAACACCCTCAGCTTCCTTTCCAGATGCAATGTCAGCGACCAATTTTCACACCCATACAAAACAACAGGCAAAATTATAGTTCTATGTATCTTGATCCTCAGATACCCCATACCCACAGGCAAGTGGACGAAGTCTTAGATCCGTAAAATAAAACAATGTCTTTTTGATATGGGCAGCTTTGGATGGAAAACTATTTCACTTAACCTACACACAGATAAAAATAAGGACTGGCAATATGTTCGAAATTATTCTAAATATCGCATCCTGCAATTTTGAAGTGTTTAGTGACAATATTCTGGAGTTCCTCTTCGTCATAGCTGTATGAAATAAAAAAAGAATTAATTATATGATGCCGCAACCTAATGAGAGATGATCCGCATTATATTTTCACGTAGCTTAAAAATATATTTCCTCTTTTACGTCAAGGATTTATTTCCGTGTGTAGTTCCAAGCCGTCAGTACATTCGTAGCAGTAAACATGTCAGAAAACGTAAATTCAACATCCGTGTTATATCAAAGAGGTGGGTCTTTTCATATGACGGTCACAGGCTAACCTGCGGGCGCAGATTGGAAATCTCCCTTGTAAAGGAAGAAGAAACATACACAGAGTCTTTCAATAGGGGTGTCCCAAATTCTACGGATGCATTAATTACGTGAGTGAAAACAGTAGAGTGAGTTGTGAAATTGCACGTGCTTCATTAATGCGAATTGGGTGCAAAGCGATTGCTGAATATGTAAACGCTGACAATGGAAATTCTTATACTGGTGTTGGCTATTATATGTGTTCAGCGACCAATGTGAAGATATCATGCAAAACCTAATAATTATACTTATTATTATTATTATTAAATTTTCTTTAATCCAAAATCTTACGCGAATGCAATCATCGAATTATAGCAAAACTGGTTGTACTATTAAGATGATTCAAATTCGGAAAGTTAAATTAGTGCTGAAAATTTGGAAGCCATCTAAAGTGGTTCAGAAATAAGGGCTGAGTGAAAATTTTGAGAATAACTCCAACTAAAATTTCTAAATAATTTTTAATTAAAAATTAAACTCTTTAAATAAACGTCCACAGTTTTGGCATGCGACATGAGTGTACATTTCAGCCAAGCATATTTCTTAAGTGGATGCAAACAATGTGCAAAGTCGCATAGTTTGCATTTGTAGGCGGATATCACGAAGATTCTCTAAAATTCTGCGTTTTGGTAACAGTTATTATAGCTTTACATTGAAGCTATTGAACAAGTTTTCATTACAAAAAAAACCTTTATTTATTGTGACCAGTTTTCCTGCTTTCAAAGTGTCCCCTGTCCATAAATTTTTCCGAACTGAACTAATGTTAATCACTTAAAGATCAGGAGTTATGTCACATAACAAAGTACTTATATAAGTGTCTGGGCGTTATGCGCACTGAGTTTTTATGTGTTTTGTATGATGTCCACCGTAAAGAGTATTTTAATTGTTTCTCTGAACACTTTTCTCTCTAACGGAGACATTTTGGTTTATGACGTATGAGTTAAGCGTCCAAATATTCTTTCTTTCTTGGTCTTGGCTTTTCTGTCTACTCGTGTGTGTAGATGGTTACTGTTGCAACTGACCACTCTCAATGACACACACACACACACACACACAAACACTTCGTAGGACTCCTCTGGACAAGGGATCATTCCGTCGCAGAAAACTCTACCTGATAACAAACAACATTCACAAGAGACAGACATCCATGACCCACTCGGGATTCGAACCGGCAATTCCATAAGGCGAGTGGCCGCAGACCCACGCGTTAGACTGCGCGGTCACAGGGATCGGTTTTTAATTATTGTATACGTAAAATATATGCTTCAGGTCTTGCTAGGATTCTGTTTACCCAAAAACACGTAAAAATATGTTCATAAATCTCGGCGCACTCCTGTTGAACCATCCTGTACACGTATATTGATCGTGTTTGCCATGAATATACAGGACACTGGGTCACTGCAACTTGACTGGCTCATACATATGGAACAGACTACATAAAAAGGCAAATTTCTTGGCAAGATGACTCCCTTGTGACCCCAAGCTTCATTATACGAAGCTATGATATTGGTTGTGTGTCCCAGTAGTGAGACGAATTGCTAAGCCTCGTCAAACCGTACCGTCGTGTTTGCTAATGTATCGAGTTAAAGATAGTGGGGGAGATCAGTGGTGGATATGCACAATGCAGTCAGCAGCAGCTCCTCATATTTCGGAGGGAACACGAATTGTGTTTTAACCAAATAGAGTTACCCTCCCAATCCTAATTATACAATCAAGAATTTTTCATGAAAGTTAAATATAATCGCAGTATACGAAAATTCGACTTTGAGAAAGAAGTTCGTTGATATCATAACGGAGTATGTACTTGACCAAGATTAAATTCTAGTTAGTGATAGGTCATAATATTTACGTCTATACAGAAAGAACTGTCTCTAGAGAGCAAAATTCTTTCCCACACGTTAGAGGGTTCTCATCTAATAAACAAATGGCCCGCAGTTTGTCCTGTTCTGGACAAGAAGACAACAAAAGAATCCACTTTGAATCAACTGCGGCTTGTTCTTACGTACACCACGAACGTACAAGTATATAAGTATATTTTTTTTGCTGTGCTTCATAAGCACTACGAATTTGTCAGAATTTGAAAATTTTTAGAAATTCACCCTTTGTAATAAAAACGCAATGAAATTAAGCTGCCAAAATAGTCTTCCCAAACACAACTTAGTCCCGTGCAAAAAGACGAGGGCTATTACTAATCGGGAGCAGGTGTTGTGCAGTCTATATAGTGACAAAGCTATGACATGTACGGTTCAGCTTTCGAATTCCTGCAGGGGCAAAAAATGTGTATTTTCGTAAGGAAATCGTCCAAATCGGCTCTTAAGGCCCACTCAGCCTTCTATTTAATAGGCACCGAGGTGTTATAACGGGATTTAAGCGACCGGGGCGTGAAATTAATCACTCGTCTCCATCTAGGATCGAATTTAAGACCGACTGTAACTCTACCTCTAAATTCCCTATATGGTTGTGTGGTGTGGATAGGGACAACTCCATTAACGCATGTCATTACGGTAAGCAAAGATGATTTATCGAACAGGTAAATGGGAAAACAGGGTAAAAATATTCAGATCTTTAACTGCGCAGTTAATTCAGGCACATTCTTTACTTTCATACGTTTCGCACGCAGAATATTGAATGCTGGGTTAGCCTGATACTACCCCCAGCCATGGCACAACAGCCCCTAGTGGGCCAGGGCCTCCTCATTATTGAGATATCGAGATCACACTCAGACATGCCACACTTGGTAAAACACCCCTACGCGAGTGATCAGCCCGTCGCAGAGACTTCTATTTGACAACACACCACTCACAAGAGACACCCATGCACCGTGGAGATTCGAACCCGCAATCGCAGCAAGCGAGCTGCCTTCAGACCCACGTCTTAGACCGCGCGGCCACTGGGATCGGCCGTTAGAGTGAGCCTGCGTCTTTAATATTTACAGGCGCGATAAATCCTAATTATTGCTTTCCTGTCGTATGTGACACCTTTTTGTTCGGTAATAGGTGTAGCGAAACTGCATGTGATTCTGGAACTATATTTCCCGGTAGTCTGAAACGTCATTAGTCTTCTACCAGACTACACGGTATCACATTTCGGTTGAAAACAATCTAAATCCTGACGACTTTCAGAATATCAAATCTCAAGGTACAATAGTAATTTAAACGTTCACATATGTCGAATTTCTAAACCAATCTTTCTCAAATATATTCAAGCTGTGCACTGTGATCCCTTATCACAACGAGGAATAATATTGCATAAAAGAACAAATATATCTTGTAGAATATTCAGTTTCAAAAATGTAAGCGAGAAGGGAAAATATGAATGTACGCCCACACGTCGATAACACACACAATGGGTCCGGTCCTACATCATATTTTACAGTTTAATCTTGATTTTGGGGCCGGACGTTATTCAAACACAATTGCCGTGGAAATTGCGTTCCCTGTCGCTGCCTGTCCCTATATACACGCGAGCTACGATCTTCTGGCTGGGCAGGGATGTACAAATCGCTGTACTTTTTCAAGAAATCAACAAATTCCACTTAATTAGAATGATTCCATCCCATTGTGTAGTATAACTAATTTATTGTAATGTTCCGCTCTTACATAGCATATAAAACAGTTGTAATTTTACAACTGGTTAAGCTCGACTACATGTTTCGGCCGTTACCCGGCCATCATCAGGCCACGAAAGAAATATTGTTAATTAAGGTACATTCATGAGCTTTATCAATGGGATCCCATTGTTTACATTAAACTCTAAGCTTCTAGAGTCTATATTAATGGTTAAAAAATATAGAATCTAATATTTTAGATTCTATAGTTTTTCACCATTAATATAGACTCTAGAAGCTTAGAGTTTAATGTAAACAATGGGATCCCATTGGTAAAGCTAATGAATGTACCTTAATTAACACTATTTCTCTGTTGGCCTGATGATGGCCGGGTAACGGCCGAAACATGTAGCCGAGCTTAACCAGTTGTAAAATTACAACTGTTTTATATGCAATGTAACAGCGGCACATTACAATAAATTAAATTCCACTTAAGACAGTCAATACCCATCACTAATTTTCAGCAGGTTACTGCCATTAACATACTAAGACCAAGGAAGTTACACAGCATTCTCAAATAACCAGCAGACTTTAGTACATTGTTCAATATACATGTTAATAGTAAAGACCTTTCTCTAACGACACAGTCATTATAAGGATCTGACGTCACAAATAAGACATATCGGTGCAGTTTCCACACATTACTCCACATTTAAGAAAACACCAGTTTTAAGAACAATAAAATGTTGAATTCGGAGCAAAGCCGTAGGTCATGTGTGAAAATAATATTAAAAATGGACTTAGAGAGAGAAAGGAAGTGGGGTTTTGAAGTGGATTAATCCGATTCAGCATAATTATTGCACTCATTTTGCTGAACGCATGAAAAAATGACAGGTCCTCTTGAATATATTAATGAAATTTTTTTTTACTGTAGCGTGAGAGAAATTTTTTCTAGCGTACGTAATACTGTCTTTTCAAGAAATTCGCCGTTTTATATATTAACCTTTTAAACGCCGAGTTAAATCCCATCTGCCATCTGCTGGCATTATTAGGAGCTCACCATATTTTCCACGGTAGGAAGATAAGGGTTAAATTAGAATTGTACCTTACTATCTATCTACTACAATTCTTAAACATGACATTTATTAACAGTTTCTTCTACAACGTTCCTCCGTCTACGTTTTAATATGTTCATATTTTATATTGGCCAAGATGTTTCGATTCCCGATGGCGCATTAAGATTTTTCATCGATTAATCCTTCCGGCTGTATTAGGCCCTGGCGTCGACTCAGCCTCGAATGATAATGAGAACCAGGGATGTCAACTGGCGGTAAAGGCAGCCGGTGCACTGGGCTGACAACCTTACCACCTTCATGTGTCTATTGTCTAGGAATTCTGGGAGCCTCAACCTCCTGAAATCCTAAGGGCCTGTCCAGGCATATATAAGGATAGCTTTACCTTCTTGGTTGCATTTAAAATGTAACCATCATGGCGTCTATTTGAGGTTTTATTTTGCCCAATGTAAGTGAAGTTACTGCGTTTTTGGCCACTCCTGTAAACCAACTCCATGGAAGAGCTTATTTCTTCAGAAATTAATAGTTTCGGAACTAGTCAAGAATTTTCCTTGCGTTTTATGGAACACTGCGCTCTGTTACAATCGTTCGCCACTGGCCCTTGTCCTCAGCCAGATGAATCCGGTCCGCGTCGTGCCACTTGTGCTCTTACCCGCCGTTGAACTGCAGGTTACAGTGTCTGCACGTGTGAGTAGGGAAGAGTCTGTCTGTCTGTATGTCTGTATGTCGCCGCAGTTGCCTAACAGTACGCTGTGCCTGTAACTGTGTTGTGCAGAGTTAATGTGATAAAGGCTGTTGGTTGCTGTAGATGTGATTTTCTTGCCGCACGTAGTGGTGGGATTAAACTGTATTGTGCAGCATTTAGAGCTTAACTGTTGTTTTAGGACCTGTGTTAAATGTTCTAAAGGTCTGTGTAGAGAGAGGTGACACTGTGATATAATCTTAAATTCATAAAATTTTATTTTTTTATTAAGTTATCCCTGTGCTCAAAATGAAAACATGTAGAAAGAGCGGAAGTGTAGCTGATATTCTTCTTATTAACAAAAATTAGGTGGAGGTGAACAGTTATTTTCTAAGGAACAGCTGCTTTCCCCTTGGAGAAAGAACACTCTGTACTCAAGGTAGCGGAGACTGTATGGGAACAAGAATCGTTCTTAGTGTTTTGAAGAAGAGAAAACTCCGTTACCGACGCCAGGAATCGAGACACAATTTCTCAGTTTTCCTGCCCGTAACCTGATCACTATACTGACTGAGATTTTTAGGTAGCTACGTAAAGGTCTAAGCTCTTCGAAGGTTCAAATAGAAAATTTGGTATTTCACTTTTGTAGCTACGGTTAAAACACGCAAACTAACGACTGATCGGCTCTTATTATAGCTTTTGTAAATTCAAAAACATCACAGTGTCACTGAATGTGCACACTATATACTTAAAAGATTCAGAAAGGCAGCATGATAGAGTAAAGAGCTTTGCGCGCTAGTAATAACTTTTCTTTGAAAATTTGGAAAGTTCCATACGGACTGAAGCCGATATACAGTCCAATGCAGTTTATTGCTGCTACACTCCGATCCTCTCTGTAATCTACCAAGTCAAACTGCTGACAGACGTACTAATAAAAAAAAAAGACAGAGCTAATACATTTTTGTTTTCTATTGTACAATTTTTCTGTTATTAACCCTTATCCTGCTAACGTGGAGAATATGGTGAGCTCCTAATAATGTTAGCAAATGGCAGATGGGGTTTAACTCGGCGTTTAAAGGGTTAATAATTATGTGTTTAAAATATAATAGACTATCACGAAATTAAGCTCTTATTAATGTACTGGGGGAAATTTTTAAAACAAAATTTATAAAAACAAATTTTGTTTCAAATAAATTTTTGGTGACATATTGTTACAGTAACTATTATACAAATTCCCAATAGACATTGGACTTGCTCTATACTACGCATTTAACGGGAAAATACATTAATCACTGACCTCTGTCGATGCCTATGATATTTATGAAAGAAAACTAATATGCCAAAATATCTAATAAAATTACACAAACACGCGATTTAATTCACGCAAAATAACGCTTAAAATTTGTTTCCCGTTGGATCCCTAAATTAAAAACTGATTCGAAATTACTTTCCTCAAAATGACGGAATAAAAGTTTCTTACTTAGAACAATGTACTGATTTATCTTCATTATGTGGTGTCTCTATCTGAATAAAGGATTTAAGTCTAAAGCAGTGCCAAGCCTAATCTAACACAAAATCGCATTACAAAAGCGATCAATTCAGTATCCTAAATTTCACACGTTCTTCCCATACCTGTTACATTAAACTGCTCGTAGTAATCCTGTACGTCTCAGTGGTCAGTGTATATGCTGCCTGTTTATCACTGAAAATTATTGCATGTTGCCCACATGACGTGTTCGTGTGTTTTTTATGACCTCCACAAAAAGTGCCTATTTCATCCGTAACGGTATTAAGTGTGGGGTCTTTAAAACGGAGAGACAGCGTGTTTCTTGTGTGGAAGGAATTAAATTTGTGTGTATCTCTTAAGTTAGTTTCAGTCTTCAGAATGTTAATACACTTAAGTAATTGTTCATATCAACGTTAAGTAAGTCCTAGTAAACACGGCACTTCGAATCCATTGGTGTTGTTTGGAAGAGGCCGTTTCTAGTTTAGGATAATAGCTACATATAAGAGTATGCAGCCTGAATTAAGCAACTTGAAAAATTGAAAAATTAGGAGTGATATTTTGGTAATGCGCATCGGACATTTCTTTGCGGGAAGGAAAGCACATTAAGATCAAGGCTGTGAAAGAATACTGTTGGGCAATGACACAGACGGCGAGGGGATCACGCTGCGGTCGACCACTTTTCAGTGCGCTGAAGTTTGGATGTCAAATGGACTCCCTTTCCTGTACATATATTTTACCTTATGTATGTTCAGTTCAAACTTGCGCTAAAAGTAAATATTGCGCTTTATGGGGAGTGCCGCATGTTGAATGATCTGCGATGGATAGCCAAAAAGTTGTCGTCCTCCAGAGTGTAGTTCTTTCGGCAGAATTATACGAGACACCGCTACGTTATTGCAGGTAAGGATTCGGATTTAGCGACGTTGTGAACAAGTTATGAAATTTTGTGTTCCGTAAAAAACGAAGAATTTCTTGAGTAGCAGAATAATTGTCATATTCTCAACAATGACTTTGCTATATTTTAACAGATATTATTATTTCTTGTACGTGTACTTACGTTAATTTCCCTAAACAAATATGTGGATCTAAATCAATGCTGCATAAATTCACACAGCAAGAATTGGATAACACAACGGCTTCTGCCTCGCTGTAAAGAACTGTAATAGTAAAGAAGACCATCCCAGAACCTGACAGAATTGGTTGAACGTGGTAAAGTATGTCCTGAACAGGGCATGAAGAACCAGAGGGAGAATATATTTAGAGCTCAACTCTTCCTTTAACCTTGGCGCTAAATTGGGGTGAGTGGTCAAAGTCACTCCCCGGCCGATTTACCCCCGGAAATGCCCCAAAACCCGTTGTACAGAAGACTGGGTTGGCTTCAGAGCCGGTCTGCACAGGTGCGAGAAAATTCACCCCCACCAGGATTCGATCCCCGTACCGTCCAACGCGTGCCCAGTAGCTATGCTAACTACGCTATCCCGGCCCTCTTAGTTGGCGTGTCAACACCTGAACTGACAAATATTACGTATCTATAAAAATAAAAGAAATGCGAACTTTACCGGAAGAACGTGACTGCAGGTGATACACCTGTCACGTAGGGCATAAGATTTATCAAACGTCTTTTACTTTCAGAATATTTCACGGCACATGCCTACATGTAATTTAATTATCTGCCATTAAGATTAGTATGGACTTCCCTGCTCCGATTTTCAGGAAACTCACAAACGCTGAGCAATTCGGGAAATAAGTGCAGAAATTAAAGCTAAAAATTATGTTACGCCCCGACACAAAATATGGCATTCACTCCACCAATTTCCGCGAAGCTTGCAAATCACTCAGTACTTTTGTGCGGTATTCTTCCGTGCCGAATTTAATGTAGATCGGATTGAAAGTGTAAAATGCGAGAAGACTTTCGTTTCAAACCTGAAATAAAGCGCGACTTTAAATGAAACGTTTCTGACGAAATTCACACAAACCTCAGGGGAAGACTTTTTCTTTCGAAGTTCATTAATTTGGTTCTGAAAATGTGGAAAGTTAAGCTAGAAATTCACTGACACTTTTAGAAAAATTATGGTTGTCGGTGAAACAATTTTTGCCACACGTACAGTGACTCAGCAGAGTTTATTGGCAAACTTCTACTTCTATACTGAATTATAAAGATCTGAAAAACGTTTCAGGCTCCGAAACTAAGTCAAATACAGACGGACGGAAAGACGGGAGGACGAGATAGGGACGGAACGATGGAAGGATCTAGTTTTCATCACAAGGTGTCCTTGCTTCATAAGTACAGCTTAATGGAGACATATTCAGTTGTGTTGAACCAACCAACGTTATCTCTGGGACCCAACAACAGTTACAGACTAGACAATCAAGAAAAATTAGTAAAATAGTGGGCAGCCAACACTGTAGTGATAATTAAGAACAAAATACATTACCATAATCGTCGTAGTGGTAAAAAATTTAAAAAATGTAAGAAGTAACGAAGTTCGTCGAAAGGTGAGGGGTAATCCTATAAAAATAGGTAGAATTGGTGCGGTATATGGAGGGAAAGAAAAATAGTCAACTCATTGGTACTAAATATTATAATTTAAATTTAGAAACGATTTAGTGCCTAATGTCATAGATTTAATATCAAAATATGGACTTTACCCGTTGTCTGTGGCTCTACCGTTTAAGGAGTAGACTTGCGGCCGCTTGATTTCTGGGATCGCAGGTTAAAATCCTGCTGTTGGCATGGATGTTCTTCTCTTGTGTTTGTTGTGCTTTAGCGAACTTTGTGAGACCTTGATCGTTCGTTCAGAATAGTCTTACTGGGTTTGTGCATGTGTGTGTGTGTGTGTACGTGCGTTTATCTAATTGAGCGTGCTATCTAGAAACCTCAACAAAGTGACCGTCTACGCTCCATTTGGGTCTTACAGGTACTCGGAGACAGGCTCGAAAACTGATCTCGGGGCCCTAGTCCAGCCGCCAAGTTTAGGCTACTGTTCTCTAACAGGATGTAAGCCAGGGTAGTTACCGGCCTTCTCGCTGGACATAACACCCTGAGAAGACATTTCGACATAAGGGGACTGATTGACAGCCCCTTGTGTAGGGGGTGTGGAGCAGAGGAAGTAACCTCAGCTCAAGTTTTGTGTGGGTGTGAAGCTGTAGAGACAGACATAATTGCCTGGGCTCCTTTTCCTTGGACCCTGATGAAGTCAGAATTATAAGTCTGAGAGCAATCTCGAAATTCATTATAGAAAGAGGGCTCCCGTGACTTGGACATCAGTCTAAAGGGTACAACGGCCTCTCAAAGGTCTACGTGCATCAGCACTATAAAGGTCCGAACCCGTTATTCTTTCCATTCCAGAACCGGTTTGGGTTGTAGTGCCATAAAAAAAGTCACATAATGAAGACCACCTACAATAATGTCGTTGCAAGTCTGCTAAATCATCGTGACCTAATTGATGAATTAGGTCACACGTAGTAAATAAAAATAACAGTGTTGACCTTCATAGACCAGTCGTAAAATTCTGTGGCCCTGTAAAACATTTCGCAAAGTTTTACTCTTCTACGGTGTGGTCTTTTGTTTTTCCTTTCCAAACCACCAGTCTGGAGGACCACCCACATTCGTCACTCCGCTCCACAAGTGCATTCGCAGTTGTGCCTCACATTTGCAGGTAGTCTGCTTAACCCCCAACCTCAGGACGCGTAATTATCTGGTGACAAGAACCTACTTAACACGTATATGCATTTACAGCCAGTTTTTCTTCTTAGAGGACCTCCCGTTGTTTTTGAAGTACAATGATAAAAAGAAATGTATGTACTCAGTCTAACACAGCAATATATTTATTATATTAATGGCTACTAGTTTCGGACGTAACGGCCATCATCAGGCCATTTCATAAAAACCTACGGAAAGCTGGCGATTTTGCATTATATGCCACCTTTTCTAATGTTTTTGTGAAATGACCTGATGATGGCCTTTATGGCCGAAACTAGTAGCCATTAATATAATAAATATAATGATGCGTTAGACTGGATACAAATCAAATTTTATTTTATCATTGTATTTACAGTAAGGCTTAAAGTTGAAGTGTGGCCGTTTAAACCGAGAAATGACGACGCTACAGGTTGGATGACCGAAGTTTTACGGTTATATTTTAAGCAAGGGTAAGATTTTTGTCTATTTTCACGCCGTCCGGACAGCCACTGAGTTCCTTCTAGTCTGGTATCTAACGGAACCGACAGCTCATTCACTGGTGCGAAATGGCTTCAGAATGAATCTCATTACTCATCTTTGTGTAGTGCCGAGAACAAAATTTTTGGGGATGTAGCCTAACTTCCCTGTATGATTTTATGGCCTTTGCTTAATTTAGCACTTTACTTTTGAGACTGGAACGGGTCATCACTTGGTCCATCTCCATATTAGATAGACGATGACTTTGTTACGAAAAACTTGAACTTATTAAGCCCGTTTTCGTTGTCTCTGAAGTTTAATTGACAAAATTATTAAATTTCTCGTCAAGAAGTTTCTCTAAACCGAACATCAAAATTTGGCTCCTAACTTTCAAAAAGACATCGCAAATCTATTAAAATTACTAGTGTGTTAATACCTAATATTCTGGAAATAACGGGCTTGCAATTCATTGTTAAGATACGAAATGCACAAAAGAAATGTGTAGCCACAATCAATATATTCTGAACCTTACGTATTTTATCTCGTTGTAATATATGGACAAAGGGAAGAATTGGGTAGTCACTCACAACTGTACGCTGAAGTAAAGTGTTTTGGCTTTAACCGAAGGCTATCATAAGAAGATCACTTGCATACACAATGATAAAGTTTCTTATTCACTTGAAATTCCATCGTGTTGTTTGCGAGTGATCTTATTCATACTGCCCGATGATATATTCGGTTATTGTGGGAGCATGTTGCATTACACCACTGCAGAGTACAGTTGTGATCGACTGCTCCCATTCCTCTCTTTAGACATTTTGAACGTTAAAGTTGGATTTACATGCAACTCACTAGAGTATTTTGAAGTGTTAGCAGTCACAGCATGCTTGTAGAAATTGGTAGATGCCCTCAGAACGTGCCAAGTTATACAATATTTCCGTTGACAAGCCATAGGTCTCCGTGGTTTATAGCGAAGCTGTCGTTACGTGTTTGTACCGTTCCAAGCTTTGTCCTCCCTGTGAGATATCCTTTCAACAAGCCCTCTTGCTTGGTCCAGGATCTCCGACGTCAGATATGCGGGCATCATTTCCAAGGGAAGCAGGATAGTCAAAAGGGCAGCAACTCACAGTGCACCCTCATCATAACCTGTCCAATATATCAACCACTCTCCCTCCAAACTCCTCCCAAAAGTCACTTCCGATGCATTTCACACCATCGCCATGACGACGGCGATTTTTGGAAATCATCAACACGCGACAGTGTTAGAAGGAGAGTAGACACAATGGAACATAATAATTATACAAATGAAAGGGCAGCTCAGTAGCACGTATGCAACCGTTTCCAGAAATAAGGACTGGCTTATGACTTCCTATTCACATGATAATGCAGTGGCGACATTATAATAATTGGAGCCATCCTGCCACGCGCGCCAGTTCAACCCATTTTCATGTCTTGTATGACTCACTGATTGATCTCACGGCACCATTTATCATCTTGTCACCCTTGAACTCTTACTGTGCCAATATATATTTTTGGGTCACGATAATATCTGTATATCCAAACTGAAACCAATTTTGAGAAATGGCGTAATTTCAGAAAAGAGGCGGTCTTGTCTGAAAAACAAACGTAAATTGAAGGCAGAAACACAAAGATAATTAGACAATAGAAGATCTAAATAAATCTGTAGGACACAGTCTTTCTTGAATAACTGACAGTCGTCAGAATGTCAATGTTTTTTCTGCAATTTATTTACTTCAAGAATTTGATTTCCACGTTCACAAGAATCTGCTTCTATCGTCTGTCTTATGTCAGACAAATTCAGACCACATCCCGAAAAACTAACTGAATAACTGACTGTCTAATGAACTAAATCCACCGAGTTGAATCCTACTTAAGAATTCAGCCAAGAAGTTCACCGTAATTTATAGAACCAAAAGATTCTTTACCGGGTTCACAAAACTGCGCCTTCGGATACTGCCCTAAACCAGAGTAATTCTATCTACATCCTCCCATTCCATTAATTTATTATCAAATATATCATTATTCTACTATACATGCCTAACTATTCGAAGCTGTCTTTTTTATTCAGTCTTTCCTGCAAAAAAGCATTTGTGCATTTTTCTTTTATCTCGTGCAACATGGCTAGCCCATCTTACTCTTCTTAATTTCGACATGCTATTAATATTTGTCGAGGTGTACATGTGATACATTTCTACACTTTACTGTTTTCTTCGACTTCACAGCGAAGTTTATCGTTACTAGTCTGCTGGTGTCCGGCGACCCGGGCAGGCTGGGCAGTCGAATTTCGGTAGTTAGCTTGGAAGCCTCGCGCAGAAATAATCTTGCAGCATTATGCAACAATGAGTATTCACTGGCCTTGATGAAGAGTTTGTACGCAGAAACCTCATGACGTGAATCTCTTTTGTTTTGTGGTTTATGGCGTCATCTTGATACCGAAGTGCTCAATGCCAACCTGGTTCATCACGTGGAAACAGCAAATCGAATTGCTGTGGATCGTAAGCATAGTGCCTATTGCTTTTCGCTGTAATCTCCCACCTCTCTGGTGTAAGATAATGTCTCGTTTGGCTCCTATAATATCGTCAAGTAAAATAGCCGCCATCTCCTTACACACTGGGCGCGTTATGTTTTCTCGAATCGACTTCCGGGGCTTCGTGACTTGCCAACTGGACATTAATAACTTACTTATGTCTTATAAATTCGCCAACTCGCACGCAGGAACATTTCGACGAATGAGTTCACTTGACTTCAGACCCTCTGAAGTGTGGTCACGATATCCCTATCCAAGCCATCCATAACATAGTATCGCATATTTATTTGTTCTCCCATATCACTATCGAAATCGTACATCTGGGCAAATATTCGTATTCTTGATTCAACAGGTAGCAACGTACAGATGCGATGACATATTGTTCCTCGAACACGAAAGGTGTACCCACCTTCTCGAGCGTATGCCAGTTTCTCGTCAATCCGGGCATTTTTCGAAAGTGATGCACCCATGGACGTAAATACAAAGATGTTTTAAGATCTGACCTTGATTGAAACAATAGTCTTCAAACAACTGCTTGATCCCTTGAGGAGAATCAGGCAACCGTGAAGGCAACTTTTCCGCTAAGACAGCAACTATTTATTGCTTTATCTTTTCATCTAACATGCTTGCGAAGACTGGCATATTTTTTCCATTGGAGGTATTTGATGGCGGTGGAATTGTTCTTGAACGACTTCGAGCTCGCCAGTCGCTGTACACACAAATCGCAGTGCACGCCTTGTTTTTGATGCTGTTTGGTGTGTCGCCTTATATTTTCCATCATGGATGAGTCCTTCCTGTGTCATTTCAGGTTTTCGCTCTTCGCAACGCCGAGTTTTATGCGCGCTTCTTCTCTTTTTATTTCTCGAACTGTCTGAAATTCACGGTCAATTTGTCGGCCTAGCTCTGCGTTGAAGGAAGACACAACTTTGTGTTTATTAGCTTTTTTCTTGTGCACTCTGCTTCGGTTTCTTAATAAGGTGCTAAGTACTTTTCTTCAATATCAGCCAACGTATGCTATTTCTTGCCCTTGACGTTTGTAAAGCTCTTTGTACGTCGTGCCCTCACACGGGAGTCAGAATGTTTATTATAGTCGATTTTGCGGGGAGTAGGAACTTACAATATTATCACATTGGAATATTTTCAATTTGAAGTTCAGTAGTATTTTAATCAGAACTTCTATCGCAGTTGCTGGTGCAGAGTACGAAAACTTACGGTATTTTTACACTGAAATTTTTGGCAGTTGCATTACCTTAGTTCACACTTGATTCCATCGACAAATCAAGTAGTTAAACAGCAGAAGAAAGCAGTGTTTTCACATTAAAATTTGGTTGCTGAACTCAGACTTTCTCTTTAGTCTGTGAATTTGCGTCTCCTCTCGTGTGATGACGGTGAACTGAATTCCAACTTTCTCATAGTTTTGTGTATGTGCGACTCCTGCCAGCTGGTGGGAGGTCCATGAAACTGCAACGTGGTAGTGTGACCGTACTGACATACTAATATATTATAAGACACATCACGTGCCAGTCGTGACAAATATTATTACACCATTCTTCTGCACTACTGCCATTCTCTTTAAGATATTTGTATAATTTTTATATGAGATTGTCCGTGTCGTTAAAAAAAATCTGACCTTAACACTTTTTGCCAAGAGAGTATTTCAATTAGGGAATATTTTACGAGACTAATAGCACGTAGACAAGAGCCGTTTAAGAATAGTATTGGAAAATTCTCATTCCAATATTGAAATTTGGTATCAGTATCGAATAACGGGGACACGTCGTACGCATTGCAGAAGCTAAAGGTATGTTTTCTATGGAAGAGAGAATAAAGGTTTTATGAAACCAAACAGCAAGAGAAGTATGAAAATACATCACACACAAACAAGTTGAAAGAAAATTAAAACACATCATTGTTGAATGAAGAAAATGTAATTAAATAATATGGGAAGACAAAAGCAACAACGTGGTTTTTTTTGTTTATGTGAGGTAAACTTTGCATATTACTAACTACAAGAAAAAACACAACAAAATCATAAGGATAAACAACGTAAATAACAAATGTATAAGTTTTAAGTTCTGACTGTCGTTGTGATTTAATGTGTTACAGGGTCACTTTTATACTTTTTACATTTTTACAGTTGTTGGACGGATTATGGCTTCATTAAAAATTCTCAGTAGGTTTGCTGAACTATTGCAAACAATGATTGCTTAATAATAAAGCTGTGCTGATGCAACAGAAATGTTATTCTGAATGCTATTTTTCTTTTTAAAATGTAGCCTCTACAAAAATTTTAATTTAAGAGCGAAGTAACTATATGAAACAGACTAGTTGTTAGCGAGCTAATAGCCACTTGGCTGGTCAAGACATCTGTCAGCTTGTTTAACACCAAACTCTTCATGATCGTACTTACAAAATTAAGCTACAGGTCCGTAAACGTATCCAGGTGAAGCTAAGCCAAATTTTCTAATAAGCTGACCGTGTGACAAATTTCAATTGCTTTCCCATCTGTGCCTAACCTCCCAAGTGGTTTCTTTACTTCAGGGTTTCAGACTACCGTTTTGTAAGAATTCATCATCTTACAATTTCATGTTCCATGCCTCAGTCATTTAATATTTCTTACATTAATAGCCGTAATAACTGTTTCACAGAAGTATATAGACTTGAATCCACGGTTGGGGGTAGATTATGGGAATGTGTGTGCTAATCCTCTGTGTTGCACTCCCACCTAACGGGTGCGGATAGAACCCAGACCTACGCTCGAGTCAGGAAAAGAATACACAGCAGCAGTACATGTAGTTCATTTCAGCTGCCTGCTCTCCCACCTATGTGCACTTCCCTTCCGTCAACGTCCCAGGCTCACAATGCCTCCCTTCTACTGCCGAAAGAAGAGGGGCCATTTGCTTCATTATTAATCACTTTTGTATTAATAGCTCCAGATTAACCGGAGTCTAGTGTTAGGAAGGAATAAAGGAAAAAAGTGTTAACCTCAGGAAACAAAAATAACAGGAATATAATTAAAGTAAAAAGTTGTAACTGACATTTACCAAAAGTAACAGTGACAGCCAGGTAGAGCAATACAGTAATATAAAAAGTTTTAAACATATGTAAGTAAATGTAAATTATGAAAAAATATTTGTTGCTTAAGCCATTTATTTGACGTTCATAGGGCCGTGCATCGTAACATATTTCTAGACTAAAACCTACCAGATGCATCAATGTCTCAAATTTATTTTATTGGAATAACACTCTACATGTTTCGGACGGTCTTTCCGTCCATCATCAGGAGTTAGTGTCTGTTTGACAGATGCCTCTTGCAGTATGTACAGTCTTTAACTCCTGATGATGGACGGAAGACCGTCCGAAACATGTAGAGTGTTATTCCAATAAAATAAATTTGAGACATTGATGCATCTGATTGGTTTTACTGTATAAATTAAAACATTCAATTCGGGCACTTTTTTTAAATCAAGGCTCGACAGTCGGATAAGAAAACGTCTACTGTAGAATAAACGTTTTAGTAAATATTCCAATTACTTACTTACCTACTCCATGGAACAGAGTCCTTCTTGAGAAGCTAAAAGTTTTTCAGCTAGTCAAGAAATTTCCCGTGTTTTATGGAACCCGAAAGTTCATTACCGCAGTCACAAGTGCCCACCACCTGTCCCTATCTTGAGCCAGCTCAGTCCAGTCCACAGCCTCACATCTCACTTCCTTCAGATACATATTGATACTATCCTCCCATCTACGTCTGGGTCTCCTGTGTTTAATTAAATAAAATAGCAATATTTGTCAGTGGAAATATATAACAAACCCACGTATATTAATAACAGTCCTAGAAGAAAGCGATAAGTGGGTGTGGATAGAAAGGCAGTATACAGGTGATAATTGAAGGGAGTAGGGGATTCAGGAAGAGGGGAGGTTAGGTTGTCAGGTACGTGAGGGAGAAACTGTCTATTTTCTTTCCCTGATCCAGCTTTCAAACTTTTGCTTATGGCAGAGCCGCCGAGGGACCTAAGCTTTTGGGCAGTGGGAGTTAGTAGTAATGCAGCTGTTCTCTCTAGGACCGACCAGTTTGATGAATCTTCTAGTAATTCTCTAATTCAGTAACTGAACTGAAGCGTAGCAGTCAGATTTCCGTCTAGGAAGTTGTTACTTGCTTGGGGAGAAATACAGTACCGAGTAATAGCGTCACTAGAATTCAAGTAGTTGTGCCACTGAGCTAACCGACCAGGTTTTGTGACTCCCATGGGAATCCGTTGCTTACATATGCTTCATTTGGCCCAACAGACCCTACTCTACAAACCTACAGTTATCTCCCTCCCTTACTCAAGTTTGTTGGCATGAGTTTTAGGAAAATGGAAACATTTATTCCGAGAGCTGAGCGCCAGTCGCGACGACACGAAGGGCGCACCCTTCCCTGCGTTAGTACTGTTTCTTTGCTTACAATAACCATGAGGTTGCTAAATACAGTTTTGTGTGGTTACTTACATGTGGATGCGGATGTAGTTGTGTGCATGAAACAGAGGCAGAGGCACAGTGGAACAGACTAAGACACAAGCTGAACAGAAATTAACGGAGACTGTAACATACAAGAAACGACAAGTGCGTAACGGAGACAGAGAAGACCATTTTTTTCACACACGCACCGCGCATCTTGATATTATTAAAGTTTTATTAATTCACCAACTGATGCACTAGTGAGTTGTCTTAAAAACAATATTAAAATTTACGTTAAAACAGCTCCGACATATTTCGGTGTTACAGTTACAGTTACAGTTACAGTTACAGTTACACCATCATCAGGGAACACATTAATTTGTGTTTATTGAAGTTAAAGTTGTTACAACAGTCCATTAAAATACATGGGTATGTGGTTAGTACGTTGGTGGTGTAGCCGCATAAACATATGCAGTCACACCACCACCGTATTAACCAAACTCCGATGTATTTTAATAAACTATTTTAACAACTGTAACTTTAATAAGCACAAATTAATGCTGTCCCTGATGATGGTGTAACTGTAACACCGAAATATGTAGGAGCTGTTTTAATGTAAATTTCAATATTTTTTTTAAGACAACTCACTAGTGCATCAGTTGGTGAATAAATAAAACTTAGAGAAGGCAACATTTAAGCAATATTCATGTAAAATAACAGATTATGAAACGTTTCTATTCTTCTGTATTATTCTACGGCATAAAATAAAAACACACAAAGTACTGGTGAACATAATCTCCAAAACTAAGAATTACATAATATTTCATATTTCTAGAAGGACAATACGAGTAGGAAACACCTTGATATTTCTGAAGATTTTTATCTTTAAAAAAATGATAAGATAACCATTTCTGTGTATGTGTAATATTTTTCCCTATAAAATATCAGAAAAGTGAGTAAAATAAACCCTTGAGTTTCTAATCCACTTTAAATATAAGTATACAAAATTATAATTTATTAAGAAACTAACACGTGTGCCAATAACAGAACAATATTTAATTAATAATTTATCAAGGAAGAAATCATGGAAGACCTATAAAGAGACTTCTGGTTACGTGAGACCGGAAAGGGTCAACAAGTGGCCCATCTCCATGAAAGATATATGATGATGATGATGATGATATATCATTTTTTTCAACCTCACTACCTTTTGGTACCATCATACCATCTTCCGGTGAATAGTTTTGGACTGTTCACAAACAATTATATGAACGACTCATTTCAATTTCAAGCAACATTGTCTTTAAAATAAACATTAATAATGAAAATATTATTCAAATATCAACATAAAATGATGAAAGTGTAGAATGTCTTTACGTTCGTATTACAGTTGGAGACATTCGCTCTCTTTGTGTGTGTGTGTGTGTGTGTGTGTGTGTGTGTGCGTGTGTGTGTGTGTGTGTGTGTCTTGTGATCT